>MTLE01000190.1_pt1 | contig 78041 bp, 75 predicted proteins | sample 1982461 | NCBI WGS metagenome assembly MTLE01 (sample SAMN05712605, study PRJNA340218) | biofilm metagenome | isolation source: sample SPL anode biofilm adapted to -200 mV | place: USA | collected 2012-02-03 | reverse complement strand
TTTAATTATCTGTAAGCGATAGCTTTTTTATTTTAACCAAGAAATACTCTTTTATTGTGCCATTCCAGATAAGCATGGGATGGCCATTTTTCTTTGTTTTCAGGCAAGGCAATCTGGCCTCCCGCGATTTTGTTATACTCGCTGTTTTCGCCAAAATCATCAGCAACTCTTTTACTAACTGCCACTTTATAATCCAACGTGACAGTTATATACCCACGCTCGAACAAAGTACAGTAGTCACTGCGCAGAAGCAAGCCGTTCGAGATATCTTTGAGACCGCCAAGCCGACTGGGCCTGATTTGGGCGACTCGCAAAACCGGCGCCGCCTGTTCACCTGAAATCGCACATTTTCTATTATAAGCTTCAATGACAAGCAGCTTGAAATGCCCGAAGCCAATCTCCGGTGCCAGCAGCGTGTCCTGATAATAGCGGCACTCCTGCTTATTCAGCCTCGTTTGTGCCTGTTCATAAAGTGCTGCTCCTATTGGCTCTGTCCTGCTGTATAGTTTGCCTTGAACAATCTTGCTGCTCCAGTCTTCCGGAACCGGGATTTCGTCGCCTGCATCAAAATAAAATACCGACGAGAGAATGACGCAGCCGATTTCCGGATCAGGTTCCGCGCTACTGTCAGTTTTACGATATTTGTAGATACGCTCCAGCATGGCCGCGCAGCTGTCAGCACCATTGGCTATGCCAAACGCTTCCCAAGCCAGTGATGTCGGCAAGAGCTTAAAAGCCTGGAAAAAGCCGCCGCCGACAATCGAGTTATAGGGGCTGTGCAGTTTGAATAAGAACAATTCACCCCTGCTCAGAGCTTTGAAGTTAGTGTTGCCGCTAGGGCGCCAAAAATTAACCTCTGAACATTTTGCTTCCTTCAGCGTCTGAAACAGGTCAAAGTCAATTATTCCCACATACAGCTTCATCCAACAATCCGCCCCTTTTTCGCCCGTGGCAGTCATCATAAATACTGCTAACTTCGACACCAAAAGTACTTCTTCCTGCCTGCCGCAAACGAAAAAATGACCAAAAAGTGGTACAAAGGGGACCGTCCCCTTTGTACCACTTTTGGTCGTACTGACAGCTAATTTATACTATTCGCGTTTGCCGAGCTCTTTATCGATATACATAAGCGGAGCGCCTTTTTCGCCAACCATCTTCAGGCTTTCCAGAATAGCGGTGGCATTAGCCTCTTCCTCAACTTGTTCAGAAATATACCATTGCAGCAAAATTTGCGCAGGATAGTCTTTTTCAGCAACAGCAAGTTCATAGAGTTTATTGATGCTTGCCGTAATGAATTGCTCGTGTTTCAGTACTTCTTCAAACATCGCCTTTGGCGAACCAAATTCGGCTGCCGGGGCCTCGATTTTACCCAATTGGGTCTTACCGCCTCTTTCCAGGAGATGATGGAGCAATTTCATGCCATGCTCAGTTTCTTCCCTGTACTGTACCTTAAGCCATTTGGCAAAACCAGGCAAATTACTTTCTGTGCAATAAGCCGACATCGCCAAATATAGATAGGCTGAATAAAACTCCTTTTGAATCTGGTCATTGATTGCCGCTTGCATTTTCTTGTTCATAAAATCACTCTCCTTTAATTTAGCTTGCATCTATCAGAAACGGTCGCAAGACCGATTCTTTTATGTAACCTTAGGTGGCCTTCCTTTTCCGTCACTTTCCTTCGAAATAATATTGCGTCCACATGATGACTTCTGCCAGCGAAGGATGCGGAGTCATCGTTTCGCCAATACTGCTAACTGAATGAGGATCAAGAGTCCTGGTTAAACCTGCTTTACGCAGCTCTTTAGCTGTTTCAGACCCGATTGCTTCGTTAATGGGCTTAAGAATAACTGTACCCATATTCAGCATATTAATAAAAGGCTGAATCAGAAGTGAAGCCTGTGCACCAATAACATGTACGCCCAAAATATTGTCCGTCTCTATATCCACGACAAGTTTTACAAAACCATCCATACCATCTTCTGCTGTAAGGCCAAGTGCGTACCCTTTGGCTGTATTGCGGTAGAATTGCTTGCCTGTTTTCACTGTGTAGCCTTTATCCAAGGCTTCTGCTTCTGTCAGGCCGACTTGTGCGATCTGCGGATAGGTAAAAGTAACAGCAGGTATGACATCGTAACGTGCCCAGCGCCACTTGTTCGGTTCGTTGCCGCCGAACAAATTATGTGCAAGAATATCTGCTTCATAATTAGCCTTGTGTCGAAAAGCCGGCTGACCATTGATATCGCCTATTGCCCAGATACCGCTGACGCTTGTTTCCAGAAATTCATTGGTCTTAATCCAGCCTCTTTCATCAATTGCCAATGAAGTATTTTCAACCTTCAGCTCTTTGCTGACCGGTTTGATGCCAGTTGCATACATTATTTCTTCAGCAGCAATTGTAATTTTTTCTCCTGTTTCCATGTCTTCAAAAAGCAGTATTTTTTGACCATCTGCTTGTTTTGCTTCCAGTAAATTAGCATTAAGATATGTCTTAATGCCAAACGCTTCCATATTTTGCCTGAGTTGTGCTGAAATCTCTTTATCAGCCTTGGATAAGAGTCTGTTGTTGTGCTGCACAACCGTGACCTTTGTGCCGGCAGATGCGAAAATATGGGAAAATTCACAGCCGATTGGTCCGCCGCCGACAATAATCAGGCTCTCATAAGGTCGTTTGGGGTATTTATCGCCAAACAAAGTTTCCGAACAAATATAACCAGCTTCTTCCCGCCCGGCAATTTCCGGCAGATTAGTCCGCGCACCGACATCAATAATTATTCTCTCCGCAGTCATCTCTTCGGAAAGAGTGCCATCGTGCAGCTTGACCTGCAAAGTCTTTTCGCCGGTAAAAAAGCCATTGCCCCGATAAATCGCAAGGTTGGCAAATTTCTGGTAATAATGCAGAACAGCCTTATGTTCGTCAATCTTCTCCCAGACGCGGCGGGATATGATGTCCCAATTCATTTTGGCCGGTTCTACTTCGATACCGATTTTTGGCAAATCCTGAATTTCCCGTATATAGTCGGCTGCCGTGGCCAGGACTTTCGTGGGTATACAGCCACGTGTCAGGCAGGTGCCGCCGAATTTACCCTTTTCTATGACAGCGCATTGCAGGCCTTGCTTCAACGCCGCATCAAGAACAATATTGCCTGCGCCCGTGCCGATGATAATAACGTCATATTTCTTCATGCCTCTATTTATCCCTTCCGCTTTTTGCGCATCATAACAAATAATAATTATTAATTTCGACACAGTACTCTAATTCTCCTGCTGAAATAAAAAACGCAAGGACATTTTGTCCTTGCGCATCGAGCTAAATAATAGATAACATTAAACTAAAAGGTTCATGACGACCATTGCTATGCAAGCATTCAGAATGCTTGTCAGCATTAAAAGCGGCCAATATTTCTTAGGAACATCGGCTACACCGAGCAAACGGCCCATGTATTGGATCTGGGAACCCAGAAGGAAAATAGCAGGAATCAAAATCGTTGCATGCGTACCGTTGATAGTACCATTGCTTAAAAGGCTTACCGCGATACCGGTACCTGCTGAAGAAGACAGCCAAGCAGTCAGCAATACAGTGATTGCTTCACCAGGCAAACCAAACAAGGCCATTGCCGGTCCGAAAAATGTTCCCAGTGCCTTCATGACACCCAAAATAGTCAAAATCTGGGAGATAGTATAAGCCATCAATACGTTTGGCAAAAGATTCTGTGTAGCAACGGTAAAACCTTTGCGTGCGCCTATAACAAAAATGTCAAAAGGATTGTTGGTTGCTTTATTGGTATTATTGCTCATCCTTAAAATCCTCCTTATAGACTGTACTCAAGACAAACCGTACAAACATGCCGCCAACAAATTTCAAGGCAAACATCAAGAGAAGAGGTAAAATTATCGGCGCCTTCAGTACCGTAAATAGAGCTGAGCCAATAGTAAAATAGTTATTGATCAAGCCAGCGCCGGAATACTGCCATGCGCCCATGATAGTCAATTCTTTTTTATTAATTTCGCCTTCATCATATAATTCTTTGGTCAAAGCCGCACCGGCATCAGTACTTTGCAAGTCAGTAATCAAAGCAAGACCGGTTTTGCCAGGCAAGCTGAGCAGTGGATGCAAGAACGGTGTTAACAGCTTGTGAGCAGCACGAATGGCACCGTAATGTGTAAGTACTTCCAGGCAGCCGAGTGCTAACATAACTGTTGGTGCCAAGGATAAAGCAAACAGGAATCCTGCTTTTGCGCTTACACCACCCGCACCGATAAAAGTATTTTTCGCCGGGTCTTTCATTGTGCCAAAAGATCCGCCCAAAGTTGTAAAATCGAATGCACTTAACCATTTCAGGCCTTCCACTTTCATAAAGAGGCCTGAGAAAAATAAAATTGCTACTGCCAAAGCAATGTAGGCGCCTACGCCAACTCTGCTTTGATTTTTTTCCTGCTCCATATAATATCCCCCTTTTTTATTGATTCCATTATGTAATAAGACAAATACAATTATACTTTTTCGTTATTTAATGTGTCAACAATAACCCGGTTTATTTTTATCAGAAACACTTCATTTGCAAAAAATGACAGTATTTCTTGAAAAGTTATGTCTAATTGTATACAATTACATTGTGAAACTGCTAAGCGCTTTATCAAAAGCCAAAAGCATTCCGAACAATAATGAGGTGATAATTTTGTCAAATGTTCTCAAGCATTACGGATATTTACACACAATTCCGGAATTAGGTCTCCAGGAAGTAAAAACTTCTGCTTATTTGGCCGAACAATTGGAAAAAGCAGGCTTTCAGGTTACAAGAAATGTTGGAGGCGCTACCGGCGTTATCGGTGTATATGACAGTGGTGTGGAAGGTCCTACCTTGGCATTGCGTGCCGACATGGACGCTCTCGGTCATGTAATCGACGGCGTACATTGCGCACGTCACACCTGCGGTCACGATGCGCACTCTTCTATGGTGCTTTCCGCGGCCGAAGACATTATTAAAGAAAAAATTGTTAATAAGGGCCGTTTAAAAATTCTTTTCCAACCTGCAGAAGAAATTGCTGCCGGTGCCTTAACTATGATTAAAGGCGGCGCTATCGACGATGTCGATATGATCATAGGTTCCCACATCCGCCCTGAAGAAGAATGTAAAAAAGGGTTTGCCATTCCGGCAATGTGGTATTCAGCCTCCGGCACTGTTGACGTTATCATCCACGGCAAGCCTGCACACGGCGCTCGTCCTCATCTTGGCATCAATGTTATTGACGCAGCCGCTGCTGCCATTAATGCCGTTAATGCCATTCATCTTAATCCCACTTCTCCCTACAGTGCCAAAGCTACACGCTTTATCTGCGATTCAGGTGTAACCAATGCTATTCCATCTGAGGCCCATGTTAATTGGGACATCCGTGCGGCACAAAATGATATTATGGCCCAATTGCACGAAAAAATTACCAAGGCTATTGAAGGCGGCGTTTCCACAGTAGGTGCTACCGCCGATATAAAATTCATTAAAGAACTGCCAGCCGCAGAACTTGACGATGACATGACCAACCTGCTCGCTGAATCTATAACAGACGTTATGGGCAAAGACGCTTTAATGCCCCCATTTAAGACTGCCGGCGGCGAAGACTTCTTCTTTTATACGCGCCATAAGCCTTCCATCAAAGCCGGTTTCTTCGGTCTTGGTGTCAATGCCGTTCCAGGCCTGCACCACCCTGACATGCACTTTGATACCGATGCGCTGGAAACAGGTGTTACTATTTTTAAAACTGCAGTTAAAAAAATCCTCGGCTAAAATATGACGTACAAAAAATGGCTGTTACACAAATTAGTGTAACAGCCATTTTTACGTATCTTTAGGCATATTTCATTATTTAGCAGCTCTTCAGCCGTACAGCCAATGCCTCAGTGGTTTAAAATTTTGCTTAAGAACAATTGCGCACGCTCATTCTGAGGATTAGTGAAAAACTCATGTGGTGTGGCTTCTTCCAGAATCACACCGCCATCCATGAATACGACGCGGTCAGCAACTTCACGGGCAAAACCCATTTCATGTGTTACAACAATCATCGTCATGCCATCACGTGCCAAACCCTTCATTACTTCTAAGACTTCGGCAATCATTTCCGGGTCGAGCGCAGAAGTCGGCTCATCAAAAAGCATAACCTGCGGATGCATAGCTAAAGCGCGGGCGATCGCAACGCGCTGCTGTTGTCCACCTGACAACTTTGAAGGATAAACGGAAGCTTTTTCCGGCAAGCCTACTTTGGTCAGCAAGTTCTTTGCGATTTCTTCGGCTTCTTTACGAGATTTTTTCTGCACATGAATCGGTCCCATGGTAACATTGTCGAGCACATTTTTATGGTTAAAAAGATTGAATTGCTGAAAAACCATTCCAGTCAGCTGGCGCGCTTTGTGGAGATTTGCCTCCGAAGCTTGCACAGCAATACCGTCAACATATACTTCGCCGCTTTGAATAGTCTCCAAGCCATTGATTGTCCTAAGCAGCGTGCTTTTACCTGACCCGCTAGGCCCGATCACTACAACAACTTCTCCTTGACCAACTTTCATAGAGACATTTTTCAAAACTTCCAGTGAGCCGTAATTTTTGTAAATATTTTTTAATTCAATCACTTTCAGCCAGCCTCTCTTCCAGTTTTCTAACAGCCAAAGACAATCCAAAAGACAAAATGAAATAAAAAGCCGCGATAGCCAACCATACTTCAAAAGCGCGGAACGTAATTGTAACAATATTCTTTGCTACATAAGTCAAATCAGTAACAGCAATAACAGAGACAAGAGAAGAATCCTTGATTAGGGTAATGAACTGACCGGCCAGCGGCGGCAGAATTCTCTTAATTGCCTGTGGAAGAATAATCAGGCGCATTACCTGCCAATCCGTCATGCCGATAGAAAGAGCAGCTTCACGCTGCCCACGGTGGATTGACTGAATACCTGCACGGATGATTTCGGTAATATAGGCACCAGAGAAAAATGACAGAGCCAGCACTGAAGATGTCATCGGAGTCAAATTAAAAAAGACGCCCAGGCCGAAATATATAAACAGAATCTGAATCAGAAGCGGTGTATTTCTAATCCATTCAACATATACATTGCCAATACTGCGTAGCACGAAAGATTTGGATATACGGCAAAGCGCACCGGCAACCCCCATGATACTACCCAAAATAATTGACATAATCGAGATTTTGATTGTCATAACCAAGCCATCCATAATAGCTGGCAAATATTCATTTAAAACACTGAAATCCAACTGATACACAGTTTAATCTCCCATCATAAAACTTATTTCTTGGCAGGAACCATATCCCACCACTTCATATCAACAAACCAGTAGTCATGCGTTTTCTTATAGTCTTCGCTTGCTTTGTACTTCTTAACAAACTTGTTGATTTCAGCAACTAACTCAGGATTGCCTTTTGGTACGGCGATACCAAGTTCTTCAGTGGTAAATGGCTCAAGCACAGCATACGTCTTGTCATCATGCATCTTATTATAGATAGCGACCCAAGGCACTTCGTGAATAACTGCGACTGCGTTGCCGTTAAGCAGTTCCAGACCGGCCAGAGCGGAACCTTCGAATTTCTTGACTTCAGCATTCTTGAACATTTTTGTAGCGGTCTGATCAGCTGTTGTGCCCATGGAAACAGCAATAACATTGCCTGGTTTATCGAGGTCTTCCCATTTCTTTACATTAGGATAATTTTTGTTAACCAGCATAGCTTGTCCGGATGTAAAGTAGGAATCTGAGAAATCGACGACTTCTTTACGTTTGTCAGTAATTGTCATGCCAGCAATAACGACATCAACCTTTTTTGCCTGCAGTGCCGGAATCAAACCACTGAACGCATAGTTCTGGAATTCCACTTCGACACCAAGTTCTTTGCCAAGTGCCTTAGCAACATCGATATCATAACCAACTAACTTGCCGTTTTTATCAGCCATTTCAAAAGGATAGTAGCCGGTTGCCGTACCGACAACAATTTTGCCTTTCTTCTTCAAAGCATCGACTGCCGTTTCCTTTTTGGTTCCGGCGCAGCCAGCCATTGCCGTTGCGAATATGCACAACGCCATAACCCCAGCAACTTTCTTAACCCAGTTCTTCATTAACAGACCCCCCAAAGTTTTTAAATGCAATAAAATATTGCCTGCATAATTATTCCATAATTTTAACACCATCATCATACAGTGTCCAGTAAAAGATGTCCCCCATCGGCTACATCAAATTGCCTGTGATATAGGCTACCAGCGGTAAGGTAAACAAGCTGAAGATGGTCGTGATCATAATGGCACCAATCGCGCAATTCTCATCCGAACCATTCGTCCTCGCAAACATCGCGATAGCGGCCATACTCGGCACACCGGTCAAAGTAGTAATTACGGTAACTATTTCTTCCTGCACATTCATTGCCCGTAAGACAACAAATACGATTAGCGGCGCAATAATCATCTTGCCGACAACAATCGCATAATATTCCATTCTCGCAATAAATTTACTGATATCACAGAAACAGAAACTTGCGCCGATATAAATCAGGGACAGCGGCGTGGTCGCATCTCCTACAGCACCGAGCGCTTTATTCAAAGTGGCAGGCAGCTTCCATCCCATTGCGATGAAGATTATTGCCAGAAAAATACCAATCATGGCCGGACTTATGATATTCTTGATATTTGACTTGAGAGATGCATCCTTCAATTTGTCTTCCGGTAAAGTCATATAGAAGCCAAGACTCCACAGCACAATCTGATCTACAATGAAGAAAATTGCCATATAGAGCATCCCTCTTGCCGGCAAAATCCCCAGAATCAAGGGAATACCGATAAACCCGACATTACCGAACATTGTCGCCGCCTGATAAACACGGCCATAATTACCAGTCAAGAAAAAAGCCTTCTTCAATAAGTAGCTAACAACAAAGAGCACGCCAAACATAAAAAAGGATGCCAAAACGACCTCTGCGAAAGAAGATATCATATCGCTTTTTGTAGCGCCATTAATTGATTTATGAAAAATCATCACAGGCAGAATCAGACGCATAATCAATTTCGACAAATCACCCAACGTTTTTTCATTCATGGCGTTGGTTTTAACAGCAAAAACTCCCAAAAAAATCATAACAGAAAATATTTCCAGTTGTGTAAGCACACGATAAAAGTATTCCATTAAACTGCCTGCCTCCTAATTTTTTAATAACCACACGCAAAAAAGGAAGAGATACCGTCACAATAGGCACCTCTTCGCGTGAGTTTCCTTTATATTCTGCTGCCTGCACGTAGACAAGCAAGACAATACCTATCCTATAAACTCATTTTATCATAGAATCTAAGCTCTGCAAAATATGCCAAAAATATGCCAATTGTATTTTATTGATTTTGCGTTATAATTTATAACATACGGTAAAAAATAATCATGAAGATAAAGCCGCTTTACCTACGGCAGAAAATAATCGAGGAAGTGTTCAAATGAAAAAAATATTCGCTCTTATATTATGTTTACTTTTTATTTTGCCAGCTGCCTGCCTTGCCCAAAGTACCGCCCCGAGCGTCGGTATTATTCGTGTTGATGACGGTAGCTTACTGAATGACAACGAAATCAGCTGGATTGTTGAAGATAAGACCAGCTCCCTCTTTGACAATGATAAATACGACTATGTTGCCTTCAGTGATTTGGAAGCGGACTTCGGAGCATTCCTTGATAGAAATAATATTCAAAATAATAATCAGCTTACGGATGATATCCTGGTTAAATTTGCCAAAGAGCAAAACCTCGACTATCTGTGCTTCATGAATTTCAACCTTGATGAACTGCAGTATGACCGCGTTTTCTTTAAATCATCCTACCGCGCTATGCTGGGCGTCGACTTGAAATATTACAACGCAGCCAGCGGAGAACTGCTTTACGCTAACCACCTGTTTGCCGACGGTACAGCTAAGGAGCAAATGTCAGCCTGCCGCAATAGTGCGGCAAAATTGATGAGACGCATTGGCTGGCACTTTAACCCTGATAGTTTCTAATTTAATAAAATTTCAAAAGACCAAAATGGTACAAAGGGGACAGTCCCCTTTGTACCATTTTTTTGCGATTTTCAATTGAGTCTCTTGATTTTTTGCAGCGTGAGATTGCTGCCTAAACGCCAGATGGCAATGTCGCGGATACCTGCATCTTCAGCTAAGCTGATCCAATAATCAAGAGTGGCAGCATCAGCATACCAGACTTCGTACGCAGTAGTTCCTTCGCGATACTTAAACGTGACTGCTTTGCTCGCCCCATCTCTTTTGGCATCGGCCTTGTATTGCTCAAGCAGCTGCTTAGCTTCTTTTTCCGTAATAAACCTCTTTTCGCCGTCACTGTTCCATATGCAGCCACCTGTGGCAAAAGCCACCGCTTTTGGTTCAGGCATATTTGCCATTTTACCGAGAACTTTTTTGATGAAGTCGCTGTCTGCTTTCGGTCCGGGGCCGCTGTGCATACCATAGAGATTGTACAGCATCACCACATATTTCGGCCCTACAGGCAGTTTGATGTCGTTAAAAGGCGTACCAGGCTCTAAGACTACCCGCAGTTTTAAATCATTGGCAGTTGCGGCTGCATAGAGTTCTTTGATGAAGGGGATAAAGGAGTCCTTAATTTCACAATCCCTCCAGATCCGTTCATAATCAATCTCCACACCGTCATAATGCTCTGACTTAGCTAAAGCTATAATCTCCTCGATATGCTCCTTGCGCCTTTCCTGGTCATTTAACATATCTTGCAGAAACTCTGTTTTTTTGTATTCCTTGCAGCCATCGGCAAGTATCCGGTCATTGACGATCGTGAGATACTCGACCAGCTGTTTTTTCTTTTTCGCCGCCCGCTTATCAAAAGTGAGTTCCTCTGGCAAAAAGAGCTTGCCGTCCTCTTCAAAATGGGCGCCGAACAGACAAACTTCATCCAGGCGCTTTTCAAAACGCCCAAACTCCTCTGTTCCCTCTTGCGCATCCCAGTAAACTGTCCAAACCGAAAGCTGGTTCTTCGTTTGACTCGCTGCCTTAACATTCGCCTGCTTGCCGTTATAACAGCCGGCAAGCAAAAATAACAGCAATGACAGCAGAATTATTTTAACGCTATTTCTCAGCAACTTATTCACGCTGCTATACCTCTCATTTTTTACAGATGTACTATAAACCAGTTGATAACCGAATTCCAGGTTTTCTTCAGCTGATACCTGAAAGCTTCAAAACCGCTCAGCTTATCGCTGTACAATATTTTTTCCTGGCCTGCGGCCGGTATTTCTTTAATGACTAGGCTTTCAAAAACTCCATCGTAAACATCATCGGCGAGGTTTCTTTGGCTCCAGCCATAACCGCCCCAGGCACTTTCGAGGGCAACACTGCCGGCCGCAAGATCATTTACTGTCCCGCTGAAAGCCTCCCGTCCATCTATAATGACCTGGATATTGTTGTCCTTGAGTTCGATGTGAACCAGACGTTTGCCTTTTTCGTGCACACTAATGTTAGGAATGTACTCTTTTTCGCCCTGCTCGATAGTAGCCGCAGTTTCAGATTCCTTTTCCCTGCTTTGCGCAAAATACTGCTTGGCCATTTCAGGCGAATTAGCATATTTAGCAAACGCTTCAAATTCACGCACTTCGGCTTTTTGCTTATCTTCGGCTACTGACAGCCGCTCCTTGCTGTCGAAGCGGTCAAGATTGAGTGCCAAGAGCTCATGAGCACCGCTGCCGGTGTTTTCGCTGACATACAGTACATTGTTGGTGACACTTACAGAAACAAATCTATTCAGCTTCTGGTCGGCACGCAGATAGATTTTTTGTGAACCCAGCTTATTGCCCGTCAAGAGTACTGAAACATTAAGATTCTTAAATTCTTCGCTGTTTTTAAGATAAATCAGGCCGCGTTTTTCCGGCAGCGAAGTCAAAATGATCTTCTCAGGCTGCAATTCAGCGGCACCCTCCAAGACATTCCAGAGGCTGTAACGTGTTTCATCGCCGCGATTAAAGACAATATCTTCATTAATATCATATTTGATGCGCATCAACAAATGATTTGGATACCAATAGGCTTGAGGCTGCATCCTTGTCAAATCATAAATGCTGCTTTGGCGGTCATTCAGCGCATAACCTTCCCGATTGAAGTTCATGCTGAAAAGCTCTTTAATCCATTTTTCATTGACTGCGCTGACACGGTCATTGTTACCAAAGCTGCCCGTGTTCGCATGCATAAGGACGTAAAGCTGCGGTACAGTGCCAACCCCTTCCCGATAATCATCGCGCAGTTTCTGATAATCATAATCAATACGCGCTTTCATCCTCTCGTAGGATTCCTTCGGCACGCCGTACTCGTCGCGGATATAATCCATCAGGTAATGATTGTAGCGACGGCCCAGATAGGGTGAAATCATTGCGTATTCCAGAGGTGTCAATTCACCGAGGTAATTGTCATAGCGGTCAAAAACATTGATAAAGGAAAGACGGTAACCGTTGGTGCCCAGTTCCCAGAAGCTCGTATCAACGAGACTTTTCAGTTCACGCGGTTTCAAAAATTTGGTATCCCGCTTGGCAAAGTTTTCCGGATAAGTAGTCATGGTAGCCTTATAATTGTACTTTTCGATTTGTGAGGTGGAAAAAATTGCCGTATCACGACGCCCGTCTTCAAACATAAGGAATAAGGCTCTGGCAGGCAGAGGTTTGCCCGCTTCGTAGAAATCTTTAATGTCTTTTTGCGTAATTGTTACATAACCTTGTTTATGTAATGCCGCCAAATGCTCAGCCAAACGGTCTTCACTGATCAGCGGCTGCTGACCAACACGGTCAACGCCAAAATAAGACAAGGCTATGAAGCCCTTGTCCTGTGCCATATTAATGGCAGTAGGTTCATAGGGTTTGTATTTCCCGACAGTAAACAAAGCCAGATAAAAGACAGCCGCAATGGCCGCCAGGATTGCCAACTGCAGAATAACACGCCTTTGCTTTCTGCTATTCTTTTTTGCTGTGTATTCTTCGTCTGCACTGATCATAAGCTTCATTTCCCACTTTTCTTCTTTTCTAGTGCTGCACTGTCAGCCGGTGTCATCCTGGTTCCCCACTCTGATTTCCAGAAAGTAAACCAGGCAACCGGCATCTGCCACAACAAGACCGCTTCGTAATAAAGGCAAAACCACATGCCAAAAATCCAGGTCGAACTCCTACGCAAAAACAATTGCGCCATACTCATCATCAGCGCCATCATCAATAAGCCGACCAGGAACGTCGTCGGAAAAACCCTGTAGACTGCCGGCACGTAAACCAGATTGTACAGGACAACAATAGGCGCTGCTACCGGTACCAACAGACCCATATAGAACGACAGAGCCATAAATGGTTCTTTTTTCCACATAAACTTCGCAGCAATCAGGGATTCTCGCAGCCAGGACCGCTTCCAGCGCATCTGCTGTTTGAGGAACATGCCGTAAGTATTGGGAACTATCGTAGAGCAGACAGCAGTATCCTGGTAGCCTGTCCTATGCTCACGCAAGATAAAGTTCGTCAAACTGCGGTCATCACCAAAGGTCGCTTTCTGGCCTAAGAATTTCTGGTTCAGCCAGGCATCCTTATGCTGTAATACGAGTTCTTTGCGGTAGCAGGAGAGCGGTCCTGACAAACAGGTAACCGCATCAAAATATCCTTCCGCCGCCTTCATGACGCGAAAAGCAATATAATAACGCACAGCCTGCATCTTGGTCAAAACATTGGTATAGGTATTGGCAACATCCGTTCTGCCGGATACACCACCCATGCTGGCATCCTGAAAAGGCTGCACAAGATTATAGATTGCGAACGGGTCAACGAAGCTGTCAGAATCGACAAAAACAACCAGTTCATGTCTAGCCGCCAATGCTCCCCGTATCAAAGCTTCCCTTTTGCCGGCATTCTGCTCCTGTACCAGATAAAACAAACGCTTCCGTACGTTTTCGCCGACAATACCAGCTACGCTGTCAATAGTTTCCCTGATCTTCGCTACAGATTGATCGGTCGAGCCGTCATCTACGATGATAACTTCCAGCTTTTCAGCAGGATACGATTGGTTGATACAGCTCAGAATGGTTCTATTGATCCATTCTTCCTCATTAAAACAAGGAATGATAATCGAAACACCCGGTGTAAAATCCTCCCGTATCGGCACCGTTTTGTAAAGAGCACCGAAAAGATAACGCGTCAGCAAAAAAGCTGCTGCTATGATGCTGTAAAGATACAAGCCTTTGTTGAACTTAAAATAAATGACGCTTTCACTGCGCATCAGGATGATGAAGGCGGCAATCAGCAAAAGCAGCGCAAAAGAAACAGCGGAAATAAAACGTCCCTTTTTCTTGCCGGCATATTGGGCCAAGGTTTCCTTAAAATGAACACCGCATAATATTTTGCCACTCTCGCCCTCTTGCTGCCTGACGACTTCTGCGCCTATATGATGCACTGACATTTCATAACCTTCAGGCATCGTACCTTCAACGATCTCGAAAGAAAGCTCTACTGATGCGGCACGTCCAAGTGCCTCTGCATCTGCGGTCGTCAGTTCCAGCAGCATTCCTGTCGACGAGATATCCTTGCCAACAGCCTTGCACTGGACTTTCTGCCCATTCTCGCTGAAATATGTGACTGCAACATCATAATCAACCAGATAGCGAGTACCGCTGTGTTCCTGATCCATCAGTGTCTTGATGTCATACTCGTTATTAGACGGATCGAAGCCGCGCCTTTCTTTGTTGACTCGCAGGCCTTGCGCATCCGGCACTTTGGACAGCAGCCTGCGGTCAGGTTTAATAGCCAGCAACACGTCTTTAATTTTTTTGTTATCGAATATATTTTTCATAGTATACCTGCCACGGTTATCTATTTTGTTGCCCTGGTTCCGCTTTTCTTTCTTCTTCAAGCCTCAAACTTTTTTTCGGGTTGCCCTGATCATAGCCAGCAAGTAAATAGTCTGATAGTCTGCCGGCCTTAAACTTGCTGGGGTCAGCATCGCTTTTTTGTTCGTTTTTTGTCAGCAAAACATCAAGGGCCTCCGCCGTCAGCTTGCCATTCTTATCACCCATATGCAGGACAAAAATTGCACCCTTGTTAACTTTGCCATCATCTGTATAAAGATCTTCCTCTATCGCATGTCTGACCTGCATAGGACTGTTAGCCTGATAATCACCCGGGCTGTAGCCGGATACAATATACTCATAGCCATTGGCAAAAACACATTCCAGCCCCATTTTGCTAACCGCCAATGCCGGTGGGCGGAAATATCTTGTCAAGGCATAATGTCCATCAATCTGGACATCACCGACTATGCTCGCCAATTTATCATAGCAGGTCTTCAAATCCTGCATGTATTCTTCTCGTGTTTGTGTCGGCACGTATTTCTTGGTATTTTTATCATACATGGCCATTAGCTGGTGCTGGTCCGTATGTGAACCGATTTCATGTCCGCTGGCCGCTATGGCACGTAAAAGGTTGGGATGATTCTGTACCTTATTGGTTCTGATAAAAAAGGTAGCCGGCACAGCGTGCTTCTTTAAGACATACAAAATGTTGTTAATAGGCGCGTCACCGCCCCAGTCATCGAAGGTAAGAAAGACGACATTATCGTTAGTATGAATTACACCGCTAGTGTCCAGCCGTTTCATTTCCTGCCTGGAAAAACCAAGCGCTTTATGTACGTCATTGACCCAGCCTGTTCCTATATACCGGGAATTGACCATTTCGATAAAGTTATCCTTATTAACGTGCAGCTTCCGGAAATCGCTTCTCAAATACTCCGGAACTTTCTCCTCCGGCACAGGATATTCATAGGTATAGCGCTCATTATGCAACATTTCGCCCACAGTTTTCAAGCTGTAACGGGAGTCATTCTGCGGATTGCTTGCCGGATTATCAGTTAACGTAGTATAAGCTATGTTATCAATCATGGTTCTCTGGAATTCCTCTAGCAGCTTGCTGCACATTAAAGGATCGGAATACAGGTCCAAGCGGAAGAAAATCTGCTGACCGATACCAAAAGAAGTAATGCCTTTCGGGAAAAGCGCTTCCCGGATAGCCTGCGCCGAAGTGTAATCCTTGTGCTGTTTCTTAGCAATCGTATATACCTGTCCTACCAGATATTTACCGGTAGCAGAAGCCGCTTCCATCGTTTCCTGCGGTACTGCTCCCCATAATTGCTTCACGATGTCGGTAGTAATGCCGAACTTGGCCTGCAATAATTCATCACAGCGCAAAATTTCCGCCGCTTCCGTGTAGAAATTATCACCCGCATCCAAACCGATACCGATGCCTATTTCATTACCCGAATTAATAATTTTGCTGATAGCGCCCGGATACTTTTTGATATCTTTTTCCGTAACGAAGAAAGTGGCTTTAGCGTGAAGCTGATCCAGCGTATTCAAAACAGCGTCAAGCGCTGCGTCATTGGAAATACCCGCAAAACTGTAATTCAAGGCCTTTTCGGTTGTATGAATACTCTTTATTTCCTGCGTCAGTCTGCCATTATTTTTCACACGTAAAGCTTCCAGATCTTCCTGGCTTGGTGCGGCATACGCCGTTTTGCAGCCAACAAGTTCCCAGGTCCTGTCTTTTAGCAAAGTCAGGTCAGCCAACAAATTTTCCTGCCAGCTCTTTGCTGTCGCCAGCGGTTGTTTGGGAGTTTCCAGCAATACCGTACGTACTTGCTCATTCTTGCAAGCTTTTAAAAATAATTCGACAGTCTTGATGATTTCCTGCTGACCGTTGTCCTTAACAGCCTCCTTATTCAGTTCTTTCAAACCCGGCTGCTTATCCTTGGCAGGCACCTGTTCCTCAAGCTTTGCTGCTGGCGGCTTTTCTCCTTTAGGACGCTCCAACTGAAAGGAAACGATGCTGCCTTTCTTCACATTTCTGACATAGCCAACTGCCGCGTCATAGCTTACCAAGCTTCCGGCATTCAGAATTTTGTCCGTTTTTACTGCAGCAGCTAAGCCACAAGCTTTAGCAACCTTGAGCAAATCATCAGTATAGACAGTTCCCTCCGCCTTCAGAAAGACAGGTGAAGAACTGCTTGTCACCCTAATTATTTTTTGTGCACTGCACAAATCCTGCACGAGTTCGTCCTGGGGCAGTTTCTCTAAAGATTTACGTCCCGAGAGCGAATAGTTCTCAACTTTATGACCCGCCTTAGCTATTTCCGCTACTAAATCAGGTTCGTCAGCTGCGCGCATACCTTCGACAAAAAAAGCAGCCTTAACATCATACTTTTGCAGCAAATCCAGGATCTGCCTGGTAGTAGGAGCGTCTGCAAGACCATCAAAGGTTATGGCAATACCGGCGCCTGCTGAGTTCGTACCGGTTATAAGCTGCGCTTTTTCAGGTTTGCTGCGCAAATTTGCTTTTGCTTCTTTTATTTCAGCATCAGCATTATATAAAGACGGCAAATTAGTTTTGCTATTCCTTCCCTTGCCTAAAGGGCTGGAGGAAAAGAAATAGCCAAAAACTGCAGCAATCATTGCCAAGGCTGCTATACCAGCCGCCAAATACATCAAAGTTCTCTTGCTTCTCATCTGCCGCAACCCTCCTCAATTACAAATTCCAATAGATATAATCATGATCCTTAAAAGTATCCGCCGCAAAAATGCTCTTCACGTCAATTATTACCTTTTTGCTGGTGCTTTTCTGATTATATAAGGCATCAATTTCTGCCATCCGCAGCTCTTTAAACTGCTTATGAGCGACCAAAAAAATCAGACAATCTGCCTCCCGCACTTCTTCCATACCTACAAGGTCGATGCCGAATTCCCGTTTTGCTTCCTTCTTGTCTGCCACAGGATCGACAACCTTTGTCTGGATACCGTATTCCGCCAGCCTTTTCAAAACATCGAAGGCTCTGGAATTGCGGATATCCGGGCAATCTTCTTTGAACGTAATACCAAAAACGTAAATATTCGCATGGCGGACATTCAGGTCAGCCTGGATCAAGCTTTTAATCACGGCATCAGCCACAAAACTGCCCATGCTGTTGTTGATTTTCCTGCCCGCAGCAATGATCTGGGAGTGATAACCCAGCATTTTTGCTCTGTAGATGAAATAATAAGGATCTATGCCAATGCAGTGCCCGCCTACCAGACCGGGATAGAAACCCAGTGCATTCCACTTGGTGTTCATCGCGTCAATAACGTTTTTCGTATTGATGCCCATCAGTTCACAAACCATTGCAAATTCGTTCATGAAGGCAATATTAATGTCACGCTGCGAATTTTCCACAAGCTTCGCTGCCTCGGCTACTTTGATGCTTTCCGCCCTGTAGACTCCGGCTTCAATAATTAACTCATAAACTGCCGCAATTACTTCCAGTGTAGCTTCATCCATACCGGAAACAATTTTCGTAATGTTTTCCAAACGGTGCACTTTATCACCAGGATTGATTCTTTCCGGTGAATAACCGATTTTGAAGTCCTGGCCGCAGCGCAGTCCGGATTCTTTTTCCAGAATTGGTATGCAGATGTCTTCCGTTACCCCGGGATAGACCGTCGACTCAAAAACAACGATGCTCCCCTTACTGAGATTCCTGCCCACAATTTTACTGGCGCCCACAACCGGATTCAAATCTGGCGTTTCGTCACCATTAACCGGCGTTGGTACCGCTACTATAATGAAACCGGCCTTCTGAAGATCCTTTTCTTCAGAGGTAAATTGCAAGTCAGTCGCTTTGATTTTTTCCTCTCCGACTTCTTCGGTCGGATCAATACCGCTTTTGTAATCAGCGATTTTCTCCTCATTAATGTCAAATCCGATGGTGTTTACCTTATCGGCAAAAGCAACAGCTAACGGCAAACCCACATACCCCAGACCTACCACTGCTATATTCGCTTCTTTGTTGATTATTTTGTCATATAGTTCCACTTTTATCGCCTCTTAATCAGCACTGAAATCAAAAATAAACTGTGTCCAGATTGTTCTGTTCTTTTCATCTGTTATCTTATCCTTCAGGTCATAATACTCCACGCCAAACACGATGTTTTTTGCCACAGCATAATTCATTCCCACGCTGTAGCCTTTGAAACCATCCATATAGCCAGCCAAGCCATTCATCGTGTGTGCCAGATATGTGTTTACAGATTGGTCGTAATACTTGGCATAAATATCATAAGTATGCGCGCGCCACTCTTTCAGCCTGCCATGAGTCAGCGTCAGGACATAACCATCCCGGTCACCCTTGGCATCTTTTTCGCTTGCCCTCAGATACATGGCGCCCAACGAATAATTCCCGAAGTCATAATTGCCGCCGGCGCTCCAGATAGTGTTATCCGCAGGATTTCCCTCATCATAATTAATGCGGTGATAGCCGATAGCTGCATCATAGTCATAATCTTTGTAGGACGCTGTCGCCACAAACATCTTATTGTCTCTTTCGATATCCGCCTCACCATAGAGAAGACTGTATTTTATGACATCGCCGAATTCAAACTTGATGCCATCAAAACTTGTATCATAAATATTGCCTTCTGCCATCAGATTGCCAAAAACACCGGCGGTAACTTTAGCGCCGCCTAGCGGCCCTGTTACATAAGCACGTTCAAAACCGGTTTTGCCCTCTTCCTCATTGGTGCGCAAGTCTTGTTTATTTTCCAGCATCGCGTGATAGTCCCAGGTTTCGTTAACTTTGCCGTTGATATAAATACGCGAACGCAGCTGGTGGTCATCGTTGCTGTCGTGCCTGCTCCTGTAATTGTCGACGTAATGCCACCTTATCTGCCCGTTGAAATTAACGTTGTCCTCAGCGGCTTCCAGTTTCGCAATCCGCACGCCTAAATTGTTCAGTTCATCAGCAAACTCAGCAGTGAGTTTTGGCAAAACGTTCTGTTGGACGTCAGCACTGTATTTATCTTTGTTCGCCAATGCGGCACCGACTAATTGTGCCATTTCATAGCGCGTGATTATTTTATTTCCGTTATAATCTTTGCCTGCGGTCAAAACATTGCCTTGCTCCAGCTTTGCCAATGAAGCGTAAGCCCAGTGACCCTGCGGCACATCCGCGAAAGGATTAGCTGCCGCCGCTGAAGCCACCGACGTCATAAGCAAAGTCGCCGCAAATGTCATTAATGCAATCTTCTTAATCATGGCACACCACCAATTTACTTTATTTATTACAAAAGCATTTCATTTTCGCCTGAATAATACTGCCTTTTTGCAACTAAAACGCCGCTAAACACCCTATTGCTGCCCTTTGGCATCAACGACAACTACAAACTCTTCTATCTTCGACATATTTATGACTTCTTCCTTCCATTGTTGGGTTAATATTCTTAAAATTAAATAATTATTTTTTAATATTTTTTCTTTTACATTGTGGTATAAAAAAAGTGCCTTCCTTTTTTTTGGAAAAGCACTTTAAAAACTGCTATCTGGCATTAAAATCAACGATTTTCAACTATACGCTCTTCGTTAAACCGCCGTCAACCAATATCGTCTGACCAGTAATATAGGTATTAGCATCTGAGCACAAGAACACCGTCAACTTGCCGTATTCCTCTGGTGTTCCATAACGCCCCATAGGAATTGATTTGATTGTATCCTGATAAATATCTTCAATACTTTTACCACTCTTATCAGCGCGCACAGAATCAAGATACTTGATACGGTCGGTTGCGATTCTTCCCGGTCCCATTACGTTAATAAGAATGCCATCCTTGCCCAATTCTTGTGACAAAGTTTTAGTAAGGCCAACTACACCAAGCCTATCTGATAGGCAAAATACGTTTCCTTCCTCAACTGAGATAAATACGAATTATTATTCCTACATGCTGTAACTTGGTCTAAATCAAGTTCAACAATCTGCATCTCTTCCTCATTCAATACACCTTCAGTCAATAAATTGCCTTCAGGCCCAAAAATCTTATCATTACCGAACAAAATATCTGTTTCGCCGCCCACTCCATTAATTCCTGCAACAAAACAAGAGTTTTCCAGGGCCCGGGCCTGGAAATAAATATCCCAGCGATATTTATGCATCGCCGCAAAGGCACCCGGCACTACAATTAATTCGGCTCCCTGCAATGCTAACATACGGGCAACTTCAGGAAAACCCGCATCGTAACAGATCATAACGCCCAATTTACCAAAATCCATTTCGAAAACAGGATACAAATCGCCGCAAACAAAGAAGCTTTTTTCATCCTGCCATAAATGTGTTTTATCATAATTACCGACAATATTGCCTTGGCGGTCAATTATAACAGCACTATTATAAAGTGTATTTTCTTTTTTCAGAGGTAGCGGAACGACTAAATTAATACTGTTTTTCTTGGCCGCTGCGGAAAACAGAGCTGCTGTTTTCCCATCAATTGATTCTCCCAGCATGTCATAGTCATCGCCAATAACTTCCATATCATAGCCAGTAGTAAATAATTCCGGGAAAACAATCAAATCAGCACCCTTACTAGCGGCTTGTTCAACAAATGATATGGCACGCTCTATGTTAGATGATACCTGTTGCAAGCCACTATTGAACTGGACCATCGCCAAGGTTATTTTTCTCATTTATCTTAAGTCCTCTCACCATTTTAGTATTTTGTGATCTTAGTCAGGAACTGCAAAATACAGAGATAAAAAAATAGACAATACATCCTTTATGCAATAAAGAACGTCATTGTCCATTCATTAATCCCTATAAATTTACAGCTAGTCTAACACACTTTTTTGGCATTAGCAAGTAAATTGTTTTTACATTATTTGAAGATTCACATCAGTTTTATTCTGCAACTGTAACCAATGCCCTGTTTTCAGCATTCTCCAGATGCCCCACGACAGGCTGTTTCAATTACAGGTTATTACTCAATTATTGCGTGTTTATGCTACAATTTCTTCAATAAATGATTTACAAGAAGCACTAAATGAACACTGCAAGGCTGCTCGACCTTAGCGAACAACCTTGGAAACCACAAGTATGAGCAGCGGAAAAGAAAGCGCCTGAAAAATAGCATTCAGCTGAAAGCAAGAACCGAACGGTCAAAGGGAAAGAATCCTTTGGCCGTTCAGTTCTTTACAGTTCCAAATATTTTTTTGGAATAATTCAACATTTTTAAAAAATAATGTTGAATATTATTCAATATGTAAGTATAATGCTCGTAAGCATAAGCAGCAAAAATTATACAAGGAGGAATAATATGTCAGTTGGAAATCGAGTTTTTCTCAAAAAACCAATAGCAGACCCAGCACTTCTTGCAGGGTTCGCCAGTATCCCAGCAGCCAATATTGCTGACTGCATGGGCCGATCCTGTGCTTTGGATCCCAGGATCAAACTTTTGTCTGCACCGAAGCAGGCAATCACAGTCGGTGTCGCACTAACTGTAAAATCAAGAGCCGGCGATAACTTGATGCTGCACAAAGCATTAAATATGGCTCAGCCGGGAGATATCATAATAGCTTCAAACGAAGGCGGTGTGAATAATCGCAGCTTAATGGGTGAAATCATGTTTACTTTTGCTGCCTACAAAAAACTAACCGGCCTGATTCTTGACGGACCGATCAGGGATATTGATGCAGCATCCAAAATGGAAATGCCCATCTACGGAACAGGCACAACTCCTGGCGGTCCTTACAAAGAAGGTCCCGGTGAAATAAACGTGCCGATTTCCTGCGGAGGTATCAGTGTAAACCCTGGTGATATCATTGTGATGGATGCTGATGGTATAATTATAATTCCATTAGCTGATGCACCAGCTGTTCTTGCCGCAGCACAAGAATTCCAAAAACAAGACGCCGCTAAGGTTTTGGCCGCTGCTAATGGCACAGCACAAAGAGGCTGGGTTGATAAGAAACTATTAGAAAATGATATAGAAATTATAGACGGCTATTACAAGTAAAAATATTTATGATTTTATAAGTATTGAGGGGAGCATGTTGAATGTATAATTTTGTAATGTCAAAAAAATATCTGCCTTATAGAATTGCTTTGGGCTTTATTCTCGGTATTATAGTAGGTTTGTTTTTTTATAATTTTTCAATCTGGGTGAAACCAGCCGGTACTTTGTTCATGAATCTGATTAAAATGCTGATAGTACCGGTAATCTTTTTCAGCGTTTCCGGCGGCATTGCTGCCATCGGTGATGTGCAGAAACTAAAACGCGTTGGCGGTAAAGTCGTGGCAATCTATGTCGCAATGACCGTCATTGCCTGTGTAATAGGCATCTTCTTGGTAAATATTACACACCCGGGTGCAAATTTCGACCTGACAGGCATGAAAGCTTTCGACGCTTCCAAAGTAAAAGCCCCGGATTTTGGCAATTTCCTGTTTGATATGGTACCAGTAAACATCGTTGCATCAATGGTCAAAGGCGATATCATGCAATTGATTTTCTATACCGTACTTTTTGGCATTGCATTGGTATACATCGGCGACAAGGCCAAGGGTGTTGTGAATTTCTGCAACGAAATGGCCAGTGTTACTTACAAGATGCTGGATATTATCATGTTGTACGCCCCAATTGGTGTTTTTGCCCTTATGGCCAATACAACGGCTATTTACGGTAAACAGCTATTTGGCGTATTGGCAAAATTTGTCTTCACTGATTGGGTCGGTTGTTTACTGATCTGGACAATCTTCAGCGGCATTGTTTATGTTTATACCAAAGTTGATTATGTTCGTTTCTGCAAATCCATGTTACCAATCTGGGTTAATACAGTTGCGACTAACTCCAGCGCCGGCACAATTCCAATTACATTAAATGTAGTTACTGAAAAATTAAGAATTCCTATGAGCATTGCGTCCTTCTCCATTCCTTTAGGTGCCACCATTAATCTGACAGGTGCCGCTTTGTACAAAACGATCCTGGCCTTCTTTGTGGCTGAAATCTACGGTTTGACTTTGACTTTTGATCAAATCCTGATGGTCATAATGATTTCTACTATTATGTCGATTGCAGCTCCCGGTATCCCAGGAGGCGGTATTGTAACAGGTGCCATTTTCCTTAATCTGCTGGGCCTGCCTATGGATATGATGGGACCGATTGCCGGTATGTATCGTCTGATCGATATGTCACACACAACAGTCAATGTTTCCGGAGATGTCTTGGGCACCATGCTGGTAGCAAAAAATGAAAAACTTTGGGACGGTACTGATTTTAACAACTTCGCAGAAGAAGCATAAAGGGAGGTTATAAAATATGAAATTCGCAGAACGTATGAGCAGGTTTTCAGGCTCTCCGACTTCCGCATTAATTGCCAGAGTAGCCGAACTAAGAGCGGCAGGCAAAAATATTATTTCTTTAAACGTCGGTGAACCTGACTTCGGTACACCAGACTACGTTAAGGTAGCAGGAATTAAGGCAATCGTCGATAATTTCACTAAGTATACAGCCGGAACAGGCATAATTGAACTGCGAAAGGCCATCAAAGATAAATTAAAGAACGATAACAACCTTGATTATGAAACTAATGAAATTTGTGCAACCGTTGGTGCCAAGCAGGCAATCTTCAACGCTATTATGGCAATTGCAGGCCCCGGCGATGAAGTACTTCTGCCGATCCCTTGCTGGGTAAGTTACACCGACATGGTCAAATTTGCCGGTGCTACGCCTGTTTTTGTACCAGTTAAAAATGATGAGGGCTACATTTTGGATTTGGAAGCAATCGAGGCTGCTATCACACCGAATACCAGAGGCATCGTCATTTGCACACCTAATAATCCTACAGGCGCTGTTTATTCCGAAGCAAGTCTGCGCCAACTGGCAGAACTTGCTGTAAAACATGATTTCTACATTATTTCTGACGAAATTTACGAAAAACTCATTTACGACGGTGAAGAACATTTCTCAATCGCCTCTATATCACCGGAAGTCAAAGAACACACCGTTACTGTCAATGGCTGCTCCAAAGCCTATGCGATGACTGGTTGGCGTTTAGGCTATCTGGCCGCTTCCAAAGAATTCATCGCCAATGTGACCAAGATTCAAACACAGACTACTTCAGCTACCAGCAGCATTTCACAAAAAGCAGGCCTGGCCGCTTTAACCGGTCCACAGCATGATTTGGAAGTTATGGTCGCGGAATTTGACAAACGTCGTAAATATGTAACCGATCGTCTTAATGCAATCCCAGGCATCAGCTGCACGACGCCAAAAGGTGCTTTTTATATCCTTCCTGATGTTTCCTCCTACTTTGGCACAACCGCTGATGATGGCACAAAAATAAATAATGCCAAGGATCTGGCTAACTTCATATTAGAAAAAGAACAAGTAGCGCTTGTTCCCGGCGAAGCTTTCAATATTGAAGGCAAAGTACGCATTTCATATTCCAATTCCATGGAAAATCTTTGCGAAGCCCTCAATAGATTAGAACACGCCTTATCTTTACTGAAAAAATAGTTTGTAATTCTGAGGTAGCTGCTATTACTGGTCTTAAACCACTGATAGCAGCTATTTTATTGCCAAAATCCTTGAAATACACTAAAATATACACGAGCCAGTTGGTTGGAGAGGACGTGTCAATAGTGGAATTGCTTGCCAATAAAATTAAGGGATTAATTCTTACGAAGACAGAGAAAAAAATAGCAGACTACCTTTTAGAACACCAGGATGTTTTGGGTGTAAAAACCGTGACTGATCTATCCTTGGAAATTGGTGTCAGCGATACCTCCATCATCAGATTTTTGAGACTGCTTGGCTTCTCCGGTTATGTAGAATTCAAACGCATCATGTCCGAACAAATGCTGCAAAGGCACCGTTTCAACATGTCCGTAGGAGAAAAATACATAAAGACCAGTGAATTCGTTGATAAAAAAAACGTACTGGCCGATGTCATGAAATCCGCAATTGCAAATATTCAATCCTCCCTGGAAAATACACAAATTGAAACACTGCGTGATATTGCAGACTGTCTCAGCAACAGCAAAAGGAAATACATCATCGCCTTTCGCAGCACTTCTTGCTGTGCTTCCTACATGTATAGAAAGTTAGTTTACTTTCTTCCTGATGTATTTTGCTGTGACAAAGCGGACAGTTCCGTTTTGGAAAATATGATGGATATTACTACCGGCGATTGTATATTGCTTTATAGTTTCCCGCGCTATTCAGAAATTAATTTTTCCATTCTGGAAATCGCCAAGGAGCGTGGCGCAAAAATCATTGTCGTCACCGATAAAATAACATCACCTTTGGCAGCATATGCAGACCACTTACTGACTGCTTCCATCAGCGGTGTCGGCTTCACGAATTCGTATGTAGCTCCTATGTGCCTATCAGAAGCAATTCTCCTTCTGATCAGTAAACAAGGCCGTAAGAACAAGGTGAAACGTGCGGCAGTTCTTGATGAATATCTGAACAAATATGCCATGTATTGATATTGAAAAATAGCAAAAAATTAATGCACCGCAAATGTTGGATGATAAAATCCGACATTCGAGGTGCATTTTATTTTTATTTGGTACAAAGGGGACAGTCCCCTTTGTACCACTTTGTTATGTATTTATTAGATTGGACTGTTGCTAACGGACACTTTCATGTTCAGCACATCGGTAAAAAATTCTACCGGCACCAAGGTTTTACCGTTGACCAGCTCAGGCGCACCGGCAAGGCCAATGACTTCCTGCCCTTTTTGGTAACTGTTGCTGCCGATTTTAAAGACCGCAACGGTATCTCCGCCATCCTTCAGCTCTATTTGTTTCTGCTCCGCCTGCCAAACAATATTATAGCCCAGGTTTTCTACAATAATCCTTAGCGGCAGCAGAACGATTTTGCCTTTGGTAATAATACGGTCATCCTGACCAAGAACAAGTTCTTTACCATTGGCCACGATAACCCCAGCCCCAATGTGGGTCTTAATTGTCGCAGGGAGCAGTACAGCCTTAGTCGCCCCAGCCTGCCCAGGAATACTCATGGTCATTATGTCATACCAAACCAGCAAGTCAGAACCTTCCCTGATAGCATTCAGATTAGGAAATACTTCATTAGTAATAGTGATCAACCTGTCGCCGTTAGAAGATAGAACCTTTATCCTGTCATCATCGACTTTCTGCACGCTGCCAACTTTCATATAAATGCCAGCGCCCCCCTTTGCCGGCGTGCCGACAACTAGTGCAAAGGCATTACCCTGAGGCGGCATACTTTTGCTTACGCCAGGTCCGTAATAAGCTACTACGTCCCCGCCTTTCTGTAAGGAACTGAAAGGAACAGGCTTACCATCTTCAGCATTTACGATATGGGTAGTTGCCGAAATGTTCAGCACTATATCACGGTAGCCGCCATCTCCTTCAACTCTGACGCTGTTCTCACCAATCTCTGTCATCTGCCCTTTAGTAAAAATTACGTTATTATGATACCAGCTTGCCGCAGACGGCTGTAGCATGGCAATCTGCTGCTCGTCAGCCAGCGCAATACTGCAACTCATAAAAATCATTAACATTGAAAACATCAGTAATATCTTCTTCATTTGCTAACCTCCCAAAAAACTGCTTCCAACAATCAGTTGTATTGTCTATGATTTACAGAATTCGCTATAACGGTAATATCTCCTGCAAGAAATGCGAATCATAGCGGAGACGAAAAGTGGTACAAAGGGGACTGTCCCCTTTGTACCACTTTTTGAGCTTCATAATTCGTAAATCAAAAACAAATTCAGCAAAGTAACGATAACGCCTAAACCAATCAGGATCAAACGTGTTGATGGCCTGTTGGCATATTTGCCCATGACACGCTCAGATGAGGTCAGATAAATCTGCATGAAAATCGTAAACGGCAGCTGCACACTCAAAAGCGCCTGCGACAAAATTAGCCCGAAGAACGGATCTGTAACAAAGAAAAGAATAAGAACTGCCGGTATATAGGTAAGAACCAAACCGATTCTGGAATGAATGTCCTTCATATCATAGGGTTCGTGGTACATGCCCGCAAAAATCGTGGCACCTGCCATGCCGGCCGTGGTTGTCGAAGCGAAACCGGCGAACAAAAGCGCTATCGCAAAAACATTGGCAGCATTTGCACCCAAAAGCGGCACCAACATTTCCTTGGCCTGCTGCAATTCATCAACTGGCATGCCGGTTACGAAAAAAGTTGCCGCCGCCAGCAGGATCATCGCACTGTTGATCGCCCAGCCGATACTCATGGAAAACAAAGTATCCAGGAATTCATAGCGCAGCTGTTTAACAATCAATTGCGGATCTTCCAGATTCCACTGACGACTCTGGATGACTTCCGAATGCAAAAACAAGTTATGCGGCATGATGACCGCACCCAAAATGCCCATTACGACGAGCATCGACCCACCCGGCAGGCTCGGCATCACCCAATTAACTGCCGCCAAAGGCCAATTAACCTTGACCAATGAAAGTTCAAACAGATAGGAAAAAGCAATGACCGAAACAAACCCTGCAATCCACATCTCCAGTCTGTGGTAGGCATTGGTCCAGAGCATCAGCGTGCAGATGATAGCTGTGATTACCGCTCCAAGCAAAATCGGTATCTGGAACAACATATTAAGCGCAATCGCCGCGCCCAACAACTCCGCCAACGCTGTTGCAATAGTTGCGAGCATAGCAGTGCCAAGAATAAAGCGCGCCAGCCATGGTCTTAAAAATTTGCTTGCCGCCTCCGACAGACACTCGCCCGTAACAATCCCCAGATGAGCAGCATTGTGCTGCAAAAGGATCAACATAATAGTGGAAAGCGTGACAACCCACAAAAGACTGTAGCCATAATGAGCTCCGGCAGCCAGATTGACCGCCCAATTGCCGGGGTCTATAAAACCTACCGTCACGAGTATACCGGGCCCAATATACTTGAAAACAGCGGATGCCTCTTTGCTTTGTTCGTGAATAGTTGAAAGCTGCTTCTTTATTTTTTCAAACATCATTGCCTCCTGCTCTGCTGCATTCAAAAACATCTTGCTTATATTATAGTATTTTAGTAAATATTTGAGAATGTCCAAGAGATAATAACTACCGGCACCAATGCTGTCATTTCTTCGGTTTTCCTGTCATGCCACTCTGGTTATCTACAATCTGCACGGTTGCAGAAGCAATTACAATGCGCCCTTCGCTCTTCTCGACTTCCTCAAGAAAAGCGGTATAAAGGATATCTTTGATGCGGCGCCGATAACGATAATCGACAACATAGCGTAAAGTCAGTTCAATCCAGTTATCATTGGCGGCCAAAGTAACCTGGGGCTCCAGTTTAGCTTCCTTAATGATAAAATGTTTGCCTATCCGCTCCCATGATGCCTGAGCATTGGCAGTATATTCGCCCGTAACTCGCTCGCCGATATCACCAAGCACTTGCCGGGCAAGTTTGTAATCACTGCCATATTTAATCGGCAGCTTGATTTCATCCCACAAAAACGGAAACAAAGCTGAATAATTAAAGACAGGTTCCTTGAAAACAAAGCTATTGGCTATTTTTACAACGCGTCCGTTATATAAATCAGCCTCTACCCATTGACCGGTTTCCATCATCGTAGTACGCAAAATGCCAATATCAACAACGTCACCGGTAATACCGCCCAGCTGTACCCGGTCGCCAGGCGCATAAAAGCCGCCCATTGAAATCGCTACCCAGCCTGCAATACTTATGATGACTTCCTGCAAGGCAAAAGCGATACCGGCACTGGCAACGCCCAAGATAACCATTATGCTGCTGAGATTTTCGCCAAAGATCGTGATTGTGTAGAAAATAGCCAAAAAATAGCCGGCATAAACCAAGACTTTTTTGGACTTATACCTGAAGTACGGTGCCGAAATGTATTTGTTGATAGTTGTCTTAAGAACCGTAACCATCGTGCCGATCAAAAGACAGCCCAACACTGCACGAATCAGCTTGCTGTTAAAGGGATCCTCCATCCAAACTATAAATTGTTCGAACATTCCATCCTCACGCCCTTTTTCCCGACCCGGACTATATCTATACCATTACATCTGCAAGTCCATTAAGCGATTACGATCCTCTCAGCAATAATCTGAATATTCTTATTTATATTTTACCATAAATTTATTCTTTTCATACCTTATAAAAATTTTTCTTGTCCAAATCAGCCAACTTACTGTCTAATCAATATTTAAACTGCCAAGATGCAATTCAAATATTTTTAGCGCCATATTTGGCAAATATCGTCTTCAGATTTGCGTGGACTTACCGGCAAATCTTTGGCAGGATACCCTATGATAATTGCTGCCGTAATAATTTCGGTAGCATCTAAGTTGAAATGAGCTTTGATTTCACCATATTTCGAGCTATCCACGCCGGACAATTCGTTGTCGATTTCTCCTACAATGCAGGCACCAAGTCCTTGATTCATTGCTTCTAAGATCATAAATCCATAAGCAATTCCCATATTCTCAAAAGTCCGTGCCATCAAGGAAGAAGAAGTATTTGCAAGAGCTTGGGCTATCTGGTTATTCAGGAATGTTTTGTCGATATCCTCATTGGACATGGCAACGCCGGAATTAGACATAAGTTCCCTTAAACGATCCCTTTGGTGTGTACGTTCCCAGGCAGCTAAATTGCCGACACACATAATAACTGCCGGCGCTTTTTTGATAAGAACGCCCATGGAGAAGCCTTCAGCCAACTTGGCTTTATCGGCCTCTCCTGTAACGGCAATAAAGCGCCAAGGCTGGATGTTTTTCCAGGATGGTGCTCGCCGTCCTGCATTCATTACATCTAAAATTTTCGCTTCTTCTACTGGCTGGCTCGCAAACTTTCTCACGCTTTTCCATTCTGTGATTTGCTTTAACATAATAATCTCCCCTGTTATTTAATTTTTATGCAAATATTTTGTACACAAAGTATTTTATTAAAAAAACGGCTATAACTTATCGAAGATATTTAAAAGCACCTTTCGAAAAACAGCAATCTCTTCTTCTGTACATTCAGCCAGCATATCTTTACTGATAAGATTCATGACGTCATGAATCTGCTGGTTCATGCCTTTGGCGTTTTCCGTAAGATCAATAACCAGTTGGCGGCGGTCTTCCGGATGTTCACTCCGCATCACTAAGCCCGCTTTCTCCAGGCGGTCGATAACCCCTGTCAAAGTGGAATTATCCATATAACACCTTTTGCTTAGTTCTGTAATTGTAATGCCGTCACCATTATATAAAGTATATAATACGGCCATCTGCCCAGGCGTAATATTCAGGCCTTCGTTTATCAATATCTTTTTCGTGTAATTATGGTGTTTCTGCTCTGCTTTGGCAAGAAGCAAACAAATACTATCAAAAATCTGCAGCATATTCATTATCCTTTATAGAGATATTTTGTGTACAAAATATATTTCAAACGTAGTATAACATTAACAATTAAAATTCACAAGTAGTTCCTAATTACGTTGCAGCGCATTAAGAAACCCTGCAGCATTGAAAATCGATTCGCGCGCCTGCTAGCACTAATGATCATCATCGGTATTTTATTTTGTCATATCGAACGTATTTGATAATTCCTGTTTTTTAAACCGAATGTGTTTTATAATAAAAACAAGCTTAAGGTTACAAAAGAATTAAGGAGATGATACTATGGAATTAATGGAAACCATTTACAATCGCCGTTCAGTCCGCTTCTATACAGAGGAAACAGTCGACAAAGCTACCATAGACAAATTAATCAAAGCCGGTATCCAGGCACCAAGCGCCATGAATGTACAGCCCTGGGCTTTTGGCGTGATTCAGGACAAAGCATTGATGCAAAAAATATCCGACGAGACGAAGGCCTATTTGCTGGCAAGTATCTCTGCGAAACCATATCTCGAATGTTACCGCCAGCTTTTCAGTGATCCAGAGTTTCACATTTTTTATCATGCTCCCGCGCTTCTCACCGTCTTCGCCAAACTAGAAGGCCCCAACCCTTCCTGTGATTGCGCCTTGGCTGCACAAAACATTATGTTAGCTGCACATTCACTTGGTCTGGGCAGCTGCTGGATCGGCTTTGCGCAAATGTCACTCAATGCGCCGGAACTCAAGGAGCAGCTGGGTATTCCTAAAGAATATATTACCGTTGCACCAATAATCATCGGTCACCCTGCCAAGGTATCCCCTGCTGTTCTCAAAAGAGAGCCAGAGATACTATTCTGGAAATAAATTATAAGCCTGTGAACAGTGAAAATTCATTGTTCACAGGCTTTATTTGTTTAAGCTTGGTATATTTCACTCTTAGATGCTTGCAGGAGCCGTAATCGTCTTGCCCACAAGATCAATGACCTTGATAAACCCTTCCCTGTCATTCAATTTGCTGCCCATGGAAGTTGGCATGCAGATAACTTTCGCTCTGCCTTCCCTTTCAAGAAAACTTCTTACCGCAGGCGGAAAAGCTCCGGCCCAAACAGGGAAAACCAGTATCAATTCTTCATCAGCAGCCGGTTTGTTATATCTTGCCGGCCGCGTTTCTTTTTTAAAAGCCTCATAGCCTGCTTTCAGATAGCCCATAGCACCCTGCCAATTCACGTCATCCGCAATTTCCTGCGCCTTAGTCTCATAGCGCTCAGCCAATTCTTCGGCAATCTTTTTGCTTCTGCCCGTCCTTGTAAAATAATATACTTGCATGATTCAACAAACCTCCTTCATACAATCCCTTATTTCGATTACATTGTATTACAAGCGGCAAGGAGAAACAAGAACGAATGTGGTGGTGTTGTCTTGATTGCAAAATAAAATTCCGTTATGATTAAATATCTTTTGAGTTAGATGCTATTTTAAGATAATAGATACTTTATATGTAGATTCAGTCGCATCCTTCAACCCAATGGAAATTGGAAACTAATATTTTTAAAGAATAGCACATACCTATAACTAAGTAGAATATTTTTGAATATATTGAAATTTTCTCAAAATGATGAATTAATTGACGTACTTTTGGAAGTTGATTATAATACTTCCATAGATACTTTTTTAAATTTCCTATATTTAAATTGCAAGCAAACAATGGAGTTGTTACTATGAAAATCAAAAGTTGTTTTGAATTCTCTGCAATTAAAGGGTTACAAGCTGGTCGACCTTATTATGCAATTATGTGCCCATTACATCTAGTTGCCAAATTTTTCACATACTCAGATAACACCCTTCCTCCTGATATGCGTATGCAACGCGTTTTAAACAAACAACGTATTCCTGAAATACGCGATTACATTTTAAACAATATGGATAGCTATGTCTTTTCAGCATTAACAGCATCAGTTGATGGCGACTTAGTATTTGAACAAAATAAACAGGATGGCTCGACAGGCCTACTTAAAATACCGATTAATTCCCGCATTATTATTAATGATGGGCAGCATCGGCAGGCAGCAATTGAGTCGGCACTCGAAGCTTGTCCTGATTTGCGACATGAAGACATTGCAATTGTGCTTTACTATGATTTAGGTTTAAAACGCTCACAACAAATGTTTACTGATTTAAATCGCTATGCTGTTCGTCCAACTAAGTCTTTAAATATCCTTTATGATAATCGTGATGCTTTTTCTATATTAATTAAAGAATGTATCCATGACATACCTATATTTCACGGAAGCGTAGAAAATGAGAAATCTTCATTGTCTAATCGTTCCAAAGAACTTTTTACTCTTAGCGGATTATTTTATGCAAACAAGATACTTTTGCGTGGTACAGATTTAGATTCAACAGAAACGCGCAAAATAATTGTTGCATTTTGGAATGCTGTCGCAAACAGCATGGACGACTGGCATAGTGCCAAAGAACGTATGATTACTCCTGATGTATTCAGACAAAAATATATTTGCGCACATGGTATTACCCTAAAGGCTATTGGCGAAATTGGCAACAAGCTTATCAGTCTTTGCCCAGACAAATCAAAATGGGAAAAGATGCTATTATTTTTACATAATATAGATTGGAATAAAGAAAATCCTGAATTTCAAGGACTGGTCATGATCAATGGCCGTATTTCATCATCGCAAAGCAATCAAAAAGAATTTGCAAAATATCTTCTTGAAAAATCCAGGTGGGGAGATACAAATTGGGGGGAAAAACGATGACTATAAACAAAAATGATATTAATAAATTAGCATCGCTTATTCGAGAAATATATCTTGAAGACTCTATACCTTGGGTCATAGGATATTCAGGCGGCAAAGATAGCACAGCAACGCTGCAACTTGTGTGGATGGCAATTGCCGAACTTCCGGCTGAACAGCGTAAACACAAATTAATACATGTAATTAGCACAGACACTCTAGTAGAATCACCAATTGTTGCTAAATGGGTTGAAAATTCTCTTAGAAAAATGGCTGAGCAAGCCATAACAGACGATCTGCCAATTATTCCTCACCGTCTTATTCCAGATTACAATGATTCTTTTTGGGTTAATCTTATCGGCAGAGGCTATCCATACCCTCGCGCAACAATGCGTTGGTGTACGGATAGATTAAAGATTAAACCTTCAAATACTTTTGTTAAAAATGTTGTTTCATCTTATGGAGAAGTCATCTTGTTACTTGGAACACGAAAGGCTGAAAGTGCTAATAGAGCTAAAACAATGCAACATTACGAAGACCTTCGCACTAGAAAACATCTAAGTCCCAATGGTTCGTTGCAAAATGAATTAGTGTTTTCTCCTTTAGAAGATTGGACTGACGATGATGTATGGTATTTTTTAATGCAGTATAAAAATCCTTGGGGTTATTCTAACAAGGATTTACTTACAATGTACAAAGGTGCAACTGCTGATAATGAATGCCCTCTTGTTATTAATACGGATACACCGAGTTGTGGAAAAAGCCGATTCGGATGTTGGGTTTGTACACTTGTTGAGCAAGATAAAAGCATGGAAGCCATGATCATAAATGATATTGAAAAAGAATGGATGACACCACTTCTAAACTTTCGTAACTATATAGGCGACTCAAGTAAAGATCGAGAACGCCGTGACTTTCGCCGCATGACAGGAAATGTTCTTATGTACAAAGGACGTCTTGTACACGGACCATACAAAAAAAGCGTTCGCGAAGAATGGTTAAAAATGCTTTTAACCGTACAAGAAAATATTAATCATTATGGCCCCCCCGAATTTCAAAACACTAAACTAATTACTATGGAAGAACTGAATCTGATTCGACAAATATGGTTAAATGAAAAACACGAGTTTGATGATGCGCTTCCAAACATTTATGAAGAAATTACGAAAAAACCTTTTGAAATACAACTGCCTTACGCTTCTACATCATTAAGAAAACAAGAATGGGATTTATTAGCATCCATATGTACAGATAACTATCCAGATGAAGAATTACTCTTTGAAACAGCTGCTAGAATTATTGATTTAGAAAATAAGTCTGTTGAACTAAAGAAAAGACATGGAATTCTTAATGCAATAGAGAAACAAATTAGGAGAGGCTTCTATAAGAATGAGGTAGACGCTTTAAACTATGCTTCTCAAAAAATTAAACGCAAAAAAGAAATGGGCGCCTCCTTCGATGAAAGTGCAGAAATTGAAGATATCAATTTAAATCTATATGAAAACAAGGAGGAAATTAATGAAAATAAATAAGCTTTTCCTCTATAATTTCGGCATATTTTCCGGCAGTAACGAATTGGATTTTATTTGCGATAACCCGATTATTCTTATTGGTGGAATGAACGGCAGAGGCAAAACTACGCTATTAGAAGCCGTGCTATTTGCTCTCTACGGACGCCGTTCATTCGCACTTGGAGAAAGTGGTTTATCTTTGCCACAATATCTTAGACAAAGAGTAAATACTACTAACTCTAATTCTATGGCCAGAATAGAATTAGAGTTTTCCCTCTTAGAAAATGGTAATAATAACATTTATACAATTCAGCGCGAATGGGATTTATTTCAAAAAACACCCGAAATAAAAACTACTGTTCAAAAAAATAAAGTCTATGATAAGCTGCTTGCAGATAACTGGGATTTGTTTATAGAAGAGCTTCTTCCTAGCACTTTGGCACCATTCTTTTTTTTCGATGGGGAAAAAATTTCCGAATTAGCCAACTCTGACAACGATTCATATATGAAGGATTCAATAAAAGTTCTTTTAGGAATAAATATAGTTGAAACCGCCATCAACGATGTACAGCGTATCATTAAAAAGCAGCAAGAAAATCCAAAATATAGATTTGATTTACAGGAAATAGAGCAGTTTGAATTAAAATTTTCTGAGGCAGATAAAAATTTAAAAGCATCCAAAGAAGACATCGGACTTTTAAATGCCAAAAGAATACAAATTGAAAACAAACTAAGGAAAGCAGAAGACAAATTTGTTGCAATAGGCGGTAATTTAGCATCTAATCGCCAAGACATGCAAAAAGCACAAATACAACTTGACGAAAAACTGGCACAGCTAAACACATCCTTGATAGATTTTGCATCCGGCGATTTACCATTGCTGATGGTGCTACCCTTGCTGCAAAAAATATTGACTGAATCTGTAATAGAAAAAGAGCAACAAAATATACAAACAGTTTTAGAAAAGCTACCAACTTTATTGAATAATTATAATAAAGAGAAGACTGTTTCATTAGAAATTGATGACTTTATTAGCTTTATAAAAGCAAATACTAATATGGTACTACCAAAATATAAACTTACAGATAAGGGTGTTTTTAGGCTTCAAACTTTATGTTATACATTAGCAACTACTCAATTAAATAGTCTTAAAAACATTCTACTTGAAAAAGTTAAGGTAACCGAAGAAAAGATTGAAATCGCCAACTATCTTTCAGTTAGTGTAAATGAAAAAGAGGCAAATAAATATTTCAATTCCATTATCACGCTAAAATCTGACTTAGCAGATATTAAGGAAAAGTTAAGACTATCTGCCATCCAAGAAGATTATTACAAAACTCAATACGATGAATTGCTTCGTCAAAAAACAAAAGTAATTGAAGATACTGTTAGCAAATTAGAAGATAACGATGACTCTAATAGAACACTAATTTACTCTAGCTATTTGCTCAATGTTTTTCATGAATATAAATTACGTTTGCAAGCTAAAAAAACGAATCAACTTGCTAGCACAATAACTGACTGCTTTAACAAACTTGTATCTAAACGAACCTTGCTAAACAGGATATTGATTGATGAAAAAACACTTCATTTCCAATATTTCAATAGTAAAGATGAAGAAATATCTCATTCTTCATTTTCCGCTGGCGAAAAGCAATTATTAGTTATCGCTATGTTATGGGCACTCGGAATATGTTCAGGAAAGAATTTCCCAATTATTGTTGACACACCACTCGCAAGATTAGACAGCGTACACAGAAAAGCATTAGTAAAAAATTATTTTCCTAAAGTTTGTGACCAAATTATTTTATTATCAACAGATGAAGAAATATATGGAGACCTATACCAGCAATTAAAGCCCCATATTGGTAAAGAATATACATTAGACTATAATGATGAAGCCAAATGCTCCTTAGTCGAATCGGGATATTTCGGAGGTAGTATGAAATGATTGTCAAACAGGTTATTATCTCAAATAATTCAAAGGATAAATTATCTCGTCTCAAAGGAAAAACTGGCATACAAAATTGGAATATACTATGCCGTTGGGCTCTTTGCTTTTCGCTATCAGAGAAATCAGTTCCACAAGATTTAGAACCTATAGAAAATAGTAATGTGGAAATGTCTTGGCAAACATTTGCTGGCGAAAATTTGGAAATTTATGAAGCATTAATCCGTGCAAGATGTATTGAAGATGGACTTCCCACTGACGAAGAAAGTCTGGCAAAATATTTTAAATTGCATCTTAATAGAGGTATTTCTTATCTTTCTGGCACAAATGTAATCAAATCTCTGGACGATTTGATTAATTTAGCTTTATCCAAGAATCAGAACCAAATGGAGGTAAACAAATGAGCGTTTATCTTGATTACAATGCATCTACACCAATTGACGAACGTGTTCTTAATGAAATGATTGATGCCTACCACAATTATTATGGCAATGCAGATAGCCGCACTCATAATTTTGGTCAAAATGCACAGCATAAAATAGAATACGCACGAAAACAAATTGCATCTTTGCTTGGCGTTCAAAGTAACGAGATTATTTTCACAAGCGGCGCAACAGAAAGCAATAACATGGCTGTTCTCGGACTAGAACAATATGGTCTGGATACCAACAAACGACATATTATTACAACAGCAATTGAACATAAAGCAGTACTAGAAGCAGTTAAACATCTTGGGACAAAAGGATTTGAAATTGAGATAATAAATCCAGATGAAACTGGACGGGTAAATCCTGCCAACTTACTTTCAAAAGTACGTCCAGATACATTATTGGTTAGCGTCCAACATGTCAATAACGAAACCGGAATTATACAACCAGTAAAAGAAATCGGCGAAGAACTTTGGAAGAAAAATGTTTTGTTTCATATTGATGCTGTGCAAAGCTGCGGCAAATTAGTAGATGAAATGAGGGAGTTGCATTATAATATGTTATCTCTTTCAGCACATAAAATGTACGGACCTCAAGGCGTTGCGGCACTAGTTTTACGACGGAAAAATAATAAAAGACCACCTATAACGCCTCTTTTTTTTGGTGGCGGACATGAGGGTGGTCTTAGACCCGGAACACTTCCGGTTGCACTCATTATTGGTTTTGGCAAAGCTTGTGAAATTGCCCAAAATGAATATAAAACTAATCTTCTAGCCTACAAAAAGAACAAGCAGAGTATTATAAATGCAATTGAGTCTTCGAACGTAGTTTATTCAATAAATGGTGACCAGTCTTATTGCATAGATAATACTCTAAACATCAGTTTTCTTAACATTGACTCAGAAGCACTTATGATTGCTACTAAGCAATACTGTAGCATATCAAATGGTTCTGCATGCACTTCAAATGACTATTCCCATAGCCATGTTTTAAAATCCATGGGGCTGTCAGAAGAACGTATAGAGAGTGCTATACGTCTAAGTTGGGGCCAAAACCCTTTAGACATAACTGACTTTGATCAACTGATTGAGGCTGTTAAGAAACAACAATAGTTTTTCACAAAATATTAGTATCACTTTTTTATCTTTTCAATTACATCATTTAATATACTTCGAGAGTATGCAATGTATTGATCTTTAAAATCTCTGCTAAAATATAAATCTAAGTTATCCTGAAGTTCACCAGCATCATGGACCTTTTGTTCCATTTGCGCTGATATATTTTTAAGTTGTTTTAAAACCATTTTAGAATAATCACATTCTATTTGTATATTGTCAATTAATTTCATTTTATGCGGAAGCCAATTATTTGCTAAAGTGTCATTTAGTGATTTATTAATAAATATAAAATTAAATAAACTATTAACATATTTATTAAAAAAATCTTTCGGATGAGAGTATTTTATAATTGTACTATCACAAACAACTTTCATTTCACGACTTTTAGAGTCACTAATGATAAAATGTTCTGTTGAAAATTCATCATCATTTGAAATAAATTTTTTTACTTTATCCATACCTCCTACCAGAACAACCTTGCCTTCTTTAATTTTAAAAAAGTTATAGATTGTCGCAATAGATTTGCATCTAAATCTGTAATCTTCTTCATCCTCATTAGTGCCACGCTTAAATTGAGCTAATATTTTATTAGCTGTTATTTTATCCGGTGAAAAATAAGCATTAATTGTTTTTATACTTTCTTCATACCACTCAGTATAAGATGCCTTTAAAACACTCATAAAAACATCCTTGCTTTTCTTGTTTTCAAAAATTACAAAAAGAACAGCTAGAAGATATACCCCATATATTTTTTTATATTCTTTTTTCTCTTTTTCATTCTTGTCTAAAAGAATAGTAAGGATATATTTCATTACTAGCGCTTTAGGAATAATTTTGTCATCCTTCAGTATTTTGCATATAAAATTATGAATTATCTTAAGTTCAGCATTATCAAGCTTAACCTTCTTGCCCTTCTCCAAACAACCAGAAAACAATGCCGTAAACTGACCATTTATAGATTCGTTTGTAACTATATTCAACATAATTATAATAATTTCATTAAGTTTTTTTATTGAACTCAGCATGTAATTATTATCTTGAATTACTTCTATAATATGTGTCTGGGCACGATATTTAATTTCTTTTTCAGGGCTTTGCTGAAACCGCAACTCACTTTTTAACAAAAAAGTTTCTTCGAAAACAGCACCTTTATATTTACTATTATTATATAAATCACAAAGGAAATAATGCTCAAGTAATTTCAATAAAGGATATTTCATTTTTTTTGTTTCTTCAATTTTTGCAACGTTCTTTTTCAACTGATACCATTCACTGCGAATCTCTGTACTAGAATCATTTCTAAACAAGTAGCCTTTAAAAATATCTTCTACATCAAGTTGTTTACCTTTTAAGTTAACATCAATAAAATAGCGTATACCATCCTTCACATCATCAGACTTGTTCAAAATAATATTTATTTCACTTTTACTCAAATTTTCAATGAAACTGCCAACTTCATCTCGATTTATAATACAACTCGTTTCATTTATTTTTTCCCATAATTCATAATATTTGTTAATTTGGTTTAAATAGTCTGATTCTATTATTTTGGTATTCAGCTCATCTCGTGGTGGAAATTGTTTTTCCATAATTTCAGTAAGGCCAGTAAAACTCTCTATTTTTAATTGGCAAGGATCGATAACGTCTATAGATTTACCGTGAATAAGCTTTATACAGGCTAAAATCATAATTAAAACAGTTATTCTTTGTTGTCCGTCAATAATAAGAAATTTATTATCATTAACAACCTCTGTAAGAATAATATTTCCGAGATACTTAGGTCCTGATTTTATATCGTCAACCAATTGAGATAAATTATCTTCATCCCATCGAATTTCGCGTTGAAAATCAGGTATAACATATACACGATCTTTTTTTAACTTTAATGCATCTTTACGGCCGACATCTACTTCCACTTGGATAGATTCATCAGTATTTGAAAGCAATTTCCTCAAGGGGGCAATAATTCCCAGAAGATCACGCACTTTTAAGCACCTCTCATTATAAAAAATTTACAAATAATTATAGAAATCTCTTATGGTAAAAACACATCAAAAATATATTATCATTGTGCCGACATTTTAAGTAAATAGCGAAGTTTCTAAATAGAACGGATAATAACGATATATTTTTGCAATCTGGGCAATATGTGTCTTATCTAGTCCCGGTATTTGAATGTCTGTATAATCACTACAAGGAAGATGTTCAAAAATTTGAATAGCCTCTTTATAAGTTAATGGTGGTATTTTTAGACTAAAAGCATTTGATCCTTGTATTTTATTTATAAACTCTAAATTAGCAAAATTAACACTATCAAATCTAGCTTTATCCTCATCATTTAAAACTATCCCCCCGATAGTTGTCATCTCAGCTCCATCTTGATAGATAAAATCTATTAATTGAGTATATTGTATATCTGATCTTACTGATATCGCATGATTAATAGTATTATTTATAGGCAAACATTGAGTTGTATGTTTTTTACCTTCTGAGAAATCACTTAGAGAAAGGCTTATTGGGCAATAGGTTTCTAAGTTTTGTTCAAATAACTCTTTTCGTTTTTCGCTTTGTTTTTTTGGGTTTGCAATTTTAACCCAATTTGAATTAAATGATATAAAAAACATGCTGCCAGAATTTAATTTAGATATAATAGTTTCTATATCTTCTAACATGAATTTTTCAAGATAACCATCATAATCTAACCACACAATTGAACGTTGCGAACTTGTCCAATCTAGCGAAGGCAATACTTCAGTTGAATAACCATAAACCATCTCTATACATTTCAAAGGCTTATTAAATTCATATTTTTCTTGGTTCTCTTCATCTGCCTCTATACTTATCATTTTTTCAAAACCAAATTCTCGATGGAAAAGCAAAAAATCTGTAAAATATTTTGCACCCATTCCTATATACCTATATGCATTTACATTAAAAACTTTATTAATATTACTAAATAGATGACAAAACATACGCCTTTCAATTGATTTTTGTTGTCGTAAATAATAGTTTATTTTCATGTCGGTATTAGGCATTCTATATTTCCTCCATATCAAAAAAGTATTCGAATGTCTTTAACCCAACTTCCTTATTACTGCTTACTTGCAAAGCTTTTTTTGCCTTATCTATTTTTTCTTTTTCCACACTATAAATTATTTTTGACATATGCGTATCAACAAAACTTTTATTAACCTTATCAATATATCCGTTAATAAATGATATATCTGTCTTATCAAATAGTTTCTGTGCGGAATAATAATGAATAGGTTCAACTGCGTTTTCTCTTATCTCCTTTGTAACTGCAGTTCGCGTTTTTTCTTCTAGTTTCGCTAGTTTTTTTAATTCTAGTGTGATTGCTTTGAAAGCGTCTATCATATGTGGGCGGGTCTCTTTATAAATTTGAGACGAACTATCAATACCAGTTTTTGATGTGTTCCACGGTAATAATTCTGGATAAACGCTCGTAAAAAATACAAATCCCCTAAATACCGCATAATCATTGTGATATTTAATTCCATCTTTATCATTGTCGTCTTTCCATGTTGTCAATGACGACTTATCTGCAGCCAATACTTCTCGATTATTGCAATAAACATACCATCCTGCTTTATTAGGATCTGTTTCGGCTGAAATACCAGCAATAACCATAACCTTGATATTATTAGATTCAAAAGAATACTTATATGGAAAAATTTTATTAGAATTTATAATGGATATATACGATTCTTTAATTTCAGTTTCATTAATTTTTATTTTCAAACCATTAATTATTTCTGAATTTGTTCTTCGTTGAACAGTATTAATAACTTCGTTAACAAAGGCGTTATACACAAAACTTTGCGAAATACTAGGGAAGAGATTCGTAACTGTTATTTTTGTGCCACACATTAGATTATTGTTTGGTTGCGAATTATTAGATTCCTCGAGCGAAAAGTCCCATTCGTCTTCTTTCATCCATTTATCAACATCTACACGCAAAATAAAACTTGAACTCTTTGCTTTTGATGACACCTCAAAATTACTTCCCATCTTAAAAAGTGCACGTTTCATTCCAATTCCAAAAGTACCTGTTGTTTCAATTCGAGCCTCTTTTTTTCTTGCGTCTCGAGGTTTACCAAAAACAAATGCATACTCCATTGCTATTGTTAAATCAATTCCTCCACAATTATCGTCTATTTCGAATGAGTCTTTGTTAAAATTAACATTTATAAAAAAACCTTTATAATCAGCTACCTTTTGCCGCTTTATTCCATCAATTGAATTATCAATAAGCTCAACAATAGCATCTGACAACTGTATATCTCGAGTTATCATAGAAACAAAAAAATCCTTAGTTGGCCCAGCTTTTACCTTGCTTACTTCATTATTCATCTCTACATTTCTCCTTGTATAAAAATATTAATAATATTATCGATATATAAACGTGATAAAAGATCCCACCCACATCTTATTGAGTAAATGCTTTTATACCCATGCAAAAAAGCACCATAAATAACTCTCAGCCATTTGCCTGAAAGTTATTTGTGGTGCTTATATTTTACCAACTGAATACATGTTATCATCGGAAGGCCTCCTCTTTAAAACCACTTTAAAGATTACCCCTGAAACTGTTCCTTTGATTCGCATAATCATACGATATTTTTATTATAGCACACTAATTGTTTGCATTTCGCTTCATAGATGCCGTATTTAGTAATTATTAGACTATTTGGGTAAAAAGCTATTTGAAACCTAAGATTCCTCGTCCAGCGTCCTCGGAATGACAAGGCAATATAATACTATGACTATGCTACGCTGGGCGTGACAGAATTAAATAGCTTTTCAAAGATATCACTATCATCTAATCCTACAAAAAGCACCATTTATATGCATTACTTTGCACTCAATTATTCCTTCGTATTGTTAAATTTGTCGTATTTTTTCATCATTTCATTAATGCTTTCTTCTGAATCGATAGAATATTTTAATTCGAATTCATATTTTTTCTTCAATCTGTTTGAAATATTGAGAGCTTTATAACCAACAAAAGTAATTGATTCCCAAACATTATTTGTAGCGTCTTCCGGTTCCATTAAATCAATTAAAGCAAAGTTTATCTTTTCTTGTAAAACCATTGTTTTTAAAGATATCTCGTTTATACTAAAAACATCTTCAGCATCTAACAAATCTATAGTACTTTCGTTAATTACTGCATTTAAATCAGGTATTGTCCAATCAATTTTCCCCATATAACTATTGGTTCCAAATTCGTCTTCATATTTTGTTTGAAAAAATAAATCAATATCTTGAGAAATAAATGCACATTTTAAAGCAACTTTATCAAGATTATAAATTACATACCCTGCCATTTTTTTTATTTGTTTTGCTTTTTCTTTCCTTTTAAAAAATAATTCTTGAACTAACAAAACACTAATTGCACTAATTACACTGATTACACCTGTAAGCATTTTCCTGACACTCCGTTCATGCATATATTTCTAAAATATAAATTAAAATTACTTTATTCAAAAATAAGATACTCTATCTTCTTTGATACCGCCCAAGAATATTACTTATTTAATATTCTACCAACATTTTTTACTTGAATAGAAATAGTTCCGTTCGGATTATTAATAAACTCAATGAAATCATGATTTTCAAAATATTCGGCAGGAAAGGTAATTTCAATACCTGTATCAGTCTTAATTTTATGATTTTTGGCAGTTTTGACAGCAAGATTTTTTTCCACCTTAATGTCTTGTGGTAACTGTGCCTCGATGATTTGCGACTCAAACTCTTGCTGCATTACTTGCGAACCTGCGAATACTTCCTGACCTAATTCCGTCGGCGAAAAAGATGTAGATGTTTCGGCATTTTCCAAAAGATAATTTTTGGCCTTCGAAAGTATCACCGCAGAATTGGCACCATGTTTCTCGGCGACTTCTGCGGCTATTTGGCTTACGGTCTTAATTGCTTCTTTGCCGGAGATCGTCGAAGTACATTGCAGTAATATCTCCGGCAGCAAATATGTTTCCTGACCGTTAATTATTCTCTTTTTATCAACAAAACCAATAGCAAATTTATCACAGGCAATAAGCGCATAAGAATCTACCTTTTGTGTTGTATTAGGAAGGATTGCATGGTGCCTGATAATTTCATTATGGATGCTGCCATCACTGGTTAATACTTGATGTGTGTAAGCCATTTTACTTGTTAATAGTAATAAGGCAAAATACCTGACGCCGTTATCGGAGAAATCTACCACTAATAAATCTGTCGGCACAGGATTCTCGGACTGCGCAATCTGCTCATACAAGGTATTGCCAATTAATGCAGAGATTTCAATAAAACTAGATTGCTGCGCTAGATACTTATCTAGCTGTACGAAAAAAGAACTTCCTGAAGAAAAAGCTCCTGATTTCTGGTTAAGGTCTGATTTTATATGTTCCAGATGTGTTTCGATGTACTCGTTGATAGTAATGTCTGCGAAATTCAATTCTTTTTGCGAGATAATGCACATTCCTGAATTAAAATCCAATATATGAAGAATAGCTTTGTTAATGATCATTGTTTGTTATCATCCTTTACTTCCTTATTAGCTTGCGAACCACCATGCACTGCCAAATCAATAAATTTAGTCAACGGGGACTGAATTTTTATTATATCACAATCATCACATTCATTCTGCGATACTATCAAAATTTAATGAACCATTAATTGTGAACTATCATTGCTCTCCCTCGCCATTCCTGGTAGCAGTTTCAATAAACCTTTGCATAGCGATAGTGCTGCCGCCCTTTTTGCTGTAGCAAATATGATCCAGCCGGGACTGTCCCCTTTGTACCAAAATCATGAAAACGCAAAGCAAAAATTCAAGTTTTTGCAAAAAAATGAAAAATTCATGAATAAAATATAAATAAAGCGTTTTTTATATTTATTTTTATAAATTGTTATTTAATTCTAAAAAGCAAAAAGGATTTTACAAAAAAATGGCGTATTTATTTCAGGACGGTTGCCATTTTTAGTGATGATTTATGTTTAAGCCATATTATATGCTAAGACTTAGTGACTAGAGTGGGCAAAAGTCAACAAATTTAAAATGGGAGGCTTTATTATGGGTGTACTTAAATTAGGTATGTTTGAAACATTAGCCCTCGCAGTCTTAGCAATCTATTTTGGTGATTATATCAGATCGAAAATGCCGATTCTTAAGAAATACTGCTTACCGGGCGCTGTTGTCGGCGGCACACTTTTTTCCTGTATATCTTTAGCTTTGTATTATGCTGGTATTGCTGAACTCCGTTTTGATTATAAAACAGTAAACACGTTATTTTATTGCATATTCTTCGCAGCCAGCGGTGCTGCAGCTAGTTTGAGCCTCTTGAAAACAGGCGGTAAATTAGTCGTGATTTTCGCAATTTTAGCAGCTGTATTAGCATTTTTACAGAATGTTTTATCAGTAGGACTTGGTGTAGCAATGGGAATGAACCCGCTTATCGCTCTTATGACAGGCAGTATTCCTATGACCGGTGGTCATGGCAATGCGGCTGCGTTTGCACCTTTAGCTGTAAGCGCTGGTGCCCCTGCTGCTTTGGAAGTCGCTTTAGCCTCCGCAACCTTTGGCTTGATTTCCGGCTGCATTGTCGGCGGACCATTCGGCAATTTTGTTATTAAACGTTTCCATCTCGAAGATCCTGCTCTGGATGGCCAGGAAGAAGCCGCTAAAGAAACCGGCAAAGCTGTGGGAACTTTGGTATCCAAAGCAAATGTCGTCAGTGCTGTTTTCATGATGATGCTAGCGCTTGGCATGGGTCAAGTATTTTTCTTAATACTGAAAAAGTTCGGTATTAATTTCCCGATTCATGTTTGTGCTATGCTGGCTGGTATTTTGATCAGATTGTACCTGGATTCCAAGAAAAATACCAGTGAAGCTGTATACGCAGCAATTGATACGGTTGGCGAGTTCTCTTTGGCACTCTTTGTTTCTATGTCGATTATATCAATGCAATTATGGCAGTTGGCAGGATTGGCCGGTCCGTTGGTAATATTACTGATGGCACAGGTTGTCTTCATCCTTATTTTCTGCTATTTCCTTACTTTCAAGCTTTTGGGGAAAAATTACGATGCTGCTGTCATGGCGGTAGGACATATTGGTTTCGGTTTAGGCGCTGTGCCGGTATCCATGACCACAATGAGCACCGTATGTGCAAAATATAGATATTCCAGATTAGCTTTCTTTGTAGTACCGGTAATTGGCGGTTTCCTAAGCAATATTACTAATGCCATTATTATTTCTGGTTTTATTAATTATTGCGCCGCTATGATAAAATAACTAACTTTCTTTAAAATAGCAAAACACGCAAAAGACGCACGGAAAACCTCCGTGCGTCTTTCTTATTTAGAATACATTTCATTTTCTGGCAAAGGTGTTCAGCCACAGTTCCGGTTTGTCCGGGCGTACATCCTTGGCGACCCATTGCTCAATGATTTCTAAGGACCGTCCGCTCTTTTGCAGGAAGTCAGCAAAACGTGCTTCGTTAAGGTCCGTATAATATCTGCCGCCGCGTTCGCCTTCGTAGTCACCATATTTGAACGACATATAGAAGACAGCACCGGGCTTCGCAAAATCAATTACCTTGGCCAGTATGCCTGGCAATTCTTCTGAATGGACATGCAAGAGTGATGCACTGGCCCAAATCGCGTCGAAAGAAGCCAAAGGCAGAACCAGATCCTTGAAATTCGACACGACAACTTCCTGCCCGATCAATTCACTGGCAAACTTCGCCAATTCTAATGAGCCATCCACCGCCGTGACCTGGAAGCCTTGCTGCAGAAAGCACAGACTGTCTCGGCCGCTGCCGCAGCCTAAGTCAAGAATGTGCGCACCCTTTGGCAGGAGCGCAAGGAACTTCTCCTGCGTCGCGGACATATCCGCTTCCAGCGTCGAAGCAATAAATTCTTCTGTATTTTTCGCATAGTATTTCAAAGTATTGTCCAAATCGGTCAACTCCATCTCTTATCTTTACTTCAGCTGCGTGTTTGTGACATGTTTTTCTTTATAAGGAAAGGCCTTGTCAAATTCTTCGATGTCCTTCTCATTCACGTCGAAAGCCTCATCTTCATAGAAGTTGCCTGTTATACCCTGCAAGCTGCCTGCCGCTAACTCCAACGCCATGAAATAATCAAAGTTTTCGCCACCCGCAGTTCTGATGCCGAATTGCTCCGCATTCACGAAACCAAAGCGATGATAGAAATCAGGATTGCCGTAAATCACAATCCCCTTGTAACCCAGTTCACGTGCCTTATTGATGACTGCCTTGATCAGCAGCGAACCGATGCCCCTGCCCTGGTATTCCGGCAGAACAGCCAGCGGCCCCATGCTCAGGACTTCGAATTCTTGCTTCTCATTAATTACTTTCGCTTTCGAGCAAACTACATTGCCGACAATTCTTTCTCCGTCACAGGCAACCAGATCAAGCTCCCGCACAAAGCCAGACGCCAGGCGCAAATTATGCAAAACAAGATGCTCCATGCACCCAGGATGATATACATCCCAGAAAGCCTCTCTGGTGATATACTCTGTCTCGAAATAATCTTTGGCATTTTCCGGACATATCGTTATATTCATTTGAACCATCCCTTTAAAATTTTTAATATGATCAGGTGGTAATGTTCAATTGGCACGCACAGCATTATGATATTTTTATTATAGCACAATCGTCATTTGCCTTCTTGCGTTGCACTTGTAAAGTTTAGTAATCATCAGCCTAGATTCCTCCGCTACTCTTCGTTCCGGTCGGAATGACATGATGATCAGCAGCTAGTTCACCAACCTTTCACACTTCTGTCGAAGATTTTTCCAATTTCGGAGTTATAATCGTGCTCAAAGGATGTGATTTAGTTGCTAATATTAGAAAAACGTAATTTAAAGGGAATTAAATCTACCGGTTTTTCCGGAAAACATTTAGGAGTGAAGTTGGAAGGAAATGTGCTTATTGTCTTTTATAACATCCCTGAATCAGTGCACCAAGCACTGCTATTGTCCAAAGAACCTCTGGCGTATTTAAATTCTTTGAAAACAAAATTTCGTTGTGAAGACTTCGGTCCGATTGCTGTTGGCGGCTAATATCACTATAACAAAGAAACGCACAGGAAAATTTCTCCTGTGCGTTTCTTTTTTATTTAAGTTGAATAGATGGAACAATATTATACCCTCAAGTTCATGTTTTGTTGTTAGATATATTCTACAATAGCTTTGAGTTCCTGCCGTGTTTTCGGATGCGCTGAATCACCTGCGCGGTAACCAAAGCCAGCCATTACTGAGACGCCGAAATGTTCGCTGTCCAGAACGCCTTCCTTGGTCAGCATCTCTTCTACTGCGATCCTGCTGAAACCTTCAATCGGGCAGGAATCGATTCCCAGCTCCGCCGCTGCAGTCAGCATATTAGCCAAAGCGATGTAAGTCTGTTTGCAAGACCAGTCAAAAAGAGCTCGCTCACTGGAGAGCAGATCAAAATTATTTTTTTGGAAGTTTTCATAAGCTGCACGTTTGGCCGCTACAATTTCCGGCGATAATTTCTGCATATCAGCCATTATGTGGGTTATATAAGGTGCATCATAATGCATATCTGCCTTTTTTCTCGCCAGGATAATCACGAAATGACTTGCACCCTTCAAACTGTTTTGCGCACCCCACGCCAGAGGAAAAAGTTTATCCTTGATGGCCTGATTTTGAATTACCAGGAATTTCCATGGTTCGAAGCCAAAAGAACTCGGCGACAGACGTCCTACTTCCAGTATTGTGGCAAAATCCTCCTTGCTGATAATCTTCTGTGGATCGAAACTTTTGCAGGCAAAACGAAAATTCATTACCTCCAATATTTTTTGCTGAGTGCTATTCATAACTAATCCTCCTTTGTTCTAATATTTAGTAATAAGGGTGGCTTCAAGTGAGCCAATTATATCTTTGTCCCCTGCCCATTCATTATCATAGTAATAGCAGCCTGACATGCCATGTCCATGACGGAACCCTGCTCTATCTTTTCCAATTTGCCGGGACTCTTGACCGCATCAGCAAACTGATCATTCATATAAAGAATCATCTCATTTACTATGTAGGTATCGTCATCAATATAGTATTTGATCTTATAGATGTCATCTTCTTTATCGGCTGGTGTTACCGATGCTAAATCAAAAAGGATATATTCCTTCGTATACCTGATATCGGTTTTATCGATATAAAAAGTAGAATTTCCTTGCTTGGTATTAATACTTTCCCATCTTTCCGGATGAATTGTAATAACGCTGGCAGAACAAATAGAACTCATGGATATCAGGAGGGCGACCAGGATTAACAGCACTTTTTTCATCAGAACACCGCCTTCTGTATTAATAGTAACACTGTGTTTTTGGTACAAAGGGGACCGTCCCCTTTGTACCACTTTACTTCGATTCGCTAATTTATAATATTATCATATCATTCTCGTCAAACGACCAGTATGGATTATAGGCGACTTCCCAATAATAGCCGTTTGGATCCTTGAAATAGCCGCTGTACCCTCCCCAAAAAACTTTCTGTGGTTCCTTCGCGATAACCGCGCCTGCCTTTTTCGCAAGTTCCATGACTTCATGCACTTCGGCCTCGCTCTTCACATTATAGGCCAGTGTGATGCCGGCAAAGCCAGCTGCAATCTGCGGCGGATTGTTCTCATTAATATCCTCCGCAAGTAATTGCAATGGATACAACTCGAACTTCGTACCGGTAGTGTTGAAGAAAACCACCTTGGGATTATTTTCTTTTTCATCAGTGCTGAAACCAAGCCCATCACGGTAGAAACGGATAGATTCCGCCATATCCTTGACGCCCAGGCAGATAACGCTGATTCTGTTCATTTCAAACCACCCCACTCCCGTCTCAGATTTTGGTTACATCAATCGCATATTCGATATTGTCAGCAGCTTTCTGCGCCACCGCCGCGCCAAATTCTTCCCTCAATATATAAAGCCCCAATTCAATACCGGAGCTTACACCGGCAGCTGTAATGATGTTGTTCTCACGCACAACTTTTTGCGGTAATACATCTACCGAATATGCCGCCAATTCTGCGAACGCAGTGTGATAGGTAGTCGCCTTTTTGTTTTTCAATAAGCCTGCTTCGGCAAGCAAAAACGCTCCTGTGCAGACAGAAGTAATATATTTCGCCTTTTGCGCCTGCTGCTGAATGAATTCCTTGATAGCAGTATTTTTCATCGCTGCGTATCGGCCTTTGCCGCCGGGTGCTACCAAAATATCCAGTTGGGGACAGTTCGCCATGGTCACATCCGGTATTATTTTCATGCCATTAAAGGCTTTAACCGGCTCCGCTGACTCAGCAATCAGCAGCACCTTCGTGCTTTCCGGTCTTATGTTATTAATATAGCTCAGGATTTCGAACGGTCCGACAAAATCCAATTCTTCCACTTGCGGAAACAACAAAACACCTACGGTTAACATCGGCATCACTCCTTTGATTATTAAGTTCAGTCAACTTTTTCCCACAGCAATTCGTTGCTATCGAAAGAAGCGGTTAGCCTGCCAGTGTCACTCAGCCACGACAGGTAGGAACGAATCGTGCTGCCCACCAAAACGTACTGTTCAAAGTTCATAGTCAAGCCATATTCGTCAAAAGCCTTCTTCAGGATGACTTCAAAAGTAACGGGCTGTTCACACCACCCAACCAGATCATCGGCAATTGCCAAGACTTTATTCTTGTTAAATTCTGCCAATTCCTTGATGTTACTTGTAGCCTCAGTATGCGAAGGCACGAAAACATCAGCCTGCATGTTTTCCACCTTAGTTAAAGTATCCAGATAACCGGCAACGTCGTAGATAAAAGGAATGCGGTATTTGTTCAGGATTTCCTCACTGCTCAGGCAATCTGCCAGAAAAACTACGTTGTCCGGCGTGCGGATGCCGATCATGTCAAAAAAATGACCCGGCAAAGCAATTACTTCCAGCTCTTTTGGGAAATCTTCATGAGGCAGATCAAGCACATCACTCTCTGCCGCCATCAGGAATTTGTGCCGCAAAGCCTTGCATGGATAGCCGCCATACAAAAATGATGGTTCCAGCAATGGGTATCTGGTAAAGGCTGCGTCTATTCCCTTGGCGAAAATTTTGCAGCCCGTTTGTCTCTGCAGATATTGGTTGCCGCCGATGTGGTCGGCATTGGAATGAGTGTTAATTATGGCTTTAAGGTGCCATCCTTTTTCATCCAAGATTTTACGTATTTTTCTGCCAGCATCCTTGTCGCTGCCGCTATCGATCAAATACACATCAGTTTCGGACACTTTGTAAACACCGATTTTTGCCGGGCAGTCAATATAATATGTGTTGCTGCCAACTTGAATTAATTCAAACATTAGTTGTTGCCCCCCTCATGCTTTTTTCTATATATTAATTAACTTTGCAGACTGCAATATACCTACAGTTTGTATCTGCTCTGACCATGCTTTTCAAACCTTAAATCTTAATATGCAAAATTTCATTGCCGTGCTTTTCGATTATGGCTTCCAGGTCATGCGGTTTCAATAATACGGTTGCGGTATTTTCATTTGGATGCACACCAATCTGTTCAAATGACAAAATATCCTCGTCAAGAACAACAGTGACTTTGCAAGCGCTGTCGTTAAGCACACCAAACGGTGTAACAGCCCCTTTATTCAACCCCAGATATTTAGCCAAATCATCTTCTGACGCAAAGCCAAGTGGGCGAGAGTTCAATTCTGCTTTTATTCTTTTCAGATCAACATGTTTATCTTTTTGCAGCACGATTAAAAAATATTGGCGCTTTTTGTCATCACGCACAAATAAATTTTTAACTATGCTTTCCTTATGCGAGATGGTGAGCTGATCCATTTCTTCTATCGTATAGACGGCTGGATGCTCCATTACTTCGTAAGCAATCTGCATCTCTGCCAACACTGCAAAAACTTTTTGACGAACAATATCCATAATTTATCCTTCTTTGTATATTATATTCTGTCCTACTTCACCGGTTGGACAGCCAAGGAATCGAAAACAATCTTCGCAGCCTGCGCGATTAGTTTATCATCATACTTAGCTTCTTTTTCCGCATGCGTAGACATTATCGCTATGATGATCGGCTTTCTGTTGGGCGGCATTACTATAGCAATGTCATTTCTGGTACCATAAGAACCGCTTCCGCTCTTATCCGCAACAAGCCAATCAGTTGGCGTTCCTGCACGAATCATTTGCTTGCCTGTGACATTGCCAGCCATCCAATCAATTAGCATTTTGCGCTTATCTTCCGTTAATATATTTCCAGTCGTATATGCCTGCAAATCAATTGCCAACTGTCTCGGCGTGCTGGTATCACTGTTATCACCAGGAATTAATTCATTTAAATGTGGTTCCAGTCGCACAGGTTCAGTAATATTGTCGCCTAGCTTGTTAAGATGAGATTTAAACCCGGCAGGTCCGCCGATATGATTGAATAAAAGATTGGCAGCCGTATTGTCGCTAAATCGCAGCGCTGCAATGCAAATTTCTTCAAGCGTCATACCTTGCTCAACATGCTCTTTCGTTACAGGAGCATACGAGAGAATGTCGTCTTGGCTGTATTTAACAACTTGCTTTAATTGTTCCAGTGAGTTTTGCTGCAGCACAATCCCAACAAGCAAGGCTTTGCTGGTGGAGCAATATAGAAATCTCTCATCAGCACGATACAGAACTTCCTTGTTAGTCTCTGTATCAAGTGCATAGACACCAAGTTTGGCGCTATAATGCCTTTCGAGCTGAGCAAATGCCCCATCAGATAAACCGGCACTCGGAGCAGTCGATGACTGTTTCTCTGTCTTGCCGCAACCCGTAAACAAGAAAATGCCAATCAGTGCAAAGATTGCAAATCTAAAGCTATTTTTCAATTATATTCTCCTTGAGCCATAAATTTGTCAGTTAGAATTTCGAGAGAAGCGCAATGAATTGTTTATATAAGTCAAATAATACTCCACGAATGCAAAAATTACCAGCGCAAAAAGAGGCATAAGCCGCATTAAATGCACAACATTGATTATTGCGCTATAATATACTTGATATTTCGAGAGGATGTGATTTTATGCCTATGATAATTTGCGCGAAAAAAGATTATGATGGCCCAACATAAAAAAAATAACTGAAAGAAGATGAAAACAATGCAGCCAGATGCTAGCAAAATTTATCCACGAACAAACGATAGCACTATTTGCTATCTTAAGAATATAATTACGAACCCAAATATCATCGTAGGAGATTTCACCTTTTACAATGATTACGTGCACGATCCCAAGGATTTTGAGAAGAATAACGTCTTGTATCACTACCCCTACGTCAATCACGACCGCCTGATTATCGGTAAATTCTGCTCAATCGCCTGTGGTGCGAAATTTCTCTTTAACAGCGCGAACCACACCTTGAATTCACTATCTACCTTTCCCTTCCCTATCTTCCCGGAAGAATGGGATGAAAGCATGACAGTGACAGATGCCTGGGACAATAAAGGCGATATCGTCATTGGCAACGATGTCTGGATAGGTTATGAGGCAGCAATCATGGCCGGAGTACGTATCGGCGACGGAGCTATTATCGGCACCCGTGCTGTCGTGACAAAAGACGTGCCGCCTTATGCGATTGTCGGCGGTATCCCCGCCAAAAAAATACGCAGCCGCTTCGACGACGAAACAATCGAACTGCTACAGCAATTAAAGTGGTGGGATTGGGACACCACAAAAATCAGCGAAAATTTAGAGGCAATCAGAAGAGCTGATATAGCAGCACTGAAGAAACTGCTTTAAAATGATTTAAACTTATATGAAAAGAGGCAAGACAACCGTAGTTTTACGGCTGCCTTGCCTTTTTACGTGTAAGAACACAGTTCATGATTAGATGTAATCATAATTTTAATACGAACTATCTTGTGAAAGCAAAATAAACGCCCCTCTGCTTCCGTTCTCAAAAAATATTATGCCTTCGTATATATGTTAAGACCAATTTTGACGTCTTCATTGCCGGGAATCGCTTGGTTGCCCTCGCTGCTTGCGATAATTATGCTCTTACCACTGCTCGACTTGCCATAACGCTGTGACAAATCAACCGTTATCGTCAGCTTATTTCCTTCAACTTTCATCTCAATATTTTTCATGCTGATTCCTCCAATGTCAAAAAAATATTTTTATGCTCTACCAATACTTTAATACCCTAGCTCCTGATCCACAATAATAATTTTGATTCTATCCTTAACAAATTGATTAGCGATAAGTACGAAATCATTGCAGATTCTTTCCTTGTGACTGCAATCGATGCAACGGTCTAATTTAGTACAAGGCGTTCCTTTGCCCAAGCGCTTGGCATCCAAGGGTGCCGCAATCTGTCTAACCCGCTTGATTGCTTCATCGACGTTTTCCGTTATTTTGTTAGTGCCAACCACTATGATGACCTGCTCCGGTCCGTAGATCATCGGCGCTACTCTGCTGCCATTACCGTCGATGTTAAATATTTTACCATCCATAGTAATCGCATTGGTACCCGTGATGAAAGTATCGGCCGTAAAATTACGCAAATAAATCGCACGCTTATCCTCGTGACTTAAACCAGGCTGGTATTTATCCAAAAAGGTAATATCTCTTTCCCTTAGATAGTCGAAGACTCCTGTCTGTTCAAGCGTGACCGAGTCACCGCAGCCAACTGTAGTTCCATCTTTGATAAATTCGTTCAATAAGCTCAACACCTCTTGTGAATCACTTACCTGAAATACCGCCATATTGTGTTGTTCAAAATTACGCTTAAGTTTGTCCATATCATGTGGCATATTGATTGATTCTCCTAATAACGAAAATGAAATCAAGGAAGCAAAAGAAACGTTCCTATGCTTCCTTTAATCCACAATCTACTTTGATTTGTTATCTATCATACGCAACAATGATTTTCCCATCCTTGTAACCAGAGGTACAACCAAAGCATTTCCCATAACAAAATACCTAAACTTTTCAGGCATACCGGTATTAGACCAATTATCAGGAAAACCATTAAGTCTTTCACATTCTACCGGAGTAAGCAATCTCAATTTTTTAGTTAAATAGTCTTCAATTACATGTGTGCTCCTATTCACGCTTGACTCACTAGTAAGCATGGTACGTGACGGTAAACTCAAATCATCGGGGAAGCTCATTCCGCCTTCGCTATAAAAGTATCTTTCACCATTAGGACGAGTTCGAGGCACTTTCTTTGACCCTTTCAAATATTGCCATTTTTCAAGGCTCCCATTTAGAAAATATTTTTCATCCACTTCGCCTTTTTCAATAATCTCTGTCAAAGATTTTGAGCTACATTCTACTGGAGTGGTTGTAGTTGTATAAACAGTTCCGTCTGTCATAAAACCAGAATTTTTGAAACCCATCTTAAATTTATCCGAAAAATCAGCTAGGTCTTTATACTCACCATCATCATGATACCTTAAATTAAACTCGGATTTGTCACTATTATCAATCTGTTCTTCAACCTTGAACTCAGAAGCAAAAAAACCATCTTTAAACAACACATCATATGGCTGACGTTTTTTATAAAATTTCTCACTTTTCTTACAAGCAAAAATAAACGTCCTTCTTCTGCGCTGAGCATAGCCATATTCAGCAGCATTGATAACACGCCATTCAACAAAATAACCTAAATCATCAAAACATTTAAGGATTATACCAAAATCTCTGCCACGCTGACTAGCTGGTGATTTTAGCAACCTATCAACATTCTCCAACAACACATATTTTGGTTTCTTTTTTTGTATTATATCCTTAATATCCCACCAAAGGACCCCTTTTTTACCTTCCATACCTTTAGCCTGGGTTCTAGCTACTGAATAATCCTGACAAGGAAATCCGCCTACCAATAAGTCATGCCCAGGACAGTCTTTCTTAGCTATACCAATATCCTCATTGCTATGTGCCGTTGATTTGCCGAAATGCGTCTCATAGCAATCAAAAGCATGTTGAGTTTTTCTGCCAGGTTCCCATTGATTCATCCAAACTACTTCGAAATCTGAAGAAGCTGCTTCCAATCCACATCTAAATCCTCCAACTCCCGCAAATAACTCAACTACTCTAATATTCATGATTCCTCCGCTTAAAATAATTCAATTTTCAATTATGAAGATGATATAATCAATATATAGACACCTAATTTTAACATATTTTATTTTGTCGATCAAGCTATTTCGGAGGTAAATATGTCTAATGTTACATACAAAACAGCTGAAGAAATCTTAATCAAAGCAAAATCTGCTGTGGGCAAAACACTTGGTGAAATCGATACAACACAACGTTTAAAAGAAGGTAAGGGCGGCGTTGGCCATGTAATCGAGGAAAGTCTATTCGAATATAAGATTAACAGCTCTTCCAGACCAGATTTCCCTGAGGCTGGCGTAGAACTCAAGGTAACACCTTCTATAAAAAAGAAAAATGGATATACCGCTAAAGAGCGGTTAGTCCTTAATATAATAAACTATGAGAAGGAATACAAAAAACAATTTGAGGAAAGTAGTTTTTGGCAGAAAAATAATACTTTACTAATCATGTTTTATGAATATATTAAAGATGCAGCTAAATCAGAATATAAGGTTCAAGCAACCATACTTTATAAATATCCTCTCGCCGATTTAGAAATAATAAAAGCAGATTGGGAAAAGATAGTTAGTAAGATTAGACTAGGTAAAGCTCATGAAATATCAGAAGGAGATACTTTATATTTAGGTGCATGTACTAAAGGTAGTACTTCAGACAAGAGTTACCGCCAACAACCATTTTCTCAGCAATTGGCACGTCAACGCGCTTATTCTTTAAAACAAAGCTATATGACATACGTTTTGCAACATTATGTGTTAGGTAAAGGCAAGGATGAAAGAATAATTAAAGATGTTAAAACATTAGAAGATAATTCTTTAGAAAAATATATCATCGATAAAGTCCAACCGTATCTAAACAAATCACAACAAGAACTATGCGACTTGTTTGCCTTACGAACAAAACCAAAAAACATAAATGAAATAATTATATCCAAAATTTTAAACCTCCAAAATAATATAACTAAAACAGAAGAATTTCAGAAGGCAAATATCAAGGTTAAAACCATTAGAATTAACACAAATGGTGGCATCAAAGAAAGCATGTCTTTCCCTTATTTCAACTTCTGTGACATCATCAATGAAGAATGGGAAACCTCTTCATTTAAAACCTTATTAGAGAGCACAAAGTTTCTGTTCGTAATATTTCAGTTTGATGAATCGAACACTTTATACTTGAAAAAAGTTATGTTTTGGAATATGCCAGTTCAAGACCTTGATGAAGTAAAAAAAGTTTGGGAAAAAACTGTCAGAATTATTAAAAGCGGTGTTAAAATGACAAAAACTAAAAGGGGATGCTCTAACAATCTACCGAATCTAACCGATAATCCAGTAGCACATGTAAGGCCTCATGGGCAGAATAGTCTTGATACGTTGCCTTTACCAACCGGCGGTAATATGACAAAACAATGTTTTTGGTTGAACAATAACTATATTAAAAAACAGGTAACCTTAAGCGAGCAAAAATAGATACTAAAGGATGCGATAAACATGCATCAGCTCACACCTGAACAACGATTTAAGGTAATGCAGGGTAATACAAAAAAAGATACAAAAATAGAACTAATACTACGTAAAGCTCTTTGGCATAGTGGTGTACGCTACAGGAAAAACGTTAAAGATGTTATAGGCACACCTGATATATGCATAAAAAAATATAAGATTGCAATTTTTTGTGATGGTGATTTTTGGCATGGCAAAGACTTCTCTGATAATCAGTTTAAAACCAATAAAAAGTTTTGGGATAACAAAATTAAACGTAACAAAGAACGTGATTTAGAAACAACTATAAAATTAAGAGATAACGGCTGGACGGTATTACGATTTTGGGAAAGTGAAATCAAAGATAGTTTAGCTAATTGCGTAAAAGTAATACTGTATCATATAAATATGAAAAAACACAAAATATAAAGACTAATGGAGCAAGGTGTTCTTGCTCCATTTTTTATTAAATTAACTCATCCTTTATAGAACATAGAAAATCATGCTCTTCCTTCGTGATGCTTAGAGAAGGTTTCAATGTTTTATTATATATAATATTCAATTTTTCCAGCCATACTGTTTCATCGTTTTTGTTACCAATTCTTCTACCACCCTTTTTTAGTATTAATGTATTAGAGAAACACTCAGACCAATTTCTGCCATATAACGCTATTTCCCTATAATCAAGGATGCTTGCACAAGACCATGGTTTTACAGCTTCTCCTAATCCGCCATTCGCTATTCTTTCATAATCTTGCTTATCAGCTTCTGCCTTTATCTTAGCATATATATTTTGTGGGATTCCTTTTATAATCCAGCTGTCTCCATACTTTGATTCCAATGCTTCCTCAAATATTTTATTAAGATGTGATGATATTTGACGAACTATAATCGAGGACTCATCATTAAATAATCTAGCATTGTTAATCCACCATTCTTCCATCCCTAATGGATTAAACTCTGGCCTTATCGTATTAATCGCTTTTTGCAGATATCGCCAATGTTTTATTTGAGCGCCACCACCATATGATTTTTTTATAGAGGTCCTATCATCAACAGAAATATTGTTATAAAAAATTATTATAGGATCCAGATAATATTTCACTTCAGCCATAAGATCCTGTAGCTTCATCGCTTTTGGATTAATATTTTTATTTATTATCAAAAAATCTATAATATCGCTTATAACTCTAACCAACCCATAAATACCTGTATTGATTGTCAATATTCCATCATCTTTACTTCCTTTTTCCCACTCAACTTCTATGTTAGCTTTCAAATAGTCAAAACACTCCTTAAGAAACAAATAAAAATAATCCCTCGTTGATTCATTATTTCCCTTATCAAAAGTCCCACTTTCTATAACCATATTGTCTTTTCCGTATGAATTGAAAAAAGTGGTTTTTCTTAACGCTTGTTGTATATTATCAATAGTAATACAACACTTCGAAGTACCATCCGTTTCACCAATCAAAATCCTGCCATAAAGTGGCGAATCTATCTCTTCTCCTAAATATTGAGCAATATTCAACCTTAAAGCTTGAATACGCTGATTATAGTCATTAGATACCCATAACATATCAGCATTTAACGTATTCCTTAAATTTTTAGATACAGTTTTTTGATTTTCATTAATTTCCATAAACAATTTAACTTGCTCTTCCCTATCCAAATCAACAAATGCGACAACAGGTACAGTGTTCTTAAATGCATATTCTAAATCTGAATAAGCATATAATCTGTGCTGTCCATCGATAATATATATAGACCTATATCGTTTAGGTAAATGCAGAATACCAATCTTTGATAACGAATCGGCACATTGGTTAGAGGCCAGATTAAATGCTAATTTTCTATCATTGGTATCAATGCTAACAATTATTGAGTTTGGAAAATACCCTCCTTTTCTGATAAATTCTTTTATATCGGCAAGTCTCTTTTTCTTAATTAACCGTTGATATGTAGGCATCATAATTCTATTAGCTTCATTTCTGTGCAAAACATAGCCAAGTTTTAACAATTTTTCAGGTTCTATTGAAAAAGCGTAATATCTGAATCCACCCATTTTCCCTTCTATAGCCGGTATTGCTGTTTCCAAATTTTTTATTGTTTGTCCTGCAAAAAGATTACCTAACAATTGATATTTTGCAGCAGAACCTAGATGTTTAGCTAATTCCATATAATAAGAAATAACATCCTCATTAAAATGTATCATCTTAAAAGATTCAATACGTTCTCTATCATATTGCGATAACTTATATTGAGATGTGGCGAATATAAATTTGACTTTTCTATTTGGGAATTTTTTTCTGGCTTCGCTAATTAACCCTTGCATCATTCCCCCATAAGACTCAATCTCAGTTTTAAATGATGATGCTTTAGCCTCTTTGGAAGCCTTGCATTCAGCAAATATAATTGTCTCATCATCAACAGCAAAAACATCTATCTGCTTAGTTAGGTTAGGATTGTTTGAATCGTAATTCATTTTAAAGTATCTATCTTTATTTAAAATTGCAAATCCAAGATTTGCAAACATCATCCAAACCCTATCTTCAAAAATTTCATCATAATTTTTTTCTTTTTTTAATTTTATGAATCTTTTATCACTATAATATGATTCAACACTCCAGCCTTCATTTAAAAGTTCATCTAGAGATGTTGCTCGTTCTTTAGATGTGTAATATGTTTTAGACCTAGCTGCCCGAATTTTTGCTAATTCCGAACCATCAACCAATCTTTCCCATGTATTCATCATTTCACCCCACCGCTAATGTTTGTAAAAATAAATTCTTTTATTAATTTACGTTCTGAGTTCTTACCACCAATTAAACTATGACGTTCATATTCAAAAAATGAATCTCCCTTATTGCCAAAAATATTTATTATCACCTTATGAGCCGCATTTGTAAGAACATAATACGCTCCTCGCTCTTTTATAAAGTCAATATATTCACTTAAACGTTTTTGATCATCAAGTGAAAACAATTTTTTATTGTATTCAATAAATCCATTGTTATTGTGTGAAACGGTATAAGGTGGATCTAAGAATACTAAATCATCTTTTTGAATAAACTTCTTGTTTATTGTAAAATCACCATACTTGATATCCGCTTTCTGCAAAGCCAAGCTTGCTGTCAAAATTTTTTGAGGCTCGATTCTATAATCTTTTCTAAATCCATATGGAACATTATATATTCCATCTTTATTAACTCTGTACAGTCCGTTGTAAGACATTTGATTTAAATATATAAACTGTGCAGCACGGTCTATTTTTTCTTTAAACCTTTCTGATCTTATACGATAATACTCTTTTTCTGTGTTTTCATATCCCAATAATTTTGCTATAACCTCTTGCGGACTGCTCTTAACAACATTATAAGTATTTATTAGTTCCTCATTTATATCTGATAAATATATGCCTTGCTTATGATGCACCGAAAAAAAAATTGCAGCTCCCCCAAGAAAAGGCTCGTGATAATTATTAAATACTTGTTTATTTAACAATTCAGCAAAATATTTAATTAACCATCTTTTCCCGCCAGCCCAACGCAAAAAAGGCGTTGTGTTTCGTTCAATACACATATAGTTCACCTATCTTATATTAAAAACTTTTTATATTGGAAAATAAGCAAAAAGCAAGCTAGCCATCAGGTATTTTAATCCAGATGTTAGCTTGCTTTTTATAGGATTTTAATTTATAACCTTCGTCAGACAAAACAATCACCGAAACTCATCTCCACTTTTATTTAGTATTAATGAAGATACCCCATAGTTTCCATTGTCTAAACTATTTATAAATTTAGTCTGCTGTCTTTTCAAATATCAAATTGTTATTACTATATCACTAATTTCATATAAATTATTTTTAACAATTCGCCATTTGAATTAATATTCCTGCATGTAGCATCAACTTTATTAAAGCTGCCCATTTTTTCACCATTGTTCTTGTTTTAATATTCGCCCAATTTTATTTTTGACAGAATATACCGAAAACTTTACAAAGATGCTATTATATAGGTAGATATACTTTGTTTGCTGCAAGGAGGGGTTACCTTATGGGAAAATTTCTAATCAAGAAAGCTGTCGGCGGTTTCAAATTCGGTTTAATAGTCGCCAATGACGAAATCATTTTGAACTCAGAAATTTATTCTTCAGAAGCTGCTTGCCGAGCCGGTATCGAAAGTGTCAAAAAAAATGCCCTCATCGCCAAGATTGAAGACCAGACGGTTGAGGGACACAAGGTATTGTCGAATCCGAAATATGAAATTTTCAAAGATAAAAAAGATATGTTCCGCTTCCATCTGAAAGCGCGCAATGGTGAAATCATCGGTGCTTCAGAGAGCTACGCGAAAATGGAAAACTGCCTGATGGGCATCGAAATCATCCGCAAATATGCGTTGGATGCCAGAATTGTGGAGGAAACATGATTGGGTTTGATGAGCAAGTCGAAATCACTAGCCTCGCTGATGAAATTAAAAGCAACCCTATGCTGCTGAGCGCCTACCGTGATGATCCGGTCAACACGATAGTGGCCTTGCTGCCGCACGATCTGACTGCTGATCAAGCCGTCATCGTCATTAATGGCGTACGTGCGAGATTGGAAGGCGACGGGCCTTCCAAAGAAGTTGATACTGAAATAACTAATTTCCTGGGAACCTGATGGCTATATATGACAAAGACCTGCACACAAAATTGTGCAGGTCTTTTATTTTGCTCTTTATCGCATCTCGCGTCCGTGCGTATAGGTTGGCAGTAATAGCGGTGACACTTTGTCGGTATGGATGCCTGCTGCGGCAAGCTCTTCCTCGAACTTATCGATATGGCTGAGTGTCAGCTTACCGAGCTGTGTTTCTTGGCTCTTCTTCGCAGCGCTCTTACCGGCAATCCTGCCGAAGACGATGATGTCCAGGAGTGAATTGCCCATCAGACGGTTCTTGCCGTGGATGCCGCCGACTGCTTCGCCTGCGACAAACAGGTTCTCAATCTTCGTACCGGCCTGTTCATTGATCAGGATGCCGCCGTTCTGGTAGTGCAGTGTCGGATAGACGAGGATCGGTTCTTTGCGCAGGTCAATGCCGAACTTCGCATACATTCGCAGCATACCCGGCAGTCTCTTCTCGATCGTGCCTGCGCCGTGAATCATCTCGATCATTGGCGTATCGAGCCAGACGGCACTGCCGCCGAGAGCCGGCACGCCTTTCTCTCTGGTCGTGCATTCGCGGATAATGGAAGCCGCGGCCACATCACGAGTCTCCAATGGATGCATGAAGGCTTCGCCTTCGGAGTTGATCAGCATGGCACCGAGGGAACGGACTTTTTCGGTTACCAGTGCGCCGAAAATCTGTGCCGGATAGGCAACGCCTGTCGGATGGTACTGGATAGCGTCCGCATAGATAAGTTCGGCGCCTACGCGGTAGCCGAGGACAAGTCCGTCGGCAGTAGCACCGTAGTGGTTGGAAGTCGGGAAACCTTGATAATGCAGTCGTCCGGCACCGCCGGTAGCGATAATGACTGTTTTCGCCTTGGCGACGAGGTATTCGCCGGTGTCATAATTCATCAGCACGGCACCTGCGGCCTTGCCTTTTTCGTCGAGAATCAATTCTATAGCCGGAGCATAGTCAATAGTGGTAATACCGCGGTTTACTGCTTCGTCACGCAGTACGCGCATAATTTCGGCTCCGGTATAGTCCGCCGCCGCATGCATACGTTTGCGTGAAGTGCCGCCGCCGTGGGTCGTGACCATAACGCCTTTTTCATCTTTATCAAACATCACCCCGAGGTCGTTCAGCCATTTGATGGCCAGCGGTCCGTCGTGCACAAGACGTTTCAACAGCTCCGGCTTATTGGAATAATGCCCACCTCCCAATGCATCGAGATAATGAATGGCTGGGGAATCATTTTCCTTATCGGCTGCCTGAATGCCGCCTTCTGCCATCATCGTATTGGCCTCGCCCATTTTCAGCTTCGTCACTAAGAGTACTTTCGCGCCGGCTTTATCGGCTTCAATCGCTGCGGAAGTTCCTGCCCCGCCGCCGCCGATGATCAGGACGTCCACATCATAATCGATGCGGTCGAGGTCTATTTCATCGCTCTTGATACGGCTGTTGGCCTGCAACAGTTCGGCCAGTTCGGTTGGCACCTTGCTGCCTTTGTTCGGCCCAACGGAAAGAACGGTAAAACCGCTTTGGCGGTAATCCGGATGGTACTCCTGCAAAAGCGTGTCTTTTTCTTCCGCGCTCATCCGTGCGGGAGTCACGTTCATTCTGGCGCTTCTTGTCTTTTCAACATTCGCCATGGATTTTAACATTTCTGCTGTCAGCATTGCTCGCCCTCCCTCACTTTTCGATCTCGCGATTATTATAGAGTTCTTTTATTTCTGCTAGTGGTTTCTGCATCAACTGCTCCAGCATGTTTTCATAGTCGCCTTTTTCAATTTCGCTTACGCGTTTATTGAGGTGTTCGCTCTGCGGCGCGAGATATTTGCCGGTCAAACGGCGTGCCAGAAGGCCTACTGCCGAATGGCTGATTTGCGCCGGACATCTGGAAGCGCAGATATTGCAGCCGACGCAGTCAAAAGAAGCGTGTGCGCATTTTTCGTAGTCGCCGCGCTGGGCATACGCAATATACTGCATGACGTTGAGTCCCTGCGGACAGCCTTTGGTACAGGCGTTGCAGCCGATGCAGCTGTAAATCTCAGGATAAAGCTGGCCCATGATATTCTCAGTCGGCTTGATTTCTTCGATATCGAAAGTCTTTTTGTTGATTGGATAAGACTCAATCTTGCCTACACACATACCGGCTTCGATTTTCGTCTGGCAGGACAAACATACCTTTAGTTCATGACTGCCCTTCATTCTATAAACAACGGCACAACCGCCGCAGAAACCGCTGCGACAGCCGCAGCCGCGCACCAGTTTGTAGCCGGCATATTCCATAGCGTCCATGATGGTCAATTCTGACGGCACGGTATATTTCTTGCCCAGCAGAAAGACCTCTACCATTTCTTCTTGCATTTTTTCAGCCTCCTTCAGTCTCAATACTCATCCGGCAATTCGTCGAGCTCGTCACACCGGAAAACCGGTCCGTCCTTGCAGACATATTTGCTGCCGATGTTGCAGCGTCCACATTTGCCGATGCCGCACTTCATCTTCATCTCGAGCGTAGTATAAACCTGCTCTTTGCTAAAGCCCATCTCCTGAAGAGCCGCGAGCGTCAGTTTGATCATGATCGGCGGCCCGCAGACGAGAACTGTCTTGTCCGTGCTGAAGCCCAGATCCTTCAGGTATTGAGGCACGAAGCCGACATTGCCTGACCAGCCTTCCTCTGCGCGGTCAATCGTCAGATGTACATGCGTATCGACTGACGCGGGCCAGGCTGTCGTCAGTTCTTCGTAATCAACGAAGTCTCCCTTGCTGCGTGCGCCGTAAACCACGTCTATCTTGCCGTAATTGCTTCTGTTGGCGAGCGCATAGTCTATCACGGAGTGCAATGGAGCAAGGCCGATACCGCCGGCAATAAAGAGCAGATTCTGCTGTTTGAGAGCAGTCTCGACCGGGAAGTTGTTGCCGTATGGTCCTCTGATAGCTATCTCCTGACCGGGTTCGACTTCGTGGAGATAATCTGTCAACTGGCCGCACCGTTTGATGCTGAATTCCATATAATCTTTATTGGTCGGCGAAGAAGTAATTGAAAAAATTGCTTCACCGCAGCCTGGTATGGAAATAATCGCGCACTGACCGGGCAGGTAATCGAAGCAGCGTCCGCCTTCCGGTTTCTCCACGCGGAAAGTCTTGACGTCGCCTGTGTCCTGCCTGATGGCGGTGATTACGGCAATCTGCGGGATCAGAGTATCTTTGCTGTGGCAATCACACATTTTTCGTCACCCCCAATGCTTTGGCTACTTTCACTATATTGAGGCTGACAGGGCATTTCTGCAAGCAGCGTCCGCAGCCTACGCAGGCATAAGCGCCTTCATTATTGGCCGGGAAATAAACAAGCTTATGCATATATCTTTGTCTGAAGCGTGCGAGACGCGTCGTTCTGGGGTTACCGCCAGCCATATTGGTGAAATCGCTGAACATGCAGGAATCCCAGCAGCGGTAGCGTTCTACTTTGTCATTCACTTCGTAGTCCCTGATGTCATAGCAGTGGCAAGTCGGGCAGACATAGGTACAAGTGCCGCAGCCAAGACAAGTCTTGCTGATCTCTCCCCAAACTTCCGATTCAAAAATCTCTGCCTGCTTACTGCTTTCTTCATCTGACAAGGCAAAACCGGCTAAAGGCATCTTATCAAGCAGAGCCTGCACTTGTGCCTGCTGTTCGGCAATTACTGCCGCGCCGTCAGGAACTTCCGTAAATAAATCCTTGATTGCAGCGGTCAGTTCCTCGCCTTTCGTGGTCTTCGGCTGCCAGAAGAGGTCGTCGCCTACCAGCCAGGCAGCAACATCCGCCGTTGGTGACGTCGGTTCAATACCGAAGGTGCGGCAGAAGCAGGTTTCCTCAGGTTCACTGCAGGCCAGACCGATCAGCGTGCAATTCTCTCTTCTCGCTTGGTAAAAATGATCTACCGGTTCCTTCAGGAATATTTTGTCCAGCAGGTTGAAGCTGGCAATGTCGCACGCCCTGACACCGAAAGCAATTGTCTTCTCTGCCGGCAGCTGTTTCTGCTCTAAGCTGAGTTTTTGGCCTTGGCGTTCGAAAGCCAGCAGATTTTCTATTTGCGGGAAAAAGACATTTTTCAGTGACTTGGCAGTAATCGTCGTTTTGACATCGACTTCGGTGCCTTCCTGCCACAAGGCAAAATCAGTCTTATCGTCTTCGCGCACCGGTGCATATAATTTGCCGATTGCCGCCAGTCTGCCAAAAAGTTCGGGCCAACGCTTCTTTGCTATTTTCAGCATTTTACTCCCTCCCTTTCGTCGCGGCGCCAGGCTCGACGTCGTCAACGTCAAATGATAATAGCGGTGAGTTCGTATCAGCATCGGCACCGGCCTGATAATCGCCGTAAAATTCGTTGATGTCCTTGATGAACTTTCTGTTCAAAAGGTCAAGGCGTATGCCCTGCGGACAGACGCGGCTGCACTCGCCGCAGTCCGTGCAGCGTCCTGCCACATGGTATGCGCGAATGATATGGAAGAGCTGCTCTTCCGCACTATTGTTATTGGCTTTGCCCGCCAGCGGCGAATCCGGATTATCGAAAAGGCACTGTTCGCAGCTGCAGGCCGGACAGATATCACGGCAGGCGTTGCATCTGATGCATTTGGACAGTTCTTCCTGCCAGAAAGCGAAGCGTTCCTGCGGTGAAAGACTCTCTAATTTCCTTACTTCGGCAAATCGATCATAGGGAGCATGCTTCACTGCCATTGGTTCGCCGATAGTTTCATCGATAACCGCATAAGCGCTGCCTTTGCAGGCCAGGCATTTATTGAGCAGAACCTCTGCCCGCGCGATTTGTTTAGTGCCGTAAGCTGTTTCTACGGTAAGATTATCACCGTCTTCCGTAATGCCGATGATACCTTTCAGACCCTGTGCCTTGACTTTGTTGATATCCACCATCCCTGCGCAGGGAATGCCGATGACCAGCACCTGCTCACGTTGGACACGCCTGTCCTTGATGAGCTGGTTCAAGCTGTAGGTATCGCATGGTTTCAGGAAGACCGCGGTTTTTTCATCTTTTTTCGTATTGGCTATCAAGTATTTGCTGAGATTAGCGGCGCAGAAAGCATTGTAGACGAGCGCGTCCAGTTCTTCCGTGTTGCTGAAATAGGCCGGCGCATTATCATAAAACATCTCGCCCTTTTGCCAGGCGATAACGCTGGTAACCTGCTCTGCTGCGAGTAGATCTCTTGCTTTTTCCTTGATCAGCTGCTCTATTTTTTGCATCTCAGATCCCTCAACTTTACGTTTTCTCCCAGAGCTTTGATTGTCTCTGCAAAGCTGGTCATGACTTCGGCAAATTTGTTGCCTTCGGCGGCCGAGACCCATTCGACACGCAGCCTTGCCTTATCAACACCGAGGAAACTAAGCATGCTCATCAAGAGCGTCATGCGGCGACGCGCAAAGTAATTGCCGCTCGTATAATGGCAGTCGCCGGGATGACAGCCGGCAATGATGACGCCGTCGGCACCCCTGAGGAAAGCTCTGAGGATAAAAGTCGGGTTGACCCTGCAGGAACAGGGCACCTTGATGATTTTTATATTGGCCGGATAACTTCTTCTGGCGGTACCGGCTAAATCCGCACCGGCATAACTGCACCAGTTGCAGCAGAAAGCCACCATCAACGGCTCAAATTCTTTGTCTGGCGTATTTTGGGCTGCTAGCATATTGCGTCCACCTCCGCCATAATTTGTTTGTTGCTGAACCCTTTAAGGTCCATTGCACCGGAGGGACATGCCACAGTACAAGCGCCGCAGCCTTGGCAGAGCGCTTCGTTGACCTGGGCTATCAGCCGTCTTTCCTTCAGTCCTTTGACATTCACCAGCTTGTATTCCGCGCTGATTGCACCATAAGGGCAGACTTTTTCGCAGGCAAGGCAACCGCTGCAGGTCTGTTCGTTGCAGGCCGCCACGCATGGATTGGTCAGCAATTTATCTTTGGATAAAAGACCCAAAACCTTGACTGCCGCCGCTCCTGCCTGGGCAACGGTTTCCGGTATATCCTTCGGACCCTGGCAGACGCCGGACAGGAAAATGCCTGCCGTCGGACTTTCGACCGGCCGCAGTTTCGGATGTGCTTCTGTGAAGAAGTCGTTGGTATCAATGCTGGCAGTCAGCATAGTCGCCAGTTTCCTGGCATCCGCCGCCGGCTTGATCGCAGTCGCGAGAACCACCATGTCAGCAGGCACGCTGAGTTGTGCGCCGCTTGCCACGTCAGAAGCATGCACCAGCAAATGGTCACCTTCTTCGGTGATCTTGCCAACCATGCCCTTGGTATACTGCACGCCGTATTCTTCGACGGCACGGCGGTAGAATTCATCAAAGCTCTTGCCAGGTGTGCGCACATCAATATAGAAAACCTGTACGTCGATGTCGGGATATTTCTCCTTCACCAGCATCGCATGCTTGGCGTTATACATGCAGCAAATCTTTGAACAGTAGGTTTTGCCGCGCTCCGTGGTGTCACGGGAACCGACACAGGAAACGAAGACGATGGCTTTCGGCTTTTTGCCATCAGAAAGTCTGACGAGATGACCTTGGGTCGGTCCGGCGGCATTGGTCAGACGCTCAAACTCCAGCGAAGTAATGACGTCCGGGCAATATTCATAATTGAATTCGCCGAACTTCGCCATATCTATCGGTTCAAAACCTGTCGCCAGCACGATTGCACCGTATTTCTGAGTGACTAGTTCATCTTCCTGCTCATATTCAATAGCGCCTGCGGGGCAGACTTTCGCACAAATACCGCATTTGCCGGTCTGGAATTTCAAACAATTTTCACGGTCGATGACAGGCACATTCGGAATCGCCTGGGCAAAAGGAATATAAATCGCGCTGCGGTTCCTCAAACCTTGGTCAAACTCGCTCTTGGCTTTTTTGGACGGGCATTTCTCACTGCAGATACCGCAGCCGCTGCAGCGGTCCACCGAGACACTGCGTGCTTTCTTGCGGATGACTGCTTCGAATTGACCGACATAGCCGCTGACTTTTTCGATTTCACTGTATGTGTAAATGGTAATATTTTCGTGCGTTGCCGCTTCCACCATTTTCGGCGTCAGGATACAGGCTGAGCAATCGAGCGTCGGAAACGTCTTATCGAGCTGTGACATTTTGCCGCCGATACTCGGTGTTTTTTCTACGATATCTACTTTGTAGCCGGCTTCAGCTATATCAAGAGCAGTCTGCAGACCGGCAATGCCGCCGCCAATGACGAGTGCTCTTTTCACTACTGCGCTCTCACCGGATACCAGCGGTGTATTGAGTTTAACTTTCGCAATCGCGGCTTTCGCCAGGGCAATAGCCTTAGCTGTCGCAACTCCCTTGTCTTTGTGTACCCAGGAACAATGTTCACGGATATTGGCAATTTCCACCAAATATGGATTTAATCCCGCTGCCTGGGCAGCCTTTCGGAAAGTCGCTTCATGCATACGCGGCGAACAGGAACAGACGACCACGCGGCTCAAGCCGTAATCCTTGATGGCCTTCTGCATCAGTTCCTGACCGCCTTCGGAGCACATATAACGGTAATCAGCCGCAAAAGCGACGCCGGGAATGCTCTTCACGCTTTCAGCAACACGTGCAACGTCCACCGTCGCGGCAATGTTGCTGCCGCACCAACAGACAAAAACACCTATCTTCTGCAATCTTATCCCTCCCAGAACCTTCCAGAGATTCCTTACTTGTTATATTTGCGCAGTGCGCTTACCAGCGCCTGCTGCGGCATCATTTCATCTATTTCTGCAGGCAGTTCATCGACATTCAGCCTGTTTTCACCTTGTTTGCGGATAACGCTCAGGCGCACAGCCTCAATCAGCTTGGCCGGATCGACGCCGCGCGGACAGCGGGCAGAACAGGTAAAACACGAAAGGCATTGCCAAAGCGTATTGCTTGCAGCCACGGTATTCACTCTGCCATTCATCAGCTCCCAGACAACGCGGTGTGGCAGGATGTCCATTTTGCCGCCTGCAGGACAGGCTGCCGAACATTTGCCGCACTGCATGCAGTTCTCTGCCTTGACGCCGCTGATACGCAAAATTTCTGCTGCTTCTTCTTTCTCCGTCAAATGCATATTCACACCTCTTCCTTTACGCCGAGGGCTTCTGCCAGCAGTTCGGTAAAGTAAAAAATCGGCAGTTGCTGCGCAGCCGCTGCATTGACCTGCAGATTATAGCTGCACAGAGGACAGGCCGTAATCAAGGCTTCCACACCCTTGTTGGCAGCGGAGGCCAGAATCTTGCTGACCATATTCTGCGCTGAGCTCTTGTCCTTTAAAGCAATATAGCCGCCGCAGCATTCGTTGCGGTAATCATAAACGACCGGTTCCGCGCCCAGTGCTTTGATGAAGTCCTCCAAGATTGATGGATTCTCCGGATCATCGAACTGCATAACACCGGCAGGCCGTAATAAGAGACAACCATAGTAGGCACCGATCTTGCGTCCTGTCAGAGGCTTCACAACTTTTTTCGCCAATTCCTCAAAACCAATTTCGTCACGCAGTACCTCCAGATAATGCAGCACCTGCGTTTCACCTTGATAAGGCTTGTCCAGCTCCAGGTAGGTGTTGATCTTGGCATTGATTTCCTTGTTTTCCGCCATGTCGCTGTTTACCCTTTTCAATACGTGATGACAGGCTGAGCACAAAGTGACCAGCTTGCCGTCAATTGCCGCCGCTGCTGCCAGACTGCGCACCGACGACAGCCGTGTACCGATTTCGTCCTGCGCCAACGGATAAACCGCACCGCAGCACTGCCATTCCTTGAGTTCGGCGAGTTCAAAGCCTAAAGCTTCCGCCGCTTTTTTCGCATAAAGGTCGAGTTGTTTGGCCTTCGTGCTCAAAGTACAACCGGGATAATAGTTATAAACCATGCATCTGCGCCCGTTCCTGCTTCGGGCTCCCTCCTTTGTCTTTTTCCTCCAAATGAGCATAAAAAAATACTTATTAGCTTGGGTCCCCGGCATCCTCGCCTAAGGCTGCCGCTAGCGGCCAAGTAATAAGTACTGTTCTCGTATCTTGATATAGGCTTCAACTCACTTTCAAATCTTAATATTGAATGCAGTTAGTATGACTAATCAAAGCTGAGTAAGATATAAAAATTAAACTATAATTCGTGTATTCTACAAAGCCGGCAATAATCCTTTCAAATCTGCAACAAAATTTTCCCAGCCGGACATACTGCGTCCCGCTCTGTCATGCAAAAAACAGGAGCCGCCAAAATGCGGCCCCTGCTCAAAAGTATTCTTTAATTTTTTCTCTGCGCATGCTGCGCGACTATCTGAGAAGTCTCCTGCTAAATAGTAGGTTCTGGTTCAGCTGTCACTGGAGCAGCAGCAGTTGCTTCTTCTTTCTCTTCTGCCGGCTTGCCGGTCAGAATTTCCATGAATTCCACGCCGGTAATGGTTTCTTTCTCCAGCAGGAAGGCTGCCAGCTCGTGCAGTTTATCCTTATTTTCTTCCAGAATACGCAGTGCTTTATCATGTGCTGCTTTGATGATGGAGAGAACCTCGCCGTCAATTTTGGCTGAAGTTTCTGCTGAACACGACAGGGAAGTGTCAGCCCCCAGATAAGGATTATTGAGAGTTTCCAGTCCCATCATATCGAATTCCTTGCTCATGCCAAGGCGGGTAACCATTGCTCTTGCCATACGTGTAGCCTGCTCAATATCATTCGCGGCACCGCTGGTGATCGTGCCGAAAATTGTTTCTTCTGCCGCACGGCCGCCTGTGATGGTTGCTATCTTATTAAAAGCTTCTTCCTTCGTCATCAGCACGGTTTCTTCTTCAGCCACCTGCATAGTGTAGCCGAGAGCACCGGAGGTACGAGGAATGATCGTTATCTTATGTACCGGGGCCGACTCTGACTGCTTGGCGGCAACGAGAGCGTGACCGATTTCATGGTAAGCGATGACTTTCTTTTCTTTTGGTGAAATTACTGCGCCTTTACGCTGGTAACCGGCAATAACGACTTCCACCGATTCTTCGAGGTCACTCTGAATGACATACTCGCGTCCCATTTTGACTGCACGCAGGGCAGCTTCGTTGATGATGTTAGCCAGCTCGGCGCCCGAAGCACCGCTGGTCGCTCTTGCAATCGCATTGAAGTCGATGCCTTCGCCCAGCTTGATATTAGCGGCATGCACACGCAGAATAGCTTCGCGTCCCTTGAGGTCCGGCAATTCTACCGGTATGCGCCTGTCGAAACGACCAGGACGCAGGAGTGCTTTATCGAGTGTTTCCGGTCTGTTGGTCGCAGCGAGGATAACAACACCTTTGCTGCTGTCGAAACCATCCATTTCGGACAGTAATTGGTTCAGTGTCTGCTCTCTTTCGTCATTGCCGCCGAACTGGCCGCTGTTACGTTTCTGGCCGATAGCATCAATCTCATCGATAAAGACGATACAAGGCGCTTTTTCCTGTGCCTGCTTGAAAAGATCACGCACACGGGCTGCACCCATACCGACGAACATCTCGATGAACTCAGAACCGGAGATCGAGAAGAAAGGAACTTTCGCCTCGCCGGCTACTGCTTTCGCGAGCAGCGTCTTACCTGTGCCCGGAGGCCCTACAAGCAAGGCACCTTTCGGCATATTCGCACCGATTTTTTTGTATTTATCAGGGTTGTGGAGAAAATCAACCAATTCCATCAAGGCCTCTTTGGCCTCGTCCTGACCGGCAACATCGGCGAAGCTTTTGCCCGTCTGTGCTTCCACATAGACCTTGGCATTACTTTTGCCGAAGCTCATGGCATTGCCGCCCATCCTGTTCCCCATGAAACGCATGAAGAGCTGCCCCAGGATGAAGAAGATAATGATTGGGAAAACCCAGTTGGTAAAGAAGTTGGCAAGCGGTGAACTCTCTTTAGGAATGACCTGTGAAAATTCTACCTTGCTCTTCACCAGGCGGTTGACCAGATCCGGATCTTCGACACGGCCGGTTACATAAATAGTTTTATCTGCATCGTCTTTGGCGACTACTGCAATTTTGTTCGAAGTTATTTCAACCTTGGATACTTGTCCTTCATCAACCTTCTGCAAGAAATTGCCATAAGAAATTTCCTGAACTTTAGGGCTGAAGTACATCGGCGTTATCACCGCGTTAAAGAGATAGATCATCAGAATTGCTATCAGATAATAATAGATTAAAGGCTTTTTCGGGCCTTTGCGTTCTTCCATATAATTGTGTACCTCTGCTTTCTTGAAGCTAAAATATAATTATTAGTTAATAGAATTGATACTTACATAATACTTCGAATTTTGAGTTTACACAAGCAAAAAATACGTGAACAATAAAAAACAACCCCCTGCATTCAAGTGCAGAGAGTTGTTCTGTCATTTACTGAACTTAGCCTATTTCGCCGGCAAGCTCTGTCCCGCGGACCTTGAGCGGACGGTTGTTATCATCCACCATGACCACTTTGGGCACGCAGGCTTGTGCTTCTTCCGGCGTCATCATCGCATACGCAATAATGATTACTTTGTCGCCGACAGTAACTTTGCGCGCTGCCGCACCGTTCAGGCAGATAACACCGGAATCCGGTTCGCCTTCGATGACGTAAGTTTCCAGACGGGCGCCGTTATTATTATCAACTATTTGTACGCGTTCACCCGGCAGGATACCTGCGAGTTTCATCAGGGTCGAGTCGATCGTAACCGAACCCATATATTCAAGATTAGCCTCTGTAACGGTGGCTCTGTGGATTTTACCGTGGAACATGTTGTAAAGCATTATTTTACCTCCAAAATAGTATTGTCTATTAGTCTTGTTGTACCGAATCTGACCGCCAGTGCCAGAAGATTTTCACCCTGCATAGGCTTTTGGCATTCATTTAAATCAGGCATTTGATAAATTTCTACATAGTCGATGTCAGCCATCGGTTCTGTCTTGATCAGCGCGGTTGTTGCAGCGACCAGTTGCTGAGGATCGCGCTCACCGGCAGCAAAGAGTTCCTGCGCATGTTTCAGGCTCTTAGAAAGGATCAGCCCTGCCTGGCGTTCCTCGGCAGACAGATAAGTGTTGCGGGAGCTCTTGGCAAGCCCGTCAGCTTCGCGCACTATCGGCATGATTCTCATCTGCAGATTGAAGAACAAATCTTTGACCATACGTTTCAAAACCTGTACCTGCTGGGCATCTTTCTGTCCGAAATAGGCTCTGTCCGGCTGGGCCAGATTAAATAGCTTGCTGACTACAGTAGTAACGCCGCGGAAATGCATCGGTCTTGACCTGCCGCACAGCACTTTAGTCACGTCACCGGTGACTTCGACCCAGGTCATGTCGTCGCTGGGGTACATCTCTTTTGGCGACGGAGCAAAGACGATATCGGCACCCTGCGCTTCTGCCAATTTGCAATCGGCATCAAGGGTACGCGGATAGCTGTCGAGGTCTTCATTCGGTCCGAACTGCGTCGGATTAACAAAAACGCTGACGACGACAACGTCGTTTTCCTGATTGGCTGCTTTCACTAAGGAAGCATGTCCTTCGTGCAGCGCACCCATCGTCGGTACAAGGCCTATCGTTTTGCCTGCAGTTTTGGCGATGGCAATTTCATTTCTGAGTTCTTCTACTGTTTTACATAGAATCATGGATTTTCCCCTCTAACTTGTTAGTATAGTTTTTCCAGTACTTCATCATCTATTTTGAAAGTATGTTCAGGAGCTGGGAAACTGCGGTCACGGACGTCGTTGATGTATTCGGAAACGGCACCGACGATTTCCTTGTGCAGGTTGAGGTATTTCTTTGCAAATTTCGGTGTAAAACCATTGCTGAAGCCCAAGAGGTCGTTGCAGACAAGTACCTGGCCTCCACAACCGCTGCCGGCACCGATGCCGATGGTCGGGATGGAAATCATTTCGCTGACCTTTGCCGCCAGTGCTGCCGGTACGCATTCCAGGACGATACTGAAAGCACCTGCTGCTTCGAGGGCTTTGGCATCATCCACAAGTTTCTGTGCTGCCGCCACATCCTTGCCCTGAACCTTGAAGCCGCCAAATTGATTGACGGACTGCGGCGTAAGACCGATATGGCCCATGACCGGAATCCCGGCCGTAACCATTTTTTTGACCAACGGACAAACTTCGCTGCCGCCTTCGAGTTTAATAGCCGTGCAGCCGCCTTCCTTCAGGAAACGTCCGGCATTCAGCAGGCCTTCCGCTTCACTGGCCTGATAGCTCATGAACGGCATATCGCCGACGACAAGGGCGTATTTAGTGCCACGGACGACAGCCTGCGTATGATGAATCATCGCATCCATCGTTACCGGAATAGTTGAACTGTAACCAAGCATTACGTTACCAACAGAATCTCCGACCAGGATCATGTCGATGCCTGCCTCATCCACGTTACGCGCCATGGCGTAATCATAAGCCGTAATCATGGTGATTGGTTTACCTTCCTCTTTCATTTGCCTGATCGTGCTGGTCGTAATCGGTTTTCTCTCCATTTGCTATGAACCTCCCAATGCTATTTTTTGCTTAAACGTTCTATTGCAGGGCACTTGCAAGTGCCTCAGCCTGTCCGGCATCAATGGTACCGTTGGCTTCAGCCAGACAAATTGTCTCTCTGCCAAGCGCTTTGTAAACTTCTGCGATTTTCGGCGGTAAGACCGCCAGATGTGCCTTGACCGTATTGATATCACCGCGGGCAATGGGCCCGGTCAAAGCTTCACGCGCTAATTTGCTCTGATGCAGGTTGCGGGCTGTGCCGTCAAAGAGTGCCAATAGCGCTGCCAAGCCGGCTTCCGGTGTCGGTGTCCATTTGCTCATCAGTTCCTGCGCTACCGCCATCGCTGCTACCACATAGTTGGAAGCAAAACAGGCTGCCGCATGGTAAGCCTTGCGTTCTGCGGCCGGCACAACGAAGACCTGTGCGCCAAGCAATTCCGCAATTGCCTGCCCTATCTGCTGTGCGTTGGGCATACCATCTACTGCCATATAAATACCCTGAAAAGAAACATCTGCGGAAGCAAAGCTCTGCAAAGGATGCAGGCTGCCGATCTCCGCACCTAATCCTGCCAGCGGCTGCAGTTCATCCAAACCCAAAGATCCGCTGCAATGGAAAAATGTTTTGCCTTGCAGTGACTGCGCTTCGCCTTTATTGCGGAAAGCCTCCGCCAGTTCACCGGCAATCTCCCCTACCAATCTGTCAGGTACAGTCAGAAACAGCACGTCACAAATAGCTGCCAGCTCTTCATTAGCTGCAAAACCCTTTACGTGGAATTTGTCTGCCGCAGCCAGCGTATTAGCCTCTGTACCTGCTGTCAGGCCAACAACATTTACACCAGCTTGCTGCAGGCTTTTGCATAAGGCTCCTCCGACTTTGCCTGCGCCGATAATACCTATCTTCATCAAGCACCTCCCTCATCGCCGGACACAAAAAAAACGCACCCCAGCCGGAGTGCGTAGTTAAACAAAATGTTATTGTGTCTACGTCCCGGTCTTAAAGATCCAAGCGATATTGACATATTTTTCTTTTGCTGATCAGTTTTCCGTTTTGCGGTGAAGCGCCGAAGCTACCTCCCGCCGGTACTTACTAACCAACGCAGGTAAATGATACCATACTAATTTTCGGATTGCAAGAAAAAAGTTAATAATGAAAAATACTATTATTTACAGGTAATGTATTATAAAAAAGTAAAGTTTGTTACATTTGGCAAGCGGTAAAGACGCAATGGGCTTGCTGCACATCAGCAACCGACTGTTTGCAGGCGAATTGTCGCGTGTGGAAGCGGCCAGAGGAGCCCTTCACCCCTTGCCATAAACAGCACACTCTATAAGTATCGGTTGTAGGTTTTAATGTTAACAACGAAACACTCCATATTTGACGAGGGGTAAAGACGCGACGGGC
>MTLE01000732.1_pt1 | contig 78425 bp, 74 predicted proteins | sample 1982461 | NCBI WGS metagenome assembly MTLE01 (sample SAMN05712605, study PRJNA340218) | biofilm metagenome | isolation source: sample SPL anode biofilm adapted to -200 mV | place: USA | collected 2012-02-03 | reverse complement strand
TCAAATCCTCTCGCCCCGACCATTTATTTCCCGATTACGAGGGGAGGTCACCATTGCGGTGGACCTCCCCTTTGTTGTTTGGGCTCAGACTGCCGTTGCGCGTCCGGTGGCGCCGGAGAAAATGATTGTCACCAATGGGCTGAAAGTGCTACAAAATTAAGGTTTGTCGAACAGTTGCGGACACCACGGGAACACGGTGCGGAAAATGGGGTTCGATACACTGCACGATTTTCTTGCAGAGCTGGAGCGGCTCGGGGAGCTGCACCGGGTTCAGGCACAGGTGGACCCGCTGCTGGAGGTGGCGGCTGTCACCGGCCGGGTGAGCAAACTCCCCGGCGGCGGTCCGGCACTTCTCTTCGAGCGGGTAGCAGGATCGCAGATTCCGGTGGCTACCAACCTCTTCGGTTCCTCAGGGCGTATGGCTCTGGCCCTTGGGTTGGCCTCGCTCGATGAGCTTTCCGACCGGATGGAAGGGCTACTGGCGCAGCTTCCGCCCGAACAGGCCGACCAGGGGCTTGCGGCGCTCCCCCTTTTGGATGAGTTCCGGCGCTTCGCCCCGGTGGTGACCGGCAAGGGCGGCTGCCGGGACGTTGTCGAGGATGCCCCTGATCTTGCCCGCTATCCATTTCTGCAGAGTTGGCCGGGTGACGGCGGGCGTTTCATAACTCTCCCCCAGGTTTTTACCAGGGATCCGGAAAACGGTACCCCCAATTGCGGCATGTACCGGGTGCGGATCTTTGACGGCAACTGCGCCGGAATCCACTGGTATGCCGGGAGTGGTGGCGAGCTCCACTGGCGGAAGTACCGGGAACGGGGCGAGCGGATGCCGGTGGCGGTTGCCTTGGGTGGAGCCCCGGCGGCCATGGTTGCCGCAACCCTTCCCCTGCCAGGAAACGTGGACGAGATGCAGTTTGCCGGCTGGCTGCGGGGGAGCCCCCTTGAGATGGTCCGCTGCCGGACGAATGGTCTCCTTGTCCCCGCCGGGGCCGAGATGGTCATCGAGGGGTTCATTGAACCGGGAGAAACGGCACCGGACGGCCCTTTCGGCAATCATACCGGTTTCTATATGCCGTCGGCACAGGTGCCGGTTTTGCGTGTCGCTTGTGTTACCCGGCGCAGCGACTGCATCTATCCCGCCACGGTGGTGGGGCCTCCACCAGCCGAGGACTGCATCATGGCCAAGGCTGCGGAGCGGCTCTTCCTGCCGGTTTTGCGGCGCCGGTGGCCAAGCATCACCGACATCAACTTTCCCCTGGAGTGGATTTTCCACGGCGGTGCCGTCATCTCCGTGAGCGATGCGGGGACTGGGGACGTAAGGCGCCTTGTGGCTGAGGTGTGCGCTGCGGGGATGCTGGGTCCGGCACGGATCGTGGTGGTGGTGAACGATGATATTGACGTCCGCGACCTTTCCCGGGTGGCGTGGCGGGTCATGAACATGGCCGATTGGCGGAGCGATCTCTTTGTGGATGATGGACGGGGAATCCCACCGTTGCCGTGGCTTGGAGGGGGGCTTCTCATTGATGCCACCCGAAAGGGGCCGGGTACCCCTGTTTTTCCGGAAATTGCAATGGACGGCTCCGTGGAGCGACGTGTGGAAGAACGGTGGAAGGAGTACGGTTTTTGATGGAGAGACGTTGGCTGCGGGGACTGATTCTGCTGCTCTGCTTCCTGGCACTGCCGGGTTGCTACTATTTCAGGTTGGCCGCCGAACCTTTGCCGAAGCCGCGATTTGTGACCCAGCGGTCGGCCGATGAGGTCTATGCGGAAGTGAGGACACTCCTGCCGAGGATCGGTTATGTGATCGAGCAGGAGGACCCGAAGGAACGGACGCTCCTGACCGAATTCAGCCACATCGCAACCCGTGCGGGCGGCATTACCCTGCCGGCGGGGGGGCGCCTCTACTTCCATAAGCTCCGGGTGAAGGTGGGAGGGGGCGAAGAGGGGGCAGACGTGGAGCTGGAGTCGGTCGATCTGGAGATTCGCTCAAGCTATGTCTACGAGGAAGACGGTAAGGTTCTTTCCTTCAAGAAGCGATATCCCTACGATCACTACCCCAGCATGTTCGACCTCTCTTCGGTGCACAACGAGCTTGGACGGGTCAGGGTTTATCTGGAAAATGCCCTCGAGAATGGGGGAACGCATGGTAAGTGAGGAAAGGATAAGCATGGGGATATTCGGGAAGATCAAGGTTTTTCTGGAGATGATAAAGTTCTCCCACACGGTCTTTGCCCTCCCCTTCGCGTTTACCGGGGCAGTGCTGGCTTCAGGTGGATTTCCGACGGCGTACCAGGCGTTCTGGATATTGATGGCAATGGTGGGGGCCAGGACTGCTGCCATGGGGATGAATCGGGTCATCGATGCGGAGATTGATGCCCGCAACCCCCGCACCGCCGGCCGCGCCATCCCGGCGGGGCTCATCGGCAAGGGTACCGCCGTCGCCTTCATCGTCATTTCCGTTCTCCTCATGCTCTATGCGGCCCACCGCCTGAACCCCCTCTGCCTCTACCTCTCGCCGGTAGCCCTCTTCTTTCTGGTTCTCTACTCCTACTGCAAGCGATTTACGGCCCTGGCACACGTGGTACTCGGCATCTGTCTGTCCGCCGGTCCCCTGGGGGCATGGATCGCCATCCGGGGGACGGTGGAGCTTCCCGCACTGCTTCTGGCTTTTGCGGTCCTCTTCTGGGTGGCCGGCTTCGATATCCTCTATGCCCTCCAGGACCTGGAGTTCGACAAAGGGACCGGGCTCCACTCGATCCCGTCCAGATTCGGGGTGAACAGGTCACTGTGGATTGCCCGCCTCTTTCATGTGGTCATGGTGGCGCTGCTGGCAGGGCTTTATGTCAGCGCCGGCCTCGGCGTCTGGTACCTGGCGGGCTTCGGGCTCTGCGTTGCCATGCTCCTCTACGAACACTGGCTTTTGCGGGGGGGGGACCTGTCCCGGCTGGATGCCGCCTTTTTCGCCATGAACGGCTACATCAGCATCACCCTCTTTGTCGCGACTTTCGTGGATGTGCTGGCGCAGAAGGGGGGGATATGAGCGGCACGGTTATCGTGGGGATCACCGGGGCCTCCGGCTCGGTCTACGGGCTGCGGCTTTGCGATGAGCTCTTGAAGGCCGGGAAGCGAATCGTGGTCGTCGCCAGCAGCACCGGCCTCGGCGTGGTGCGGGAGGAGACAAACCTGGACCTTTCCGGGGTAGAGAGCGTGGCGGCCGCCCGGTTGCGGGAGCTGTTCGGGGTTTCTCCGGAGCAGCTCACCTTCCATTCTGCCGACAACCTATTTGCTCCTCCTGCCAGCGGCTCGTCTGCACCTGACGCCATGGTGGTGGCTCCGTGCAGCATGGGTACCCTGGCCCGGATTGCCGCGGGCTTTTCCGGTTCACTTCTGGAGCGGTGCGCCGATGTCATGGTCAAGGAGGGGCGTCCCCTGGTGATCGTCCCCCGTGAAACTCCCCTGTCAGCCATTCACCTGGAGAACATGCTGAAGCTGGCCCGGCTCGGGGTGCGTGTTGTGCCCGCCATGCCCGCTTTCTACCATCAGCCCAAAACCCTGGATGACCTGGTGGATTTCGTGGTGGGCAAAGTGCTCGACACCCTCGGCGTTCACCATGAACTCTTCACCCGCTGGGGAGTAAAGGCCGGGACCGGGGACCAGTAACTGATTTTTTCATAGAGCGAGGCACCATGACATCTCTTTCTTCAATATCCGAGAAGGTTCACGCCGGCGAGCGGATCACCGACGAGGAAGCCCTCTTCCTCTTCGAGTGCCGGGATCTCATCGCCGTGGGTGAGCTGGCCGCAACCGCGAACCGGCGCCGCAACGGCGACCGGGTCTTCTTTAACGTGAACCGCCACATCAACCACACGAACATCTGTGTGAACCGTTGCTCCTTCTGCGCCTTCTACCGCACCGCCGACCAGCCGGGAGCCTATCTCTATGACCTGGACGAGATCCGCAACCGCGCCACGGAGGCCCATGCCCAGGGGGCCACGGAGATCCACATCGTCGGCGGCCTCCATCCGGACCTTCCCTTCGACTTCTACCTGGAGATGCTACTGACCGTGAAAGATGTCTCTCCCGATCTCCACGTGAAGGCCTTTACCGCCGTGGAGATCGAGTACCTGTCGAAACTGGCCGGCCTCTCCATCGCCGACACCCTGGCGGAGCTTAAACAGGCGGGGCTCGGATCGCTGCCCGGCGGCGGGGCCGAGATTTTCGCCCCGGAGGTGCGCAACCGGCTTTGCCCCGAGAAGATCAGCGGCGGCCGGTGGCTCGACGTCATGGAGGAGGTCCACCGGGCGGGGCTGAAATCCAATGCCACAATGCTCTTCGGCCATATCGAGAGCCATGCCGACCGGGTCGATCACATGCATCGGCTGCGGGAGCTCCAGGACCGGACCGGCGGGTTCCAGGTATTTATACCCTTGGCTTTCCAGAAGGAGAACAACCCCCTGGGTCACCTGAAGCGCCCCGGCCCCGGCGGGGTCGATGCCCTGAAGACCCTGTCCGTCGGTCGCATCTACCTGGACAACTTCGCCAACATCAAGGCCTACTGGGTGATGCTCGGCCTGAAGACGGCCCAAGTGGCCCTCTCCTTCGGGGTGAACGACTTGGACGGCACCGTGGTGGAGGAGAAAATCGGCCATGATGCCGGTGCCGCCACCCCCCAGACCATGGGGCGCGACGAGATCGTCACCCTGATCCGGAAGGCGGGGCGGGTGCCGGTGGAGCGGGATACGCTCTACAACGAGCTGAGGGTGTACTGACCATGGATACCGTTATCGGAAAAATCGAGCGGGGGGAGGCCATTGACCGGGCCGAGGCCCTTGAGCTTCTCCTCAATGCCGACCTCCTGACACTGGGGCGCCTGGCCGACGGCATCCGCCGGCGGCTCCATCCGGAGGAAACGGTCACCTTCGTGGTTGACCGCAACGTGAACTATACCAACGTCTGCGAGTCAAAGTGTAAATTCTGCGCCTTCTACCGGGAGGAGGGTGCCCCTGACGCCTACCTCCTGGCCGAGGAGGCCATCTACGCCAAGATCGCCGAACTGGTGGACCATGGCGGCACCCAGCTCCTCATGCAGGGGGGGCTCCACCCCCATTTGGGGATCGAATGGTTTGAACGGCTCTTCCGGGGGATAAAGGAGCGGTTCCCCCAGGTCCAGAACCACTCCCTCTCTCCGGCGGAGATTACCCAGATCGCCTCGGTCTCGAAGCTCGCCATCCCGGAAACGGTGCGACGGCTGCGGGAGGCGGGGCTCGACTCCATCCCCGGCGGCGGGGCCGAGATCCTTGTGGACCGGGTTCGGCTGGAGATCTCTCCCAAGAAGATCGGCTGGGAAGGGTGGGCCGCGGTTATGGCTGAGGCGGCCCGACAGGGGATGGCCACCACGGCTACGATGATGTTCGGCAGCACCGAGAAGCCCGCGGACATCGTGGAGCACCTCTTCCGGGTCCGGGAGCTCCAGGCCGCCGGTGGCTCCTTCACCGCCTTCATTCCCTGGACCTACCAGCCGGGGAACACTGAGCTGGGTGGCGACACCGCCAGCGGGGTCGAGTACCTGAAGGTCCTGGCTCTCTCCCGGATCGTTCTTGACAACGTGCCGAACATCCAGGCCAGCTGGGTGACCCAGGGGGCCCAGATGGCCCAGGTGGCCCTCTTCTTCGGGGCCAATGACCTGGGGGGGACCATGCTGGAGGAGAACGTGGTGGCTGCCGCCGGCTGCACCTTCCGCATGAGCCTCGAAGAGATGGTGGAGCTGATCAGGGAGGCGGGATTCCGCCCCGCGCAACGAACCACGCTCTACAAAATCATCCGCGAATTTTGACCGTATTCCCCATTTGACACCCCACGACTGGAGATTTCCTTGCCATCAACACCCGTTTCACCCGAGATGATTACCACTCCCGAGGGGGTCCGCCGCCTTGCGGACCGCCTTTCCCGTGAGCCCCTAGTGGCCTGCGATCTGGAAGCCGACTCCATGCACCACTACCAGGAGAAGGTCTGCCTGATCCAGTTCGCGGTGCCGGGATTTGCCGCAATAGTAGATCCCCTGGCCGTTACGGATATGGCTCCCCTGGCGCCTCTATTTGCCGATTCCGCCATTCGCAAGGTCTTCCACGGAGCCGACTATGACATCCGCTCCCTCCATAGGGATTTCGGCATTGAGGTGAACAACCTCTTCGATACCATGATTGCGTGCCAGTTCCTGGGTGAACGGGAGTTCGGACTGGCAGCGGCGCTCAGGAAGCGCTTCGGTGTTGAGCTGGACAAGCAGTACCAGCGGGCCGACTGGAGCCGGCGCCCCCTGACGGCGGGGATGATCGAGTATGCGGTGAAGGATACGACGCTCCTCATCGAGCTTGCCGGGCAACTTGAAGCGGAGCTCAGGGAGAAGGGGCGCTTTGGATGGTTTGAGGAAGAGTGTGCCATTCTGTCGCGGGTGCGGGTGGCACAGCGCTCCGGCTCCGATCCGATGTTTCTCCGCTTCAAGGGGGCATCGCGGATGGCTCCCCGGTCCCTGGCGGTTCTGGAGGAGATTCTTCGCTTCCGGGACCGGCGGGCGCAACAGATGGATGTGCCCCCCTTTAAAGTGCTGGGTACCGAAACAGTACGGGAGCTGGCCGAGAAAAGGCCCCGCTCCGCTGCGGATTTTGCTGGCATTACCGGCATGACGGACCGGGTCGTGGAGCGCTGCGGCGAGGAGATCCTGCGGGCCGTGGAGAAAGGGATGACGCTGCCGGAGCAGGACCTCCCCGTGTTCCCCAGGGAGGAGCGGCGCAAGGTAGGGGGGGAAGAGGAGCGGCGCGTCAAGGCCCTCAAGGGATGGCGCGAGGGAAAGTCCCGGCAGTTTGGGGTCGAGCCCGGTTTCCTGGCAAACAACGCCCTGCTTGAGCAGATTGCCCTGAGTTTTCCCCGTTCCGAGAAGGAGCTTGACGGTGTCGCCGGAGTCCGCTCTTGGCAACGGCTGGAATTCGGCGCCGAGCTTGTGGCGGCCCTTCAGTCAAGGCACTAGAGCCGCATCTCTGTAATGCCCGCCGTGAAAAAAGAAAAAGGCGCGGCAGCGCGGGAATAATCCGCTCTGCCGCGCCTTTTTTGTTATGCGACGCACTGCTAGGGCTTGTCCGGCTCTCCGAAGAGTGAGTCAAGGTCGGAGGGGAGTTCAACATGGGGCCCTTTCGGGGGGGGCTGGGGGGCATTTGGCGTTTCTTCCTCCCAGCTGAAGTTCTCCAGTTGGAACTCCCCGGCTTCGTCGGTGCCGGCAGCCGGGGGGGCGCCCTGGCCGTCATCCTGATTGCCGAATACGTTGGCGGGCGTTTCCCATGCGGATTCCAGTTCCGGCGTGGCTAGCGGGGCTGACGCGGCAGCGGTTTCCTCACTGTTGTCACCGATTTCGAGCAGGGATGCAAAGTCGTCCTCGGATGCCGGGGCTGACCCGAACGAGGCGGGGGGGGGCTCGGCCGGAGCCGCATCCGCCGGTTCATCGAAGGAGAAGTCGGGGAGCTCTGCCTCGCTTGCAGCGGATGGTGCCGCAGTAGCCGCCGCCATGGGCGAATCCATCTCGAAGGAGGCGGGCGCAGATGCCGCCGGTGCCGGTGTGGTGGCGAAGTCGAGATCCATGGAGGAGAAAATGTCGTCTCCCTGTTTTACTGGGGCAGGCGAAGTGGCGGGTTCATCCCAGGTGAAGGTCTCGCCGGCGGCTGCCGTTGCAGGGGCTGCGGCAGATGCAAGCGCTGTTGCTACCGTTGCAGCAGCGGGTGCTGCCGCTTCGACAACCGGGGATATTGCGGGGAAGTTGATTCCGAGGGACTGTTTGAAAGCACTCAGGTCGTGCTTGCACTTCTTGCAGGTGTCGAGAAATTCGAAACTGTTGTACCCGCATTTTGGACACTTCATGGCTGCTGCTCCTTGTGCGGCACAACGCTTCCGGTGCGTGCCGCTATGGTGTAAGTGGCGATACGGGGCCTTTTCCGGAGGGGAGCCCTTCCCCCAGGTCGCCGTAAAGGAATTGGAGGATGGCCAGAAGGGCAATGCCTGCCGTCTCTGTCCGGAGGATGCGCGTCCCGAGGGTTACCGAGGTAAAACCTGCCTGCCGGGCCGTTTCCGCCTCCGCCTCCGTGAGCCCCCCTTCGGGGCCGACGATGATTGTGATAGCGGCCGGGGTGGCAATCTCTGCAATGGCGCCCTTAAGGGTAGTGGCACGCTCCTCTTCCCATAAAAGGAGCTTGAGGCCGTGACCAGGATCCCTGATGGCCTCGGCAATTCCCCCGGTCAGCCGCACTGCCGGGATGTCCGGTCGCCCGGCCTGGCGTGAGGCCTCCTCGGCAATCCGCCGCCAGCGCCGCAGCCGGTCATCCTGCCGGTCCGCCGCAATGCGGGAAACCGAACGCTCCGCCTGGAAAGTGACAACTTCATTCACCCCCAGTTCAGTCCCTTTCTGCAAGATGAGTTCCATTTTCTCACCCTTAGGTAGTCCCTGGATGAGGGTGATCCGCGGTCCCCCCCCGGATGGGGCGGCAGCGTGGCGCTCCTCGACGGCTACTGTAAGGTGGTTCCTGCCGATCTCTTTAATGATTCCCGTGCATTCGGTGCCATGTCCGTTCGCCAGCTTGACGCGGGTGTCAATTTTCAGGCGCAGAACCTTCACCATGTGACGGAAAAGGTCGCCTTCAACCCGCACGAACGCAGCCGTCAAGTCCGTGTCGGCGGCTATGAAGCGCCGTGTGCTCATTTTGCGGCCCGGTAGAGGAGGCAGCTCCACTCCCCTTCGCGGGTTGTTTCGGCAAGGGTGAGGCCGGTGGCGGCAAAGCCGTCGATGACATACGGCTCCCGTTCCACGAGGATACCCGACAGGATAAGGACGCCGCCGGGGGCCACCTTCGCCGTCAAGTCGGACGCCATCCTTACCAGGTCCTCGGCGAGAATGTTGGCCAGGACCACTGCGAATTGCCCCGGAATATCAGCAAGGGGGGTAGTGACCAGCTCGGCGGTCACGCCGTTCATGGCGCAGTTCTCTTTGGCCACCTCCACGGCGTCGGGGTCGATGTCGGTTCCTACCACGCGGCTGGCGCCCAGCTTGGAAGCGGCCATGGCCAGGATGCCCGAGCCGGTTCCCACATCGAGGACATCTCCGGGGCGGCCGAGTTTTTCCAGTGCCTCAAGGCAGAGGCGGGTAGTGGGGTGGGTGCCGGTGCCGAAGGCCATCCCAGGGTCCAGTTCGATGATGAGGTCATCGGGTTCCGGCGAAAACGGCTCCCATGTGGGCTTAATAACGAGCTTCCGGCCGATGCGGGTCGGCGTGAAGTGCTGGCGCCACCCCGTGGCCCAATCCTCTTCCCGGATGGTGGTGACGGTGGGGGCTTCAGGGGTGGCGTCACCGTAAGCCGGGGCGTTTTCCCGGATAAACCGCTCCACGGAGGCCAGTTTTGCCTCCAGGTCCGCGTCGGGGGTGAAGTAGGCCCGCACGGTCTTTACCGGCGGCTCGTCCATGCCGTCGAGGGAGAAGGTGTCCAGCTCCAGGTTGTCGATACTCACTCCGTTGCCGGAGAGTTCCACAAGAAAGTCGGCAAGAAGGTCAACCATTGGCGACGGAACTTCACAGGCGACTTCGGCCCAGGTTTTATTCATGGCTGCTCCTCGGTTTTGTGTGCTGAATTGTGCGGACAAGGTGGGCCAAAGTAGCAAAACTAAAGGGCTTTGACAATAAAAACCTTGACAAAGGCACCGGAGTGGGTTCAAATCTCATTAAAATTGCCTTGGAGAGGCCGCTATGGATCTGGAGCGCGTAAAAAAGGAGATTGTCGACTTCGTTGCGGGGCGGAAAAAGGACTTTGCCGCCATTGCCGAGGATCTCTACAACAACCCTGAAACAGGCTTGAACGAGGTGCGCAGTTCCGCACTCCTCGCCGCTTTTCTGGAAGGGGAAGGGTTCCGGGTGGAGCGGGGAATTGCCGGGCTGCCCACGGCTTTCCGGGCAGAGACGGGCGAAGGGGGTCCGGTAATCGCCCTCATTGCGGAGATGGATGCCCTTCCGGTCATGGGCCACGCCTGCGGCCACAACGTTATCGCCGCCGCAGCCGTTGGTGCCGCCGCAGCCTTGCGCCGCGTGCTCCCGCCGGAGGCTGCCCGAATTGCCGTCTTCGGCACCCCCGCCGAGGAGCAGGGAGTCGGGAAGGTGGATATGATTGCCCACGGGGCCTTCGACGGGGTCGAGTTCGCCCTGATGGTGCATCCCTCGTCCCGACGGTATGTAATCAAACATTTTCTGGGGCTTTCCCGGATTCGCTTCATTTTTACCGGCAAGCCGGCCCATGCCGCCGCCTATCCCGAGGAGGGGGTCAACGCCCTGGATGGCGTCATCCAGACCTTCAACGGGATCAGCGCCTTGCGCCAGCAACTGCGGCAGGACGTGCGGGTCCACGGTGTCATAACCGACGGGGGGGTGGCACCCAACATCATTCCGGAGCGTGCCGCCGCTTACTTTTATGTGCGGGCTGACGATCTCGCAGAGATGGAGCGGGTGAAGGACCGGGTCGTTGCCTGCGCCGAAGGGGCCGCGCTGGCCACCGGATGCCGGCTTGAGGTGGAGGAGGATCCCCGGATAATGGCCCCCCTGAAGATAAACCGGACCCTTTCGTCCCTTTATTCGGCGCAGTTGGCGTATTTAGGGCTTCAGGAATCGGAAAACCAGCCCGATAAGAACAAGGGATCATCGGACATCGGCAACGTCTCCCAGGTCGTGCCGACTATCCACCCCCACGTGCCGATTGGCGACGGCATCAATATCCACAGCGAGGCCTTTGCCCGCGCCACGGTATCCGAAAAGGGGAAGGAAGCCGTTGTGGAAGGGGCAACGGCCCTGGCGCTGACCGCTGCGGAACTGGTCGCCAAACCGGAGTTGCGGGAGGAAATTTGGCGGGAATTCCGTTCATGAGGATTCCTTCGTTGCCATGATTAAAATCCATGGTATATACTATTTAATGAAAAAATGGACACCGGACGCAGGGTGAGTATGAATACATCGACGCGGCACATCTACCTTTTTTCCGACGCTACGGGTGAGACCGTGGAGCGGGTGCTGCGCGCCGCGCTCTCCCAGTTCCGCGATGTGGAAGCGCGTGTTCACCGCATGAGCAAGATCAGGACGAGGGAGGATATCCTCTCCGCTCTGGAAGAGGTGCTCAAGGAGCCGGGCATCGTGGTTTACACCCTTGTGGATTCCGAGTTGGCGCAACTGCTGCGGGATGAGGCGGAAGCCCACGGCCTCGACTCCCTGGATCTGATCAGCTCGCTTCTCTATAAGTTGTCCGATTTCTTCGGTGTTGCCCCCCAGAATGAGCCGGGACTCCTGTACCAGTTGAACTCTGAGTATCACAAGAGGGTCGAGGCGGTTGATTTTACGGTTAACCATGACGACGGGCAGGACCCCAGGGGGCTCAGCAAGGCAGATTTCGTGCTGGTCGGGGTGTCGCGTTCCTCAAAAACGCCCCTCTCCATGTACCTGGCCCACAAAGGTTACCGGGTGGCGAACGTCCCCCTGGTGAAAGGAATAGATCCGCCGGCTGAACTCTTCAGGGTGGATCAGAACAAGGTGGTTGGGCTGCTCATAGATGCCCATCGTCTTCTGGAAATCCGCTCGGCGCGGCTTAAAAACCTGGGGCAGATGCCCCGGGGCACCTATGCCGACTTCGAGAAGATTGAGGAGGAGCTCAACTATTGCCGCCGGCTATACCGGCGCAATCCCCAGTGGCTGGTCATCGACGTGACCAAGAAGTCAGTGGAGGAATCCGCTGCTGAAATAATACAGAAACTCTGTAGTGTCAGTTAGTCAGCCACGACCCCCATGCTTCATTCAACGTAAAAAGAGGAGGTGCATTCGATGAAAATTCTTGTGGTAGAGGATGAAAAGAAGGTTTCGAGCTTCATCAAGCGCGGTCTTGAGGAAGAGCGATATGAGGTGGAAAGCGCATTTAACGGCGAGGAAGGGCTGAAGATGGCCCTTGACAAAGGCTATGACCTGATCGTTCTCGACGTGATGCTCCCCAAGAAGGACGGCCTGAGCGTGGTGCGGGAACTGCGCGAGAAGAAAAACGCCACGCCGGTTCTCATGCTGACCGCCAAGGATTCCGTGGAAGACATCGTTGCGGGGCTCGATTCCGGTTCCGACGATTATCTTACCAAGCCCTTCGCCTTTGCTGAACTTCTGGCCCGGGTGCGGGCGCTGGTGCGGCGCAGCGAGCAGGACCGGGGTGCGGAAATCCGTTTTGTCGACCTGCGTCTTGATCCGGTAACCCACAAGGTCTGGCGCAAGGACAAGGAAATTGACCTGACGGCGAAGGAATACTCGCTGCTGGAATATTTCATGCGCAACCCGAACCAGGTCCTCACCCGCACCATGATCGCCGAGCACGTGTGGGACTACACCTTTGACAGCTTCACCAACATCATCGACGTGTATGTCAACTACCTGCGGAAGAAGATCGATCGCGAAGCCGATAAAAAGCTGATCCACACGGTGCGTGGTGTGGGCTACATCCTGAAGGAAGAGGAGTGACCCGTTGTTTTTCCGGTCGATTCGCTTCTCCCTTACCCTTTGGTATGCGGTTACCCTGGCGGTAATTCTTGTTCTGTTCAGTTCCTTTATTTATCTGGTTCTGCAGAATCAGCTCACCAAGGAGATAGACCGGGAGCTCCTCACCGTGGCCGAGGCCGTGGCGAGCCCGACGCTGGAGCCGTTCCGCCGCGCCGGGCCGTCCGTCTTCGACCAGGTTCTCGAAGACTTCATCGGTAACCGTCTGACCGGCAAGTACGTTCAGGTGCTTGATGGAGGAGGACGGGTCACGGCATCGTCCAAGAGTTCCGAGGAGTTGCGGATTTCCCTGAGCAAATCGGCTGGAAGGCGGGCCTGGGCCGGAAAAGTAACCTATGAGACCAAGGTCAGTATGGGGCTCTATCCGGTCCGCACCATCAGCTACCCCATCATGGAGAATGGCAGGCTGATGCAGATCGTCCAGGTGGGCTCGTCCATGCGGGAGGCGGCCGAAACCCTCGACAAGGTTCTGGTCGTCTTTGCCGTATCCATCCCCCTGTCACTGTCGCTCTGGAGCGTTGGGGGGTGGTTCCTGGCCGGCCGGGCCCTGAAGCCGGTCGATTTCATCACCCGCAGCGCCCGCAAGATTACCGCCGAAAACCTGGGACTGCGGCTGGATGTGGTGAATCCACAGGATGAGATAGGGCAGCTGGCCACAACCTTCAACGATACCCTGGAACGGCTCGAGGACGCATTCAGGCGGGTGAAGCAGTTTACCGGCGACGTCTCCCATGAGCTTCGGACTCCCCTCACCATTCTTCGTGGGGAAACCGAGGTTGGGCTGCGCTGGGCCCGCGAACCGGAAGAGTTTCGGGAGCTTTTCCGGAGCAACCTGGAAGAGATTAACCGGATGTCCAAGATCATCGAGGCGCTGCTGGAGATATCGCGGGCCGAAGAGGGGGGACTCAAGCTGGAACTTACCCCCATCGACCTGGGCGACCTTCTGGAAGAACTGGTGCAGCAATCGCGGCTCATTGATCAGGAAAAGGGGCTCAAAATTACCTTCACCGCCGAGGAGTCGGTCACCATCAGGGGTGATTGGCTCCGGCTGCGGCAGGTATTCATGAACCTTCTCGGCAATGCCGTCGCCTATACTCCCGCCGGGGGAGAGGTTTCAGTGGTCCTCAACACAAGCGGCGGATTTGCCCGGGTCATGGTGATAGACAGCGGCGTGGGCATTCCGGCCGATGACCTCCCGCACATCTTCGAGCGCTTCTACCGGGTCGATAAGGCGCGCAACCGGAATGACGGCGGCTGCGGGCTCGGCCTTTCGCTGGCGTGGACTCTCACGGAGGCCCATGGCGGCAAAATCGAAGTGGTTAGCGAACTGAACAAGGGAAGCGTCTTCACCGTCTATCTCCCCCTGCATCCTTCAGCCTGACGTGGAACTCTACCCATGGCACCCATAATTATTGCCGCAGCAACCCGCAAAGAGCTCTCGCTGCTCGTCCGGAGCATTGGCGCAGGGCCGGAACCGGGAACAAGGACGGGCTGCGAAATCTACCGGGGAAAACTTAATAACATCACGCTTTATCTTACGGTGACCGGAATCGGCAAGGCTAATACCGCCTCGGCGCTCACCGCGCTTTTGGAGCGGGTTACCCCCAGGTTTATCATCAATGTCGGATGTGCTGGCGCTTATGGCGGGAGCGGGCTTCAGGTGGGTGATCTGGCGGTTGCGTCGGCGGAAGTGTATGGCGATGAGGGGGTTCTGACCCCCGCCGGGTGGGAGTCTCTGGAGTCCATCGGTATTCCGCAGGTGGTGCGCGGAGGGAGCCGATTTTTCAATGAATTCCCCTTGACTATGCTGCTGGCGGAGCAGGCCGTTCAACTCGGCGCTGCCCAGGGACTTACGGTGCGGCGCGGCAGATTCGTGACCGTTTCCACCTGTAGCGGTACCACGGCCAGGGGCGACGATCTGGCACGGCGCTTCGATGCCATCTGCGAGAATATGGAAGGCGCCGCCGCCGCACACATGGCCTTGCTCTACGGGGTGGACTGCCTGGAAATCCGCGGTATCAGCAACATGGTCGAAGATCGCGACCTCTCCGCCTGGAACATTCCCCTTGCCGTGGAGACGGCCCAGCGTTTCGTCCTCAAATATCTCGAATTTCATGCGGAGCAGTGAGCGATGCGAAATCTGACCTTAGGTTTTTCACCCTGTCCCAACGATACCTACATCTTCAATGCTCTGGTCCATGGCCTGGTCGAGACGCCGGGGCTTTCTTTCCGGGAGCGGCTGGAGGATGTGGAAACCCTGAATCGGCTCGCCCTTGAAGGTGCGCTGGACGTGAGCAAGGTGTCGTACCATGCCCTTGGCTTTCTGCGTGACGAGTACCTGCTGCTCCGTTCGGGCGGAGCCCTGGGGCGTGGGTGCGGTCCCCTGGTCGTGACAAAGGGAGCCGGATCCATGGAGGAGCTGCGGGGAAAGCCGATCGCCGTCCCGGGACGCTACACTACCGCAGCCCTTTTGCTGCGGCTCTTCGACCACTCCCTCGATAACCTGGTCTACCTTCCATTCAATGAAATCATGGCGGGGGTCGCGCGGGGCGAATTTGCCGCCGGTGTCATCATTCACGAATCACGCTTTACCTTCCCGGAGTACGGGCTCACGAAGCTGCTGGACCTGGGGGCGTGGTGGGAGGAAGAAACCGGCTGCCCAATCCCGCTGGGGGGAATCGTGGCCCGGCGCTCCCTGGGCCGTGAAACCGTTGCCGTCATCGATACCGCCCTGCGGGCAAGCGTGGCCCATGCCCGTTCCAACCCCTCGGCCGCTGCTGCGTACATCAGGGCTCACTCCCAGGAGATGAGCGATGAGGTCTGCGCCGCCCACATCGGCCTCTATGTGAATGAATTCTCCCTCCAGCTCGGTACCGAGGGGGAGCTCGCAGTGGCTACCCTCCTTGAGCGGGCAGAGGCCGCAGGTGTCATTCCCCGCTCAGTAGCTCCCCTCTTTGGCTAATCGTAACTACCTGTTTTTAATGACAAAGTAGCCTGTTGGGCCATGTTTTTTCTTGACCAGGATTCTGTGGTTATGCTATAAAAGCGCCTCGCCCAGAAGGAGGTGCCTATTGGTATCTGTAACCCGGAAAGGGCGCCTGGCCATCATGGTAATTCTCTGCCAGGCGTTTTTCCAGATCCAGACACTGTCCTTGCAAGCAGAGGAAATTGCAGCAAAGGCAACAACGGAGAAGGCCGCACAGGTGGCCGAAAAAGCGGATGAGGGGGTCAAAGGGACCGCCTCTTATTACGCGAAACGTTACAACGGAAGAAGAATGACATCGGGGAAGCGGTACGATCCGAAGCAACTAACCGCCGCGCACCCCACCCTCCCCCTCGGTACGAAGGTCAAGGTTGTAAACTTGACCAACAACCGGGAGGTGACGGTCACCATAACCGATCGCTGTCGGAAGAGAGTATCGCATTTTATCGATCTCTCCCGGGCAGCGGCCAGGAAACTCGGCTTCCTCGGCAAAGGGGTAACTGAAGTACGGATCATCACCCTCGACGAAGCGGTATCCTGAAAACAACAAATTTGGGCGAACAGCAGAAAAGGGTCGGCATTGTGCCGGCCCTTTTCTCGTTTAGCAGCATGCTCAACCCTGCAAATACTAGCTTCCCGTCATGCTTTTCAGCGGCAGGAGGGTGAGCCCCTCAAGGTTAGGGGTGAGGGAAGAGTCATCTACCGGACCATTCACCTCCGGCTCATCGAACGATATCTTCACTTCAACCCCCTGGTTGTCGGTAAACTCGATGATCGAGGGAAACGGAACTCCCCCGGCGGACAGGTAGTCGCGGTAAACCGCCTCTCCATCCTCGGAGGTCTTGCGCTGGAGGAGCCCTTCCCCGTCGTAGCTGGCGACGGTTTTCCTCCCCTTGTCATCGGTCCGCTCGACGGTACCCGCGGTTCCAGGGACGAAGAGCGGATCTTCTTCAATAACCCATCGCATCATCTGCCATCCCTGAAGTCCCCCCTTTGCCGGCAGATCCTTGATGGCCCCTGCGAAGGCAACCCCCTTGGAGGGGAAAATGACCGTGACCCTGTCGTCCCGGGCAAAGAACTCCAGGGCGGTGGAGCCGAAGGGGGTGAGCATGACCAGATGGAAACGGTCGGGGTGCCGGTAGACGAGATAGCCGGTGCCGCCGCTGCTCCCTTCGGGTGATTTCACCGACAGCGATACCGACGCCGCCAGTGTTTCCACTGTGGCGCCGGGGGTGAACGGTTCCCTGGGCTTCGGTACGGCGGCGCAGCCGGCGGTGATGAAGATGACAACAGCCAGGAGGGCAAATAATGATGAAGGCTTCGAGAAGTGGCGGCGGAACAACAGGATAAATATGGGCATCATAGTACTTTCAAGGCGTTAGGATGATGCCAGCTTACCTGACTGAAATCGTGGTTGTAAACTTATTTCTCTGGCAGAACGCTGCTAGTAATCACGGTATGCCATCGCATGCCGTACCCGCTCCGTGGCCAGTTCGACCGCAGCCGCACGGGGGAGGATCTTGCCGGCTGCCGCTTTCTCCAGTACCAGCCCGGTGTTTCTCCTGATCTGGCTCCCGATGGCTGCGAAGGCCTCCTGCTCGCTTTTGCCGGCATATTCCATTGCTGCCATGATGACCCCGCCGGCATTGGCAATAAAATCGGGTACGATGAGGACCCCGCGCTGGTGAAGTGCCTCCTCGGCCTCGCGTGTTGCCGGGATGTTCGCGCCCTGCAGAATCAGGCGGGCGCCAATGGCTCCCGCGTTGCCCCCGTGGATCACGTCTGGAGTTGCCGCTGGGACCAGTATATCGCAATCCACGCCGAACAACTCTTCTGCCGGTATCCGGCGCCCCTTTCCATGGCCCACAACGCTTCCGGACTCTTCCTTGGCCGCTGTCAGTGCCTGCAGATCTATTCCCCCTGGATCATGAAGCCCACCCTTGGAGTCGGACACCGCCACCAGGATCGCACCCCTGGCGGCCAGAAAACGGGCGGCCGCCGCCCCGACGCTTCCGAATCCCTGGATCGCCACCCGAGCCCCGTTTAATTCGATGCCGGCAAAGGGGGCGGCAATTCCGGCAGATTCCGCCAGTCCGAAACCGGTGGCCCCAAGCTTGTCCAGGGGAAGTCCCCCTATTTCCTGGGGAAGTCCCACCGCCCTGCCGGTTTCGTCATGGATCCAGGCCATGGCCGTCTCATCGCAGCCCATGTCCGGGCCGGGGATATAGTCGGTGAAGTCCCTGATCATGCGAGCAAAGACCCGGAAGCAGCGCTCCTTGTCCATGGTTGCCGGGTCGGCGATGATCCCCGCCTTTGCGCCGCCGTGGGGAAGCCCGGCAAGGGAGTTCTTGAGAGTCATGGTGCGTGCCAGGCGTAATATCTCCCCGGTGGTCACGCGGGGCGAAACCCTCACCCCCCCGATGGCTGTGCCCAGGGCGGTGTTGTCAACCACCAGCACGGCCCGGAGCTGTTCCCTGGCTGAGTAAAGGTGGATGACCCTGGCCGGTCCGATATCGTCGCAGATAATCTCGCTCATAGGGAAACTTTAGCAAGAATTGTGCGGCTGGCAAGGGCCTGGCCCTCAGGCAATTTCAGCCAATACATGAACAGCCTTACCGACAATGATAGCCTCGACTGCCGTCACGTATTCCTGGAAGTGTTTCGATTTCATGTGCTGTTCCAGGTGCTCAGGGCTCTTCCAGTTCTCGTAGAATACGAAGGTTGCCGTGTCATCCCGATCCTGGTGCAGGCGATACTCCAGGCAGCCTTCCTCCTTGCGGGTTTCCGGCACCAGTTTCAGGAGTTCGGCTTTCACGGCATCAACCGCATCTTTTTTGGCGGTTACCTGTGCGACAACGGTTACTGTTGACATGATTTGTTCTCCTGGCTCAAGGTTGGTTCTGCTGCTGTTTATCTTGCTGCTCGGGTGGCCCACCACCCCATCAGTCCGCAGGTTGCCATGGTGGCGGTCATCGGTATTGCCGTCCCGTTGTGGAATGTCCCCACAAGTGCACCCGCAGTTGCCCCGAGGGAATACTGGATTGTCCCCAGAAGTGCCGAAGCGCTTCCTGCCGCCCTGTCGAAGGGGGCCAGGGCGAGAGCGGTTACGTTGGGGTAGAGGAGTCCGGTGGCGCTAAGGCATACAAACAGGAGGGCGGCCTGGAGAGGGAAGCCGCCGGCTTTCGTGAATACTGATGCCGTGAGGAGAAGGGCTGCTGTCCCGTTTACGGCGAAGGCGACGTTCAGGATTCGCTGGGCGCTTAAGTGACGCAGGAGTCGGCGGTTCACCTGGGAGGCGCCGATCAGCCCAATGGCGTTGGCACCGAAGAAGAGGCCGAAATGCTGGGGCGATATTCCGTTTAGTTCGATGAAGACAAACGGCGCGCCGGATATGTAGGAGAAATTGACGCCGGCGATGCACCCAAGGGCGATGGCGTAGCAGAGGTAGCGGCGGTTGCGGAGCAGGTGCCCGTAAACAGCAGCCATCTCGGTTGCGCCCCTACGGCTTCGGCGCTCCGGCGGCAGAGACTCGGGAAGGAATACCATTGCCGCCGCGAGGGAGAGGATGCCGAATATCCCCAGGAAGTAGAAGATCCCCCGCCAGCCGGTAACCAGCAGAAGCTGTCCCCCTGCCATGGGGGCCAGGATCGGTGCCGCCCCCATGATCAGCATGAGGAGCGAAAACATTCTTGCTGCTTCGGTGGTGTCGTAGAGGTCGCGCACCACGGCACGGGAGATGACCATGCCGGCTCCGCCCCCTATGGCCATCACCACGCGCCAGAAGAGCAGTCCGCCGCCAGTGTGAACGGCAGCGCACCCGAATGATGCGGCAACGTAGAGCGTAAGCCCGGCAAGGAGGGGGGTGCGTCTTCCCCATCTATCGGCCAGCGGGCCGTAGAATAGCTGCCCCGTGGCCGAACCGAACAGGAATGCGGAGATGGAAAGCTGCACCGTGCCCAGCGACACGCCGAGGTCCCGGGCTATCTGCGGGAAAGCGGGGAGATACATGTCGATGGACATGGAGCTGAAGGCGGTCAGCGCCCCGAGTATGAGAACTAGCCGTGCCAGTTGGCGCCGGGTCATGTCGGCCGGTGTGAGGGCCGGGGCGGTGGTGGTCATTTCCATGGGAACTCGCTTGTCTGATCCGGGATTTGTGCGGCCGGTTGCCGCATTGTCGGCCATGGCTCCTTGCCGACCGGACAACATTTGCACCAAGTAAAAAATGGCTGCCTGATCTGCGGCAGCCATTTAAACGGCAAAACTCAATTTCCACCGGCCTGCCATTACTCAACCGTAACCGATTTCGCCAGGTTCCGGGGCTGATCAACGTCGGTACCCTTGAGAACCGCCACGTGGTAGGCCAGGAGCTGGAGCGGCACCGAGAGGATTATGGGGGCCAGTTCCTCCCCGTCAGTGGGGACCTCAAGGGTTACCTCGGCCTTTTTCGCGATTTCCCCGTCGCCGGCGGAGCAGACGGCAATGACCCTGCCACCCCTGGCGATTACCTCTTCCATATTGGAGAGCACCTTCTCGTAGGTGGCGTTTTTCGGTACAAGGACCACCACTGGCATTTCTTCGTCGATGAGGGCGATGGGGCCGTGCTTCATCTCGCCGGCGGGGTAGCCTTCGGCGTGGATGTAAGATATTTCCTTGAGTTTCAGGGCGCCTTCCAGGGCGATGGGGTAGTTCATGCCCCGCCCCAGGTAGAGAAAGTCGCGGGCATTCATGTAGCGCCGGGCAATCCGCTCCACCTGCTCGTTGGTCTCCAGTGCCTGTTCCAGGAGTCCCGGCACTTTGAGGAGGCCGGAGATCATGGCGCGCCCCTGCTCGCAGTCGATGGTGCCGACGGCCCGGCCAAGGCGGATGGTGAAGAGGTAGAGGGCCACCAGCTGGGTGACGAAGGCCTTGGTGGATGCCACCCCGATCTCGGGTCCGGCGTGGGTGTAGAGGACACCGTGGGCTTCCCGGGCGATGGAGGAGTCCACCACGTTGCAGATGGCGGCGGTCATGGCGCCCCGGGCCTTGGCCTCGCGGAGGGCCGCCAGGGTGTCCGCGGTCTCCCCGGACTGGGAGATGACCAGCAGCAGCGTTTTGGAGTCGATGACCGGGTTGCGGTAGCGGAACTCGGAGGCTATGTCCACCTCCACCGGGATGCGGCAGTGCTCCTCCATGAGGAACTTGCCCACGAGGGCCGAATGCCAGGAGGTGCCGCAGGCGACGATGCAGATCCGGCCGATTCCACGCAACTCCTCGTCGGAGAGCTTCATCTCCTCCAGTCGCACGTCCCCATGTTCTTCAAGCAGCCGGCCGGTGATGGTGTCCTGCACCGCCCGGGGCTGCTCGAAGATCTCCTTGAGCATGAAGTGCTTGTATCCCCCCTTTTCAGCCATGAGGGGGGACCAGTCGATGTGGCGCGGCTTTTTGTCCAGGGGGGCTCCAGCCACGGTGGTGAAGGTGGGGCGGCCATCCCGGAAGACGACCATCTCGCCGTCCTCCATGAAGACCATTTCCCGGGTGTGGGAGAGGATGGCCGGGATGTCGGAGGCGACGAAGTATTCCTCCTCGCCAAGTCCGACTACCATGGGGGAACCCTGCTTGGCGGCGATGAGCACGCCGGGCTCCCGCTCGCAGAGGATGCAGAGGGCGTAGGCGCCGCGCACCTCGGCCAGAGCCGCCCGGACAGCCTGCTCGAAGTTGCCCGTCCCGGCGAGCTTGTCATCGATCAGGTGGGAGATGACCTCAGTGTCGGTATCGCTCTTGAATACCCGCCCCGTTGCTGCCAGCCGCTGTTTCAGCTCCAGGTAGTTCTCGATGATGCCGTTGTGCACAACGATGATGGCGCCGGCCTGGTGGGGATGGGCGTTGCGCTCCGAGGGGGGGCCGTGTGTGGCCCACCGGGTGTGGCCGATGCCGATATGGCCTATCAGCGGATTGCCCTGGATGAGCCGCTCCAGGTTGATAAGCTTCCCTTCGCTGCGCCGCTTGTCCGCCTTCCCCTCCTGGAGGGTGCAGATCCCTGCCGAGTCGTATCCCCGGTATTCGAGGCGCTTGAGCCCGTCGAGGATGATGGGGGTCGCCTCCTGGGCGCCGATATAGCCGACAATTCCACACATAGAGAAATCTCCGTTAGGTTCTGGTTGAAAAGGGGGTTACTGGTCCCGTTGCTTGAGTTTCCACCCGTCCTTGTTGACCTGGGGTGCCCGGGCGATGGCCAGGGAATCGGGGGGGACATCCCTGGTCACCGTGGTGCCGGCCGCGATGAGTGAGTTGCGGCCGATGGTGACGGGCGCCACGAACTGGACGTCGCTCCCGACGAAGACATCGTCCTCGATGACGGTGCGGTGCTTGCGCACCCCGTCATAATTGCAGGTGATGGTGCCGCATCCCACGTTGACGTTGCTGCCGATGGAGGCATCGCCAAGGTAGGTGAGGTGGGACGCCTTGGAGCCTTCGCCCATGGTGACCTTCTTGGTTTCCACGAAGTTGCCGATCTTCACGTGGGCCATGAGTTCGGTGCCGGGCCTCAGATGTGCCATGGGGCCAATGGCGGTGTGGTCGTGGATGATGGAATCTTCCATGACGGACCCTGCTTTCACGACCACATTGTTTCCGATCCGGCAGCTCCGGATTACCGCCCCCGGCTCTACGGTGCATCCGCTGCCGAGGGCGCTTCCCTTGATGACGGCGCCGGTTTCTATCACGCAGCCTTCACCAATGCGTGTGTCGCCGGTCAGCTGGACTCCCGGGAAGAGTGTGGTGTCGCGTTCCACGGCCACTCCCCGGTCGATATAGGTGGCTGACGGATCCACGATGGTCACTCCGTCGAGCATGAGGGCGCGGTTGATTCGCTGCCGTGCCGACCGTGCCGCTTCAGCCAGTTGAACCCGGTCGTTCACTCCCATGACTTCCATAGGGTCGGCCACGGGATGGGCGGTGCAGCGCAACCCCCGCTCGTTGGCCATGGTTATGATATCGGTGAGGTAATATTCCCTCTGGGCATTGTTGTTGTCGATCCGCTTGACCGCGTCGAAGAGAAATCCTGCGTCAGCGCAGTAGATGCCGGCGTTCACCTCGGTGCGTCCCCGTTCCTCAGGGGTGGCGTCTTTCTCCTCCACGATGCGGATGACCCGGCCGTCGAAGCCGCGGATGATGCGGCCGTAGCCGAAGGGGTTCGCGAGCCGAGTGGTGAGGACCGTAAGGGCTGCGCCGGTGTTTCGCTGGGCGTCGATCATCCCCCGGAGCGTTTCGGGCCGGATGAGGGGTACGTCTCCGCAGAGGATCAGAACCCTTCCTTCAAAGCCTTTCAAAGCCTCGGCGGCGCTTGCCACGGCGTGACCGGTGCCGAGTTGCTGCTCCTGGAGGGCGAAAGCCATACCTTCCGAGCCTTCGAAGTGGCTGCGTATGGTGTCTGCCTGGTGACCCACCACCAGTACCATGCGGGATGTTCCCGCCTGCCGCGCGGCCTCAACGGGCCACGCCACCATCGGCTCGCCGGCCAGGGGGTGCATCACCTTGACCAGATCGGATTTCATTCTCGTTCCCTTGCCGGCGGCAAGGATTATCGCCGCAACATCGCCCATGGCGGCCGCTCCTTTGGGTGAAAATGGTGAATTTGAAAAGGTTTACTTTATACGATGCCTCGCGAACGCGTCAAGCGAATAGACGGCACGGCGGGGCAAGCTTTCGCCTTTACACGGGAAGGCTTTCTGTCTATAGTTTGTAACCGGAGAGCCTATGGGGATTCCGGAAGACATAGCCCAGTTTGAGCAGAGTCTCAATGAACTGATTATCAAGTATGAGCAGTATTTCCTCGGCCTGGAGAAGCGGGAGCCCGTGCGCCTCCAGGAGACGGTTGACCGTTTGGCGCGCAAGTACGCCAACACGAAAATCGTCAATACCATGCTGAACTTCAAGTATAATTCCCTCGTGGCGAAGCTTAACTCCTATCGGCAGTACTGGAACCGGACGCTGCGTCTCATCGAGGAGGGACGGTACTCCCGCGACCGCTTTCGCATGGCTATCCATGATCGTCCCGACCAGGCTGCCAAGCCCAACCAACCCCAACCCCGCGACGAGACCGATGAACTCTACAGTCAGTTCATCGAAGCGCGCCGTTCCTGTAACCTCCCAGTCGAATCAGTCACCAGAGAGATGGTCGCGTCCGCAATCGCGAAGCAGAAACCGGCGATTGCCGCCAAGTACGGCACTGACCTCGTGGAATTCCGGATCGTCGTCGAAAACGGTGTGCCGAAAATAAAAGCTCGTCCGCGCCGCTCCCCCTGAATGCCGCCGGCGCATCGGTCCGTGGTGGCGTCTCTCTTCACACTTTGTCATTGGAGGAGTCCGTGAAGGTCGTCCTTGCCGCAATCCATCCCACCCCTTCGCCGCAATCGGTTCCCCTTGCCAATGCATTCCTCAAGGCGTATCTCGCAACGGATGAGGAGTTGGTTGCCCGCGTAGAAGTCGATCTTTGCGACTTTTACGTTGCCGACCCCGCTGCAGCCTGTGCTGCCGAGATTATCTCCCGTGACCCCGATGTCGTCGGGTTGTCCCTCTATCTCTGGAATCTTGACGCGTCTGCAAGGCTGGTTGAGGTGCTGAGGCGGGAGCGGCCGGGCCTTGTCATTTTTGCCGGAGGCCCCCAGGCGACGGCGGACCCCCTTGGGACGCTCGCGGGGGGAGGGTATGATTTCCTGATCCTCGGAGAAGGGGAGATCCCCTTTCTTGAGGTGGCGGCACGCCTCTGCGCCGGGGAGTCCCCCTGTGGCGGTGCCGGTACCGCCTGGCTTGCGGGGGGGAAGCTGGAAAGCCGTCCCCAGAGGCCCGTGGCAATCATCGATACCGTGCCGTCGCCGTTCCTCTCGGGGGTGATCGATGTCGCCAGCCATGGGGGACTCCTCTGGCAGCTCTCCAGGGGATGCGATTTTGCCTGTGAGTACTGTTTCGACTACAAGGGGACCAAGGGGGTGCGGCGGTTTTCCCTGGAGCGGGTCGACGCCGAGCTGGATTTTCTCGTACGCGCAAATGTTCCCCAGGTGTTCGTTCTCGATTCCACCTTCAATATCGACCCGAAACGGGCAAAGACCATCCTCCGCATGATTCGCAAGCGCGCTCCCCACATTCACTTCCACTTCGAAGTGCGGAGCGAATTCGTGGACCGGGAGATGGCCCGGCTCTTTGCCGGTATTACCTGCTCGCTCCAGCTTGGCCTCCAGAGCGCTGATCCGGTCGTGCTGAAGGGGATCCGGCGTCATTTCGATCCCGATGACTTCTGCAAGCGGGTGTCGCTGCTGAACGAAAGCGGCGCCGTCTTCGGCTTTGATCTCATCTATGGGCTCCCCGGCGATTCCCTTGCCGGGTTCCGGCGCTCCCTGGATTTTGCTATTGCGCTCTATCCGAACCATCTGGATATCTTCCCCCTTGCCGTCCTTCCCGGTACCCCTCTTGCCGGGCGTGCCGGGCAGGCTGGTCTGTCCCACCTTTCAGGACCCCTCTATACAGTTACCGCTACCCCGACGTTTCCGGCTCGTGATATGGCGCGCGCCGCCCGGCTTGCCGCCGCCTGCGACATCTTTTACAGCCGGGGGAGGGCTGTTGCCTGGTTTAATGGGGTTGTTGCGCCCCTTGCCCTGACTCCTTCGGAGTTCCTTGATGCCTTCGGGGAGTGGCTCGAGCGTGAGGGGGGTGTCCCCCATGAAGAGACTTTGAGCGATGAGGCGATCTGGTCGCTCCAGCGGGCTTTTCTCCGTCACGCCTTTACCGGGAAGCGGGCCAGGCTGCTTCCCGCCGCCCTTGATCTGGTAGATTACCACTACCACTATGCAGCTGCACTTCTGGCTCCGGCGCCGGAGCTTCCCACCGACCGCAGCCTGGCCGCCATGAATATGCTCGACCAGCGCCCGCATCTTGCGCCATCCGCAAGACTTGCCCGTTTTTCCTATGAAATTGCCGATCTTCTGGAAGCCGGTGACGTCGATTTGAGAGAAATCTGTGCCTGCTTCTCTCCCTGTAAATCGTGGGCCGTCATTTACCCCCGTGGTGGTGAGGTTTTTACCGAGTCTCTCATGGAATCATATTTCCTGCTGCTCGAAGGGCTTGACGGCAAGAACAGGGCCGGTGATGTCGCATCACGGCTCGGCCTTTCCCGGGAGGAAACGGCGGAGTTCCTTGAGTTTGCCGCCGCCGAGGGGGTTGTTGCCATAAAACCATAACAGGATTGCCTCTGCCACGGCGCAGAGGGAGGCCGGTGGAGCGGCCCGGCAAGGGGCTGTGACCATATTGTGTTTAACCTGTTCCTTGTGCCCCTTGTTTCAGACGTCTATGTATAAAAAAAGTATACTATTTTGTTGCATTTTACCCCCCTCGGTATTACTATCGGCGAGATTGTCGTTAATATATTGAGCGGTTTCTAATGCGTAAAATAGCGTTTTATTTGAGGCGGATTATACCTCTATTCTAACCTGCTGAATACTCTTGCTTAATATTGATATCCCGCACTTTCTGATCAAAAACCAGACATCTTTATTATCAGAAATTATAACTTGTTTTACCGTTGATTTTCGGGAGACAAGCAAAACACCTCACAAGGAGGAGCATACATGTTGTCGAAGGTTTTCCGGCTGTTCCCCGTACTGCTGCTGCTCATGGCGGTTGCACTGCCTGCGGCTGCCGAAAGCGGCATGGCAATCGATCCTGCCACCTGTCTCGGCTGTCACAGCGGCAAAGTTTCCGCAAGTGCGTTTGCGGCGTCCGTTCACGGTAAAAATGCCTGTACCAGCTGCCACGTGGAGATCACCGATCTTGCGAAGCACATGCGGGGCGAGACCAAGGTTAACAAGGTTCGCTGTGAGCGCTGCCACAAGAAGGAGAACTCCGAGCACTACGCCAGCGTCCACGCACAGAAGGACGTCATGTGCGCCGACTGTCACACCGATATCCATACCCATACCTACTGGAACAAGGATAAGCGGAAGGTTGTGGCCAAGTGTATCCAGTGCCATGACAAGGAAGCAGGGTATCGCAATTCCATCCACGGCAAGGGCGTTGCCGCCGGCAATATGGACTCCGCTGCCTGTAACGACTGCCATAACCTCCATGCCATCAAGCCTCTTGGCGATCCGAAGTCCAAGGAGAACCGGGAGTTCCATACCAAGGTCTGCATGAAGTGCCACGCCGACGAGAAGATGATGGAACGTAACAACGTCTTCACCGTTGCCGTCGAAACCTACATGGAAAGCTATCACGGCAAGAACTACCGTCTCGGTTTCCCCGAGAAAGTTGCCGGTTGCGCCGACTGCCACACCGCCCACGGTGTTCTGCCGGCAAAGGACCCGAATTCCAGCGTCAACCCCCAGAACCTTACCGCCACCTGTGCCAAGTGCCACGAGAAGGCTACTCCTCTCTTCACCAAGTTCTACTCCCACGGCTCCCATGACCGTGAGAAATATCCGATTCTTTTCTACACCTTCATCGCCATGACCGGCCTTCTCGTCAGTACCTTCGCCGTGTTCTGGGTCCACACCCTCCTCTGGATGTTCCGGGGCTTCGTGGAGAACCGCGAGAAACAACAGGCCCTTATCAACGGTCACGTGGAGCATCATGTTGAAGATGGGCACAAGGTGTATCGCCGCTTCAAGCGCCGTCACATTGCCCTGCACCTCCTGGTTATCATCAGCTTCCTCCTGCTGTCCGTTTCGGGGCTTCCCCTCAAGTTCAGCGATCAGCAGTGGGCGAAGTTCATGATGGATCACATCTTCGGACACTCTGCCAATGCGGCCTTCGTTCACCGTATCGGCGCCTGCGTCACCTTTGTCTATTTTGTCGGCTCGTTGCTCCTGTCCTTCCACTTCCTCTTCGTGCGCAAGGATCTCAAGGGCAACTGGCTCCAGCGCATGTTCGGTCCTGACTCCCTCATGCCGAACCTCCGCGATATCTCGGACGTAGCCGGCATGGTCCGGTGGTTCCTCTTCAGGGGACCGAAACCGACCTTCGAGCGGTGGACCTACTGGGAAAAATTCGACTTCATCGCAGTCTTCTGGGGTATGTTCGCCATCGGCGGCTCGGGTCTGATGCTCTGGTTCCCCGAGTTCTTCGGCAGCTTCCTCCCCGGCTGGATGTTCAACGTGGCCACCATCGTCCACTCTGACGAAGCGCTTCTTGCCACGGGCTTCATCTTCACGGTCCACTTCTTCAATACCCACGGCCGTCCCGAGAAGTTCCCCATGGACTTTGTTATCTTCAACGGCCAGCTTCCGAAGCATGAGTTCCTCGAAGAGCGGGGCGATCAGTGGAAGCGTTATGAAGAGCTGGGGATCACCGAGCAGTTCGCTGCCAAGAAAACCAGTGGTGTTGCCTATGACTTCATCGTCAAGACCTTTGGCTTCTGCGCAGTAATCATTGGTATATCGCTGACGGTGCTGATGCTCTTTGCCTTCCTCTCCGGAGGAAGTCACTAGGAGCTCAAGGAAGTAATAGCTTGGATATGATGAAAAAGGGGTGGCTGATTGCCACCCCTTTTTTTGCAACTTCATCCATGGGGAAATGGGCAGGATGCGAAGTGAAAGACATATTTTTTAGTAGTCGTAATGTTTTCCGCACGGTATTTGCTATCTTTTTGTCTGACACTCAACTTTTGTAATCGCAAAAATGTTGCCTTCTGCTATCTCTGGGGCTTTTAATGGGGGGCGCATCGCCGGAACGACAGTCCCGGCGGTTTTTGAATCGGTACTGGATATGTGAGGAGAAGATGATTTTCAGCGCAATTGGTCCGCAAAATAACCAACAAGGCATATTGGATTGTGTCGGCATTTTGACAGCTATCCGCGATGCCATCAGCGTGCAGGATATAAACCTTAGAATCCTCTACCAGAACCCAGCGCACAAGCAACTCATGGGAGAGCATGCGGGCGAATACTGCTACGCAGCCTATCAACACAAAGACGAAGCATGCGCAGGCTGTCACCTGTTGCAGTCGTTCAAGGACGGCCTCAGTCACCAGCGTGAAACGAGCGTCGTGATAGACGGCGAAGAGCATTATGTCGAGATAACGTCCTCCCCGTTGCGTGATGCCGACGGCACCATCGTTGGCGGTATCGAGTCGGTCAGGGATATAACCGAACGGGAGAGCAACCGCAATGCCCTTAACTATGTCAGTGAATGTTTCCAGCAGGCGCTGAACGACTCTCAGCATATACTGTACCGCCTGAATGTGAAGAAGGGGTGCTACGACTATATCGGGCCGGCGTTTGAGAAAATTACCGGCTACCGGCTTGCGGAATTCAGGCAAACCAGCCTGGAGCGGTTGTCGGAATACTTCCATCCTGACGACCGGCAGCGCATTTTTGGTCATATTGACGAGGCATTGCGTACACGCACCAGCCCTACCGTCAGCTTCGACCTGGAATACCGCTTAAGAAAGGCAGACGGCAGCTATTGCTGGTTGCATGATTCGAATACAGCCTGCTTCGATGACCAGGGAGAACTCGAATGCTTTTTCGGCTCGGCCCTGGATATTACAGAGCAGAAGCGGGCCGAGGAACTTCTGCGGCAGAGTGAGGAGCGTTTGCTCTCCATCATAAACGCGAACCCGGAACCTCAATTCCTCATTGAGCGGGATGGGACCATAATAATGGGGAACCAATCCCTGGCGGCGCGCGTGGGCAAGAGCCTCGCCGAGATACAGGGACATAATGTGGCAGAGTTCGGTCCCCCCGATCTTCATGAGCGCCGCATGGCGCAGGTTGAAGCGGTGTTCAGGAGCGGAAAACCGCAAGTTTTTGCCGATTCCCGTGCTGGATTGGAGTTGGAAAACCATTTTTACCCAATATTCGATCAGAACGGGCAGGTAACACAACTCGCCATTCTCTCCATAGACGTAACGGAAAGAAATATGCTGCAGCAGCAGCTTCTGCGCACCCAGAAACTGGAAAGCCTCGGAGTTCTGGCTGGCGGCATTGCCCATGATTTCAATAATATTCTCACCGGAGTCATGGGAAATATTTCTTTCGCCAAAATGCTTATAGATAACGACCACGAAGCCTACGGCTCGTTGGTGAATGCGGAAAAAGCGTCCATCCGGGCCGCGGATCTGGTCAAAAAACTGCTGGTTTTCGCGAAGGGGGGGCAGCCGCTCAAGAGGCCGGTTCTGCTGCAAAATATCGTACAAAACGCAGTCTCGCTCTTCCTCAGCGGAACGGCGGTAAAAGGTACGGTTAATCTCCCGCCGACACTTCCCGCGGTTGAGGCCGATGAAGTTCAGCTCTGTCAGGCATTTGACAATATTATTGTCAATGCGGTGCAGGCAATGCCCACAGGCGGAAACCTTACCGTCTGCGGAGAACAGCTTTTCCTCCCCGCCGATAACAATGTCGGGCTTGTTTCGGGCCAGTATGTGAAGATAACATTCAGGGATGAAGGGGCCGGCATAACCGAAGCTGATCAGAAGAAAATCTTCGATCCCTATTTTAGCACCAAGGCAAGCGGGGTAGGACTCGGCCTGGCCTCGACCCATGCAATCGTTGCAAAGCATGGTGGCCAGATAACCGTCGAATCGGCAATCGGAGTCGGGACGACATTCGCGCTGTATCTTCCCGTAAGTGTCTCCGCAACCATTGAAGAGCGGCAGGATAAAGGGGTAGTTACCGGCAAGCCCGGACTCAGGATTCTGGTCATGGATGATGATGAAATGGTTAGAGAGTTTGCAGCCATGGCTCTGGAACGGCTCGGTCACCGTGTCGTAACCTGCTCGGATGGCGACGAAGCCATTGCGCTGTACAATCTTGCCAGAAAAGAAAGAATGCCTTTCGCCGTGGTAATAATGGACCTTACGGTTCCAGGGGGAATGGGCGGGGCTGAGGCTGCCAGGCGCATACTAGCCTTGGATTCGGGAGCCATACTGGTTGTGTCCAGCGGCTATTCCGATGATCCTGTCGTGGCCAATTACAAAAAATACGGTTTCAGTGCCGCGATGTGCAAACCCTACACTGCCGAAAACATCGCCAAGGTCCTTGCTGAATTCGACAGCTCTGCTGCCAATCATCCGATGAAGGGCTAGAAGTAAAGCCCATCAGATGACGACTCAGTATAGAAATCAGGGGCAAGCTCCACCATGGCTCCATTTGAGTGGTTGCTGTGGTTATTGTGGAAAGCGGCTCCTTCCCCCAGAAATCCCTGTCCTTTTGTTCCCTGAAACGGCGACGAATTTGTTGACAGCACCTGGCCCTGGACGTAAAGAAATGGGTGCTCAATTTATAACGATGACGAGGAGGGGCGCCGGTGGACAAAAAATCCATGCCCGAGCAGGACATCCGCTCGACGCGTTTCCGTTCCCCCAAGAGCTTTGGCAACGGTACAAGGCATGGAAGGGGATTGACGAAGCGACCGAAGAGGTAATCAAGCACCCGTACTTCCATGACGACGGCGGTAACAGTGAAGCACCTGAGTGCCGCATAGGAGAAGTGCCTGGAAACCAAGGTGGATATATTCAAAGGGTAATCGACGAGGAGTATATAATGGAACCGTTTGTCCCTCACAGTCTGCCGCTTGAGAAATTAGACTACAGTCGCTTGACACGTTTGCTTGGGCAGGCCAACCGTGAACTAACCAGATATGACGGATTGCTACAGGGTATCCCTGATCCCGGACTGCTTCTCTCCCCGCTCACCATCCAGGAAGCGGTGCTTTCATCAAAAATCGAAGGGACACAGGCAACCCTTGATGAAGTTCTGGACATGGAGGCTGGGCAGGCATTTGACCCTGAGAAAACGAAAGACATTCATGAGGTCGTCAATTATCGTGAAGCTCTTCGTTATGCTACTGCTGAACTCGACCATCGTTCAATCACGTTAGGACTCGTTAAAGAGGTGCATCGCATTCTTCTATCCAGTGTTCGAGGCGAGCGCAAAAGTCCCGGCGAATTTCGTAAGGACCAGAATTGGATCGGGAGAATGGGGTGTACGATTGAAGAAGCGACATACGTGCCGCCAAATCCCCTCCAGTTGCACGATCACCTCCTACTCTGGGAAAAGTACATTTCTGAAGACGACGAAGATTTTTTAGTGCAGACAGCAATTGTCCATGCCCAGTTTGAGCTTCTTCACCCGTTTAAGGATGGTAATGGCAGGATCGGGAGGCTTCTGATTCCGCTATTTCTTTTTTCAAAGCGAGTCCTTACCTATCCCATGTTTTACCTTAGCGAGTACCTGGAGGAGCATCGCGATGAATACTATGTCCGCTTACAGGGCATATCGCAAGAGAACGACTGGGAATCCTGGATAAATTTTTTCCTCAAGGCGATTATTGATCAATCAACATCGAATATCGGGAAGGTCAAGCAGATCTATTCCCTTTACAACGATATGAAGGCTCGTTTTGTAGAGGTCACACACTCGCAATTTGCCATTCAGGCACTTGATACGATTTTTAGTCGACCTATTTTCAATACGACTTATTTTGTGAAGTCTATGGAGAAAATGACGTCAAAGCAGACCGCGATGTTGATTGTTAAACAATTACAACAAGCAAAAATAATTGACATTTATCGTGAAGGGGCCGGTCGGAGACCGGCAACATTGAAGTTCCCGGCGTTGATTAATCTCGTCGAGGGGAGGCAAGTCGAAACGACGGGAGCAAATGATATTTGTGTAAACTGAAATGCGAATTAATTTACGCAATCCGCCTAGCTACTATCTGAGTTTATACAAAATCTTCCCCTTATTCCATGTACTCTCTTGGTATGAATTTTAACACCGGGTTTTCGCCTAAGATTTTAGGCAAGAAAATCCCTGAATTCAGGGAAAAATAACTGTGTAGATTCTACATGGGACGGGAATGTGCATTGCCCGAGCTGGATCAAGATGCTGGGGGAAAACTGGTGACTCGCTGGAGGGATATATTGTCCTTGTGTAAAACGAAATATGGGCTTTCGGTTTAGTGTTAATTGAATTGCGTTTTGGTTTACGCAAATCAAGTTGGCCATAATCCACCTTACGCAAGTTAGCTTCTTGATCTTGGGCTAGGATAAGCAGGGAATTTGAAGTTTCCGGTGAGGACGTTACTGGGAGTGGTACGCAGTTGGTGGTTGATTACCTGGTCTGCAGCGAACTGCTACAATATAGCAGTAGTTTCTAGCTACAAAATCAGCATTTAGAATCCTAAATGCAAAATTACGAGTTACTAATACTGCAAGGAGAAAGGTGTTGCTGCTGAGAGCAGAATATCTTCATGCGCTGTGCTTCAAGGTTACTCTGAAAGCAAAAGGCCTTGCAGGATTCCCTGCAAGGCCTTGATTTTTCTGGTGCCCAGAGACGGAGTCGAACCGCCGACACGAGGATTTTCAGTCCTCTGCTCTACCGACTGAGCTATCTGGGCGAAAAGAGCTTTAACTTATAGCCCGAAGCTGGGGATGTGTCAATACCTTTTTCTCTCCCAAGCGTTAGGCCCGGGAAATGAACCGGCAATCCCGGGTATCGACTTTAATCTTCTCGCCCACTTCCAGGTAGGGGGGGACCTGGAGAGTCAGGCCGGTTTCCAGGGTCGCTTCCTTTGTCTGGGCGGTGGCGGTTGCGTTCTTCATGACTGGCGGCGTGTCGGTGACGGTCAGTTCCACCACCTGGGGGGGATCGACGCTCACGAGGCGCTCCTGGAACAGGCCGAGGGTTACCTCAGAGCCGTCCAGGAGGTAGGGCTGGATGGCGCTGAAGGAGTCGGCATCCATCTCGAACTGCTCGTAGGTCTCCAGATCCATGAAGACCCCTCGGTCGCCGTCGGCGTAGAGGAACTGCCCCTTGTGGCGCTCGAAGTCGGCCTCCTCCACCTTGTCGCCGGAACGGAAGGTCTTCTCCAGCACCTGGGCGGTGAGGAGGTTGCGGTACTTGGTCTTGACCATGGTGCTGGCGCCCCGGGCCGAGGGGGACTGGAAGTGGACGTCGAGGATGACGCAGGGGGCGCCGTCGAGCTTGATGACGAGGCCCCGCTTGAAGTCGGATGTGGTGAGCATTGCGAATCTCCTTTGGGCGTGAAAAATCTCCTCTTCATAGCAAAAAAGTGCTACAAAGACAACCAACTTGGACTGATACGAACAGGAGCGCACTGAAATCCATGAAGATTGAAACCGAATACATAAAGCTCGACAGTTTTTTGAAAGCGGAGAATATCGTTGCCTCCGGCGGCGAGGCGAAAATCATCATCGCCGAGGGGGAAGTGCGGGTGAACGGCGAGGTGGAGACGCGGCGCGGCAGGAAGCTCCGTGTCGGCGACCGGGTCGAGGCGGGCGGTGAAACGCTCGTGGTGGAATGAGGGGGGACGCCGTCATGGAGCAGGTTAGTTGTCCCCACTGCGGGTTCGCGAAAGAGATGCCAGCCGGAGTCATTCCCGACGGGGCGCGGGTGACCTGCCCCCGCTGCGGCGGGAAGTTCGTTTTTGCCAGGGGGGGGGAGCGGGCGGCGGAAACAGCCACGCCGTTGGCGGCCCCGGTTGTGGCCCCGCCAGCGGCGGCTGCGCAACCCGATCCTCGCCGGCCGGCGACACCCCGTACCCTCCGCTTCACCTTCACCGGGTCGGCGAAGGAATACTTCGGCATCTGGATTGTCAACACGCTCCTGAAGATCGTGACTCTCGGTGCCTATTCAGCCTGGGCAAAGGTGAGGAAGCGGCGCTATTTCTACGGAAATACCCTTCTGGACGGTAGCCCCTTCGACTATCTGGCGAATCCCAAAGCCCTTTTCCGCGGTTGGCTCATCGGGGTTCTGGCGTTCCTCGTCTACACGGCCGGAACCCAATACACACCGAGCCTTTCCAAAATTCTCGGCACTATCTTTTTCCTGACAGTGCCGTGGCTAGTGGTCCGTTCACGGCTGTTCAACTGCCGCAACTCCAGCTACCGCAACCTCCGGTTCGGCTTCAAGGAAGACTACCAGGAGGCCTATGTCGTCTTTGCGGGCCTTTCATTCCTCCTGCCCTTCACCCTGGGGCTAATCTTCCCCTATATCATCTATCGCCAGAAAAAGTTCCTGATGGAGCGAAGCTCCTACGGACGGACACCGTTCACCTTCACGGCCAAGGGTAAGGATTACTACATCCTCTTCCTGAAGGCGGTAGGGTGGTTTTTGCTCTTGTTGGTGGTGGTGATGCCAGCGGCCTTCTACGTTATATCCAAACTGGCCGAAGGGGGGGCGCTCCTGGCCGATGCCGACCTTGGGCGCACCCAGTTGATGGTGGGCGCCCTCATGTTTTTAATGCTGCCCTTTCTCTACTTTTTCATTGTGGTCTATGTGCAGACTGCCCTGGCAAACCTCACCTGGAACAGTACGCGCATTGCCGGGAGCAGCTTCGTGAGCCGCATGAGGGTCAGGGACATGGCCTGGCTCTATCTCTCCAACGCCGTGGCCATCATGGGGAGCCTTGGCCTCATGATCCCGTGGGCATCCATACGGCTGGCCCGGTACCGGTTCGAGACCCTCTCGGTCGAAGGCATTGCCGATATGGAGGCGTTTCGGGCCGGAATCCAGGGGGACGTGGGCGCCGCCGGGGAGGAGATCGGCGATATCTTCGGCATTGACGTGGCCCTGTGATGAACGCATCTGGCATCTACTACGACGGCAGGACCTCAGCCCGACGGACCGTACGCCTCACCCTGGAGGGGAACCGCCTCCTGGTGGCGGGGGAGGGGGTGGATTTATCCGCCGAGCTTGCCCGCCTCGTCATTTCCGCGCCGCTTTCCACGGCGCGGCGGTCGGTCCGCTTCCCCTCCGGCGCCCTCTGCGAGGTGAGCGACGTCCGTTTCATGGACGAGCTCCTGCGGCGCCAGGGGAAAGGTAAAGCATCGGCCGCCATCCACCGCTGGGAACGAAGCCTCCCCCTGGCCCTGGTTGCCCTTGTGGTGACGGTTGCCGTGATCTGGGGCTTTGTTGCCTTCGGCATTCCGGCCATGGCGGAACGGGTCGCCCGGGCCGTTCCGCCTGCCACCGAGGTCTCCATGGGGCGGGAGACCCTGGCGATGCTCGACAAGCTCGTCTTCACCCCGTCGCGGCTCCCCGGTGTCCGACGCCGGGACATTACGACCCAATTCTCCCGCATGACCCGGGAGCTTCCCTTTGGCTCCGGCTACCGACTGGAGTTTCGCAAAAGCGACCGGTTGGGGGCCAATGCCCTGGCGCTCCCGTCGGGGATCATCATCGTCACCGACCGCCTCGTTGAGATGGCCAAGAGCGACGACGAGCTGATCGGGGTCCTGGCCCACGAGATGGGGCATGTGCGGCACCGCCATGCTCTTCGTCACGTGCTTCAGAACTCGGCTACAGGTCTCGTCGTTGCGGCAATCACCGGCGACATCACTTCCATCACCTCCCTGGCCGCCACGCTCCCGACGCTCCTCATCGACGCTTCCTACTCCCGGAGCTTCGAGACGGAGGCCGACGACGCCGCAATTGACTACCTGAAGCGCCGGGGCATCCCCCTGAAGAGCTACGCCGCCATGCTGGGCCGGCTCGAAGCGGAGCACCGGAAGACGAGCGGCGATACAAAAACAGAAAAGAAGAAATCCCTGGGAGACTACTTCTCCACCCACCCCGTGACCGAGGAGCGGATCAAACGGGTACTGGAGGCAGGCAAGTGAGCGACCTCGTAACCATAGCAGACACCCTTGCCGCCGACCTGGCCGGGCTCTCCTTCTCTCCTCCTGCGGCCTACGTCTACAATCCCCTCGTCTATGCCCGGGAACCCCACGCCGCCTATCTCTCCCGCTTCGGCTCCTCTCCGAAAGAAGCCCTTTTCGTCGGCATGAACCCCGGCCCGTGGGGGATGGCCCAGACCGGAGTCCCCTTCGGGGAAATCGCGGTGGTGACCGAGTGGCTCGGCATCAACGGCACGGTCAACCGGCCGGCGGATGAACATCCCAAGAAGCGGGTGGACGGCTTCGCCTGCCGACGGAGCGAGGTGAGCGGCCGGCGGCTCTGGGGGCTCATCCGGGAGCGGTTCGGGACGCCGGAGCGGTTCTTCGGCCGCTTCTTCGTGGCCAACTACTGCCCGCTCCTTTTCCTCACCGCCGACGGCGGCAACATCACTCCGGACAAGCTGCGCCGGGTGGAGCAGGAGCCCCTCTTCGCCGCCTGCGACCTGGCCCTGCGCCGGACCGTGGAACTGCTGCAACCGCGGGTGGTCATCGGCGTTGGCGGATTCGCCGAGGGGCGTTGTCGTGAAGCCCTGGCCGGCCTAAACGTGGCGGTGGGGCGGATCATCCACCCGAGCCCCGCCAGCCCCGCCGCCAACCGGGACTGGGCCGGCACCGCTCTGCGGCAGATTCACGGGTTGGGAATCGATTTCTGAAGAAACGGAGGTACACCATGTCCGCTGCTGATGAACTCATCGCATTCCTCTCCCCGAAGCTCGGCACCGAGATTCATGTTGGCCCCTGGCTCGTCATGGAGCAGGCTCGGATCGACGCCTTTGCCGCGGCAACGGGGGACGTGCAGTGGATCCACACCGACCCGGAGCGGGCCCGGCGCGAATCTCCCTACGGCACCACCATCGCCCACGGTTTCCTGACCCTGTCGCTTCTCCCCTTCCTCACCGAGGCCAACGCCCCGGGGCAGTTCGAGCGGAACTACCCCGGCATGCGCCTGCGGGTCAACTACGGCCTCAACCGGGTCCGGTTCCCGGCGCCGGTGAAGTGCGGCGCCCGCATCCGGGGACGGACCGTGCTCAAGGCGCTGGAGCCCCTGGGAGAAGCGGTCCAGATCATCTACGAGATCACCGTGGAGATCGAGGGAGAGCCGAAGCCCGCCTGCGTGGTCGAGCAGCTCTTCCGTCTCTATCCCTGAGGAGGGCTTCCGATGCCGGCAACTCCCCAGTTCCCCCTGACGGTCTTCTACGACGGCGCCTGCTCCGTCTGCGCGGCGGAGATGTCCCACTACCGGAGCAAGAACCACGGGGGGCGCCTCATCTTTGTGGATATCAGCGCCCCCTCCTTCGACCCTTCCCCCTATGGCATCACCCTCGACGAGTTCATGGTTCAGATGCACGCTATCGACCGATACGGTCGGGTCTACCGTGCTGTCGAGGCCTTTTGGGCCATATGGCAGGCCTTTCCGGCCTCGACCCTCTACGGGTTCCTGGGGGCACTGATCATGTTGCCGGGAGTGAACCACCTGGCGCGGTTCGGCTACCGGGGCTTCGCCCGTATCCGGAAATATTTACCCCGGCGGTCTCCCCCCTGTGGCGGCGGCTCCTGCCGCATCGACCATCGCTGAAACTCCCTCCCTTTTCAACGGTACTCCCCTGTGGTAGTATCCATCCCCTTTTCATTCCGCCGGACAAAGGATCAATAATGAGCCAGAGCAACGACGTACTCGCGAAAATCATTGCATTCATCATCGAAGAGACCGGACTGAAGCCGTTTCAGGTGGAAAACACCGTGGAGCTCCTGCAGGAAGGGGCCACGGTCCCCTTCATCGCCCGCTACCGGAAGGAGCGGACCGGGGAGCTGGACGAGGTGCAGATTCGCACCGTGGAGGAGCGCCTTGCCTACTTCACCGAGCTGGAGGAGCGCAAAGTCACGGTGCTCAAGTCCATCGAGGAGCAGGGGAAGCTGACCCCGGAGCTGAAGCTCCGCATCGAGGGCTCCCGCCAGAAGACCGAGGTGGAGGATCTCTACCTCCCCTACAAACCCAAGCGCCGCACCAAGGCCACCATCGCCAAGGAGCGGGGGCTGGAGCCCCTGGCCGATATCATGGCGGCCCAGGAACTTGCGTCCGGCACCCCGGAGGAGGCGGCGCTTCCCTTCGTGGACCCGGCCAAGGAGGTGCCCGATGCGGCGGCGGCCCTGGAGGGGGCGGGACATATCCTTGCCGAGCGGCTGGCCGACGATGCTGACGCCAGGGCCTTTGTCCGCCGCCTCACCTGGGACGACGGCATCTTCGCCTCCCGGGTGGCCAGCGACAAGAAGGAGGCGGTCACCAAGTTCGAGATGTACTACGACCACCGGGAGCCCCTGAAGAGCGTCCCCTCCCACCGGATGCTCGCCATGCGCCGGGGGGAGAAGGAGGAGGTGCTCCTCCTGGCCGTCGAGGCGCCGGTGGCGGAGATCCATGCCGGCCTCAAGGCCCGGCTCGTGACTCGGGAGAGCATCTTTCGACCTCTCCTGGAGCGGGTGGCCGAGGACGCCTACAAGCGGCTCATCGCCCCCTCCATCGAGGTGGAGCTGCGCCTTGAGGCGAAGAAACTGGCCGATGAGGCGGCTATCAGAGTTTTTGCCCAGAACCTTCGCAATCTACTCCTGGCGCCGCCGGCCGGGGGGAAACGGGTCCTCGGTATCGACCCTGGCCTGCGGACCGGCTCCAAGCTGGCGGCGGTGGACGGCACCGGCCGCTTCCTGGAGCACGTGACTATCTACCCCCACACCGGCGAGGGGCGCGTTGCCGGGGCGAAGAAAGATTTCCTGCGGCTCGTGGCGGCCCACGACATCGAGATGATCGCCGTGGGGAACGGCACGGCGGGGCGCGAGATCGAGCAGTTCGCCAAGGAGACCCTGGCCGAGGCGGGGCAGCGGGTGCCGGTGGTCATGGTAAGCGAGGCCGGGGCCAGCGTCTACTCGGCTTCGGAGATCGCCCGGGAGGAGTTCCCGGAGCTGGATCTCACGGTGCGCGGCGCCATCTCCATCGCCCGCCGCCTCCAGGACCCGCTGGCGGAGCTGGTGAAGATCGATCCCAAGAGCATCGGCGTCGGGCAGTACCAGCACGACGTGGACCAGAAGGCCCTGAAAAAGGCCCTGGACGATGTGGTGGAGTCGTGCGTCAACTTTGTCGGCGTTGATCTCAACACCGCCTCCTGGGCGCTCCTCTCCTACGTTTCAGGCGTGGGGCAGTCCCTGGCAAAGGCCATCGTCCTTCACCGTGACGGCACCGGCCCCTTCGCCTCCCGGCGGGGGCTCCTGAAGGTCCCTCGCTTCGGCGAGAAGGCCTTCGAGCAGTCGGCGGGCTTCCTCCGCATCCGGGGGGGCGAGCATCCCCTGGACAACACCGCCGTCCACCCGGAGCGCTACCCGGTGGTGGAGGCCATGGTCGCCGACCTCGGCGCCTCCCTGGCCCAACTTGCCGCTGACCCGGCAATGGTAGCGCGGATCGACCTCAAGCGGTATGTCTCTGAGACCGTGGGACTCCCGACCCTGCGGGATATCGCGGCGGAGCTGAAAAAGCCGGGGCGCGACCCCAGGGAGGAGTTCAAGACCGCCGCCTTCCGGGACGACATCCGGGAGTTGTCGGACCTCAAGGAGGGGATGGTGCTCCAGGGGGTGGTGACCAACGTCACCGCCTTCGGCGCCTTCGTGGATATCGGCGTCCACCAGGATGGCCTCGTCCATGTGAGCCATCTGGCGGCCCGGTTCGTGAAGGATCCCAACGAGGCGGTCCGGGTCGGCGAGTTGGTGAAGGTGAAGGTCCTGGCCGTGGACGCGGCCCGCAAGCGGATTTCCCTTTCCATCCGCGAGGCAATGGAAGGCGGGGCGCCGCGGCCTAAAGGCGAACGGCCGCCCAGGGAGGAAAAAGGGAGCGGGGGGCTTGACCTGGCAAAGCTGGAAAAGGCGGGGTTCCGGGTGAAGAAGCGGTGAACGGACCTGGTTTCCGGTATTGACTTTTTCGCACAGGAGCGTATCTATTGACTGTTGCTAACGTCAATGCACGACGAAAATACTGAATAGGGAAGGAGAAACAGCAATGGCGCAAATGGTGATTATGGCTTGGAAGGGAATTATCTGGCTTTTTTCGGCGGTTTTGTTCGGCATCCCCCTCGTTTTTTTCAGTGTGGTTGACTGGGTTCTCGACCAGATTTCCGGGGAAAGCCGCAACATCGATACGCGGCTTGGTTACTGGAAACCTTACGAGCAGTAGCACGGACAGCATCTCCCGGAAACATGAAAGGCCCGCATTGAGCGGGCCTTTCGCATTTCAGTAGGGAGGCTGGTTCTAAAGCAGAGCTTTAGCCGCGGTCAGCACTGCGGCGTAATCGGGCTCGCTGGTCACTTCCGGAACAACCTGGATGTACCGGATGGTGTCCGTTGCGTCGATCACGAAGATCACCCGGGAAAGAAGCATCAACTCTTTGATGAGGACTCCGTAGGAGAGGCCGAAGGAGCGGTCCCGGTAATCGGAGAGGGTTTTTACCCGCTCGATGCCGGCAGCGCCGCACCAGCGCTTCTGGGCAAAGGGAAGGTCCATGCTTACGGTGAGGAGGACGATGTTTTCAGGCAGTGCGGCCGCCTCCTGGTTGAAGCGGCGGGTTTCGGTGTCGCAGACCGGCGTGTCGAGGGAGGGGACGGTGCTGATGATCTTGATCTTTCCGGCAAAATCGGCCAGGGACACCGGCGCAAGACCCGTATCGATGGAGGTGAAGGCGGGTGCCTTGTCGCCCACCGCCAGGGCCGGGCCGATAAGGGTCATGGGATTCCCTTTGAAGGTGATGATTCCTGAGCGTTCCTGCATGAGTGTTCCTCCTTTTCGCGTTGATCACTCCACAAGTCTACCCCATGGGGGCGAAAAGAAAAGGAGGAAGCCCGAACCGCTTCATCATCCGTCCAGCTGCAGCGTTGTCAGGAACCGCTGCTCTCCCCGCTCGAAAGGGACAACAACTGCCGCGCCGCTGGAAACAACTTCCACGGAGTACTCTTTGCCGGCAATGACCGACGGGGTCGAGAGGCAGACAGTCATCCCCCTCCCCGAGAAGATCATCTTTATCTCGCCGGCCAGCATGTTGGTTATCTCACCGATAGCGTCGTTCACGTCCCCTTCATCCTCGAGCTCGTCCAGCTCCATGCCGAGCATGGATGCCGTGACCTCCCGGGCCAGTTCCGCGGGGATGTGGAGCCCCACCATTCCCGAGCAGTCACCGCCTAGCCCAACCATCCCCGAGATACTGCAGGTGAAATGGGAAACCGGCTTATCCAGAGGGTAGCTGTCGGCAAGATCGTCGATAAAGACCATCGTGGAGAAGATGTTCTTGACGGCCCCGACCATATGGGCGACCAGGTCAGCTTCGTTCAGTGTTGCGCCTCCGACGGTAAAGCTAAGTGACATTGCATGCTCCTCTTCCGGACGAAATGGTGCGCTTCGAGAAAAGTGCGCCCCCATGGAAACGTATCGACCCACGCGACGAAAACTATAATATTTTTTTCATCATGGCCATAGGTAGTGCCGGTTCCAACAAAAGTGCTTGCCCTCTGAGCCCCAATGGGTGTATCACTTCTCCCCTTCAATTCCGTGAACAAGGAGCAAAAAATGGGCATTCTTTCCAGCACCGTCGCCGTGTGCCAGTTCAAGGTCGCGGGGGATCTCCCCTCCGGCGATCTTTATTCCTATGTTGCCGAAAATCTCGCCAAGCAGGCCTTCCAGCCCATCGACCAGGGGGCGGCCGAGTTGTCCGTGGGGTGGGTCCACCTGGACGACCACCGGCAGATGAGCTTCGATACTCCCACAGCCTTCTGGCGCGACCATTACGTGGTCTTCACCCTCCGCCGGGATCAGCGCAAGCTTCCCGCCGCCCTCCTCAAGGCATACCTCCAGGTGGCCGAGCACGAGTATCTGGCTGCCAACCCCGGCTTCAACCGGGTGCCGAAGCAGAAGCGGGAGGAGCTGAAGGAGGCGGTGCGCCTGAACCTCCTGACCAAAACCCTGCCGGTCCCCTCCACCTGGGATGCGGTCTGGGACACCCGCACCGGCATTGTCACCTTCACCTCCCTGTCGGCCCCCATCATCGAGCTCTTCGAGGCCCAGTTCAAGAAGACCTTCGAAGGGGCGCGGCTGGTGGCGATCCACCCCTACAGCCGGGCAGAAGCCGTCGTCGGCGAAGAGCTGAAGCCTGCCCTGGAAAAGGCCAACCTCGCCACCAGCGATACGGCCATCGACCTCATCCGGAGCAACCAGTGGCTCGGGTGGGACTTCCTCCTCTGGCTTCTCCACCGGACCATGACCGAGGCCTCCGAGTACCGGGTGAACCAGCCGGGCCCGGCCCTGGCCGACGACCCCTTCGTGGCCTATCTCAACGACCGCCTCGTGCTCATGAGCGTCGGCGAGGCCGGCACCCAGAAGATCACCGTGGCCGGTCCCCAGGACCACTTCCGAGAGGCAGTGACCGCCCTCGCACACGGCAAGCGGATTACCGAATCCACCATCTACCTGGAGCAGGATGAGAACGCCTGGAAGTTGACCCTCAAGGGGGAGCTCTTCCACTTTGCCTCCTTCAAGGCCCCTAAGGTGGCCATTGAGAAGGGGGACCACGTGGATGAGGGGAGCGAGCGAGAGGCCGCCTTCTACGAGCGGATGTACGTCTTGGAGCAGGGGCTTCAGTTTTTCGACAGCCTCTACGCGGAATTTCTGAAGCTTCGCCTTGGGGCTGGCTGGGGGGATGAGCTGGCGAAAATCGAGGGGTGGCTGGCCGGGGAGTGAGGTAAGGGGGGTAACGGAGGTCCGTCTGATCTATCCGGTTGTTGGTCTGCGCGTAGCACCGGCTAACAACCGAACGCTGCTTACAGCTTATTTTTCAAGACCTGCGCCCTTGTATCATTCGAATCACCGCTACGACAACCGACTTTGCCAGTATGTCGGGCGTCTTTTATGATGGGCAACGGCTACAATGATAATTAGGTCGGATTCGATGGAATAGAGAAGGTTGTAAGGGAAGTGAGGCAAAGGTTTTTTTCGGATGCTGCCCCGAACCTTTTTTGCTGAACGCGGATGGGACGCAAGGAGTGAAATGGCCTGATGCACTTCCGCTATGAATGCCCAGCCGACACCGGGAGCCTCGCTTTCGTAATAACGAGCAGCTTCCCGGAAGTCCTCATCCGCATCCGGCAGGAATTCGATGTTCATGACAGTTCGGTAAGCACCCGCTGAAAGACCTCGTTGGCGGGTATCCCCCGACTTGTGCCGGAGCGGTATTCTTCAAGACGCCTTTCAGCTTCGTTGAGCCAAAGTTGCTCAACCTCGGACGCTGACGGGTTGTCCAGGCTCATGAGCAACTTGCCCGCGAGCTGTGCCCTGGTTCGAATATCCAGGTTCAGGATCTCCGTTTCAAGTTTACTTTTGGGAGCCGGCATGATGAATGGCCTCCTTCCTCTGTGGCAATGCTTTGAATTTACACCAAATAATCGACTCTGCCCACATGATTTTCCACCAGCCGCATAGTGCGTGGCAAGGTATGTCGGAATTTGTCGGTAATTTACCCCAAAATGTAGCCCTTCCTCTTTTTCTTTCCATCACATCTTTCATTCTCTGCATAACGGGGCAAGGCACACCGGTTCGGCGGGGCCTTTTCCCGCTGACCGGTGCTGCCATTTGTTGAATATTCGCCTTTTTCGCTGTTGATTTGCTTTTTTTGTCAAATGAAGCACGGCCCCTCATAATTCAAACTTATGGACTCCATTTGTTGCCGCACTTGATACATTGTATGACAAGCTTTTTACTGCCAAACAAGCCACCAAGTAAGCCGACTGGGCCTAACAGAATGCCACCAACAGCAGCTTTACCTAAACCGAAGCCCTTCCCGCTAGCATGATACGCATTTCTTGCTTTACACCTTGGGCAAATAACAGCTGTATCATTTTCTACATAAATAGCTGGCGTTGCCGTGTGATAATCTGGTGGGGTAATATCTATAGGTTGTACTGATTGCGGATGCCGTACTGCTAACTGTTTGGGCGTTGCATATTTTTGCTGAATTTCTTCGAGTTGACCAATCATTTCTAGCGCACCTTCAAAAGGGTTTGATTTCAGGAAAATAATTTGTTCATCTATGCTTAATCCCTCCAATTTTGAGCATCCGTCTTGTGTGCGTTTAAGTTCTGCTTCTACTCGCCTACCTTCATCTTGAGAAATTCTGAGCCTTTCACTAGCCAGTTTGACTTCTTCTTGAGCTGCTCTAAGATCCTCATTTTGCAAAATACTCCATAAGTCAAGATACGCATCAGATTTTCCCTCAAGCTGTTTCTCAGTTAGTACAGTACTCTTGTCCATCAGATCATCTAAAGTTATTTCGTCAAGCCGGAATTGTTCTTGTAACTTATCAGTTTCTTGCTTTAGAGATAAAAAATCTTTTTTGACTTCTTGCCTTAAATTTTCGGAATGGTTTTTAGATTTTTGTTTGAGTTCCGCATTCTGTTTATCTGTTTTGGCGACAGCTTCTCTGGTACTATAATTTTCAAATAAAGTAACAAACTCTTCTGATTTACCCGCAAACATATCATTTCGTAGAGCTGTATATTGAACAGCCCAATCTTCTCTTGACGCTCCTGTGTCACTATGCGTTTTATACAATTCTAATGTCTTTTTAGTCAGTTCATCATAAAAAGCTTCAATCCCTAATTCTGTTTCCCGTGCTTTGATCAAATCGTCGTCATATTGTTTTTGCTGCAGTTGCTTTGCAGCATCTAAGTTGTCTTCAAGCTGTTTTTTCTGTTTTACAATGTTTAGTTCAGTTTCGAGTTTAATTGGAAAGCCACAATTTGGGCATGTCTCTGCCTTGTCTGATATCTCTTTAGTACATTCTGGACAAGAAACTAATGCCATTGTTTTCTCTCCTATCGAAATCTAACTTTCAGTTTTTAAATAACAATCCGTTATTGCTAGGGTTGCAACATTTTTATAAATCAATTAAATCAGTGCCATTTTTATTGATGTAATACTTGTTGAACTTGGTTGCCAACCAAAAATACTTCGAAAATATTTTTTTATTACTTACGTGCTTTTGTAGGTTTTTTTCTATAGTTGTTTTGAGGTAATTTACAAAGTCATCTAGCGAGGTAATTCCAAGGCTTGTGATGTGTGAACTTAATGCTACCGATAGTGGAAATGTATTTATGTAGTAAAATCCATCATCGTCTCTCAAAATGTTATTAATTGTATTAAAATCTTCATTCAACTTGTAACTCTTACTAAGAGTTTTATATTCTTCTGCTCCTACTGCTGGCCCAGTTGTATTTTTTATTAGTGAATAAACTGAGTCAGATATTAATATTCTTGGATAAACCGCAAAGTTGCTCTCTAGTAAATAGGCTTCATTCATCGCCGGACCAAAGACGACTCTATCATTATGGTATAGCTTTCCGTGTGCAACACCTCCACGGAGGAATAACCCATATTCTATGAAACTTTCTGACAACTTTTTAACATGCAGAATTAAATCCGATATATGTTTTATGTCGCATGAAATGACTATTGAGTCTGAAAAAAATGTAGCTTCTGTTGTATGTAACTTGTCTAAACCTATTTCTTGATATATTCCTTTCTGTTTGTAATTTGATACTTCTGCAAAATATAATGGGCTAAGGATGTCTAATAGTGATTTTTCTTGAAGATCTTCTGTTTGCTGCTTAAAGCCAAGTATATCAATAAATGCGACAATTCGATCATTCACTTCTGATCTCCATGGTTCACGGATTATTTCCCTCGGTTTGTCGTTCAACTATGTTGTTGGGCAGTTCACACGCGCGTGCGCGTGAACTGCTGATCTAACCTGATGAAAACATTTTAGTATGTGCACATTAAAGCGATAACAGATCAACCGTAGGAAGGCAAGAAATCAACGCATCGCTAAGGGATCTCCCACTGTGCCGTGGGGAACGAGAAGGTTCCGCCGTGTTCGCGGCGCCAGATGGCTTCGGTTCCGGTGACGACAAGGTGCCACGTCTGCATGGCGCTGTCTGGCTCTTTCTCCGAAAAGGCCGTGGGGGTCAGGACAGCCGCGCACCAGCCGGGCTCCGGTGCCCTGACGGATCGATAGATGATCGTCTCGATGCCGGCTTCGCGCGCAATTCTGCCAAAGGACTGGGTGGCGCCGTAGTCCGATGGATGCATCCAATCCGCTTCCCACTGGTCGAAAGGTGGGCGCCGCAGATCGACACCCCGACTATCGATGGCAACGCTGAAGGCGGTGTGGGAAACCGGACCGAGACGTTTGAGTCCCTCCGTCTCCCGGAGAAACCTCCATCGCCAGTAACCCACTTCCGCCGCGGCTGTCCCCACCGACTCGGCGCCGTAAAAGACTCCCGGGTCGGTGGGGGACCGGAACCTGGAACCGGGGTGAAAGGGAACGTAGCGGAAAGGGGCCGTGAGGAGATAGTCAAAGCCTTGGGCAGAGGGAGGGAGCGGCGGCTTGCTCTGTTCGAGGATCTCTTCGAGCAGTTCCTGTTCCGCCAGGGTATCCACGAGCTTCAAGGTGGAGGCCATGTGCTGGGATTCGACGATGCGCCAGATTTTCTCGCTGAAGCGTCGGGCTTCAGACGATACCGCGTCTGGCGTCCAGGTAGGAAACGACACGGACGAGTCCCTCCGTTGATGTGATCAGGTCGGCGGGCTTCTGCCCGGCAAGGGCGTGGTTTGTGCTGTTCAGCCAGCGGCGGGCGTCTTCGGCGTCACCGCCTACTATGGCGTCGAGGGAGCGGAAGAGCCTGACGAGGAGCACGGCGAACTCCCATTCCTTTTTTTCTGGGGAAAGGAGGTAGGTGCCGGCGTGGAGCCTCGACGCGGTGGAGGTGCTGACACCGAGAATCTGCGCCAGCTTCACTTGCGACAGGTTAAGGATTCCTGCCGCGGAAACGGCGGCTTTGGAAAGTACCGCTTCCCTGTCGGCGCTGTGTGCTGCACGGTTTGCCAGGGCCATTGCTTCTCCTTGATTGCTGAATTGTTGTCTGGAGAAATAATATCAAATTATTGTTGCTGGTGCAAGGTTGTCATCGGGCCAACAATTCATCCTCTATCGCCCCAGCTTCGGGAACTCCACCGGCAGCAGCGGCCGGGGGGTGAGGTGCTCGGGGAGGCGGATCAGCCGGGTTTCCGGCGCAATGGCCAGCTCGTCATAAATGAGGTGGCCCTTTGTGTTGTAGCTCTTGGAGAGGTGCATGGGGAGAAGCCAGCCGGGGCGAAGCTCCCGGGCCAGGGCTGATACGTCCTCCGTGCAGAGGTGATGTGAGTTGCGGGCTTTGTCCCTGTCGGCGGCCAGGAACGAACATTCGCAGGCGAGGAGCGTGACGCCGGAGAGGAGCCGCCGTGCCGTGGCCAGGTTTTCCGGGCTCGCCCCGATATCGGTGAGATAGCCGATGCTGGCCGGTTCCTGCTCCCGCCGAATTGCCTCGAATAGCTGCCGCCCTTCCATGGTTCGCACCGTCTCGCCGCCGGCCGTTATTATCGGTACGTCAATGGTTTTCCCGTCCAGTTCTCCCCGATAGAACCTGCTTTTCAACTCCCGCAGCCACTCCCCCGGCATGATCCCTTCCGTTGCAATTTTCTCCCCGTCGATCCAGAAGGATGGGCGTTCGGTGATCCGGAAAGCAAGGGTGGGGATGGCGTTGTGGTCGCAGATTTCCGCGTCGACCGTGAGGAATTCGTTGCGGTAGATCTCGGGTCCAGGCCGTGGCGTTTCCCCCTCCGGCAGGCAGGGGAACCCCCGGGCGCCGGGGAAGGTGAAGTGGATGGTCCGGCCGGGATGAATCTCGTGAACCCGGAAGGTGCACCAGTAGGATTCGGTCAGGTTCCAGTCGTAGCCGGCCAGCTTCGCCGTCACCTTCTTGGCGATACCCGGCGGGCCGAAGAGCTCTACGGTTCGGGGGGAGACGTGGATATGGCGGACCAGGGTGTCGAACCCCATGAAGTGGTCCATGTGGGCGTGGGTCACAAAAATTGCGTCGAGGGATTTCAACACCCGCTTGGCCAGGTGATGGAGCTGGCCGCAGTCGATGAGGATGGCCCGCCCCAAGGGACGGACGTTCACCAGCAGCAGCGGGTCGTCCAGGAGCCCCGCGCAGAAGGTGGGTTCCAGGTAGCGGAAGGGGAGGCGTTTCATGGTGGTGCCTCGCGGGAGAAGTCGAGAGTCCTGGAAGCCCGTCTGCGCTCAGAGCGCTCCGTCGGGCTCCCCGGACTCACGAATTCGGTGGATATGAAAAAGGCCTACTCAAACGAGCAGGCCTTTTAAGTTTATCACGGAATCGGACTATCCTCTCTTGAGGACCCGTGCCGCTTCCTTGGCGTGGTAGGTGAGGATGAGATCCGCCCCGGCCCGCTTGAAGGAGAGGAGCGTTTCCATAATGACCCGCTCCTCGTCGATCCAGCCGGCCCGGCCGGCGGCCTTGATCATGCTGTATTCGCCGGAGACGTTGTAGACGGCCAGGGGGAGGTCGAACTCCTCCCGAAGGTCCCGGACGATGTCCAGGTAAGGGAGCCCCGGCTTCACCATGATGATGTCGGCACCTTCCTCCACGTCCATGCGGGTTTCGCGGATGGCCTCCAGGCGGTTCCCCGGGTCCATCTGGTAGGAGCGGCGGTCGCCGAACTGGGGTGTTGATTCGGCCGCTTCCCGGAACGGCCCGTAGTAGCCCGAGGCATACTTGGCGGAATAGCTCATGATGGGGATGTGCTTGTAGCCGTGGTTGTCGAGGGTTTCGCGGATGGCCATGACCCGGCCGTCCATCATGTCCGACGGCGCCACCATGTCGGCCCCGGCCTCGGCGTGGGAGAGGGCCTCCTGCGCCAGAAGCTCCAGGGTCTCGTCGTTGTCCACATCGCCGTCCTTGATGATACCGCAGTGGCCGTGGTCGGTGTACTCGCACATGCAGACGTCGGTGATGACCGCCAGCCCCGGCACCTGTTTTTTCAGGGCGCGGATCGTTTCCTGGATGATGCCGTGCTCGGCGTAGGCGTCGCTCCCCACGGCGTCCTTGGTCTCGGGGATGCCGAAGAGGATCACCGCAGGGACTCCCAGTTCGTAAACCTCCTGGGCCTCCTCGACAATGTGCTCGATGGATTGCTGATAGATCCCCGGCATGGAGGATATCTCTTTTTTGATACCCTTGCCGAAGGCGGAAAACATGGGATAGATCAAGTCATTAGCGGATAGGGTGGTCTCTCGGACCATCCGGCGGAAAACCTCTTTGCCCCTGATTCTGCGGGCGCGGAATGTGGGAAAGAACATGTTTCGTGTCTCCTTGAAGTCTGATGGGATGCGCTTTGCAGTGACCGGACCATATTACTCCATGTTGCAGGTCTCCCTCAAATATATTATTGGCGGCAACCGGATGGTATCTTCTCATCCGTGGCTTTTACCGTTGCGGAGAGCCTGCATTTTGTGGCAAAAATAGTGATGGCCGACGGTAGTTTTTCGAGGCTGCCGGTACGCTTATCAAGCTGGAGGTTTTCCCCCATGGCAAGATCAAACATGGGCGCCGCAGTAGATTCCCTGGCGCTCCTCATGATCCGGATTCCCCTTGGCGTCATCTTTATCGCTCATGGTTCCCAGAAGCTCCTTGGAGCCTTTGGCGGTCAAGGGCTCACAGCCACTTTCAGCACGTTTGAAGCAAAGCTCGGCATCCCGCCGATTCTCACGCTCCTTGCCATCATTGCCGAATTCGGCGGCGGGATCGGAGTCCTTTGCGGTTTTCTCACCCGGCTGTCGGCTTTCGGCATCGCCTCAACCATGGCGGTTGCCATCTATAAGGTTAACTGGGCCGGCGGGTTTTTTCTGAATGCCTCCTGTGCCCCCGGCCGGGGCCAGGGTTTCGAGTACAACCTGGCTCTTCTGGGCATGGCCCTGGCGCTGCTATTCACCGGCGGAGGGGCCTGGTCGGTGGATCGTTATCTATTCAGGCGGTAAAAGCGGGAGTTTCTAAAAGATTGAATCCTTCAACTCTCGGATAATTTCCACTTGCCGCTGGAAGATATACTGTGAAACCCCCTTTTCGGCTCTGGCGTCGGGTTGAATTTCGCAGATGGCGAGATTTTTTTCCTTTGCGGGTATGACCCGCAGGAGTGTGGCGGGCATTTCGAAGGGGCCGCCGGGCAACCCCAGGCGAACGGACCCCTTAAGGGCGTTTTCCGGCGGATTCGGGATTTCGGCGACGATGGCGATGCCGCCGATGGAAATGTCGTTCAGGGTGCCGGTCACAGTTACGCCTGGGGCGCTGAACACCGCCGAAATCGGGTCCTTCACCTCAACCCGCACGTACTGGCGCCGCTCGGCCCGTATCACCGCATAGGTGAACTTGGTCGCCATCGCCACGCACTTGTCGATGTTCACGTAGCTTACGGAAGCCAGCACGTCATGGGGAAAGTGGCTGCTCTTGAGAAAAGTCTGCTTTTCCAGGTGCATGACCACCGCCTGCTGATGATGGATCGAAAGCTCCGCCGTGTCGCCGTCCAGGGATTCCACCGTGGCCCCGAAGTTGACTGGGATTGACTGGTAGTAATTGAGAAGCCGCAGGTCGTTGGAGCGGGTCCCGTTTTTGATGGCTGCGAGGATTTCAAGGATCTGGCGGTTGTCTTCACGGGCATCGGCAACGGATACGAGCTGGTAGTAATCGTTCATCGTCTCATCCTTGCAGGGAGATGGGTAGAGGCATACTATTGGTTGTCAGGGTGCGGCGTGTTCGTGTATAGTTAATCCCGGCGAAGATATTCTCTTCGCCTTTCGTTTGTCCAGCGCTTTTAGATACTTTAATGAATATGGAGCAGCCATTGAAGAAGCATAACGAGCAGGAAGTCGACCGTCGGCGCACGTTCGCCATCGTAAGCCACCCGGACGCCGGCAAGACCACCATTACCGAGAAGCTGCTGTTGTTCGGCGGCGCCATCCAGCAGGCCGGCGAGGTGCGCGCCCGCAAGGCGGCCCGCCATGCCACCTCCGACTGGATGGAGATGGAGAAGCAGCGGGGAATATCGGTCACCTCGTCGGTAATGAAGTTCACCTACCGGGACTACGAGGTGAACCTTCTCGATACTCCGGGCCACAACGATTTCTCCGAGGATACCTACCGGGTCCTCACCGCCGTGGACTCGGCCCTCATGGTCATCGACGCCGTGAAAGGGGTGGAGAGCCAGACCATCAAGCTACTCGATGTCTGCCGGTTGCGCCACACCCCCATCATGACCTTCGTCAACAAACTGGACCGGGAAGGGCGCGATCCTTTTGAGCTTATCGACGAAATCGAGAAAGTCTTGAGGATTCAGTGCGCCCCCATGACCTGGCCCATCGGGATGGGGAAGAGGTTTCGTGGCACCTACCACCTCTACACCAAGGAACTCATCATCTTTGACGCCGAGGCGGAGCGGGGGACCGGCAACATCATTTCGCTCTCCGGCCTCGACGATCCCCGCCTCGACGAAATCCTCGGCTCCCAGGCCGCGGAGCTTCGCGCCGACATCGAGCTTCTGGAGGGGGCGGCCCATCCCTTCGAGGAGGAGGCCTACCTGGCCGGCCTCCAGACGCCGGTATTCTTCGGCAGCGCCATCAACACTTTCGGGGTCCAGCAGCTCCTCGACACCTTCGTGGAGAACGCTCCGGCGCCGCTTCCCCGGGAAGCGGTCAGCCGCACCGTCTCCCCCTACGAGGAGCCCTTCTCCGCCTTCGCCTTCAAGATCCAGGCGAACATGGACCCGGCCCACCGGGACCGTATCGCCTTTTTCCGCATCTGTTCCGGCAAGTTCACCCGGGGGATGAAGGTGCGCCACGTGCGGCTCGGCCGCGAGGTGGCCATCAACAATGCCACCATCTTCATGGCCCAGGACCGGACCAACGTGGACGAGGCGTTTCCCGGCGACATCATCGGCATCCACAACCACGGCACCATCAAGATCGGCGACACCTTCACCATGGGGGAAGAGCTGAAATTCACCGGCATCCCCAACTTCGCCCCGGAGCATTTCCGCAAGGTGCGGCTTCTGGACCCCCTGAAATCAAAAGCGCTGGAAAAGGGGCTGACCCAGTTGGCCGAGGAGGGGACTACCCAGGTCTTCCGTCCCCTCATGGGGGCCGACTGGATTGTCGGCGCCGTGGGTGTGCTCCAGTTCGACGTGGTCATGCACCGGCTGGAGCACGAGTACAACGTGAAGGCCACCTACGAACCCGCCGCCTATGCCACCGCCCGGTGGGTGACCGGCGAGAAGAAAAAGCTGGAAGAATTTCAGAAGAAGGAAGTCATGAGCTGCTACATCGACGGAGAGGGGAATCTGGCCTACCTGGCCGGCTCCCAGTGGCGCCTCGACAACACCATGGACAACTGGAAAGACCTACAGTTCCACGCCACGCGGGAGCACAGTTAGCAGCCTGTTAAGCCGATTGCCGGTTCGGGGGCGGCCTGATCCTCCCCCGTTCCATACTTCCCTCGCAATTTCCTCTGTTTCCGTTCATAAATCCTTCCTTTTCATCCCCTGCAATCGGTGCTATTTTTGATAGAATTAATTCAATCATTGGCAGGATTTGCATGGACCCGCAAGAACTCAAAAAGCTCCTGAATGCATTCAAGGACGGCGCCCTCGGCGAGGACGAAGTGCTGGCTCGGCTGCGGCACCTCCCCTTCGAGGATGTCGGCGATGCCATGGTGGATCACCATCGGAGTCTCCGCCAGGGGTTCCCCGAGGTGATTTTCGGTGCCGGCAAGAGCGCCGGCCAGATCGAGCGGATCATGGCATCCCTGTCCGCCCGGGGGAACAATGTCCTCGTGACCAGGCTGGATGAGGCCAAGGCCCTGGCGGTGAAAGCGGCCTTCCCCTCTGCAGTCTGGCATGCCGACGCCCGTTGCCTCACCCTGGAGGAAAAACCGGTGGAGAAGCGGGGACGGGGGGTGGTGCTCGTCATTTCGGCGGGGACGTCCGACCTCCCTGTGGCGGCCGAGGCCCTGGTCACCCTCCGGATGCTGGGGAACGACGCCGAACACCTCTACGACGTGGGGGTGGCGGGGATTCACCGCCTCCTGGCGCGTCGCGAGACGCTCTTTGCCGCCAGCGTCCTCATCGTGGTGGCCGGAATGGAAGGTGCTCTTCCGTCGGTGGTGGGGGGGCTGGTGGACCGGCCGGTCATCGCCGTTCCCACGTCGGTGGGTTATGGCGCCTCCTTCGGCGGTATCGCCGCCCTTCTCGGGATGCTCAATTCCTGCGCCGCCGGGGTCACCGTGGTGAATATCGACAACGGTTTCGGCGCCGCCGTGGCGGCAAGCACCATCAACAGGGTATGAGGATTTCGTGAAGATACTTTATTTAGACTGCTTTGCCGGCATTGCCGGAGACATGACCGTGGCCGCCCTTCTTGATCTGGGGGTCCCCTTCGATGTGGTGCGGGATGCTGTCGAGAGGCTCCCCATCCCCCGGTCTAGCTACTCTCTGTCCTTTGAGCAGACGAGCCGCAAGGGACTTGCCGCCACCCGTTTCGTGGTTCATGTGGAGGAGCACCAGCCCCATCGCCACTATGCCGGCATTGCCGCCATGATAGAGGAGAGCACCCTATCCGAGGGGGTGAAGGAGAAGGCTCAGCGCATCTTCTTCCGTCTGGCCGAGGCCGAAGCGAAGGTCCACGGAGTCGAAATCGAGCGGGTCCATTTCCATGAGGTGGGAGCGGTCGATTCCATTGTCGATATCGTTGGCGCGGCCGCCGCCCTGGAGTGGCTCGGCGTTGATGCAATCCATGGTGCGCCCCTACCCTTGGGGAGCGGTTTCGTGGAGACTGCCCACGGCCGTCTGCCGGTGCCTGCTCCGGCCACGGCGGAGCTTCTGCGGGGGATACCGGTCCATGGGGAGGCGGGTCCCGGGGAACGGGTCACCCCCACCGGAGCCGCCATCCTGACCGCCCTGGCCACCGGCTTCGGCCGGGCGCCGGCCATGACCGTTACCGGCATCGGGTGCGGTGCGGGCACCAAGGATTTCGAAGATATGCCCAACGTCCTGAGGGTCTTCCTGGGGGAGGCGGATTCCGGTTTCCAGCGGGACGAGGTGACGGTCATCGAGACCCACATCGACGACATGAACCCGGAGATTCTCGGCCACGTCCTGGAGCGGCTCATGGATGCAGGGGCACTTGATGCGGCCTACTCCCCCCTGCAGATGAAGAAAAACCGTCCGGCGGTGAAGCTCACCGTCATCACCCGCCCCGGTCAGCGCGACGAGCTCGCCTCCCTGGTGCTGCGGGAGACCTCCGCCATCGGGGTTCGGTTCTACCCCGCAGCCCGCCTGAAGCTGGCTCGGGAAAAAGAGGAGCGCATCACATCCCTGGGCGCAGTGACGGTAAAGGTGATCCGCGACGGCGAAACCGTGGTCAGGGTGACTCCGGAGTATGATTCCTGTCGCCGGATCGCCGCCGAGCGGGGGGTGCCGCTCCTGGAAGTCTACCGGATCGTGGAGCGGGAGGCGGGGCAGCCATGAGGGGATTTGTCATTGCCGCGGCAAGCTGGTTCGGTACCGGGTTTTTCCCCGTGGCGTCGGGGACGGTGGGGACCCTGGGCGCCATCCCTCTCTATATACTTCTGGCAAGGATGCCCCTCTGGCTTTATCTCGCGACCCTCGTGCCGTTCTTCTTCCTGGCTTCGTGGGTCTCCGGGGCTGCGGAAGGGGAATTCGGCGAGAAGGATTCGGGGAAGATCGTCATCGACGAGGTGATGGGCTATCTGATTACCATGGCAGGGGCCCCGTTTAACTGGCAGAGCATCTTGATCGGTTTTCTCCTCTTCCGTTTTTTCGACATCGTCAAGGTGCCGCCGGCCCGCTACTTCGACCAGCAGGTGAAGAACGGCTACGGCGTCGTCCTCGATGACGTGGTAGCGGGGATCTATGCCTGCGCATCACTCCATTTGGTGCTGAGGTTCCTGTGAAGACGGCAATTCTCTCCATTGGCGACGAGCTTCTGCTTGGGGAGGTGGTCGACACCAACTCCGCCCGGATTGCGGCGCGCCTGGCCGATGAGGGGATCGCCACGGCCCGGAAGCTGACCGTGGGGGATGACGAGGGGGCGATTGCGGCTGCCTTGGAGGAGCTTGCCCGGGGGCACGACGTGGTCATCGCCACCGGCGGCCTCGGCCCCACCGACGACGATGTGACCGCCCGGGCTGCGGCCAGGGCCACGGGGCGGCGCCTTGTTCTCAACGAAGAGGCCATGGGACATCTCAAGGAGTTTTTCGTTCGCCTGGGGCGGGAGATGCACCCGGCCAACGGACGCCAGTGTCTTCTGCCGGCCAAGGCCGAACTTGTCCCGAACCCCACCGGCACCGCCAGCGGCTTTCATCTCCTGCTCGACGGCTGCCTCCTTATTTTCCTCCCCGGCGTCCCTTCCGAGATGGCCGCGATGCTTGAGGAGACGGTTCTTCACCTGGTGCTTGCCCGTCGCAGTGGTCCTCAGCGTACCAGGACTTCGACCCTTACGGCCTTCGGCCTCTCCGAGGCGGAGATCGGCGCCCGGCTTTCGGATATTGACCGCTCGCGGCCGGGGCTCGGTGTCGCCTACTGTGTCGAGTACCCCATGGTTCAAGTGAAGCTCCGGGCCACTGGAGATGATGAGGAAGTGCTGGCGACTCTCCTGGAGGATGCGGAGGCCCTGGTGCGGGCACGGCTCGGAGACCACGTGGTCGCCGGGGACGGTGAGACCATCGACACGGTGGTGGCCGGGCTCTTCCGGGAAACGGGAATGACCCTGGCCCTGGCAGAGTCGTGTACCGGGGGGCTCATTGCCAGTCGGATCACGGCCGTTGCCGGCAGTTCGGGTTATTTTCTGCTGGGTGCGGTCACCTACTCAAACGATGCAAAGTCCAACCTTCTCGGCATTCCAGGGGACATTATTGCGGAGAAGGGGGCCGTGAGCGCCGAGGTGGCCAAGGCCATGGCCCGTGGCGCCCGGAAGCTTGCCGGCAGCGATCTGGCCCTTGCCGTTACCGGCATAGCCGGCCCTGACGGGGGGAGCCCCGACAAGCCGGTGGGGACCGTGTTCATAGCCCTGGCGGATCGGGCCGGTTGCTCGGCCAAGGTATATAACTTTTCGGGGGACCGTGAGAAGATCAGGACGATCACAGCTGTTACGGCCATGGATTGGCTGAGAAGGCGGCTTCTGGCATACCCGGTCGATAGGTAGTCATGTCTTCAACAAAGGATTGGAAATATATTGTGTTCGGCTGGAGAGGCGCCATTGTGCTCCTTTTGGGGTTCGTCGGCACTTTCTTCGCCTACAGCTTCCATGGCGCTCCCATCTTTGGCTTCCTTTCCTTTGTCCTCGTTCTCTTCATTACCTGCTTCAGTTTCATGGCCGTGAACTTCCGCCGCATGAAAAGCATTGAGGCGTTGGCCCATGTCCACGAGTTGATGCAGGTGCAGAGGGAGCTGGACAAAACTGTGCGCCGTTACCGCAGCCTCCTCGAGGGGGCCGGGACGGCCATTTTTGTGTTCAGTGCCGATACGGGAATGCTGGTGGAGGCCAATCGCCGCGGAAACGAGCTCTTTGGTTACGACAAGGAAGAGATGGCCCTGTTGCGGGGGAAGGATCTCGTGCTTGAGGAGGACCAGGAGAAATTCGTCGCGCTAGTTCACCGGGTGGCCAGGCGGGGACGGGGGCGCTCCGACGGGATCAACTTCCGCCGCAAAGTGGGGGAGCGTTTCCTGGGCGAGATCGAGGCCCGCCTCATTGACCTCGGGGACGAGAAGGTGGTTCACGCCGCCGTTCGGGACATTACCTACAAGCACCGGGCCGAGCGTGAACTGCGCCAGAGGAACAAAGAGCTCTCCACGCTCATCGGCATCATTGCCAGAGCCAATCAGGATATGGAGCTGGAGACCGTGCTCGATGTGACGCTGCGTGAAACCATCGAGGCTTTCGGTGCCGACGGCGGCGGGATCCATCTTCGGGAGCGGGATGGAACGCTGCGTCCCACCGCTTCCGTCAATCTTCCCGAACAGCTCCGCTTTATCCTTGCCCGCCGGGAGGAGGAGAGCCCTCTGGAGCGAATCGCCGCAACCGCTGCCCCCCTCGCCCTGGAAAACCTGGCTGCCGGCATTGCCGGATGCTCTTCTCCGGAGCTTTTGCAGGGATGGAAGGGGTTTGCCGGTGTCCCCCTGTCCGTCCGCAACCGCGTTACCGGCGTTATGTACCTGCTGAGCAAAAAAGAGCGGCGTTTCAGCGAAGATGATGTTGCCCATTTCCTTTCCATCGCCGGCCAGATGGGAATCGTTATCGAGAATGCCCGGCTCTTTAATGAGCTTAAGTGGAAGAGCGATGAACTCATGGGGTCGCTCCGGCTCCTGGAGCGCAACAGCCATGAGCTGGCCTTCTCCCAGCACCGTCTCCGCACCAATCTTATGCTTGTGGAACGGGCTAATCAGGAACTGGAGCGAATCGATCGGATGAAGTCGAACTTCCTCGGCATGGTTTCCCACGAGTTCCGCACCCCGTTGACCAGTATCATGAGCGGCACCGAGTTTCTCCTCTCCTCCCCATCCTTCAGCCTCGACGGCAATTCCCGCAAGGTCCTCGACATGATTCACCAAGGGGGAGAGCGGCTATCCGAGATAGTCAGCGATATTCTAAAGGTGGCGAAGCTGGAGGCTGACTGCACAACGGTCAACCGTTCGTCGCTCCACATTGTCCAAGTCTTCGAAGAGGTTCTGGCTGAGGTGGAATCTCTGAGTATCGAGCGGGATCTCACCATCGTCTTTGCCGATATGGAAAGACTTCCCTACTGCAGCGGCGACCGGGAATGCTTCAGGGATATTTTTACCGAGCTTCTGGAAAACTCCATAAAGTTTACCCCCGACGGCGGCACCATAATGGTTGACGCGCGGGTGGTGGACCGGAAGGTGCTTGAGCGGAAGGAGAAGATTCTCGCCCGCTTCAATCCCTGGTTCCTGGCCCAGGCTGAGGATCGGAGCTATCTGGAAGTTGAGGTGCGGGACAGCGGCATCGGCGTCAGCCATGAGGAACAGGTGAAAATCTTCGACAAGTTCTACGAAGTGGGGGATATCCGCCATCACTCCAGCGGTAAGAACAAATTCCAGGGTAAGGGGACCGGCCTGGGGCTTGCCATTGTGAAGGGGATGGTTGAAGCCCATGGCGGCATGGTATGGGTGGAAAGCCATGGGGGGGCGGAGGACGCCCAGTTCGGCAGCGCTTTTTTCGTGCTCCTCCCCCTGGAGGATTGCCTCACGCAGCCGCCGCTCCCCCTCGCCGAAGCCGGTATGCCAGGCACCGGCGGCGGGTATCCGCGAAACGGCGGCTCCGGCCCTGAAGATACCCATTGAAAAAGACGAAACACCTGTGCTATCTCTGATCAACTATCCCGGACAGGGCCGATTTTCCGCCCCTGTTACTACCACGTAGGAGGATTTCGTGACCCAGGAACGCGAGAAGGCGATTGAACTGGCGCTCAGCCAGATAGAGAAGCAGTTCGGCAAAGGTGCCATCATGCGGCTGGGTGCTGGCGAGGCCCTTCCGGATATCGATGCCATCCCCACCGGTGCCCTTTCCCTGGACATCGCACTCGGCGTTGGGGGGGTTCCCAGGGGGCGGGTGATAGAGATCTATGGCCCCGAGTCGTCGGGCAAGACGACCCTGGCCCTGCACATTGCCGCCGAGGCCCAGAAACTGGGCGGCATCGCGGCTTTCGTGGACGCCGAACACGCCCTGGACATCGGTTATGCCCGCAAGCTGGGAGTTAAAACCGACGACCTCCTGGTCTCCCAGCCCGATACCGGCGAGCAGGCCCTGGAGATCGCCGAGATGCTCGTGCGGAGCGGCGCAGTTGACGTTCTCGTAATCGACTCGGTGGCGGCCCTGGTTCCCAAGGCGGAGATCGAGGGGGATATGGGGGATTCCCACGTGGGGCTCCAGGCCCGCCTCATGTCCCAGGCCCTGCGCAAGCTCACCGGCATCATCTCCAAGTCCAACTGCTGCGTCATCTTCATTAACCAGATCCGGATGAAAATCGGCGTCATGTTCGGCAGCCCCGAGACCACCACCGGCGGCAACGCCCTCAAGTTCTACGCCTCGGTCCGCCTCGACATCCGCAAGATCGCCACCCTCAAGCAGGGGGATGCGGTTGTCGGCTCCCGCACCAAGGTTAAGGTGGTGAAGAACAAGGTGGCCCCGCCGTTCAAGGAAGTGGAGTTCGATATCTACTACGGCGAGGGGATTTCCCGGCTGGGGGACCTCCTGGACCTGGCCGTTGACCGCAAGATTATCGACAAGAGCGGCGCCTGGTTCTCCTACGGTTCCGACCGGATCGGCCAGGGTCGCGAGAACTCCCGGAACTTCCTCAGGGAGCATCCGGAGATGGTGGCCGAAATCGAGGACAAGATTTACGAAACGGCCGGCATTCCCCGCAAAGGGGGGAAGGAAGAGGCGGCGTAGCCCATGGAACTCAATGATATTCTTGCCATAGCGGTTAAGGCCAAAGCGTCGGATATCCACATCAAGACGGGGCTCCCCCCGGTTGTCCGGATCGATGGACGGCTGCGGCCCATTCCCAATGCACAGCGCCTTGCTCCGGACCAGGTGCGCGCCATGGCCTTTGCCATCATGAATGAACGGCAAAAGGGGATCTTCGAGGAGCACTACGAGTGCGACGTGGCCTACGGGGTGCCGGGACTCGGCCGCTTCCGGGTGAGTATCTACTCCCAGCGGGGGACGGTTGCCATGGTCTTCCGGTCCATCCCCTTCGGCATCCCCTCCATTGAGAACCTGACCCTCCCGCCGGTCATCAAGAAGCTCGCCCTTGAGGAACGGGGGCTCATCCTCGTCACCGGCACCACGGGAAGCGGCAAGTCCACGACCCTGGCCGCCATGATCGACTACATCAACGAGCACCGGACCTGCAACATCATCACCGTCGAAGACCCGGTGGAGTTCCTGCATCGGGACAAGAAGAGCATCCTCTCCCAGCGGGAGGTGGGTTTCGATACACTTTCCTTCTCCACCGCCCTCAAGGGCGCCCTGCGCCAGGACCCGGACGTGGTCCTAGTGGGGGAGATGCGGGACCTGGAAACCATCGAGACCGCCATGCACGCGGCCGAGACCGGGCACCTGGTCATGTCCACCCTCCATACCCTGGACGCCGCCGAAACCATCAACCGGATCATCTCCGTATTCCCCCCCTTCCATCAGCGTCAGATACGGCTCCAACTCTCCGGGGTCATCAAGGGGGTCATATCCCAGCGGCTCGTTCCCCGGGCCGATGGCAAGGGGCGGGTCCCTGCCGTAGAGGTGATGATCGGCACTGCCCGGATCAAGGAATACATCGACGACAAGGACAAAACGAAGCTTCTTTCCGAAGCCATTGCCCAAGGGTTCACCACCTACGGGATGCAGACCTTCGACCAGTCACTCATGCAGCTCTATACCGGCAAGCTCATCACCTATGAAGAGGCGCTCCGGCAGTCCACCAACCCGGATGATTTCGCCCTCAAGGTGTCGGGCATCTCTTCCACGTCCGACAGCACGTGGGACAACTTCGTTCACGACGAAGCCCCCCCCGCGGCTGCTGGAGATACGCCCACCGAGGGGATCGAGAAGTTTTAGATGGGGGAGGAGCGGAGCGGGTTCAGCCGCGCCCTCGATATTCTCTCCCGGCGCGACCACAGCGAGGCGGAGCTGGCTCTGAAGCTGCGGCGCAAGGGGATCGGCGAAGGAGAAATCGCATCCGTCGTGGCCCGCCTGCGGGAGTTGGGGTATCTCAACGACCTGCGCCTGGCCGAGCGGATAGCGGAAACGGCCATGGCCGGCGGCAGGATGGCGGGACCGCGGCTCAGCCGGGAACTTATCCGGCGCGGAATCCCCAGGGAGCTTGCGGCCGAGGCTCTGGCCCGGGCCACCGAAGGGCGCGATCTGCGGGATGACATAAGGGAGATGCTGGCCGGCAAGTTCTCATCCTTCGACCCAAGGGAGGCGGATTTACGGGAGAAACGGCGGGTGGTCGGATGGTTCCAGCGTCGCGGCTATCCCCTTTCGGCCATCCTGGATGCCCTGCGGGTTTCCGCCGACGAATAAAATTTATCTTTTCAATTCAATCCAGAATACAGAGGACCCGATGACCGGAAACGAACTACGCGCCAGATTCCTGAAATTTTTCGAGGACCGCGGACACACCGTGGTCCCCAGTTCCCTCCTCATCCCCCACAATGACCCGACGCTCCTTTTTGCCAATGCCGGCATGAACCAGTTCAAAGACTGCTTCCTCGGCATGGAGGACCGGGGATACACCCGGGCAACCAGTTCCCAGAAGTGCGTGCGGGCAGGGGGGAAGCACAACGACCTGGAAAACGTGGGGCGTACCGCCCGGCACCATACCTTCTTCGAGATGCTCGGCAACTTCTCCTTCGGCGATTATTTCAAGAAGGAGGCCATCGCCTTTGCCTGGGAGTTCCTCACCAGGGATCTGGGGCTTGACAAGGACCGCCTTTACGTGACGGTCTACACCGATGACGACGAGGCTGCCGACATCTGGCACCACCAGGAGGGGGTTCCCCGGGAGCGGATTTTCCGCTTCGGTGAGAAGGACAACTTCTGGTCCATGGGGGATACCGGCCCCTGCGGCCCCTGCTCCGAGATCTTCTGGGACAACGGCCCCGAGGTGGGGTGCGGCAGCCCCGACTGTACCGTGGGGTGCGACTGCGACCGCTACATGGAGATCTGGAACAACGTCTTCATGCAGTTCAACCGCTCCGCCGACGGCACCATGACCCCGCTCCCCAAACCCTCCGTCGATACCGGCATGGGGCTTGAGCGGATCTGCACTGTCATGCAGGGGGTTAAATCCAACTACGACACCGACCTCCTCCAGGGAGTCATCCGCCACGTGGAACGGCTATCGGGGAAACGGTACCGGGAGAACGAGAAGGACGACGTCTCCATGCGGGTCATCGCCGATCACGCCCGGGCCACCACCTTTCTCATCTGCGACGGTGTCCTTCCCTCCAACGAGGGGCGGGGCTACGTGCTGCGCCGGATCATGCGCCGGGCTGCCCGCCACGCCAAGATGCTCGGCTTTGCCGAGCCGGTCCTCTACCGGACCGTGGACGCCGTGAACGAGATGATGGGGGGCTCATACCCCGAGTTGTTGGAGCGTGAGGAGTACATCAAGAAGGTGATCCGGGCCGAGGAGGAGCGCTTCGCCGAGACCCTCGACCGGGGCCTCGCCATCCTGAACGACGCCGTGGCCCAGCTGAAGGGGGAGGGGAAGACGGTGATTCCCGGCGAGACCCTCTTCCGCCTCTACGATACCTTCGGCTTCCCCACGGACCTCACGGCCGACATCGTCCGGGCCGAAGGGTTCACCATCGACGAGCCCGGCTTTGAGGCGTGCATGGAACGCCAGCGGGAGCAGGCCCGGGAGCACTGGAAGGGTTCCGGCGAAGAGGGGATTGCCGCCGTCCACAAGGAACTCCACAACCGTGGGGTCAGAAGCGCCTTTGTGGGTTATGACGAGAAGTGCAGCTACGCAGCGATCGGCAGCATCCTCCGTGGCGGCTCCGAGGTGGCCGAGGCGAAGGCTGGCGAAAATGTGGAAATCATCACCGACAGGACTCCCTTCTACGGCGAGTCCGGCGGTCAGGCCGGGGATACCGGCACCATCTCCACCGGTTCGGCCCACGTGCGGGTGACCGGCACGATCCGCCCCTATCCAGACCTCATCGTCCACCGGGGAACCGTTGTCGAGGGGACCATCAAGACCGGCGAAGCGTGCGACCTTAAGGTGGCGTCCGTGGATCGTGACGCCACGGCCCGCAACCACACCGCCACCCACCTTCTCCAGACGGCGCTCCGCCGGGTGCTCGGCGAACACGTGAAACAGGCCGGCTCCCTCGTGGCGCCGGACCGGCTCCGTTTCGACTTCACCCACTTTGCCGCCATGACCCCGGAGGAAATCCGGCGTGTGGAGGAGATCGTCAATGCCTTCATCATGGAGAACGATACGGTCCATGCCCGGGAGATGGCCGTTGAGGACGCCATGGAGAGCGGCGCCACGGCCCTCTTCGGCGAGAAGTACGGCGACCGGGTGCGGGTGGTCAAGGTGGGGGAGGTGAGCGCCGAGCTTTGCGGCGGTACCCACGTCCGGGCCGCCGGCGACATCGGCTCCTTCAAGATTCTCTCCGAGGCTGGGATTGCCGCCGGGGTGCGCCGCATCGAGGCCCTGACAGGTATGGGGGCGCTGCGCCACATTCAGGAACTGGAGGATGAAAAGCGGCAGATCGCGGCCCTCATGAAGGCCGAGGGGGGAGACAATATCGACCGGCTCCAGAAACTCCTCGCCCGCCAGCGGGAGATGCAGCGGGAGATCGAGACGCTCCAGTGCCAGCTCAATGCGGCCAAATCCGGCGACCTCCTGGCGGATGTCCGGGAGGTGAACGGTGTGAAGGTCCTCGCCACGACAGTGGAGGTGGATGATCCGAAGAAGCTGAGGGAGTTGGCCGATACCCTCAAGGACCGTATCGGTTCCGGCGTGGTGGCCCTCGGGTGCGAGAAGGACGGCAGGGCCAACCTCCTCGTGGCGGTGACGAAAGATCTGGCGGGCCGCATCAAGGCCGGCGACATCATCCGACAGCTGGCGCCGGTCATCGGCGGGAGCGGCGGCGGCAAGCCGGAGCTGGCCCAGGCAGGGGGGAGCGAGCCGGGTCGGCTGGCCGAGGCCCTCGGCATGGTTTGCGGACTCATAGGCTGACCGGTTCGCCAGAGAGGGATAGGGCATAGCCCCATGGACGTGGTGATGAAATTCCAGGCTGAACGGAGCGTGAAAACGATCCTTGTCGTTGATGACGAAGGGGTGATCCGTGAGCTTTGCGCCCGGGCACTCAAGGGATACAGCGTCCTCCAGGCGGCCGATGGCGAGGAGGCCCTGCGCCTCTTCGAGAAGGGGGGGATCGACGTCATTCTCACGGACGTCATGATGCCGAAACTGAACGGCATCGATCTCCTGAGCCGGCTGAAGGAGATCGAACCTACCATCGTGGTCATCGTCATGACCGGCTATGCCGAGAAGGAGATCATCCTTAACGCCCTCAAGGCCGATGCCGACGACTTCATAACCAAGCCCCTCAATATACTCCAGCTCAAGACGGCGGTGGACAAGGCCCTGGACAAGAAGGCCCTCAAGGAGGAGATCGCCAACCTCAAGAGCATGGACCGGTTGAAGAACAACTTCCTTTCCCTGGTGTCCCACAAGTTCCGCACGCCGCTCACCGCCATCTCCCTTTTTCTCCAGAATCTTGCGGGCGGGGTGTATGACCCGGAAGACCCGGAATTCAGCCGTAACCTGAAACTTATCTGCGGCCAGTCCCACTATCTGGAGAGTCTGGTGGCGGAGCTCCTGGTCTTCAGCCGTTTCATAACGGCCGGGGGGGTGCTTCATCTGGAGCAGTGCAATTTCTGCGAGCTTATTCGTTCCATTGTTTCCACTTCCAGGGAGTCGGCCGCCAAACCGGACGTTGATGAGGTCCTCGATCTGGACCCGGTTCCTCCGTTCCCGCTGGACCGGGAGAAAATTGCCTTTGCCGTCGGACAGGTGATTGACAATGCCTTCAAATTTTCGAACTCGACGGGCAGCGTAACCATCACCCTGCGGGAGGAGGACGGCGTTTGCCGCCTGATTGTGGAGGACTGCGGCGTCGGTATTCCCAGGGAAGAACTGCCCAAAATCTTCGAAAAGTTTTATCAGGTGGATCCCCAGGGGACCGGCCAGATCCGGGGATTCGGCCTCGGCCTCTTCTATGCCCGCGAGTTCATTAAGCTTCATGGTGGTGCCATTATCGTCGAGAGCGAACCCGGCAAAGGGACCCGGGTCACCATTTCCCTCCCCCGTACGTTACCCGGTGCTTCCTGAGAGCATTGCCCCGCCGCCTGCTTTTTGCCGGGATTCCGGAGCAGCGGTAACTTCGCCTTTCATATTGATTATTTCCCCCCATCTGCTATAGTTACACCTTTCTTTCGCCCCTTCCGGCACCACTTTGCGACTAGCTGGAGGTCCAACCGCGTGCAGCATCTCATCGAAAAAGCCAATACCCTCATGGAGGCGCTCCCCTATATCCGGCGCTTCTCCGGGAAAACCATCGTCATCAAGTACGGCGGCCACGCCATGGCTGACGAATCCCTGAAGAAGTCCTTCGCCCTTGACGTCATTCTCCTGAAATCCCTCGGCATCAACACCGTAGTGGTCCACGGCGGGGGCCCCCAGATCAACGAAACTCTCCAGCGCTACGGCATCGTTTCGGAGTTCGTGAAAGGGATGCGCGTCACCGACGCCGCCACCATGCAAGTGGTGGAGATGGTCCTCACCGGCCAGGTGAACAAGGAAGTGGTCGGATACCTGAACCAGCATGGCGGACGGGCCGTGGGCCTATCCGGCAAGGACGGCGGGCTCCTGCTCTGCGAGAAACTCCTGCAGGAGGTGAAGCGGGAGGACGGCACCGTGGAGAAGGTGGACATCGGCTATGTGGGGGATGTGGTCAAGGTGAACCAGGAGCTGATCCAGACCCTGGAGCACGGCAAGTTCATCCCGGTTATCGCCCCCGTCGGGGTCGGCGAGAACGGCGAGAGCTACAATGTGAACGCCGACCTCGTGGCCGGCAGGGTTGCCGGCGCCCTCAAGGCCGAGAAGCTGATTCTTCTCACCGATGTGGAGGGGGTAAAGGACAAGGGTGGAACGCTTCTTTCCAGTATCGCTCTCGATGCGGTTTCGGGTCTCATTGACGATGGCGTTATCACCGGTGGGATGATTCCCAAGGTGAACTGCTGTGTCGATGCCGTTGAAGAAGGGGTCAAGAAGGCGCATATCATCGATGGGCGTGTGCTCCATGCGGTTCTTCTCGAAATTTTTACCGACGTCGGCGTAGGGACCGAGATCCGACGATAGGCATGGATTGGTTGGAGAACCGTGCCACTGGACGAAAATTTGGAGGAAATGCTGATGAAATCTGCTGACTGGATAGCAAAGGGCGACAAATACATCATGAAGACCTATGGCCGGTACCCCCTGGTGCCGGTGCGTGGCGAAGGGTGCCGGGTCTGGGACGCGGACGGGAAGGAGTATCTGGACTTTCTCGCCGGTGTGGCGGTGAACAACCTGGGACACTGCCACCCGAAGGTGGTGGCGGCGATTCAGAAACAGGTCGCCGAGATGATCCATTGCTCCAACTACTACAATATTCCCACCCAGATCGAGCTGGCGGAGCTGCTCTGCAGCAACTCCTTTGCCGACAAGGCCTTCTTCTGCAACAGCGGCGCCGAGGCCAACGAGGCCGCCATCAAGCTCGCCCGCAAGTATGCCCGGGAAAAGACCGGCGATGTCGAGCGTTATGAGATTATAACGGCTATTGCTTCTTTTCACGGTCGGACCATGGCCACCATCTCCGCCACGGGGCAGGAGAAGGTGCAGAAGTTCTTCGATCCGCTCCTCCACGGATTTACCTATGTGCCTTTCAATGATGCCGACGCCCTGGAGGCTGCGGTTACGCCGAAAACCTGCGCGGTGATGCTGGAGCCGATCCAGGGAGAGGGTGGCGTGGTTATCCCTTCCGCCGACTACTTCCGGAAGGTTCGGGAAATCTGCGACCGCCACGGGCTCCTCCTCATCTTCGACGAGGTGCAGGTGGGGATTGGCCGGACCGGCAAGCTCTTCGCCCATGAGCACTTTGATGTGACCCCCGACATCATGACCCTGGCCAAGGCCCTTGCCGGCGGCGCTCCCATCGGCTCCATGCTGGCGAAAGACGAAGTGGCCGCCTCCTTTTCGCCCGGCACCCACGGTTCCACCTTCGGGGGAAACCCCCTGGTTACCGCTGCCGGAGTTGCCGCCGTCCGGGCGGTGCTGGAGGAGGGGCTCCTGAACAGGGCCGAAGAAATGGGGGAATACCTCGTGGGCGAGTTGGAGCGGCTCAAGGAGAAGTATGCGTTCATTACCGACGTTCGGGGGATCGGGCTCATGATAGGGATGGAGCTCTCCGCTCCGGCCGGCGAGATCGTGCTCAAGGGGCTTGAGCGTGGCGTCCTCCTTAACGTGGCCCAGGACAAGGTGCTCCGGTTCGTGCCGCCGCTCATCGTGACCAAGCAGGAAGTGAATGAAATGATCGCCGTGCTTGACGGCATTCTGGAGGAGATTAAGCAATGACCCGGCATTTTCTTGCCCTCAACCAGTATACCAAAGAAGCCCTCGACGCCCTCTTCGCCCTGACGCGGGAGCTGAAGGAAGAGCAGAAAAAGGGGATTCCCCACCGGATACTGGAGGGGAAAAGCGTCGCCCTCATTTTCGAAAAGTCGTCCACCAGGACTCGTATTTCCTTTGAGGTGGGGGTTCATCAGTTGGGGGCCCATCCGCTTTTTATCTCCTCGGCCACGTCCCAGATGGGGCGGGGCGAGCCCGTAAGGGATACAGCCCGCGTCATGGCCCGCTACTGCGATGGCGTCATGATCCGCACTTACGGCCAGGAGATTGTGGAGGAGTTTGCCCGCTATTCGTCGGTGCCGGTCATAAACGGCCTCACCGACCTGTTCCATCCCTGCCAGATCATGGCCGATCTCTTTACGGTCATCGAGCACAAGGGGAAATACGACGGGCTGAAATTCGCCTGGGTTGGCGACGGCAACAACATGGCCAATACCTGGATCGAGGCCGCCGCCATCCTCGGCTTCGACCTGGCTCTGGCCTGCCCGGAGGGGTATGAACCCGACCGCAATGTCTGGGACTGGGCTCAGAAGAAAGCCACGTCGTCCATCACCGTTACCCGGGATCCAAAAGAGGCCGTGCGCGACGCCGATGTCGTCAACACCGACGTCTGGGCCAGCATGGGGCAGGAGCAGGAGCAGAAGGTGCGCGAGGTGGCGTTCAAGGGCTACTGTCTCGACGACGACCTGGTTTCCCTGGCCAAGCCCGACTGCATGGTTCTCCACTGCCTCCCGGCCCACCGGGGTGAGGAGATCACCGACAGCGTCATCGAAGGTCCCCGTTCCGCCGTCTGGGACGAGGCCGAGAACCGGCTCCACGTACAGAAAGCCGTTATGGCTTCGTTGTTGAAATGAAGTGTCTAGAGCCGCTAACATCTATTTGAGATAAATTATGTCAGTACTACATCATCTTCACATAAAGGGTTTTAAATCAATTCTTGATCAGAAAATTGATCTTGGTCAACTAAACGTTTTTATTGGAACTAATGGTTCCGGTAAGAGTAATCTGCTTGAAGCAATCGGCATGCTATCAACTGCAGCTACAGGAGAGATTGACTATACACGGTTAGCTGATCGTGGTGTGCGACTCTCCTCTCCGGAGGTTTTTAGAAGTGCTTTTAGCAAGGTAGAAAGAAAACAAGCTTTTTTCGTTGAAGGTGCTTTTGAGTCCTTCTTATACCATGCAAATATTACATCAGTTTCTGAAGCTGCAAGTCGTTATCAATGGGGTTATCATGCTGAAAAGCTTGTTAGGGGCAAAGATTACCAAAAAAGAATTGCTGGTAGAAGTAATAGTTATGTGGGGATACAAAAAGCTCCTGGTTTTGACAAGAATAGCTTGAAACGGCATCAAAGTATTATAAATAGTGTAGAATCACTTGGTAAATTTAATCCTGAAGAGCAAGATGCGATCAAGGCGTTGAGAGAATATGCTATTTATGCTCCGTCTTCGCCAATTTTGCGAGGTATTGCAAATGACGAAAGTCGTAAGAGTCCTTTGGGTTTATATGGTGGAGGAATGGCCCGAGCCCTGAATGAAATTTTTGAATTAAAAGATCAAAGGGTTGAAAGATATGTCTTGAGATTTTTTAAGCTATTGGATTGGTTTTCCTCAATGGGTTATACAAGGCCAGAGACTTCATTACAATCTAGTCATGTACATACAGGCCCGATAGTTGTTTCATTTACTGATAAATTCATGCCAAAGAATTTCAAAAATTTGTATGCTTATGATGTAAGTGAAGGGGCTCTATATATTTTGTTCGTTCTGTTGTTGTTAGCCCATCCAAGTGCTCCAAATATATTTGCTTTGGACAATGTCGATAATGCTTTAAACCCTGGCTTGGTAACAGCGCTAGTGACTGATATTTCTAGGCATTTGCATGAGAACCCAAAAAAACAAATATTTATGACTACTCATAATCCGACGACACTTGATGCTCTTGATCTATTTAATCAGACTCATAGGTTGTTTGTGGTGAAGAGAGGACTTAATGGCGCAACAGAATTCGAGCGAATTTCACCGCCCTTAGGCATCACTAAAGAACAATGGCAGGAGAAGTATGGTTATATGAAGTTGTCCGAAATTTGGTTATCGGGAACAATAGATGGAATTAATCCACCACCTAAAGGATTGTAGGCGATGTCAGATGTACGTTGTCTTGTTGTTTGTGAAGGGTCAAGCGATCATTCTGTAATAGAAGGCATTGTGAAAGAAGTAGGAAGGTCAAAAGGTAAGAACTTCCAATCTATTCTATTGGCTCCAGAATTAGACGCAACAAGCGATAGATATGAAAAATTTGGATATGAGGGAGTGAAAAATTGGTGTCAATACAATAACTGTCAGTACAGCCAGTTCGGCCGAAATAAAATAGCTAGTTTATTGGCTTGGCATTCTGCCGATTTAATTTTTATTCATTTGGATGCAGATATTGCTGATAGACTAGAGCTAAACAGGTTGTTCTTCTCGAATGGAATAAAAAATAGAAAAGAATGGTGTTGTAAAGTTTTGGATAGTTGGTTTGGTGATTTAAAAAACCATATAAAATGTTTTTATGTTGTTCCTACAATGCAGATTGAATCATGGCTGCTGGCAACTTTTGATAATGTTACTAATCCGTCAGTGTTTTCAGTTGAAATAGAGGATTATGAGTTAGTGATTGATGTCGAAAAAAAATTATTAGCGATTGGTTACGATGAGGATAGAGAAAAACCCGGAAGAATTTATAAGGAAAAAAGTTTATACGAAAAAGATAAGAGATATGTACCAAGACTAATAGATAAACTGGATGTTGCTTCTATTCGTTGTTCGGAATTGTCTAACTTTATAAGAATTTTAGAAAACAACTGCTGAAACACAAAGGAGACTTACATGGCCAAAGTGCACAAAGACGTGAAAAAGATCGTCCTCGCCTACTCGGGCGGGCTCGACACCTCCATCATCCTCAAGTGGCTCAAGAACGAGTACGGCTGTGAGGTCATCGCCTTCTCCGCCGACCTGGGCCAGGGCGACGAGCTTGCCCCGATCCGAGACAAGGCTTTCGCCACCGGAGCCGATAAGGTCTACATCGACGATCTGAAGGAAGAGTTCGTCCGGGACTTCGTTTTCCCCATGTTCCGCGCCAACGCCATCTACGAGGGACACTACCTCCTGGGCACCTCCATCGCCCGTCCCCTCATAGCTAAGCGCCAGATGGAGATCGCGAAGATCGAAGGCGCCGATGCCGTTTCCCATGGCGCCACCGGCAAGGGGAACGACCAGGTCCGTTTCGAGCTGGCCTACTACCACTTTGACCCGGCAATCACGGTTGTGGTCCCGTGGCGGGAGTGGAAGCTCAACAGCCGCCAGGCCCTGGTGAACTACGCCAGGAAAAACGGGATTCCGATCCCGGTCACCAAGAAGCGTCCCTGGTCCTCGGACCGCAACATGCTTCACATCTCCTTCGAAGGGGGCATTCTGGAGGACACCTGGGCCGAGCCGCCCGAGAACATGTATGTGCTCACCAAGGCGCCGGAGAAGGCCCCCAACAAGCCACAGTTCGTGGAGATCGAGTTCAAGAACGGCAACGCCGTGGCCGTTGACGGCGAGAAGATGAGCCCGGCCCAGCTTCTGGCCCACCTGAACTTCATCGGCGGCGAGCACGGTATCGGCCGGGTGGACCTGCTGGAGAACCGCTCCGTGGGGATGAAGTCACGGGGCGTGTACGAGACCCCCGGCGGCACCATCCTGCGCGAGGCCCACTCGGCGGTGGAGCAGATCACCATGGACCGCGAAGTCATGAGAATCCGCGACTCCCTTATCCCCGAGTATGCACGCCAGGTCTATTCCGGCTACTGGTTCTCCCCGGAGCGGGAAATGCTCCAGACCCTCATCGACGATTCCCAGAAGTGCGTGAACGGCGTGGCCCGGGTGAAGCTCTACAAGGGACATTGCCGCACCGTCGGCCGCAAGTCCGAGACCAACTCCCTCTTCAACCTGGATTTCGCCACCTTCGAGAAGGATCAGGTATTCAACCAGGCCGACGCCACCGGATTCATCAAGATCAATTCCCTGCGGCTGCGGATCAGGGCGCTCATGCAGGGGAAAAAGTAGGAAAACGCGCCTTTTCGCAATCTCTGAATCATGACATCAGGGACACGGTTCGCCGTGTCCCTTCGTCTATCCCATGACCAAGAAGACTTTCAAAAAAGACCACATTGTCACCTCTGTCGTGGCGGTCATCGTGGACGATGACGGGCAGGTGCTCCTCACCAAGCGGAACGTGAGCCCCTTCAAGGGCGAATGGGTCATGCCGGGGGGGAAGATCGATCTGGGCGAGCCGATTATCAAGGCCCTCCAGCGTGAGGTTATGGAAGAGGTGGGGCTTCAGGTGGAGGTGGAGGACCTGGTCGACGTCTTCGAACACGTGACGCCGGGCGAGGACAACTACCACTTCATCATCCTCTACTATCTCTGCCACCCCCTCTACTGTGACATCAACCACAATCTGGACGAGGTGGAGGAGGCCCGCTGGGTTCCCCGCGGGGAATTGATAAACTACAAGATGCCCCAGGGGGCCAGATTCATCCTTGGGAAAATTTTCCCGGAACTCTGCAGCTGCGAGACGTGACGAGGTCTCCATGGTCCAGATCATCGACAAGAAGGTGAATCTCGAATATGCGCTGGGGCACCACCTCCACTGCATGATCGCCCAGGTGCCGAACCGGATCCGCCGGGCAGAGAAGGGGTTTGCTGTCATGGAGCCCGACCGCCAGTGGGAAGCGATCCGGTCGATCCTGGACCTGGTGGCGGGGGGGGAGGGGAACCTGAAAAAGCTCCACTTCCTCTTGCTTCCCGAGACCCATGTCCCCGTTGTCCGCTTCGACGAGATGCTCGGGATCATCGACGGCACCTTTCGCCCCAACACGGTGACCATGTTCGGTGTGGAGCATGTGAGCCTCAAGGCCTACCGGGAGATGCTGGAGCGGTTTCGGGAGGACAACGCCGAGGCCATCGAGCTGGTGGAACGGGACATCGACTCCGGCGACGTGCTGGAAATGCCGGTGAACTGGTGCTGCGTGGCGGTGAAGGAGGCGACGGGGAATCTGCGCGTCTTCCTGGAGGCAAAGAGCCATCCCTTCCATGGGGAGGAGTTCCTGGACAAGTTCCACGACCTCTACCGGGGACGCCATTTCTACCTGTTCCGGAGCCGCCCCTCATGCTTCAATTTCATGGTCCTGATCTGCCTCGACTATCTCTACCGCGATCTCTACAGCTCCAATATCCGGCAGATCATCGACCACGCGAACCAGCTCTATTTCTCTACCCGCCAGACTCTGGACACCATTTTCGTGGTCCAGTGCAACCCGAAGCCGGAGCACCGGGCCTACCGGGACGTCCTTTCCGGCTTCTACGGCGAGTATCTGGAGGATACGCCGGGGGTGCGGGAGACGGTGACCGTCTTCGGCAACACCTCCGACGACACGCGAATCGAGGATGCCCCTGAAGACCGGGGGTTCGGCTGCTCGTCCGTTGTTATCAACCGGCGTCATCGCCTGGCGCAGGTGCAGTTTTCGGAGTTCTCCACCGACGACTTCGGCGGCGCACCGGTCTGCCGGCTCCGGTTCGGCACGGGGACGCGCCTCTACTACTTCAATCTGCCGCTTCACCACGAGCTTGACCCCCGCACCACGCGGGTTCCCCTCAAAGTGCACACCATCATGCGCCCGTCCCCGGACGGCGGCTGGGTGCGGGTGAGCGGGGATGAGATGGCGGCCGAGTTCGAGATCGGGCAGGAAGGATGAGGCCTTCAGGCCGAATCAAAAAATCTCGTTCCTGAAAATACCAGCAAAAACGCTCTGAATTGAAGGAGATAACCATGACACACGAAAAACTCTGGGGCGGCCGCTTTTCCGAGCCCACCGACAAATTCGTCGAGGAGTTCACCGCTTCCATCGATTTCGACAAGCGGTTCTACCACCAGGATATCCGCGGTTCCATCGCCCACGCCCGGATGCTGGGCAAGCAGGGTATTATCCCCATGGAGGATGTGGAGAAGATCACGGCCGGCCTCCAGGAGATCCTCCGCCAGATCCAGGGGGGGCAGTTCAAGTTCTCGGTGGCCCTGGAAGATATCCATATGAACATCGAGGCCCGTCTCTCCGAGAAAATCGGCGAGGCCGGCAAGCGCCTCCACACCGGCCGCTCCCGCAACGACCAGGTGGCCCTCGACATCCGCCTCTATCTGCGGGACGAGATCGTGGAGGTTTCGGCCTACCTCGACCTGCTGGTGGATTCCCTCATTTCCCAGGCCGAAAAAAACCTTGGCGTCATCATGCCGGGCTACACCCATCTCCAGACCGCCCAGCCGATTCTCTTCTCCCACCACATGATGGCCTATGTGGAGATGTTCAGCCGGGACAAGGGGCGGATGGAGGACTGCCTGCGGCGGATGAACGTCCTTCCCCTGGGCGCCGGCGCCCTGGCGGGGACCACTTTCCCCATTGACCGGGAGCATGTGGCCGAGATTCTGGACTTCCCCGAAGTGACCCGCAATTCACTCGACTCGGTTTCGGACCGGGACTTCGCCCTGGAGTTCATGGCTGCTTCGTCGATACTGATGATGCACCTCTCCCGCTTCTCCGAGGAGCTGATTCTCTGGTCCACCAGCGAGTTCAAGTTCGTGGACCTTTCCGACTCCTTCTGCACCGGTTCCTCCATCATGCCCCAGAAGAAGAACCCGGACGTGCCGGAGCTGGTCCGCGGCAAGACCGGCCGGGTCTACGGCAACCTCATGGCGCTCCTCACGGTCATGAAGGCCCTTCCCCTTGCCTACAACAAGGATATGCAAGAGGACAAGGAGCCCCTCTTCGACACCATCGACACCGTGAAGGGGAGCCTGAAGATATTTGCCGACATGGTTGGCGAGATGCGGATCAACACCGGAAATATGCGCGCCGCAGCGGCCAAGGGGTTCTCCACCGCCACCGACGTGGCCGATTACCTTGTACGCAAGGGGATGCCGTTCCGCGATGCTCATGAGGTAGTGGGGAAGACGGTCGCCTATTGTCTCTCCAACGGCAAAGACCTGCCGGACCTGACCCTTGGGGAATGGCAAGGGTTCTCCGATAAAATCGGGGAGGATATCTTCGGCTGCATCACCCTCGAGGCGTCGGTAAACGCCCGGTCCGCCACCGGCGGTACCGCGCTGGAGCGGGTGAAGGCCGAGATCGCGCGGGTCAAGGCGGGCAGATAATCCCTTGGGATAACCATCAACGAGCGGGCGGGGGATGCCTCGCCCCCACGGACGGACAGATGATAGCCAGATATCTTGTGATAGTAGGGATGCTCCTCCTTGCGGCATGCGGCAAGAAGGGGCCGCTGGTTCCCCCCGAAAGCTTCGCGCCGGCGCCGGTGAACGCCCTGTCGGTTGAGCAGAAGGAGGATGCGTTCTATGTTTCCTGGCCCGCTCCCTCCAAGGATGAGGCGGGACGTCCGCTGAAGGAGCTGGCCGGCTTCAGGGTTTATCGCCGTCCGGTGCTCCCCCCTGACCAGGATTGCGAGGAGTGCCCCACGGCCTATACCCTCGTGAAGACTGTGGATCTGGAATATCCGCAGGATGTGCGATTCTATAACAACCGTTACGTCTTTGCCGACCGCAGCGTGACAGACGGCGTGACCTACCAGTACAAGGTGGTTTCCTTCCGCAGGGACGGCTCCGAGAGCGCCGCCTCCAACCGGGCGCGCCGCGCAAAGGTTGCCGCACCGCCTGCCCCGCACCTCTCTGCGGCTGCCGGACCCACCAGTGTGGTGCTGCAATGGGAAATCCCTTCCGGGACCGTCGGCAAACCAGCAGGGGCCTATGTCTATCGCCGCCGCGGCGACGATGTTTCCACCCTGGTCCTCCTTACGCCAACGCCGGTCGTAGAACGTCAGTATGAAGATCTTCGGCTGGAACGGGGTGTCACCTATGTTTACACGGTGCGTGCGGTCGTTGACATCGACGGCATGCCCGTTGAAAGCGCTGTTTCCAACGAAGTCAGGGGAATGCTGGCTGAACCGGAGTGAAGGGAAAGGGGTGGCTGTCATGGCCGGTAAGCCTCTAATCTTTTGACTTTTTAATGGCTCCTGTGGTAAAAATACCCACTTTTGTTTACGGTGAGCAATGAAACACCTTTTTACACATTGAGTAAGCTAAGGATTACTGACAAATTCTTTGCAAAACGGGCTATCACAAAGATCGCCCCTATATAGGAGGTTTCATATGTTCAAGGGAAGCATCGTCGCCATTGTCACCCCGTTCAATAACGGCCAGGTGGATTTTGAGAAACTGCGGGAACTGGTTGAATTTCAGATCTCCAACGGTACCGACGCCATCGTCCCCTGCGGCACCACCGGCGAGGCCTCGACCCTGGACTACGACGAGCACATGGATGTGGTGAAGACCGTCATCCAGCAGGTCAACAAGCGGGTTCCGGTCATTGCCGGCACCGGCTCCAACTCTACTGCCGAGGCCATCGAGCTTTCCCAGAAGGCCAAGGAGGTCGGGGCCGACGGCGTGCTGCTGGTGACCCCGTACTACAACAAGCCGACCCAGGAGGGGCTAGTTCGCCACTACACCGCCATCGCCGATGCCGTGGCCATACCCCAGATCCTTTACAACGTGCCGGGACGCACCGGCGTCAACATGCTCCCCGAAACCGTGGCCCGACTGGCGCCCCACAAAAACATCGTTGCCATCAAGGAGGCCACCGGCTCGCTCCAGCAGGCATCTGAGATTCTGGCACTCTGCGGAGATAAGATCGACGTTCTCTGCGGCGACGACTTCATCACCTTCCCCATGATGGCCTGCGGCGCCAAGGGGGTCATCTCGGTGCTGGCCAACATCATGCCCAAGACCGTGGCCGAACTGACAGATGCCTTTTACGCCGGGGACATGGAGAAGGCCCGTCAGCTCCACCTGCAAACCCTCAAGATCGGCAATGCCATGTTCATCGAGTCGAACCCGATTCCGGTAAAAACCGCCCTCGGCCTCATGGGCAAGTGCTCCGACGAGGTGCGCCTGCCGCTTTGCCCCATGGGCGAGGCCAACAAGGCGAAGCTGGCTGCCATCATGAAAGAGTATCAGCTGATTTAATTCATAATCTGCAACAGAGACACGGAGACACGGAGAAAAGCAGGAGTAACCTCCGTGTCTCTGTGTCTCCGTGGTGGAAAAGAGGTTTTCCAATGATTAAAGTTGCTGTCTGCGGCGCCGCCGGGCGCATGGGTCAGAGGATCATAGTTGCCGCCAAAGAGGCGGGGTGCACCGTTTCCGGCGCCCTGGAGCGGCCGGGTCACGAGCTGGTGGGGCAGGATGCCGGCCTCATCGCCGGTTGCGGCGCCTTGGGTGTCGCAATTTCCGATGACCTGAACGCTGTTGTTGATGGGTGCGACGTCCTCATCGACTTCACCACCCCCAAAGTCTCTCTCAAGAACCTGGAGGCCTGCGCCCTCAAGAAAAAGGCCATCGTCATCGGCTCCACCGGCTTCACCCCCGAGGAGCGCGCCCTGGCCGCCGAGCTGGCGAAAGAAATCCCCGCGGTGCTGGCCCCCAATATGAGCGTCGGGGTCAACGTCTGCTTCAAGATCCTGAAGGATGTGGCCAAGACCCTGGGTGACGACTTCGACGTGGAGATCGTGGAGCTGCACCACAACAAGAAGAAGGACGCCCCCTCCGGCACTGCCGTCCGCATGGGGGAGGTGGTGGCCGAGGCCCTGGGCCGCGACTACAACAAGGTGGCCAATTACCACCGCGAGGGGATCTGCGGCGAGCGGACCAAGGAAGAGATCGGCATGCAGACCGTGCGCGGCGGCGACATTGTCGGCGAACACACCGTCTACTTCATCGGCATGGGCGAGCGGATCGAGATCAGCCACCGGGCCATGACCCGTGACATGTTTTCCCGCGGTTCCGTTCGCGCCGCCCAGTGGGTGGTGGGGAAGGCGCCGGGGCTGTACGACATGCAGGATGTCCTAGGGCTTCGGTAGGAGGAATGCCGCTTTTTGCCAATCTCGGCGTTGTCTGCGTCATCGCGTGTGCGACGTAGCTCTGCTACGTCTCCGCGCTCTTCCTTGACGCCTTGACCTTGGCGAAGAATCGACATCCAGCAGGTTAAACCAAAAACCTTGAACCCGATTTGCCGCTCCATGCGGCATTTCCTTTATAAAAACGAATCTGGAGGAATTACCGAAGATGGCAAAAATCAACGACAACTACCTGAAACTGAAGGCCGGGTATCTCTTTCCCGAGATCGGCCGCCGCGTGCGGGAGTTTTCCGCCGCCAACCCCGAAGCCAAGGTCATCCGCCTTGGCATCGGCGACGTGACCCGCCCGCTGGCCCCGGCCATCATCAAGGCGTTCCACGAAGCCGTGGACGATCTGGCCACCATCGACAACTTCGCCGGCTATGGCCCGGAGCAGGGGTACGACTGGCTCATCAACGCCATCATCGAGAAGTCCTACAAGCCCCTGGGCGTTTCCCTCAAGACCGAGGAGATGTTCATCTCCGACGGCTCCAAGTGCGACTGCGCCAACATCCTCGACATCTTCGCCCTGGACAACGTTGTGGCCATCGGCGATCCGGTCTACCCGGTCTACAACGACACCAACGTAATGATCGGCCGCACCGGTGATGCCGACGACAAGGGGTACTACAAGGGGATCGTCTACATGCCCTGCACCGAGGAGAACGGCTTCATCCCGTCGCTCCCCACGGAAAAAGTGGACATCATCTACCTCTGCTTCCCCAATAATCCCACCGGCACCGTAGCCAGCAAGGCCGAGCTGAAAAAGTGGGTCGACTACGCCAACGCCAACGATGCCGTCATCTTCTACGACGCCGCCTACGAGGCCTTCATCACCGATCCCGCAATCCCACACTCCATCTACGAGATCGAAGGGGCCAAGAAGTGCG
>MTLE01000414.1_pt1 | contig 78433 bp, 67 predicted proteins | sample 1982461 | NCBI WGS metagenome assembly MTLE01 (sample SAMN05712605, study PRJNA340218) | biofilm metagenome | isolation source: sample SPL anode biofilm adapted to -200 mV | place: USA | collected 2012-02-03 | reverse complement strand
GGATCACCCCGACAAAAAAAATGCTTACAATTTGTAAGCATTTTTTTTATGCCTTAATTCATCGGGAAAAACGGCAAGGCGAGAGGCGTTTCTTCACCTACACTTCAATCCATTCATACTCATTCCCTTGGCGCTCCAAAAAACGGATGAAGTTGGCCGTGCTGATTACGATGGAAGCCGTGTTAATGCACGGATGAAAGCTCACCCTTTCCGACCGCTTGATGTCCATGTCAAGAAAAAGCTTTACGTGCTTATTTACGTCGTTTATAATGGCGAGAGGTGTAACGGATCCTGGAGTAACACCGAGGTGGGTTATCATTCGTTGTTCGGAGGCAAATGAGAGTTTTCCTTGCCTTAGCTTTTCCTCCAGAGCTCTAACCTGTAGCGTTTTTCTATGGTCGAACACTACTAGATAGTGCCTATTCCCCTTGTGGTTTCTGAAGAAAAGATTTTTGCAGTGCGTTGCTTCGATATCTTTCCAATAGAGCATGGCATCCTCAATGGTTGGGGCAGGAGGATGCTCGTAGTAATCGAAGCTGATGCTTAGGTCGGCGAGAAGGGAGTACAGTTCCGGTGATCCGTTCATGCGATTACGTGTTCAAGTAGTATTTTAAGGCCTATGATGATAAGAATAAGCCCTCCAAGTATCTCCATTCTGTTGCCTAAAATGCCCACCGCTTTTTTACCCAAAAGTATGCCTAGCATGGAAGCTAGGAAGGTGATAGAGCCTATGGTTAATACCGTGATGTATAGATTCATGTCGTAGAGTGCAAAGCTAATGCCTACAATAAGCGCATCGATGGACGTAGCAAAGGCCATGCTTAATATGGTCTTGAAATGAAGTGGGTTGAACTCTCTCTCCTCATCGGGTTGGAATGCGTCGAAAACCATTTTAATACCAAGCGCTGCAAGGAGGACGAAGGCAATCCAGTAATCCCAAGGTTCAATAAACGCTTTAACTTTGCTGCCAAAGAACCAACCAGCAAGGGGCATTCCTCCCTGAAAGATAGCCATTACTAGGGCAATGCGAACAGCTTGAAAGAAGCGTATCTCTCTTTTTATAAGACCGCTGGATACCGATACGGCAAATGAGTCAAATGAAAGCCCTATGGCAAGTAACACGAGTGCTGAATACTCCATCCTGTATGAAAATAAGCCACAAATATAGCATAACCTTGTCTGTTCTTAATGAAACTGTGCGAAGCTTTACGGTGTTATGAACAAAGGATAATAGCAGTATTGCTCTTTCTCTGGGCAATCACTGCCGATATTAGCGGCAATTTATATGTTATGTTGTGGTTTCTTTGGGCAGGGTGAAGTGAACGGTTGTTCCGACTTCTGGCGTTGATTCGGCCCACAACTTACCCCCATTTAGGGAGATAAATTCGTATGCCAATTTAAGGCCTAGGCCACTGCCACGCTCATCCATGGTTCCGAGCGTGGTATAGTGAAATTGGGAGTCAAATACTTTTTTCAGGGTTTCTTGGTCCATTCCCACACCGCTATCGCTGATTGTAACTTCTACACTACTTTGATTGCTACTCAATGCCACGGTAATTGTACCCTTTTGCGGTGTAAACTTCACTGCGTTTGAAAGGAGATTTCGCAACACTAACCTAACCATTTGCAGATCGAATAGCGCTGTTTCCTTTGGCGTGAGCTTAGTCGTTACTGAGATTTGTTTTGCTGCTGCTGGATTTTTTATGAGAAGCAAGGTTTCGTTGATGATTTCAACAAGGTTGTTTTTCCTCGGGTGGAATACAATCTCCTTGTCTTGGGAGCGTGCCCATCCAAGAAGGTTCTCTAGGAGGTTAAAGGTGTCGTTGGTGCTAGTCCTAAGGCTGTTGAGGAGGTCGGTAATGACCTCTGGATCGTAAATTTTCCATTCATTGGCCAGCATATCCACAATTTGCTTAACACTGGCAAGTGGGCTGCGAACGTCATGGGCAATGATGGATAGCATTTTATCCTTGGTCTTGTTGGCCTTCTCCAGTTCAACCTGAACCGACTTGATGTCGGATACGTCGGATATGCTACCCATTAACTCCATGGAATTCCCATTCTGTTGCTGCTGAGTAGATAGCGTAATCGTAATGTATCGTATTTCTCCCCCCGGACGAGTAATGGTTTTTTCAATTTTATGTATCCTGGTAGGTTCGTCGGTCAGCTCTTTTACTAAGATATCAAAAGCGTTTTTATCCTCATCGAAAAGCATTCGTTTGAACGAAGTTAGGGTTGGGTGGAATTCCCCTGGGAGATAACCCAGAATACGGAATACCTCGTCGGACCATTCCATTTTCTTTGTTGAAAGATTTAGTGTAAAACTTCCAACGTGTCCAATGCCTTGCGCAATCTCCAGCTTTTTTCGGCTTTCGAGCACTTCGTTTTCTGCTTCTTTATGACTGTTGATGTCTTCTACAATGTAGATGTAAGAGCGTAAATTGCCTCTGGTCGTTCGTATTGGAGACATCCACACCCTCGTGTTGGTTAGGCTTCCATCAGGTCGAATAAACCGCTTTTCAAGGGAGTAACTCTCGATTTGCCGCGTAAGGATTTTATGTATTAGGTTGTTCTCCGTTTCAACATCGTCGCGTTGGGTGATCTCCATCCAAGTTGTCCCCATCAGCTTTCCGGGATCGCTTCCAAGTATTTCGCACAGCTTGCTGTTGAAGTTCAGCCACTCACCGCTGATGGAGATTTCTGCAAATCCCACAAGGTTAGATTCAAAGAAACTTCTAAAGCGAGTTTCTCGTTCCGAAAGCTGTTGCTCTGCCTTTACTCTTTGCGTAATATCGTGTGAAATGGCATAGCAAATTTTCCTGCCCTTTACCAGAAACGAGGAGAGCGCTGTTTCGGTGTAAATAGTCTCCCCGTTTTTTTTACGGTGGAGTCTGATTGATTCCCTGGAAAATCCTTCGTCAATGGCAGATCGTATTTGAAGTGCCGTTTTTTCTTCTTCGGCGGTAAGGATGGTGTAGGGCTTGCCAATAATCTCCTCTTTGCTATAGCCATAAAGGTCGGTGAAGGATTGATTGGTCTCCGTAATTTCCAGATTCTCGAGATCGAACATTACAATTGAGTCGATGTTTGCCGAGAAAAGAAAACGATACTTCTCCTCACTTTCGCGCAGCTCACGTTCCTTTTCAAGCAGATCTGTCATGTCCTGGATAATCCCCCTTACCCTCACTGTTACTCCATTCTGCTGAATAGGCAAAAACTTCAAGAGAACCGTTTTGTGTCGTCCAGATGTTGTCTTTAGGGATATTAGTTCCTGAAGGCTCTGCCCATTAATAATGCTTTGGTTGAGTAGCGATCTAAATATTGATATTCGGTAATCGCCAGGAACCAGCTGTAAATCCTCAATTTGGGTAATGTCTTTTCTTGACGGAAGGTCTAGAATTCTAAACGTTTCCTCAGACCAGTGAATGGTGCTGGTGTTAACTTGGTATTCCCAGCTGCCAATACGTGCGAGCTGCTGGGTTTGCTTGAGAATTTCCTCCTTCTCGGTAAGCTGAGCTTCCATTGCTTCTCTGATGGAAAACTCTTGAAGTAACAGTTGGTTGGCGTTTTCCAGCTCGCTGGTTCGGTCCTTTACCTTTTGCTCAATGGAGTGGTACCCTTCGGCAAGCTTTCTGAATGCGTGTTTTCGTTCTTCAATGGTAGTTGTTACAATAAGTATCGTGCTGGCCAGCACCAGCTGGAATTGCTGAATTGCAAGAAAGCGCAGTACGGGTGAGTCGATGTTGAATGGTGGTGCGGCTTTTATTCCACTGTAGGTGGACAGGAACCAAAAGGTAAATACCCCAAGAAAAACTATGGATTTAGGAAAGCGCGAGGATATCCAAAGCATCACCGGGATAGACACAAAAATAAGTGAGTTGTAAAAGGCAGCGGATGTTAGGTAGCCTTTCAGGAAAAACTCAACGACCGCAATGGCTGCCAGATACCCAACAAGTTCGAGTTGCTGATGCCTTGACAACCTTACAGATATCAATTCTTTGAGTGTTAACAGTATGGGAACAACCGTTATTATGCTAATGAAGTTGCCTAACCACCATGTGGAAAATTCAAATGAAAAATTAAGTACGCTGGTTTGCTCCAAAAGTGGCAGGTAAAATGTGCCTAAGATGGATGAGGCCAAGGTTCCAATTAAGGCTGCGCCAAGGAAGCGGAAGGTTTTTGATGTGTTTGTAAGAATGGAATAGTAGTTCCCTTTGCCTAAAACTTTAACGATGATAACCGCCTCTAAAACATTCCCAATGCCAGTAATTATGGAAAATATGCTCAGCGCTATTGAGGTGGCGATGTCGGATGACATTGCCATGCCGTAGCTGCTGGCCACTGCACCAAAGAAAATGCCGGGAAGAATGTTTTTCCCGTAACGCATTAGGGCAAAGAGGGCCACTCCGCTAGCAGGCCAAAATGGTGCCGCAATACCTTCCTGCCGACCAAAGAACATCATTGGTAAGGCAAGGAGCAGATAGATGATTGCTACAACTAAGTTTTTGGTAAGATCTTTTACCATGTTTGAGTATTAAACCATTACATTTAACAACAATTCCAGAACTTTGTCAAATATATTCCACCAATAGATTGAATCCGGTTACTAACGTATTAATCACTATGGTGTCGTAGTTAATGGAAGGTATACCATCGCTTATCTTTATAGTATAGGTTGCAACGCCATATTTTAACGGTATGAATTCGGGTAATCAACAAGGATAGTTAATTGAAAGAAGAATATTTAGGTTATGGAGAATGAATAGTATCATCTTTTGCCTATTCAAAAAAGTTGAACTATTCCTCCATTTTTTACTTTCTTTGCCATTATAAGCTGTAGATGATGATGCATGCTCTTTGTGCCGTATTAAGTTATTTCACAGGCGTAGGTGCTGTAATTTATTGCTTTACCCTATTGTTTAGTAACTAAGCTACATCATAGTGGAGTTCAAAATTATATCCGATTTTATTCCTACTGGCGACCAACCAGAGGCCATTGAGCAGCTTGTTGCTGGACTTCGCGAAGGCGAAAAGTTCCAAACACTTCTCGGTGTTACAGGATCGGGCAAGACATTCACCATAGCCAATGTTGTTGCTCAGATAAATAGACCGATGCTTGTGTTGAGCCATAACAAAACTTTGGCTGCACAGCTATATTCCGAGTTTAAGGCATTTTTCCCCAATAATGCAGTTGAGTACTTTGTATCCTACTACGACTACTATCAACCAGAGGCTTACTTACCCGTTACTGATACCTACATTGAAAAGGATCTTTCAATAAATGATGAGATTGAGAAGCTTAGGCTTAGTGCTACATCTTCCTTGCTTTCTGGGCGGCGTGATGTCATTGTAGTTTCTTCTGTTTCGTGTCTCTACGGTATTGGCAACCCGGAAGACTTTCATGCCAATACGGTTGAAGTGGTAGTTGGGAGTAGCCTAGGTCGAAATAAATTTCTTCGGCTTTTGGTGGATGGGCTCTACTCGCGTAATGAGGTGGAGTTTAAGCGGGGAACCTTTAGGGTAAAGGGAGATACGGTAGATGTTTACCTCGCCTATGGAGATTTAGCATATCGTATCATCTTCTGGGGCGATGATGTGGAGGCAATCCAGTCATTCGATCCCGTCTCTGGTAAAACTATTGGCGATTTTGAGAAGGTGCTGATTTATCCGGCAAACATATTTGTGACTACCAAGGAGCGCATGCATAGGGCTATTCGTCAAATTCAGGATGATATGGTTAAGCAGGTGGAGCACCTTCGGTCACTTGATAAACCATTTGAGGCGAAACGGTTACAACAAAGGGTGGAGTATGATCTTGAGATGATAAAGGAGTTGGGGTATTGCTCAGGCATTGAGAACTACTCTCGCTATTTCGACGGTAGACTCCCGGGGACTCGGCCATTCTGCCTTTTGGATTATTTCCCTGCTGACTTTTTAATGGTTATTGATGAAAGCCACGTTACCTTGCCGCAGGTACGGGCCATGTATGGCGGTGATAGGTCACGCAAAGAAAATCTCGTGGAGTATGGTTTTCGTCTGCCTGCAGCGTTGGATAACCGTCCGCTGAAATTTGAAGAATTTGAGGGTATCGTTGGCCAAACTATATTTGTAAGCGCAACTCCTGCCGATTATGAGTTGGCGCGGTGTAATGGAGTGGTTGTGGAACAAGTTATTCGGCCAACCGGATTGCTGGACCCCATAATTGAAGTTCGTCCCAGCCTTAACCAGATTGACAATTTGGTAGGGGAAATCCATGATGTAGTAAAACGTAATGAGAGGGTGCTTGTTACCACCCTAACGAAGCGTATGGCGGAGGAGCTCACCAAATATCTCACAAAGTTGAATGTCCGTTGTGCATATATTCATTCCGACGTTGATACCCTTGACCGTGTTGAAATTATGGAGAACCTGAGAAAGGGGATTTTTGACGTTTTGGTGGGGGTGAATTTGCTTAGGGAAGGCTTAGATCTACCGGAAGTTTCGCTTGTGGCAATTCTCGATGCGGATAAGGAAGGGTTTCTGCGGTCGGCACGATCGCTGACCCAAACGGCTGGACGTGCAGCGCGTAACATTAATGGTAAGGTAATTATGTATGCTGATAAGGTAACCAACTCTATGCAGCAAACCATTGATGGTACGAATAAACGGAGGGAGAAGCAGCTTGCATATAACGATAGGATGGGAATAACTCCAAAGCAAATTGTAAAGGGGATAGGAACAACCTTTGCTGGTGCAAAACCATCAGGAGATAGGGGGAAAGCTTACGTTGAGCCAGAAAGAACAAGCATTGCAGCAGATCCTGTGGTTGCGTTTATGAAGCCAGATCAGCTGCAAAAGGCAATAGAGAAAGCACGATTGAACATGGAGGCAGCCGCCAAAGAGCTTGACTTTATTGAAGCGGCTCGATTCAGGGATGAAATGTATGAGCTGCAAACACTCTTGTCGAATCCCAAAGGAAAATAGCTTAAATTTTTGTAAATGAATGCCATATTGCTTGTTGTCTTCTACTTCGTTTCTCCCGTTGTAATCTTAAATTTATGCCATCGCATCCCTTTCTTGAATAAGCTGGGGGCGGTTATTGTTGCCTATGTTGTTGGGCTAACGGCTGGAATGCTTTGGGTTGGTCCGACGGGTGCCACCAGTATTGCTAATACTGTAAGTTCCATAACTGTGCCTCTGGCTCTGCCAATGCTGTTGTTTTCGGCGCAGCTGGGTCAGCTGAAAGGGCTGGCTTTTAGGGGAGGCGTGGCTTTACTTACTGGAATTGTTGCGGTAATACTGGCTGTAATTATTGGCTTTTTCATGCTGCTTACAGGAGGTATGACAGATCTCTGGAAACTTTCTGGACTTCTAGTAGGAGTGTACACAGGGGGAACACCAAACCTCGCCTCGCTCAAGCTCATGCTCAACGTAGATCCCAATGTCTATATTCTTGCACACTCCTACGATTTGATTGTTTCTGCTGTTTACCTTGCTTTTCTTATGACGTTGGGGCCTCGCATTTTTCGCAAGTTTTTAGTTCCATTTAAAGATGGGGCAAGTGATAATGGTGTAATGGATACCAATGGCAGCGATCCTTACTGGGGTATCTTTAAACGAGTAAACATTCTCCCCTTGATTAAAGTTTTTTTGGTTGCACTACTAATACTTGTTGTTGGGGTTGGCGTCTCTTTTCTGTTTCCCGAAAGGCAGCAAGTTGTAGCGGTTATCTTAGTCATTACAACCCTTGGTGTGCTTGGATCCTTTGTCCCAAAGCTGTCGAAAACTCCATATACATTTGAGCTGGGGATGTACTTTATTCTAGTATTCAGCGTAGCTGTTGCCTCTATGGCAAGTCTCTCTGCATTGGAGGGAATAACACCTCACCTTTTTGTCTATATGACCTTTGTCGTTTTTGGCTCATTGCTGTTACACTTCCTCCTTGCCAAAATATTTAAGGTTGATGCAGATACGCTCATTGTAGTTTCCACAGCACTAGTGTGCTCTCCCCCTTTTGTGCCCATGGTAGCTGGTGCCATCAACAATAAACGCGTTATGTTGGTGGGCATTGTTGCTGGACTTGTTGGCTATGCTCTGGGAAATTATCTAGGCTATTTTACTGCAATAACACTTTCCTCTTTTTAGTGTAACCTACAGTTTTAAAACAAAAAGTTGAGAGCAATGTAAAGTCCTTGATCACCATCCTTTGAAGAGATGGCTCTCCCATAGTCAATGGCTACTATAAAGTTTTCGTTGAGTGCTATGTGAAGTCCACCACCATAGGATGTGTGTAGATGTTCGCTGTCGTTAGGGAAATAGTTGGCAGTGTCAAAGGTAGGATCCTGTGCTTCGGCAGTAAGGATGGCTTTCTCCTTGTTAAATTTGACTTTTTGCACCACTTGTCCCATATCGGTAAAGGCTGAAAGTGCAAGATAGAGGTTTTGTTTCCATACTATGGTCTTGAGTAACTTCCAGCGAAGTTCGAAGTTACCGTAGGCCACACCGTCACCAACCACTCTGTTGCGAAGAATACCTCGTAGTGTTTGAGATCCACCAAGCCCTTCAGAGGTGGCTCTGCGAAGGTATAGGGTGGCAAGGTTAGGTTTAAGGTAAAAGGGGATACTGCCTGCCAACTTTAGCTGTGCAGCCAAGCGGTAGGCAAAGGTTAGTCTACCCTTAACTAACGGTAGATACTGTCGATGAACAAGAGAAATGTTAACATGCTCGTAGTGTTGATTGCCAATAAGGGGCGGCGCAATGCTTAGTATGGCTTCACTCCACATCCCCCTGTTTGGATTGGCTTCGTTGTCACGCGTATCGAATACAGCACCCAGCTTTAGGTAGGTGTTGAACCCACCTTTTTTTTCATTACTACTTATTATTCCCCAATCCACGTATTTGTTGTAAAGACCAGGCACATCGGGAAGCTTGTCGGCGCTGCTTTTTCCCTTGTTAAGTTCGTCGATGTTAACGGGACCTGTTTCAAAGTTGTATAGGGCAATCCCTGCGGCCCATAGCCAACGCTTGCCGCTTAACTTTCCTTGAAAGTCGGAGGAGAAGCGCATGATTTTTCTATCGTATTTGTAAAAAACGCGCGTTTTATAGTCCTGATTTCCTATGGCATCGTTGGTCCACGATTCGTTATATGCCGATTCATATCCGTTGAAACCGTAAAAGTCAGCTGCTTTGTCGGTGAGGTAGCTCAGGTCAGCCGTTACCCGAATTCCGGGTATGAGATATCGTGAGTCATAGAAAAGTCGATTTATTCCACTTCCTTTTGTGTAGCGCGATACTTCGGCATAAATGCTATGGCGGTAAACGGGGTATGTTGTGCCATCTCCGTAGTAGTAGAAGTTCACCAATCCTCCATACTCTAACCCAAGGTCGGAATCATAGGCAACAACTGGTAGCGCACCAAAGGTCCAACCGGTTTTAACTCTGCCAATGGAGGTGTCTGCTACTTGGGCTTCCACCTTCCACGACAGTGCTAACAGAATAAAAAAGCCCAGAAATATTGACGATCTTCGCATTCTTTTTTTTCTCTAAAATAGTGTTTTTTGGCAGAAATGTGTCGGTCGAATTGTGGGTAGGAGATACAGTAGATGTAGCTCCATTTTGCATAAGAGATATGATGGCGACCTCTTCCATCGTTATTTTTTGTTGGGCTTAGAATAAAAAGCTTAGCGTACTGTAGATGCCTTGATTGCCATCTTGGGCCGAGGTAGCACGTCCATAGTCGATGCCAACAATGAAGTTTTCATTAAGGGCAATATGAACGCCTCCTCCATAGGACACATGGAGGTGCTCGTCGGTATTTGTAAAGAAATTTGTAGCCTTAAAAGTTGGGTCTTGCTGTGAGGCAATTTGTATGGTCTTTTTAAGGTTGAACATCACTCTCTGCACTACTTGCCCCATGTCGGTAAACGCAGAGAGGGCGAAATAGATGTTTTGTCGCCAAATAGTGGTTTTGATAGCTTTCCAGCGAAGTTCAATGGTTCCATAAGCTACACCGTCACCAACAATTCTATTTTTGAGAACACCCCTTAGCGTTTGGGCACCACCTAACCCTTCAAAGGTTGGCTTTCGAAGGTAGAGGGTGGCCAAATTGGGCTTTAAATAAAATGGGATGTGTCCCATCAGCTTAAGCTGTGCAGCTAAACGGTAGGCAAGGATTAATTTTCTCTTTATGAGAGGAAAATACTGCTGATGTACTAACGAAAGTATAAGGTGTTCATAATGCTCATTCCCAATCTCAGGAGGGGCCGCGTTTAGTATTACTTCACTGCAAATGCCGTGTTGAGGGTTTGCTTCGTTATCGCGAGTGTCGTATATGGCACCAACCCTGATGTAGGTGTTGAAGCCACCATGCTTTTCATTGTCGCGTATTAATCCCCAGTCAACATACTTGTTGTAAAGGCTGGGCAGGTTGGACAACTCGCTATTGTTGCCTTTGTTCTCGTTAGTGTTAGATCTGTTTACTGGGCCCGCAATAATGTTGTAGAGTGCTAGTCCGGCGGCCCATCGAAGTGTGTGGCCAACAAGGTTTCCTTGGATGTCGGTTGAGAAGTGCGCTATCTTCCTGCTATACTTGTAAAAGACCTTCGTTTTATATTCGGTATTGCCGTTGGCATCATTTACCCAAGCATACTTATAAACAGATTCATCTCCGTTAAAGCCAAAGAAGTCAGTAGCCTTGTTTACAACGTAGCTTAGGTCGGTAGTAACTCTCAAGCCGGGAATGAGGTAGGGGGAGTCGAAAAAAAAACGCTTAATATCGCTGCCTTTGGAGTAGTGCGTAACTTCGGCATATATGCTGTGCCGGTAAGAAGGATAGGTTGTGCTGTCTCCATAGTAGTAGAAGTTGACCAATCCTCCGTATTCTACCCCAAGGTCAGAATCGTATGCTATAACTGGTAGTGCTCCTAACGTCCATCCTGTTTTTGCTTTCCCTTGAGTGCCGTCCAATAGTTGAGCGGCCCCCTTGAATGGAGTTGCTATTAGTACAATTACCATAAAAGAGGTAAGGAGTAGGTGCTTTTTATAGCCTATGGCAGCAGTTGAACTAATGATGTTGGCTTCTTCAGTGAGGGCGTTTTCAAACCTCGTTCGCAATGCTGCCATGTTTTTATTCGTATTCTGCGTCCTAAAATATATATTCTTTTCGAATGCCAAGGGAGACGAGTTATGCGTAAGTAATAGTGGCGTGTTGGTTAATTATTTTTTTATTAGGTAGTTATGGCCATTGTCCGAGTTTTTTTTGCCCATTTTTGGTGAGGAATGTCAACCTTTGGTGAAAAAAATTAATATGGAATTGGCAAAAATGAATTTTGTGTTGGTTGATGAATGAACTTCATTTTAAGAGGTGATACTTTGGATGAAGAACGCCTTATATTTTTTCGTTATTTGTTGTTGCTGATTTTGCTTTGTCGATCGCCTCTTTGTGCACGTCAATTATACTCGAGAAATTTTCTCCCATAATCATTTCCGCAAACGGTTGCTATATAGCATCAATTGCTATGGATGAATTAGCTATTTTCGTAACCAAATAGAAATACTTGAGATTATGAGGTTATTGATTTTCAATATTAAGAAACTGGTACAGGTTGAGGATCAGCCTCGGATACTTGTTGCTGGTAAAGATATGGCCAATCTTCCTGCCGTCGATAACGCTTTTTTGCTTCTTAATGGTGAGCATATTGAAGATTTTGGGCCAATGGAAAAGTTGGATAAGCTTCGTCGGGAAGGTCTTCAGGTTGAAAAGGGAATTGATGCCACAGGGCGCATGGTTTTTCCTTCTTTTTGTGATTCTCATACGCACCTGGTGTATGCAGGGAGCCGCGAGATAGAGTATGTCGATAAGATTAGAGGACTCTCCTACGAAGAGATTGCGAAAAGAGGGGGAGGCATTCTAAACTCATCGGTTCTGCTGCATAATACTGGAGAGGAGGAACTCTACATGGAGGCGATGGCGCGTATAGATGAGATTATCAACCTTGGTACCGGCGCGGTGGAGATTAAGAGTGGATATGGCCTTTCAGTTGAGGATGAGATTAAAATGTTACGGGTTATCCAAAGGATTAGAGAGACTTCTCCAATCTTGGTCAAGTCCACATTCTTAGGCGCACATGCTGTGCCAGCCGAGTATAAAGGGAGGCAAGGAGAGTATGTCGACTTGATTATTAATGAGATGCTACCCCTTATTGCCGCTGACGAGCTGGCCGATTTTGTCGATGTGTTTTGCGACAAAGGCTTTTTTACCGTGGAGGAGACGGAGCGTATTTTAATGGCAGGAATGAAGCACGAACTGCGCGGAAAAATTCACGCCAACGAGCTAGCCAATTCTGGAGGCATCCAGGTGGGCGTAAAGTATGGAGCGTTGTCGGTAGACCATCTTGAGTTTACGGGTGACGAGGAGATTGCCGCATTGTTGGGCTCTGAAACTATGCCTACCCTTCTTCCTGGTGCCGCATTTTTCCTCGGCATGACATATCCTCCTGCGCGTAAGATGATTGACGCCGGCTTACCAGTTGCCATGGCATCCGATTACAATCCGGGGTCATCACCTTCAGGGGATATGAAGTTTGTAATGTCGTTGGGTTGTATTAAAATGCGAATGACTCCCGAAGAGGTTATCAATGCCACAACTATTAACTCGGCATACGCTATGGGCCTCAGTGAGGTGGTGGGAAGCATTGCGCGTGGTAAACTTGCCAATTTCTTTATAACTAAGCCAATATCAACGGTGGAGTTTTTACCATATGCTTACACCTCAAGGCTTGTGGATAAGGTGTTCTTGCGTGGAAAACAAATAGAAAAATAACCAATATTTGTCATCATGAAGAAGATTATCGGAGTGCTATTGGCTCTTTCAATGGTTGGCTGTGCTGGATTGAGTCAGCTCTCTTTGCCTCAGCTGGATTTGCCCTCTAGCCCGAATGCAGCCCTAACAAACGATGAAATTGTTCAGGGATTAAAAGATGCTCTAAGGGTTGGTGCTGAGCACGCTTCTGGCATGGCCTCAAAGGTAGATGGTTATTATAAGAACCCACAGCTGTTTATCCCTTTTCCCGAAGAGGCTGTTAAGGTGAAAAACACGCTAGAGAAAATAGGGATGACAAAGCAGGTTAACGATTTTGTGCTATCGCTTAATCGTGCTGCTGAAGATGCCGCTAAAAGTGCAGCGCCCATATTTATTCAGGCTGTACAAAACATGACTATTCAGGACGCATTGGGCATTCTGAAGGGCGGAGACAATGCAGCAACCAGCTACCTGCGCGAAAAAACTTATGCCCAGCTGAAGGTGAGGTTTAAGCCAGTTGTTACACAGTCCATTAATAAGGTAGAGGTCACGAAATATTGGAGCCCCTTGGTTTCGGCGTACAATAAAACTACCCTATTCACAGGAAAAGAGCAGGTTAATCCAGATTTGGAGGAATACATTACCGCTAGGGCCATTGACGGTCTTTTCCTCCTTATTGCGAATGAGGAGCTGAAAATTCGAAAGGATCCAGCTGCTAGAGTTACTGACATATTGAAGAAAGTTTTTGCAAACCAATAACAATATACCTACATGGAAAGGAAGTTGATTGAATGCGTTCCTAACTTTTCAGAGGGACGTGATATGACCATCATTAAGCAAATTACCAATGAAATTGAGGCCGTTGATGGTGTTAAGCTCATTGATGTTGACCCGGGGCAAGCTACCAACCGAACAGTGGTAACTTTTGTTGGCACTCCTGATGAGGTGATTGAGGCAGCGTTTAGAGCGGTAAAAAAAGCCTCGGAAATTATCGATATGACAAAGCATAAAGGTGCTCATCCAAGGTTTGGTGCTACCGATGTTTGTCCATTGGTGCCTGTAGCTAACATAACCATGGACGAAACAGTGGAATATGCGCATATGTTGGCAAAGCGTATTGGAGAGGAACTTGAATTTCCCGTTTATTGCTACGAAAATGCGGCTTTTGAGGAGAAAAGGAAGAACCTAGCATACTGCCGGTCAGGGGAGTATGAAGGGCTTGCCGATAAATTGACCAAGCCAGAATGGAAGCCCGATTTTGGTCCAGCACAGTTTGTTCCAAAAACCGGAGCAATTGCCGTGGGAGCGCGTAACTTTCTCATTGCCGTTAACTTCAACCTTAATACCACCTCTACTCGACGTGCAAATGCAGTTGCATTTGATGTTAGGGAGAAAGGGCGTCCTTTAAGAGACGGTAACCCAGTTACAGGAAAGAAAAAGCTGGATGAGAATGGAAAGGAGGTTTGGATTCCTGGAACTCTTGCCGGAACAAAAGCCATTGGCTGGTTCATTGACGAGTATGGCATAGCTCAGGTTTCTATGAATATAACCGATATTAGCAAAACACCTTTGCATGTGGCATTTGAAGAGGTAGCTCGTAAAGCTGCTGATAGAGGCATGAGGGTTACGGGTACCGAAATTGTTGGTGTTGTACCTCTTACTGCTTTGATTGATGCCGGTAAATACTTTCTCAAAAAACAGCAACGCTCAACAGGTATAGCCGACAAGGAGATTATCAAGATTGCGGTTAAGTCGATGGGGCTGGATGAGCTATACCCATTTGATTCAAAGAAGAAGGTTATTGAATACCTTATAATAGATGACGAAAAAAAGAGGCTAGTTGACATGGACTTGGTTGCCTTTGCCAACGAGACAGGCTCTGAGTCTCCTGCACCCGGCGGTGGTTCTATTTCTGCATACATGGGAGCAATGGGTGCAGCATTGGGAACAATGGTAGCCAACCTTTCTTCGCATAAAGCTGGATGGGATGATCGGTGGGAGGAATTCTCTAACTGGGCAGATAAAGGGAAATACTATATGGATGAGCTTCTTCACCTAGTGGATGAAGATACTGTTGCGTTCAACCGTATAATGGATGCATTTGGATTGCCCAAAAAAACAGAAGCAGAAAAGCAGGCTCGTACAGAGGCAATCCAGGCAGCAACTCGCTATGCCATTGAGGTGCCATTTAAGGTTATGCAGCTATGCTATGGGGCTATGGAGGTAATGAAGGCAATGGCCGAAAATGGTAATCCGAACTCCGTTACTGACGCTGGGGTCGGAGCCTTAGCTGCTCGATCTGGAGTTTACGGTGCCTTTTTGAATGTAAAAATTAACTCTGCTAGCCTAAATGACAAGGATTATACGGCAAAGGTTCTTGCCGATGGTCAAATTATTTTGGAAAAAACTTTGGCACTGGAATCATTGATAATAGAAGTTGTGAATAAAAAAATTGCTATGTAAAATACTGATAAACAGACGTGTAGTAATTTTGCGTTTATTTGAGTGAGTTCATGTAGCTATCTGTTGCTACTCCAAAAAGGTAGCTGTAGCTAAAAAAAGTTAACAAAAAATTGTTACTGTGTTCTCATTTTGCTAAATTGGTGCTGTTAAAAATTGCCTTATTATAAACCTAAAACTTAATCTATGAAACGATTATCAGCTCTTCTTGTCCTGCTGATGCTTGTGGTTTCGTTTGCCCAAGCACAGTCGAGGCAGGTTACAGGAACGGTTACCAGTTCGGATGATGGATCGCCATTAATTGGTGTTTCTATTCAAGTAAAAGGTACATCCAACGGAGGTACTACCGATTTAGATGGTAAGTATAGCCTGAATGTCCCAGCCAATGCCACATTGGTGTTTAGCTTTGTTGGATTCAAACCCCAAGAAGTGCAGGTTGGTGAGCGTTCTATTGTTAATGTGATACTTGAATCGGAATCACAGAAGATGGAACAAGTTGTTGTTACCGCAATTGGTATCAAGCGTTCTGAGAAATCACTCGGATATGCCGCTACTAGTGTTGGTAGTAATGATCTTTCGAAAGCACGCGATGCAAGTTTGATGGGTTCGTTGCAAGGAAAGGTTGCTGGAGTAACTGTATCGTCTGGTGGTGGAACTCCAGGTGCTTCTACTAAGGTAATCTTGAGAGGTTATTCCTCTATCAACGGTTCTAATAGCCCATTATACATTGTTGACGGTTCACCTATTAATAACTCCGAGAATGATGCAAATGGTGCTGACTTTGGTAATGGAGCGAACGTAGTTAACCCAGACGATGTTGCTTCTGTAACCATTCTTAAAGGTGCTTCTGCTACCGCCCTTTATGGTTCACGTGCTGCAAATGGTGTAATTATGATCACCACCAAGAGTGGAAAAGAAAGTAAGGATAAAAAAATTACGGTAGAGTATTCTGGCAATGCCACTTTCTCTACACTTCTCCGGTTGCCCCAAATGCAAAATACATTTGGTCAAGGTTGGAGCGGTGTTTTCCAATATCAGGAGAATGGTTCATGGGGTCCAAAAATGGATGGAAAAATGCGCTTGTGGGGTGCTATTTATGACAATAGCCGTCAGGTTAAACCTTTTAGCGCTCAAAAAGACAATATTAAGGATTTCTATGATTTAGGAACTTCCTATACGCATTCCGTTTCCTTAAGCGGTGGCGACGAGAACTCCAACTTCTACTTGTCTTTTGCCAATACCTCTCAGGATGGTATTATTCCAGATAATGTTGATACTTACGTAAGAAACAACTTTTCGTTGAAGGGTAGCACGAAAACCAAAAAAATGACCCTCTCCGGAACGGTTAACTATGCCAAGACTCAAGCTAAGGTTTTGTCAGACGGTTCTGGTGGAACAAACGCTGCTGCAAATATTTACTCTGAAATCCTTCAGATCCCCCGGGATATGAGCATTGTTGATTTTAAGGACTACAAAAATAATCCTTTTAATACTGAGAATTACTACTTTACCAACTATGCTGCTAACCCATACTATGCTATCAATGAGAATGGTAATAGAAATAACGATGATAGATTCTTTGGTAATGCAACGTTGGAGTATCAGTTTATGCCTGAGTTGAAGGGAACGATAAGGATTGGTACTGACGTTGGCAACTCTCAAACGAAGTCTTGGGAAGCTGTAAATACTTTTGCTCCAGATTCTTGGGCTCTTAACAACCCAGAGGGGACAAAGAAGAAGGAAAACCCTGGTTACTATTCTGAGGATTTTATCTTTAGAAGAGAGTTGAATATTGATTACCTTTTGAACTACCAAAAGGATATTACCGAGTCGATTAATATCAATGTTTTGGGAGGTTTTAATGTGAATCAAAGAAATATGAAAGAGTTATACTCTTTTGTATCTTCTTTGGATATCCCTGGTTTTTATAACATAGCTAACTCTGCCGATGCCCCTACTACTACTACGTATGAACAAAAGCGTAGAATTTATGGTGTTTTTGGACAGGTAGATTTTGCCTATAAGAATTGGTGGTTTGTTACGGCTACAGCCAGAAATGACTATTCTTCCACATTGCCTACTGCTAATAATTCATTCTTCTATCCTGGTATTAATACTTCAGTTGTACTTTCAGATGCTATTCCAGCTATTAAGCCGATTCTTCCTTTTGCAAAGATAAGGGCTAGTTGGGGACGTACTGGTAATGATGCTGACCCTTATAAGGTTAATTCAGTGTTTGCCCAAGCAAATATCTATAACCCATACAACCGTATTAAGATGCCATTGGATGGTGTTAATGGATACCTAATTAGCACACAGATTGGTAACCCTAAATTGAAGCCAGAGATTTCAACGGAGGCTGAAGTTGGAGTAGATTTAAGATTCTTCAGCAACCGTCTTGGTATTGATTTTACCTACTATAAAAAGAATACCACAGACCAGATATTGGCCGTTCCAATGGCAAATACTACTGGCTACTTAACACAGGTAAAGAATTTTGGTGAGGTACAAAATAAGGGTATTGAACTTCAGGTTAACCTAGTTCCTATTAAGACCACTAATTTTGAGTGGAATGCTACAGTTAACTATGCACGTAACAGAAATACTGTAGTTTCATTAGCTCCAGGTTTGGATCAAGTTCTGTTGACTTATGCTTATTCCATTGACTTTGTTGCCATGAAGGGACAGCCCCTCGGCGTATTTAAAGGTGCTGTAAATGAGTTAGATCCTCAAGGCCATATTGTAGTTGATGCAAACGGTTATCCAAGAGCAGCAACTAACAAGGGAATCCTAGGAAATGCAGAGTCTAAATACACAATGGGTATTACCAATACCTTTACCTATAAGGATTTCACACTTGGTTTTACCTTTGATATCAGAGAGGGTGGTTTGATGTATTCTGGAACTGCTGACCTTCAGTACTTCGTAGGTAATGCACCTCAAACAACCTATAACGATCGTCAACCTTGGATTGTGCCAAATTCCGTATATGGTGTTCAGGCAGGCGATGGTACATGGACTTACAGCGAGAATAGGCAGCCGATTACCTATGAGAATGTTACGAACTATTACTATGCCACCAACAACAAGATGGCTGATAATATGCGCGTAATCCCTCGCTCTTACGTTAAGTTGAGGGAGGCAAACCTTACCTATACAGTGCCTCAGAAGTATTTGTCGAAACTTCCTATTGGCAAATTGCAGGCTTCTATTTATGGAAAGAACTTGCTTATTTGGACTCCTGTTGGGAACAATTTTGTTGACCCTGAGGTTACCTCTTACGGTAATGACTTACGGGGAGATTTCGGTGAATTCCGTACTAATCCAACCCTTCGCTCGTTTGGATTTAGTTTAAAGGCTACCTTTTAACATATAAACTGTGATTCTTATGAAAAATTTAGTAAAATATTTTGCTTTTCTTTTCATACTTGCTCTCTTTGCGAGTTGTGGAAAGGATTGGTTGGATGTAAATACTGATCCAAACAATGCAGCTGCTGCAAGTGCGGAAAATATTCTTCCTGCTGCCGAATTATCATCAGGTGTTGTTACTGGAGGTTACTATAATCTTTTAGGTCAAATTTGGAGCCAGTACTATACCCAGAATTCGGGTTCTAACCAGTATAAGTATATTGATGCTTATGGCCTTTTAAGTAGTGATTTTCAAAATCAATTTGGGCAGATGTATGGCACCTTACTCAATTTGAAATACATTGAGTCTGACGCAGCATCTCAGGATAATTGGGCCTATTATTTAATGGCAACAGTTGTTGAGTGTTATGACTGGCAGGTGCTTGTGGATTTATATGACCAGATACCTTTTAATGAGGCATTGCAGGGTGTTGAAAATCAGGCTCCTAAGTATGATAATGCTCAAACTGTTTACGACTCACTTATAGCTCGGATTGATTACGCCCTTGCTCAACCAATGAATGTTCTTACTACTGCTCAAGCATCGAAGGATTACTTTTTTGGTGGGAATATGGCAAAGTGGATTCAGTTTGCTAACACCTTGAAACTGAAAATCTACATGAGGCAGATGTATATCCGTCCTTCTGTGGCTCAAGCTGGTATTCAGCAACTTTATGCTGATGGGGCTAATTTCTTAACCTCTGATGCTAAATTGGATATTTTCATTGATGCTCCTTATAAGGATAATCCTTTGTATGAGTCGGATAAGCGTAGTTTGAATACTACAACCAATTTGGCAATTAGTGCCACTCTGTATAAGTATTTTAAAAACAATAATGATACTCGACTCAGCTTTTTAGTTGGAACAGGTACAAATCCGCTACCTCAAGGAGGTAACCAAATACCTACCAACTTGATAAGTAATGTTATTGTGGCAAAGTTGAATGCAACAGATCCTGTTTTCTTTATTTCTGCTGCTGAATCCTATTTCCTACAGGCTGAGGCTGTTGCTATGGGATGGGGAACTGGTGATGATAAGGCGTTGTACGACGCAGGTGTGATGGCTGCCTTTAGTCGTTTTGGACTAGATGGTTCGTCATTTGTTGCTGCTGGTGGTGCTTATCTATATCCTTCTGCAGGAACCTTTGAGCAAAAGCAGGAAGCTATTATTATGGCTAAATGGGCGTCTATGGCTAGAAGTCAGGGTATTGAGTCCTATTTGGAGACAAATAGAACGCATTATCCTATTGAATCACCATTGAATGCCCAGCATTGGAATACATCTACTTTTAGCCCTACTAATCCATTGTATCTTGCTTGGAATGGTGGCGAGAGATTATATTCTTTGAATGGATCTACTGGTTATTTCCCCAAAAGATTGGTTTTCCCTGCTTCTGAAAGGCTAAGTAACCCGAACACCCCTGCAGAAATTCCTGCTTCTGCTAAGGTTTGGTGGGATGTTAAACCTTAACTTTTAAACTACTGAATATGAAAAAAATATTATTTATTGCAGTATCATTCTTTTTTGTGGCTTCATTTATGAGCTGCCAAAAGGATAAGACTACCGAGGGTATCTCAAGACTCACCTATTTCCCTGTGTTTGATATCCAAGGAAGTACCAACATCTCAATTAATGTTGGCGACAACTATGTTGATCCGGGAGTTGTTGTAACTGAAAACGGTACACCTATTGATTATACTACAAGTGTTAGTAGTGTTTTCTTTGGTTATAAGGGTACGGCAGTAGATCCTAATATTGCTGATGTATATCAAGTGATATATTCAGCAGTTAACAAGGATGGCTATACTGCATCTGCTGCGAGGACTGTTACTGTAAATCCTGCAAATGGTGATTTTGTTAATAGCCTTGAAGGATGGTATACAGCTGATGTAAATCGTTCGGCTCCTCCTTCATATACCGGCTTACAGTACATTATGGTTTCAAAGCTTGGCCCAAATAAGTATGGAATTTCTGATGGTATTGGTGGCTACTATGCAATTGGTCGTGGTTATGGTAATGGTTATCTTGGATTAGGTGCTACCTTTACTGCAGATATTGCAAATGGTGTTTACACTCCTGGCCCAGCATATACTGTAGGTTCTTTTGGAGGTACAGTAGTGATGACTAATCTCGCTGTTGATGCAGCAACGAAGACCATTTCTTTTGTTGCTACGTGGGACTCTGGTTATACATTTACAGTTACCTTGAAGCAAGTCCAACTCTAATAACTAGACTGATATGAAAAAGGGATTAATATTACTGATGTTTGGAGCCGTTGCCCTTTCTTTTGGCATAAGCTCTTGCGATAAGATTGATAGTTTGGACGATTATAAGACTGTAACTGTCGGACAAACTGCAACTATGCCGCTAAATGGAGACTACTTTATTCGACTTGAATCAGGCACTGTAAGTGGCTCGGATACAACTTGGGGTTTTACCGGTTGGGCTGGAAGTGATTACTATAAGGTATCATTTTACAATACAGCAACAAATACCAAAGATACTATTTGGATGAACGATCCTAATCTTTGGCCAGTACAGGCAAAGATTAATTGTAATCCTGCTGCTAAAGCTTTTATCCCTGGTATTTATGATAATCCTGGTGATACCTATAGTGGTGGAGGTTGGACTATTGAAGTTAAATCGGGAAAGGTTATCCTTAATGGTGCTATTACTGCGGCTGGTAATAAATCAGATAGTTTATGTGTTGTCGTTGAATTTAGCGATGATCCAGGAACACTCTATCGTTACAGTGGTTACCGTCGTACCGGTTTCCAAGAGGATGAGCACTAGAATTTAAGATGTCTTTAATTTAGAGTCCCCTATTTTGGGGACTCTTTTTTTTACCCCATTATTTGCTACCTTTGCCCTCTAAAGTCTATGGGGATGGTAGAGGATATATTTCCCGTTTTCGAAAGAATGCTGGGCCGCGAAGCTAAGGAGAAGCGTCTCAACCAGCGAGGAGTTGTTGTATGGCTAACTGGACTTTCAGGTAGCGGTAAAACATCCATTGCGATTGCTGCCGAGCAAGAGCTCTTTCAGAAAGGTTTCTTAACACAGATATTGGATGGTGATAACATTCGTTCTGGTCTTAATAGCAATCTAGGATTTACCGCAGCGGATCGAATGGAAAATATTAGGCGAATTGCTGAAACTGCTAAACTCTTTGCCCATTGCGGGGTTATTACCATTTGCTGCTTTGTTAGTCCCGAAGTTGGCATGCGTGAGCAAGCTAGGAGTATTGTTGGAGAGGATGATTTTTATGAAGTTTTCATAAACACCTCTATAGGCACGTGTGAACAGCGTGATGTAAAAGGGCTTTATAGAAAGGCAAGAGAGGGTAAAATTGAGCATTTTACAGGTGTTAATGCCCCATTTGAGGCCCCAGTAAATCCCTTTTTAGAGTTAAAAACGGAAGGGAATTCTGTGGAAGAATGCGGTTCGATATTGGTAAATGCCATAATGGATAGGATAAGGTTGAAGTAACATATGGATAAAGTTGTTTTGAATCATTTGCGTGAGCTAGAAGCAGAGTCAATTTTTGTGATTCGTGAAGTTGTTGCGCAGTTTGAAAATCCTGTTATGCTCTTTTCTGGCGGAAAGGATTCAATTGTTATGTTTCATTTGGCGCGGAAGGCTTTTTGGCCTGCAAAGGTTCCTTTTGCCTTGATGCATATCGACACTGGCCATAATTTCAAGGAAACACTTGATTTTAGGGATCAGCTGGTTGAGGAGTCTGGCGTGCAGCTTATTGTTCGGTATGTGCAGGATTCTATCGATAGTGGACGCGCGGTGGAGGAGAAAGGAATTAATGCAAGCAGAAATAAGAATCAGACCGTAGCTTTGCTTGATGGGTTGGAGGAACTCAAGGTTGATTGTGCCATGGGGGGGGGACGCCGTGACGAGGAGAAAGCTCGTGCTAAGGAACGTTTCTTTTCCCACAGAGATGAATTTGGTCAATGGGATCCAAAGAATCAACGTCCAGAACTCTGGAATTTGTTCAATGGGCGAAAGCTTATGGGCGAGCATTTTAGAGTTTTCCCCATTAGCAACTGGACCGAAATGGACGTTTGGCAGTATATATTGCTAGAAAAAATAGCGCTTCCGTCGCTTTACTTTTCTCATGAGCGAGAGGTTTTTGAACGTGATGGTGTTATTTATGCACAATCTCCATATATGCAGATGAAGCCTACCGAAAAGGTGGTGCGCAAGATCGTTCGGTTTAGGACGATTGGGGATATGACCTGCACTGGTGCCGTTGAGTCAGAGGCAAATAGTTTAGAAGATATTATTGAGGAGGTTGCTGCTACTCGTGTTACGGAGAGAGGAACACGAGCCGATGATAAGCGTTCGGAAGCAGCAATGGAGGATCGAAAAATTGAAGGATACTTTTAATGAGTGCTATGAGTGGTTACAATAAGGTTGACGATTTAAGCCAGAACACGCGTGGGTATTTGGATATGGAGTTGCTCCGGTTTACTACTGCTGGCAGCGTTGACGATGGAAAGAGTACGCTGATTGGTCGTTTGCTTTACGACAGTAAGGCAATATTTGAGGATCAGCTGGAGGCTATTCACCAGGCTAGCATAAAACGTGGACATGAGCATGTGGATTTAGCCTTGCTTACCGATGGATTGCGTGCCGAAAGAGAGCAGGGGATAACCATTGATGTAGCCTATCGTTATTTTGCAACTCCACGACGTAAGTTTATTATAGCCGATACCCCTGGTCACATACAGTATACCAGAAATATGGTAACAGGTGCTTCCACCGCTAATTTGGCAATTATACTGGTTGACGCACGTAATGGAGTTTTAGAGCAAACAATTCGTCACTCCTATATTGCCTCACTGCTGGGTATTCCGCAGGTAATATTTTGCATTAACAAGATGGACCTTGTTGAGTTTAGCCAGGAGGTGTTCAACCGTATAAAGAGCGATCTTGTGTCGCTGGCAGAGCAGGTAGGACTCGGTCAAACTTGGTTTATGCCCATAAGTGCTTTGAAGGGAGATAATGTGGTAGCGCAATCCGAGGCTATGCCTTGGTTTACAGGGAAGCCTTTGCTGGAGCTGCTTGAGACCGTGGAGATTATTCGGAACGAAAAATCTGATGCTGCACGATTTCCTGTTCAATACGTTATTAGACCTCAGAGCGATAAATATCATGACTATCGTAGCTATGCAGGTCGGATTGCTGGCGGCACTTTTAGGGTTGGTGATAGAGTGGTGGTGTTACCTTCTGGGCTAAAATCGACCATTGAGGCAATTGATTTTGCCAGTGAGTCAATTCAAGAAGCGTATCAACCAATGTCAATTTCCCTCCGCCTGACCGATGATGTTGACGTTAGCAGAGGGAATTTAATAGTAAAGGAGGGCGAAGAGCCTCGGAGTGGACAGGAGTTGGAAATAATGTCGTGTTGGTTAAATGAACAGCCCGTAGTGATTGGTGGCAAGTACGTATTGCGCCATGCTTCTTCTGAACTGCGATGTATAGTAAAGGATGTTGTTTATAAGGTAAATATTAATACGCTGGAGAAGATGGATGATAAACGTGTTGGCCCAAACGACATTGCTCTGTTGCGCGTTAAGCTTACAAAACCCATCTTTTTTGACTCATACCATCAAAATCGGAATACGGGTAGCGTTATACTTATTGATGAGGCTACAAACGCTACTGTGTGTGCTGGGATGATTGAATAGCAGTTTATTATATTAATTCAGAAAGGCCCTTTGTGGCCTTTTTTTATTTTGTATAATAGCTTTGCCAACTCAGGAATTGGGCATTTCGTTGTTGCCTTCATTTTCCCCTTCCTCCAGAGAATCATCATCGTCTTTTTCGTAGAAATGTCTACGATAGATAATATAACCAACAACGATGGCTGCAATGAAAAAACCTAGCAATTGGTAGCGTATCATATAGTGTTGGTTTAGAGTGTTTAAGTAATTCGCTTTATAATTCTCAGCTTATGGGTGTAGGTTTTTATTTCAGCATTGAAAATTCCTTGATGGTCTATGCTGTCTAACCTTACCCTGCCAGATGCATGAATAATTTTGCTCTCGGGTGCTATAACGCCAACGTGCGTAATTATTCCTTCCTCATTGTCGAAAAAGGCCAAGTCTCCCGGAAGAACTTCAGTAATAAAGTCAACGTTTTTTCCAGTTGATGCTTGCTGAGAGGCATCTCTTGGAATGAATTTACCATGGATTCGGAATAAGGTTTGCACAAAACCGGAGCAATCTAACCCAAACACCGTTTTTCCACCCCACAGGTATGGTGAGTTAAGGAAACTTATGGCAGTGGAAATAATATCTACAGGCTTGTTTTCCACTATGGGATTTTTCAATGTTATAGCCCCTACTGTAGGATGAAAGTATCCGCCATTGGGCTCTTTTTCAAAAATGAATGCACCAGACGGAATATGGTATTCCATTTTGGTATCCCCAATTAGGTATTCGCTGGTTGTTGCCGTAATTATCAGATTTGCTTTGGCAATCGAGGCAAATTCTGAATCTGAAAGTTTTTCAACCATGTTGCTGCTAACCCACCCCCTGTACCCATCTGCCATGGATTGAATAAGCATCCACGATTCCTTGACTTCTAGAATTTCAATCGGTTCGCCCCACAATAGCTGTGATACCATTTCTGAGGATTCTGAAGATTCTTTGCGCATGGGGACTATAGTCTCCGTCGCAATGGCCTTTTTGCTGTTAGTATCGTATTTAAAAGGGAACTTCCCCATGTTGGAGTTATTTTTGTACATTTGTTCAATGCTTGAAAGTTAAGGAATTTTACTACCAAGGGAAAGGTTTTTGATGATAAAACTTACGAAAAATAGTTTGAGAGCAATTCTTCGAATCGTTCTTTTCGCAGCTGCTACGGCTGCAGTAATCTCCATTCTGCCGCGTGAAGGGAAATTTAAATTCGAATTTCAGAAGGGAAGACCGTGGAGGCACGAAACGCTTATAGCACCATTCGATTTTCCCATATACAAAAGCGATAGTCGCCTACTCGAGGAGAAAAGCGCTGTGCTAAAGTCTTTTAAGCCCTATTTCGATTTTGATAGTGTGATTGTTAATGGCGTGATTGCACAGGCAAGCCAAAGTGTAACCGATTATATTGCGCGTAAGCAGCAACAGCAGAATTTCCCTTTTCGCCTCACATCTCTTCGTCACACAAAAATGGATGTAGCGGAGCAGACTGCCTTACTCAATAAAATTGTAGCGGAGTGTTTTAGGTTTATTTACAGTAAAGGTGTGGTTAGCTTGTCGGATGCAAGCCGATTCTTTGGCGATACCCGCAAGGATGTTCCAGTTGTTGTGCTGCACAATGATTTTGCCAATGAGACTATTTCAGGGGAACTGTTTACACCAAAGAATACGCTGGAATATTTGGTTAATCGATTGGCATTTTCTTTTTTCAGAACAGAGGATCAGGCTTTGGCTTTTGTTCAGGGTGCAGGGCTTGAACGTGTAATTGTTCCAAATGTAAAGTTCGACGAGGATAAAACATCCAAAGTCAAGGCGGAATTGATGGCGTCTGTTTCCTTAACCAGCGGAATGGTTCAGGCTGGCGAACGGATTGTTTCAAAAGGCGACATTGTTGATGCAAATACTTACATGGTGCTGGAGTCGCTTAAGCGAGAGTACGAGTCGAGGCTTGGCTATTCAAGCCAGGAGTATATTTTACTTTTGGGCCACTCTTTTTTGGTTGGTATCTGCATGCTGATTCTTTATCTCTTCCTATTCCATTTTAGGCGAGAGATATTGGAGTCTGTTCGAAAGACGCTCTTTATCATTCTCCTGGTGGTAACCATGGTTGCGATTTCTGCATGGGTGATGAGTACTAGCACTGTGAGCATTTACCTAGTGCCATTTGTGGTTGTTCCAATATTTGTAAGAACTTTTTACGATAGCCGACTTGCCCTATTCATCCATTTGATAACAATTATGCTGGTTGGCTTTCAGGCTCCGAATTCGTTTGAGTTTGTCTTTATAAACTTTGTTGCTGGAGTGGTGGCGATATTTAGCCTTACAAATGCCTATAGAAGAGGAAAGCTTTTTGTTGCCACGGGTTATGTCTTTTTGGTATATGCCTCCATCTATTTCTCACTTAACCTGCTTAAGGAAGGAAACTTCAGCCATATTGCGTGGTTCGATTATGTGTGGTTTTTAGGAAATGCTTTCTTAATACTGGTAACCTACCAGCTTGTGTACCTTTTTGAGAAGGTTTTTGGATTTCTTTCGGATACGACTCTCATGGAACTTTCCGATCATAATCAGGAGCTCCTGAGGAGGTTGGCAGAGGAGGCTCCGGGCACCTTTCAACACTCTTTGCAGGTTTCAACCTTGGCAGAAGCCGCAGTTTTTCAAATCGGGGGAAACCCGCTGCTAGTTAAGATAGGTGGATTATACCATGATATTGGGAAATTGAATAATCCCATCTACTTTATCGAAAACCAGGTTTCTGAGTTTAATCCTCACGACAATATCGATTTTGAAGAGAGTGCGAAGATTATTGTTAAGCATGTGGCCGATGGGGTTCAAATTGCACGAAAGTATAAGCTGCCAGAGCAGATAATCGATTTTATTAGAACACATCATGGCTCTTCAAAGGTGCAGTATTTCTACAGAAAATACCGAAACAAATATCCTGAAGGAAACCTTGACTCCTCTTTTTGTTACCCTGGCCCTAGGCCAATGAGTAAGGAAACTGCCGTACTAATGATGGCCGATGCCGTGGAGGCTGCTTCCAGAAGTCTGAAAAACGTAACGGCAGAGTCCATTGACGAACTGGTTGAGTCCATAGTTAACTTTCAGCAGCAGGAAGACCAGTTTGCTGAGGCTGATATCACTTTTAAGGATATAACTACCATTAAAACTATCTTTAAAAAGAAGTTGCTCAATATTTATCATGTCAGAGTAGTGTATCCACAATAAAAAAGAGGGAGCTAAGCTCCCTCTTTTTTATTAATATCTGGATGTAGGCTTATCGCAAGTCGTTAACCGTAACTCCCGGATGCTTAGCCGCAGAGAATGTGAATGCATCTTCGCTAACTGGAATATCGTGCTCAAACTTTTTGATATCGAGGGTGTAGCGATTACCATCCTTGCTGAAGTATTTTATTTGAACTGGCTCCAGCGTTTTTTGGTTAAAGGAGAAACGAACAATGGTGTAGGTAACTGCAATGCTCTTTGGATAAAGATCAATTACATAAACCGGCACTTTGTTTATCGTTGTTTCCTCTTTAAACTTATACTTAAAGTCTCTGTCGTAAACGGAAAAGAGTTTCGACGGATCGTCGAGAACGCCTCCATCTCCCTCCTTTGGCTCAAGGATATTTACCTCGTTGGCCTCTTTAAGATAGGTCCATTTGGTTTTTCCGTTAAAGTAAATTTCTGTACCCATTAAATCGAGAACATACTTTCTACCCTTAAGGGTGATTTTTCCCTTGTGGGTGTCCTTAATGTTTTCCTGCTGGTTTTCCAAAGTAAAGGAGAATTCGGAATACATTGTTTTATATCCTTTCGTCTTTTTGGAAAACTCTTCGAGGATCTCTTTGGCACGCTGATCCTTTTGCGAGAAGGCAATTGCTGGAATCAGCAGGAGTGCTAAGAATAGGATTTTTTTCATGCTATATCAGTTTGTTGAGAATTATCGATGCATGTTATTATTAAGTTGAGAAAATAGCTGTTCCAGCGACAGCTCGTCGGTAATAAGCACTTGACGGGCTTTACTCCCCTCAAATGGGCCAACTATTCCCGCTGCTTCCAACTGGTCAATTATTCTCCCTGCTCTATTGTAGCCAATGGAGAATTTTCGTTGAATCAGGGAGGTGGAGCCCTGCTGGTTCATTACAATTACTCTTGCAGCCTCTTCAAAAAGCTCATCTTTTTTGGAGAGGTCAACCTCTGCCGATTCGCTGCCTTCCTCTCCCTTATACTCAGGAAGAAGGAATGCCGAGGGATATCCTCTTTGGTTACCAATAAAGTCGGTGATTCTTTCAATTTCTGGTGTGTCTACAAAGGCGCATTGAACGCGAATAAGGTCACTCCCCGTTGAAACGAGCATATCGCCACGGCCAATTAACTGGTTTGCACCAGGGCTATCTAAAATGGTGCGTGAATCTACCATTGCTGTAACCCTAAAAGCTATTCTAGCCGGAAAGTTTGCTTTGATTACTCCAGTAATAATGTTGGTGGTAGGTCGCTGTGTGGCAATAATAAGGTGAATGCCTATGGCTCGTGCCAGCTGGGCAAGTCTGGCAATAGGTGTTTCAATCTCCCTGCCAGCGGTCATAATAAGGTCGGCAAACTCATCAATTACCACAACAATATACGGTAAGTACTTATGCCCTTTTTCAGGGTTAAGCCTTCTGGAGACAAACTTCTCGTTGTATTCCTTTATGTTTCTTACGTGAGCCAATTTCAGCAGCTCATACCGGCTATCCATCTCGTTGCATAACGAGTTGAGTGTGTAGATAACTTTTTGCGTATCGGTTATGATAGCCTCCTCGGCATCTGGCAGCTTGGCCAAAAAATGACGTTCAATTTTGGAGTAAAGGGTGAGCTCAACTTTTTTAGGATCGACTAGCACAAACTTGAGCTGCGATGGGTGTTTCTTATAAAGTAGACTGGTAAGCATGGCGTTTAACCCAACTGACTTTCCCTGTCCTGTGGCTCCGGCAACTAGCAGGTGTGGCATTTTGGTTAGGTCAATCACAAATGTCTCATTGCTGATTGTCTTACCCAAGGCTAGAGGCAGCTCATACTTTGCCTCCTGAAACTTTGCCGATTTGATTATCGAAAGCATGGATACAACCTCGGGGTTCAAATTTGGCACCTCAATGCCAATTGTGCCCTTACCTGGAATTGGTGCAATAATTCTAATGCCCAGTGCTGCAAGGCTGAGAGCAATGTCGTCTTCTAAACTTTTTATTTTTGAAATCCGAACGCCTGGTGCTGGAACTATCTCATATAGCGTTACCGTTGGGCCAATGGTGGCCTTTATTTTGTCTATCTGTATTTTGTAGTTGGCAAGCGTTTCAACAATTTTGTTCTTATTCGAGATTAGTTCATCATTGGAAACGGCGGCGGTGTTGCCCTTGTACTCTTCTAAAAGCTCGAGTGGTGGTTTTTGGAAAGCCGAAAGGTCAAGAGTTGGGTCGTATATATCGAGACTACCAGTGTGGATATCGGTTAATACTTCCTCTTCAGCAGCCGACTCTACGGTTAGCTCAACCTCTCCTGAATTGTCTATAACATTAGCTGCATTATCCACCAAATCTGGCACAGAAACTTCCTCTGCTGTTCTTCCTAGCTCCATTTCTCCACCGAAGGCGATGCTGCTGTTTCCCTCTTCATGCTCCTTGGTTGTTGCCACAGTAGGAGCAATGCTAGTATTCTCTACACTAATATTGGTGGTCTTCTCTTTTATATTGGAGGTATGGTCAATGCTATCTGCTTCCTCTTTAACTGCTGTTTCTGTCTTTAAGTTCTTTAGCGTAGAGGGAGCATCGAAACTACCTTTGTTGGCCCACGCGGGATTCTCTTCTGCCGTTTCCTCCTTTTTCTTGAATAGGCTATGGATGAGGCCCACGCTTAGGTTAAGCCAATGAAAGGCATTTTTTGTGGTGAATACAAGAAATGTTGCTGTGGCGAAAAGTAGCAGCAGGGCTGTTCCAAACTTTCCCAGAAAGCTATTCATCCACTTGGTGACAAAAACGCCATGCGCTCCACCAAGCCCGTTGCCCAAATACCCCTGTGCGGTTCCAAAAAGAAAACCAAAAATCAGCGATGCAAGAATGGCTGAGATGATTAGTATTCTACTGGTTTTTCGAAACGGATAGGGGCGAAGCTTCATGAGGCGCAAACCTCCAAGTGCTAAAATTAAAGGGAATACCAATGCTGCCAAGCCGAATCCTTCGCTCATAAAGAGGTTTCCCATAAAGGCACCTGCTTTTCCCGCCCAGTTCTCTACCCTAATATCGGATGCAGAGAATACGTTTTGCCAGCTAAAACTTTGGTCTGCTTTCCAAGTAAAGATAAATGAAACTAACGCTATGAAGAGGTAGAGGGAGAAGAGGAAAATAAACACCCCTGCAATGAATTTGAAACGCTCATCGCGCAAAAATCCCTTCTGGTTCGAAGGTTTTGAATCGGTTTTTTGGCTATCTTTTTTTCCCATTTAACTTGCTTGTGAAAAAACGGTATTCGTCGAATATTAGTGTGCTTTATGTTGCAAAGCTAAATAAAATATGGGAAAACAGAATAGCGTTTTTATGGATGGTGACACAACTACAGCTTAAAGAGCTTAAATACTTCCAGTAACGTTTCTTTGTTAATTCTTTTATAACCTGAAGGAACAGCAAAGTTGCTATTGTCGAGGCCATCATTTTCGATTTTGGAGGCGGCAATGATTACCTTCTTATTTGCCAACAACATCCCAAATTGCAGCATCACTCCGTCAATTTGTTCAAACGGGGTATCTATGTTTGGGTTAGGTTGGCCAATATCTTTGGTGTAGTATACATCGAAGGTTGCTTGACTCGAATCGTTAATGTGGAATTTGGCTATATGGCAGTTATATCCAAGAATTTTTTTTATCCCATCTTCCGGAGTAATGGTAATGGACGGCATGTCTTGGTAAAGAAATGATGCACCAACGCTTCCGGTAGAGTCGGTGTAGTAAAGTTTTTTGTTGAGAAGTTTGATGAGGTAGTGGCTTACCTTAGTTTCTCGATTCTCGATATAGGTGATATTAACCATACCCGATAAGCCCTCAATTTGGGTAAAAATCATATTGTTCTTATACCGTATTGTCATCTGAGTTGGTAGCGTCTTTGTGTTTAGGCTATCGTTGGGGTAGGTAATGTGGTAAACCACCGTGCCAGACTCTTTAAGAGACGCGCCGGAGTTGCAGGAAAAAAGAAATAACCCTGTTATAAAGCAGAGGTATAGCTGTTTTGGCTTTTTGAGCATTGGGTATTTTTCTGCAATTTAAGAATTTCTTTTGCAGTATAACTGTATATGCTGCTCAATTTCGCTGACTTTTGTGGCCAATTGGGCACATATTGACGGTTGAGTGTATTCTGTAGGTTGAGGAGCGGTATGATATTGGTCGCTTGTTTTTTGAAAAACAATTTTTAGCTTTGTCTCTTTCAATCTAATAAATTAACAAATTGTGTATGAATAAATTAGCAGTTGTGGCGTTAGGTGGAAATGCGCTGCTTCGCGGAAACCAAATGGGAACCATCGATGAGCAGGAGCAAAACACGGAGGATACGCTTGAAAATCTTGTTTACTTAATTAAGGAAGGATACAATCTGGTTATTGGCCATGGAAATGGTCCCCAAGTTGGAAATATCCTTATGCGTAATGATGCAGGAGAGCAAACCTATGGCATTCCGCAAATGCCGCTTGATGTATGTGTGGCTGATTCTCAGGGCGGAATCGGATACATGATAGAGCGAATGCTTCGTAACGTTTTGCACAAGCATGGAATAGAAAAGGAGGTTGTTTGTCTTGTAAGCTCAGTGGTGGTGGACAAGGATGATCCTGCTTTTAGCAATCCGACCAAACGTGTAGGCAAAATTTACAACAAGGAGCAAGCCGATGCTTTGGCAAAGGAAAAGGGTTGGATTTTCAAAGAAGAGGTAAAGGATACCGGAAGCGGATGGCGGCGGGTAGTTCCTTCGCCCAAGCCTATCAAAATTATGAATGAAACTATCATAGAGGAGCTCGCCAGAGAGGGAGTTATTGTAATTGCTGCAGGTGGTGGTGGTGTTCCAGTTTACATCGACGAGAAGGGAAATGTAAGACCATCTGAGGCGGTAATCGATAAGGATTCTGCTTCGGCACTATTAGCTGCGCGAATTAAGGCTGATGAGTTCTATATCCTTACCGATGTGCCATACGTTTACATTAACTACAAGAAGCCAGGTGAGCGAAAGATTGAGTTTCTCGATAAGGCAGATACCGAAAAGTACTTAGCCGAAGGAATGTTTGGCGAGGGAAATATGGCACCAAAAATTCGTGCTTGTCTCCAGTTTATTGAGCAAGGTGGGTCAATGAGCGTTATTACAGAGGCTACAAAGCTCGAGGACATGTCGTACGGCACCAAAATTACGATGCAATACGAGGACTAAAATGGTTAATTTCGCAAAAACAAAAACTAACTAAAATAGATTGCTATGGCTTTCAACCTAAAAAATCGCAGCTTTTTAAAGCTGCTTGACTTTACCCCCAAGGAGATTGATTTTATGCTTAATCTTGCTGCCGACCTTAAGGCCGCAAAATATGCCGGAACCGAAAGGCAGATGTTGAAGGGTAAGAACATTGTTCTCTTATTTGAAAAAGATTCTACCCGTACTCGTTGTGCATTTGAGGTGGCTGCGCTTGATCAGGGAGCACACGTTACCTATCTTGGCCCTTCCGGTTCCCAAATGGGCAAAAAGGAGTCGATGAAGGATACCGCTAGGGTGCTTGGACGCATGTACGACGGTATTGAATATCGTGGTTATTCTCAGGAGATAGTTGAAACGCTTGCTGCCTATGCTGGTGTTCCAGTATGGAACGGCTTAACAACAGAGTTTCACCCAACTCAAATTCTTGCCGACTTCCTTACAATGCGTGAGCATACCGATAAACCTTTGAGCAAGGTGTCGTTTTGCTACCTCGGTGATGCCCGCAATAATATGGGAAATTCTCTAATGGTTGGTGCCGCTAAAATGGGTATTGACTTTAGGGCTGCTGCACCCAAAGCATGCTGGCCTAACGAAGAACTTGTTGCCAAATGTCGTGAAATTGCAAAGGAGACTGGTGCTAAAATTACCTTAACCGAGGATGTAAAGGAAGGTGTGAAAGGTTGTGATTTCTTATACACCGATGTGTGGGTATCCATGGGCGAGCCTGAGAATGTTTGGGAAGAGCGTATCAAGCTGTTGAAACCATACCAAATTAACAAGGCTGCAATGGATGCTACTGGAAATCCAAATGTTAAATTCATGCACTGCTTGCCCGCTTTTCACAACAGGGAAACCGTGGTAGGAGAGGATATGTTTAAGAAATTCGGAGTAGCAGAGATGGAGGTAACCGAGGAGGTGTTTGAGTCGGGTGCATCTATTGTATTTGATGAGGCCGAAAACCGTATGCATACGATTAAAGCGGTTATGGTTGCAACGTTAGGCTAGAGTAATTCGTCAATTTTTTTTCAAAAAAGCGCCCTCATTGGGCGCTTTTTTTTGACTTGCTTTGCTTTTTGTTCTACCTTGGTTAAGGTTTTATTTACTAATTCTTTAGCTATGACTATTTACATTGGAAACATTTCCTATTCGATGAAGGAGGAGGAGTTGAAAGACGCTTTCGAGAAATTTGGTGTTGTAACTAGCGTTAAGATGATTGTTGATCGGCAAACAGGCCGTTCAAAGGGATTTGCGTTTGTTGAGATGGAAAATGACGAAGAGGCACTAAGTGCCATTGCTTCGCTAAACAACTCTCAGCTTGGCGGTAGAAACATTAAGGTAAATACTGCCCATAGCAAAGATACTGTAGAGGGAGCATAGCGAAAAGGGATTAAAAGGAGCGGCTGCTGTTTGCCAGTGGTCGCTTTTTTACTTAATGATTTCCTTTACTATTAGGTAAAGCATAATGCCTGAGGTCGCAAACTTTGCACCTGTTCCTAGAATAAACCCAATAAAACTTCCGATTGCAGCTTTTGTTGCTTTTGATTGTGAGGCACCCCCCGTTATTTCCCCCATAAAGGCCCCGATAAATGGTCCAATAATTACTCCAACGGGAGGCAGCAGTAGTATGCCTGCAACTAGGCCGAGGGTGGCGCCAATAGCCCCTCTTCTTGATCCGCCAAATTTTCTTGTTGTCCACGCCGGAATGATGTAGTCGAGAAGGGTGATGGCAATGGTTACTGCACCTAAAACGAATAGTGTTGTTTTTGTTAACTCGCCAAAACGCGTTGTTTGCATTATTAGCAATGCAATGAAGCTAAATGGAGGTCCCGGAATAATGGGTAAAATGCATCCAACTAAACCAAGGAGGGAGATTAAGATTGCAATAGATGCGAGAAAGTAATCCATCTGTAATATTGTTTTGGCTAATATAGCAAAATAAGAAAGGAGTGTAGAACATCTACACTCCTTTACTTACTTACTAAAAATCATCCATCCCGCTATCGTCCGGAGCTTGGTCAGCCTTTTTTGCACTACGCCTGTAATCGTTTATTTTGTAAGTAAAGCCTATGAAAAACATACGGCCATTTCGACCTCGTTCGTAGGTGGTAGTAAAGTTGTCACCGTATGTTGTGGAGTTGAATGTGGCTGTTTTAAATACATCGCTGGCCCTGAATGTAACTGTACCCTTGTTCTTTAGGATGTTCTTTTTTAGTCCAAGGTCAAGTGACCACATTTCGGCCATTCTTCCTTGGCCTCCGGCAGAAAATCCTCTTCCTCCAGTGCCGCTAGTTACGATGGGCGATCTGTAGTTGAAGTTCTGTTGGAATTCAATGCCCATGGGAAGGAATACCACTGATGCGATTTTTGCTGTCCAGCTGTTGCTGCTTTTTGCGTCACTCGTTACTCCGGTACCGTTGATTTCGGCGTGAAAGTAGCTGTAGCTGCCATTTACTCTCCACCACTTGAAAATTGGAGAGGAGGCTACAACTTCAACTCCGTAGTTTACGGAGCTGTTGAGGTTGTCGTAAGTGGTTTCGAAAATATTATTTACCAGCGTCACCTTTTGTGCAATTACATCAGTTGTTTGACGGTAAAAGAAGGTGGTGGTGATGTTTGTTTTGGCCTTTTTGAAACCATAGCCAACTTCATAGGAGTTTACGTATTCCGGATTGATATTAGGATTTCCGTAGCTTACGTTAACGGGATCCTGCTTTACCAAAAAAGGGTTTATGACTCTACTGCGAGGGCGGTTGATTCTTCTGCTGTAGCTCAACACGAGGTCGTGTCCCTTTGCAACTTCGAAGCTCAAGTGTAGCGAAGGGAAAACACTGAATATATTTTTGTGAAATGTGGAGTCTGTTGTCTTCTGATTTGAGCTAGATTCACTTTGCTCAAGTCTTATACCTCCCATGTAGGACAGTCTTCCCCATGTATTGGAGTAGCTGGTGTAGCCAGAGTAGATTTGCTCTGTGTATGTGAAATTGTTGGAGTAGGTCTGGTTAACAATCCAACTCTGGGTTGCAGAGTCGCTTTCCGATACGAGATAGTCGGAGTTGTCGGAGCGGAAAATGGCCTTTACACCTGCTTCAAGTCTACCTCCATTTCCAATTGGGCTAACGTAGTCCGATTGGATAGTAAACCTTGTTCCTGGCTCGTCAGTATTGGTTTTTTCCATTTCGGGATAAAGGTTCGTTAATATTCCGGTAGGGGTGTAGAAATCTTTCCTGCGCAGCGAGGAGGAGGTTTCTGGGCTGTTGGAGAAAAAGGCGTCGGCAGTGAGAGTTCTTCCTTTTGTTTCAAAGTCCTTTTTGTAGCTTAACGTAAACTCCGACTCAAGCCCATCTTTATTGTCCATGGTTCTGTTCTGCTTGTAGAAATCTACAACATTAAGTGACGAGTCGTAGCTGGTGCTTACGAGGTTTTCGTCACCACTAAACTTTCTGGCATTAAGCCAGGTGCTTAGCGAAATTGTGTTGGTGGAGTTGATGCTGTAGTCGGCCCCTAATCGAACCCCACCAAATATCATTTTTCTAGAAAAGGTTGAGGTGTTACTAATGTAAGGAGTGCTGCTGGTGAAATTCTTAGAATAGGTGTTGCTATACCCGTCAAAGTTAAAAGATCGAAAATCAACATTGGTGAAGATATTCCACGCATCTCTTTTAAAGTTTAAGTTTACAGATCCCATATATCTGTTGTTGTTCCCTGCGGTAAGCGACACCATACCATTCGTTCCCACAATCTTTTGCTTTTTGAGAACAATGTTGATGATTCCAGCCATTCCGTCGGGATCGTATTTTACCGATGGGTTGGTAACCACTTCAATGCTTTCTATCATTGTTGCAGGAAGTTGGTCAAGGCTGGTCATCTGCGATGGTTTGCCATCGATTAGTATGTTGACATTCGTAGAACCTCTTAGGCTTATATTTCCATCGAAGTCAACGGTTACTGATGGGACATTCTGCATAACGTCCAAGGCCGTGCCACCAACGGAGGCCAAATCCTTATCTACGTTGATGACTTTTTTATCTAGACTATGGGTCATCATCTCTTTTCGTCCAGTAACAGTAATGCCTTCAAGTGTTTGCGAGCTGGAGGAGAGACTAATGGTTCCTAAATCGACATCTTTACTTTTGGGAGTGATGGCTAGGTTCATGTTTTCCCACTGTTTGTAACCAATAAACTTAACCTGCACTTTATACCGTCCGTAGGGTATTTTCTCCAGTAGAAAATCTCCGGAGGTGTTTGTTATACCTCCCGTAACGATGGAGGAGTCCCTAAGCTTAATTACAACTACGCTTGCATATTCAACAGGAGTTCCTGTTTGTTTGTCAAGTATTTTGCCTTTCAGCGTTCCTGAAGGGGGCATGTTTTCTGGTCCGTATGCTCCTGGTCGTGGTTGAGCTATTGCTGAAGTAAATGTAATCCCTACCAAAATTGCGATAAGTGAGAGCCTTTGTAAAGTTTTATTCATGGTTAAAAGTAGGTTAAAAATTCAGGTGTTGCATTGAGATGGTGATTAGACAAATTAGTTTAAGATTTCTTGCGCTATATTGTGGAAATATTTTTCTTGCAGGTATTATTTAAATTGAGATGATAAGCCAGGTAGCCATTCGTGTATTTGGAAGAGTTCAAGGTGTTGGGTATCGATATTTTGTTCGAAAAAATGCCATTCGCTTGAATTTGAGTGGGTATGCAAAGAACTGTGACGATGGTACCGTGCTCATTGTTGCTGAAGGTGATGAGGCTGATTTGCTTACCTTGGCTGAACTTTGCAAGATTGGACCTCCTCGGGCTGTTGTAGATGATTTGACTGTTCAGTGGACTGCTGCGGCAGGGATTGATGGTTTTTCGATAAGTTAAGCTATTACCTTTTCTTAATTTCTTTGTTTCAGAAACCGAATACTATTTGCTGATAGCTGTGAAGGAGATTGTTTTTGCCAGCGATGCTGTGATGGAAAAGTTAAGGCGTTCACAAAGTTTAAGGAAGTTTACCCCTTCAGTTGATATATACTTTGACTTGTTGAACTCCATTGTTTCGCAACAGCTATCGGGCAAGGTTGCCGATGTTATTTTTGGGAGGTTCTTGGATCTTTTCCCTAAAAGGTATCCAAACCCCGAACTGGTTAGCAGCATTGACATTGAGAAGTTATGGGCATGTGGCTTGTCTAATGCGAAGGCTCACTATGTGAAGAATGTAGCGGTATTTGCCTTGCAGCGTGGGCTTCAATTGGAAAAAGTTTCCTCCATGAGCGATCAGGAGTTGATAGATTATCTTTCTCAAATTAAGGGTGTTGGGCGTTGGACAGCCGAAATGATACTCATCTTTTCACTTAACCGGCAAGATGTGTTTCCTATTGATGATTTGGCTATTCGTCAAAGTATGATAGCACTCTATAATCTCGATACGGATAGTAAAGCGCTGAAGGAGAATCTTGTTAGAATAGCTGATGGCTGGAGGCCAAACCGAACCTTGGCGTCGCTTTTACTCTGGGCATGGAAAGATGGCAAAAAGTTAGGTTAGCTTGCCGTTATCTGCAAAGGCAATTCTTCGGATTACTACCGAAGCACAGGCAATGCCAAATATAGCCGGCATATAGGATATTGTTCCCACATTTGACTTTTTGTTTTGCTCACCTTCGGTAACAATTACAGATCCCGGAAGAGGTTCCTCGTCGGAAAAAACAACAGTAAAGCCTTTCTTTATGCCCATTTTGCTCAAACGCTTTCGCAGCATGTGTGCAAGTGGACAGTGGTGCGATTTGGAGATGTCGGTAATTGAAACTCTTGTTGGGTCTAGTTTACCTCCTGCTCCCATTGAACTTACAAGGGGCGTTCCTTTTGCGATTGTTTTTACTATGAGGTTGACCTTTGGCGACAGGGTGTCAATAGCATCAACAACAAAAGTGTAGTTGGATTTTAGAAGATCGTCCGTCTTTTCGTTGCAGATATACTCCTTTATGCTATGTACAACAATCTCCGGGTTGATGTCGCGTAGTCGGGTAGCAAGAATATCTGCCTTTGATTCTCCAATGGTGCTATGCATGGCTGGCAGTTGCCGATTAATGTTGGTTACGTGAACCTCATCGGCGTCAACAATGGTAAGCTCTCCAATGCCTGCACGGCAAAGCATTTCTGCAGTATAGGCCCCAACGCCACCAAGTCCAACAACCAAAACGTGAGCGTTCTTTAGAAGTTGGAGACGATCATTTCCCAGAAGAAGTTCAGTACGGGCTAGCCAGCTTATGCTCTGTTCAGTCATGAAGGTGCTTTTTGAATAGGCGCGCAAAGTTATTCCAAATTTCAGAAATAAGCTGTTCCTCTGTTATTCCCTTAATTTCAGCAGCCCTAGCGTAGATGGTTGTGATGGAGGTTGAGGCATCGTCTGTTTCCAGAAAAAGACGTTCAACGGGTGTTGCTATGAGGCTGTTAGCCGTAGCTTCGTCGTTAAGAAGTATGGCTGCTCCAAACGAGATGTAGTTGCCCTTACTTAGAATGGCTAATGCTTTTGCAGGCTTACCTCTAAAGCCATGGAAGATGAAGGGGATTGACGGGGCTATCTCCTGTTGGAGAGCCAAGATTTCAGCGGTAGCCCTTACGTTGTGGATTATTACAGGCATGTGACGTGCTTCGGCAATTACCAACTGTTTTTTGAATACATCCACCTGAACGGACATTTCCACATTGCTTATTTTGTCAAGCCCAATTTCACCAATAGCGATTACTTTTTTGTTGCTTGTGAGGATTTGCTCTAGCCAATCAGTCTTGGTTGAGGCATGATCTCCCGCCTTCCATGGGTGAATACCTGCTGAGTAGTAGTTCCTCGCTTGCTCGTCGATATGATCTCCAATTGAGGTGTTCAAAATGCAGACATCTGCATTCTGGCTATACCGATGGGTGTGTATGTCAACGGTTCGAGGCATGGAACTATATGTGAATTGTCCCTTTCGTTTAAAAAGAAAAGCCCTAGTGTAGGGCCATTCTTTTAAAACTCAATTTTTTTGATGTTTTTCGCAACTTCCTGCCCTCGCTCATTTTTTTCAACGGTGAACTCGACAGAATCTCCCTCGCTGAGGTCGTTGAAGTCGTCAATTATAAGGTCGGTATAGTGAAAGAACAGATTGTTTGGTGGGTAGGCGATGAACCCAAATCCCTCTTTGAGGCTGAGAATTTTACTTCTCTTATCGGGACCGTCACCATATTCAATCTCTTCGTCTCTTCTGTTGTAGCTGGATTCTGTTTGCACAAACAGATCGTTGGAGAGGTTATCGGCCATGTTGCCCTCGCTGTCGATAATAGCGTTCATTGGAATGGGGTAGGAGGCCTCACTAAGCAAATCTTGCGAAGTTTTGGTAACCATTTTCTGTCCACTGTCATCCATGAACTCAAAATTCCAACTGAGTACCATAACCCTTGTTCCTAGTGTGTTGAGCTTTCGCACCAAAGGAACATAATCGCCGTCGGAAGCTATAAGGACAACCACATCAAATTTTTTGTGAATTGCCAGTTCCAGCGCTTCCATCGCAAGCCAAACCTCAACTCCACGGTCCTCTTTTCGGCCAAATTTATTGCGGACGGGTAAATAGTGGGTGGTTACCCCCTCGGACATAAGTATGTCGTCGAAAACTCGTTCGTAGTAGAGTTGACTGCCTCTTTGGCTTGCCTCCTGCGCGTTTAACCTACTTCTAAAGTAGTGTGCGTCGACCACAAGGCAAAGCCTTTCGTCTATTTCGTCAACTTTTGCCACCCATCGGCGAATAAAGTTGTGCATTCCTGAAATGCTGAGCCTTCTCTTTTTGGGGTGAACGTAATTGTAATAGTTGCTTACATGTAAGAAGTAATTTCCGTCGTAAAAAACTCCAACCTTTCTTGTCTTTTGATTTTCTGGTAACATGTTTTTTATAGATTATAAATTGTTTAAATGATTCTTGACTAACCTAGTTTTGGCTAAAATGTTCTCATCTGATTGATTCTTTTTTACTTGGGGGCTGTTGGTAATTCATTTAGTGACATTATGACATTGTTTTATGGCGATAATTATGACAATATGGCTCTGGCTGTAGCGGTGTTTTGCATTGGTACGCAAGTTGCTAAATCATTTCTAAATCGCAAAAATAGTGTTTAACTTTATTTATGGAGGATTTAGCCATGTTACCAATTGTAAGAAGCTACAACAATTTGCCCAGTCTTATCGATGATATTTTTGGCCATAGTTGGTTTGAGAATACAGCGGAGAATGCTGGTAGAACCATAACTCCGGCTGTCAACGTTTTTGAGAATAATGATGATATTCGTATTGAAGTTGCAGCGCCAGGCCTGAAGAAGGAGGATTTTAGGTTGGATCTTAACCAACGCGTATTGTCTATTTCTGCAGAAAAGGCTAGTGAGCAGAATGAGAATGAACAGGGTAAGTTTATTCGAAGGGAGTTCAGCTACAGCTCTTTTTGCCGAACATTTGCCTTGCCTTCTTCGGTAAATGCAGAAAAGATAACGGCAAAATACGAAGGTGGAATCTTAACCGTTCAGCTTCCCAAAAAGGAGGAAGCAAAGGTTCTGCCTGCTAGGCAGATTGCTATAAGTTAATGCTTTGTAGTCACTTGAAAATAAGGAGGGGAAAAACCCTCCTTATTTTGTTTTAAGGCCGTAGAAGCATCGTTTCGGTGATTCAATCACATTGTCGGCAATAAGTTTTTTAATGGATTTCTCCACCTCTTTTTTCTCAATCCCTGAGAGTTCGGCAATTTCTCCTGCCTTTAAAGGTTTTCCTTCATTTTTAAGGGTGGATAGAACTTTTTCTTCCGTGTTCATAATTCTAGATTTTTGTTAGTTGTGTTGGTGTATACGTGTTCAAAGTTACATTAAGTGCATTAATATCCTTCTTCTTTTTTTTGAATCAAAAGAATTGAGACGTTTTTCTGAAAAAGGTTGTTTACCTTTGGTCTTGAAAACCAAAACAATTGAATAATAAATCTGATATTATGAAAATTTTAAAAGGAGTTTTATTGCTGGGTCTTTTAACCTTCAGTGGGTTGGGAGGCGTTGCTCAGGGATTAGACTTGAATTCCCCAGTGCCTGTTGATACGGCTTTTCGAATGGGAACTCTAGCTGATGGATTACATTACTATATTCGTCATAATGCAACGGTGAAAGATCGCGCTGACTTTTACATTGCGCAGAATGTGGGTGCAATACTGGAGGATGATTCACAGAATGGTCTTGCCCACTTTCTAGAGCATATGGCATTTAATGGCACCAAAAATTATCCAGACAAAAAGTTGATTGAGTATTTGGAGTCGATAGGAGTGAAGTTTGGAGAAAACATTAATGCTTTTACCTCTTTGGACGAAACGGTTTATAATCTTTCTGATGTTCCAGTTGCCCGTCAAAGCGCAGTAGATTCAGCTCTTTTAATACTTCACGATTGGTCTGGCTATATTTCATTGAAGGATGATGAACTTGATAATGAGCGTGGCGTGATTCGCGAGGAGTGGAGAACAGGCAGAAGTGCCGACAGGCGTATGTATAAGGAGTTGCTCCCAACGATTTATGCTGGTTCAAAGTATGCAACTCGGGACGTCATTGGTGATATTAATGTGATTAATGGGTTTAATCATCAAGAAATTCGTGACTTTTATCATAAGTGGTATCGCCCCGACCTTCAGTCCATTATTATTGTAGGTGATGTGGATGTAAACAAGGTTGAGCAAACAATAAAAACACTTTTTCAGGATATTCCTAAGAGGGATAATCCTACTCCTCGTCCTTACTTTAACGTTCCTGATAATAAAGAGCCTATCGTTGGAATTGCCTCCGATCCAGAGGCTAGAAACAGCGTCGTTAGGGTTTACTATAAGCGGCCTGCTGTTGACAAGGATAAGAAGAACCTACAATACATGAGAACCGATATCATAAAGGATATAGTTTCAAGTATGCTGCGTTCTCGGTTGAATGAATTGGTACAGAAGCCAAACCCTCCTTTTGTGGTGGCTTTCGGATCTGTTGGAAGTATGGTTAGAACTGAGGATGCATTTGTTCTTACGGCAATAGCAAAGAATGGTCAAACACTAGATGGCCTTGGTGCTCTGATTAGAGAAGATGAGCGTATGAAGAGGTTTGGCTTTACGGCTACTGAACTTGACCGAGCAAAGCTAGATTATCTTAGGGGCAAGGAGAATATGCTAAAGGAAAAGGATAAGCAGAAGAATGAGACCTTTGTATGGGAGTGTGTTGATAATTTCCTTGAAGGTGAGCCAATGCCGAGTATTCAGTTTGACTACAAGTTTTCTGCTGCAGTTTTACCAACAATTTCATTGGACGAGCTCAACGCGTATGCCAAATCTTTGGTTACCGATGACAATATGGTGGTAACTGTTACCGGGCCAGAAAAGGAAGGCATAAAAATGCCTACAAAGGAAGAGGTGTTGAAAACAATTGCTGATGTAAAGGCAGAGAGCATTCAGCCATATGTTGATCAGGTTTCCAATAAACCTTTGGTGGAAAATGTGCCAACTCCTGGAACGGTAAAGACTGTAAAGGAAGATAAGGCTTTTGGAACAACTGAGTGGACATTGTCGAATGGTGCAAAAGTAGTGTTTAAGAAGACCGATTTTAAGGACGATCAAATTGTCTTGAGTGGCTTCGGTGAGGGTGGTACCTCATTAGTAAGCAATGCTGATTTGCCTTCAGTTACCATGGCTGCCGACCTTGTTTCCAATGGTGGTGTTGGTGGGTTTAGCAGTGTTGAGCTAGAGAAGATGCTTTCAGGGAAGGTTGTTGACGTTCGTCCACAAATTAGTGGCACATCCGAAGGTGTGAGTGGAACAGCTTCTCCTAAAGATTTTGAGACCATGTTGCAGTTGGTATACCTATACTTTACTCAGCCCAAGGTTGATACCGAATTGTTCAACTCATACATGGAGAGGTTAAAGGCTTATTTTGCCAATATTAGCGCAGATCCTCGTTCGGCCTTTAGAGATTCCATTTCAGTGTTAATGGCCAACCATAATCCTCGGGTAATGCCTATGAACGTCGATTTCCTTAATAAGGTAGATTATCAAAAGGCTATTAAGCTATATCGGGAAAGGTTTGCCGATGCGTCCGGATTTACTTTTATATTTACGGGAAATGTTAATCCAGAAGAGTCAAAGAGCCTGATTGAAACCTACATTGGAGGGCTGCCTTCATTAAATAAAAAGGAGAGTGCTAAGGATAACGGTATACGTCCTCCAGTTGGTAAAGTGCAGAACTTGTTTACTAAACCACTGAAAACACCCAAGACTTCTGTATACGTAGCCTACACTGGTAAGGCTGACTACTCGTTGGAGGATATGGTTGCTGTGGACGCGATTGAGAGTATTTTGCAAAATCGTTATACGGAGACAATCCGAGAAAAGGAGGGCGGCTCCTACGGCGTGGGTGTGCGTGGTTCCATTAGCGATTTTCCCGTACCATCATTCAACATCTATATGGTGTTTGACACCGATCCGAAGATAGCCGATAAGATGATAGGGATAATTTATGCAGAGGTAGATAGTTTAATGAAGAACGGCCCTGCTGAAGAGACACTGGCAAAGGCCAAGGAACATTTCATTACGGCTTTCCAACAGAATGTAAGGGAAAACAGTTTCTGGACATCAACCATTCGTGAGAAATACGAGAATGGTCTAGATACCTACACAAAGTATTTGGAGGTTGTTAATAGCTTGACTCCAGCCAAAATAAAGGAGGCTGCAAATAAATTCTTTGGACAGGGTAATGTGGCAGAGGTGGTGATGTCTCCTGCCGAATAGGATTGCTTTGATAATTATCTAGGGCAGGCATTGTGCTTGCCCTTTTTTTGTGTCACAATGTCTGTTTTTGTTGAGTTTTTTCGGTCATAATGGCTGAGTTGTGATAGTGGCTCTTCTTTTGTTGTAGTGAGGTAAAATTATTAATCATGAACTTCAATAATTTTACAATTAAGGCACAGGAAGCTATTCAACATGCGTTTGAAATAGCGCAGGGGCTTACACACCAGTCCGTGGAAACTGGCCATATACTGAAAGGGATATTGTCTGAGAGCGAGGGCGTTTCAGGATTCTTATTTAAAAAACTTGGCGTAAATATTCCAATGTTGGAGACCGTTCTCAATAAAATCGTTGAGGGGTATCCCAAAGTCAGTGGTGGCGATCAGTATCTCGCCTCTGCTGCTAGCAGAGCGCTCCAGAAAGCACAGGATAGTGCAAAGGAGATGGGCGATCAGTACATCTCGGTGGAGCACCTTTTAGTTGGTCTACTTGAAGCAGGCGATCCTGTATCTCAAATGCTTTTTGATGCTGGTATTTCCATTGGGGATTTAAAAAAAGCAGTAGCTGAACTTCGAAAGGGCTCTAAGGTTACCAGTCAAACGGCTGAAGATACATTTGACTCCCTGAATCGTTTCGCAGTAAACCTCAATGAACGGGCAAAGTTGGGCAAACTAGATCCCGTTATTGGACGTGATGAGGAGATTCGTCGTGTCCTTCAAATACTGTCTCGCCGAACAAAAAATAATCCCATACTGGTAGGAGAACCAGGTGTGGGTAAAACCGCTATTGCGGAGGGGATTGCCCACAGAATAGTGAATGGTGATGTTCCCGAAAATTTGAAGAGTAGGCAGATATATTCTCTTGACATGGGGGCACTAATAGCTGGCGCCAAGTATAAGGGGGAATTTGAGGAACGCCTCAAGTCTGTTGTAAAGGAAGTGGTTTCGTCCAATGGGGAGGTTATCCTTTTTATTGACGAAATTCATACGTTGGTTGGGGCTGGCCGAGGTGATGGGGCGATGGATGCAGCAAATATCTTAAAGCCGGCATTAGCAAGAGGTGATTTACGCGCCATTGGTGCTACAACCCTCGATGAGTATCAGAAGTACTTTGAGAAGGACAAGGCCTTGGAGCGTAGATTCCAGATGGTAATGGTTGATGAGCCCGATAATCTAAGCGCTATTTCCATTTTGAGGGGTTTAAAGGAACGCTATGAGAATCACCATAAAGTTCGAATAAAAGACGATGCTATCATTGCTGCTGTTGAGTTGTCGCAGCGGTACATTACTGAACGGTTTTTGCCAGATAAGGCCATTGACCTTATCGACGAGGCTGCTGCTAAGCTCCGGTTGGAGATGAATTCCGTTCCAGAATCTATTGACGAAGTGGAGCGAAAAATTAAGCAGCTGGAGATTGAGCGTGAGGCCATTAAACGGGAGAGCGATTCTCGGAAATTGGCCGACTTGGGCAAAGAAATTGCCGAGCTATCAGAGGAGCGCATGCGGCTTAGGGCTAAGTGGCAATCGGAAAAAGCAGTTGTCGATAAGATTCAGCAGAATAAGCAGCGTATAGAACAGTTTAAGCAGGAGGCAGAGGAGGCGGAGCGACGTGGTGATTACGGAAAAGTTGCTGAACTGCGGTATGGTAAAATTAAGGAGGCTGAGGCATCCATTAGTACTGCTAAAACCGAATTGAGCGCTCTGCAGGGAGAGGATGCAATGATAAAAGAAGAGGTAGATGGCGAGGATATTGCAGAAGTTGTAAGCCGTTGGACCGGGATTCCGGTAAGTAGAATGCTTCAAAGCGAAAAGGAGAAGTTGCTGACCCTTGAGGCAGAGCTACACCGGCGTGTTGTTGGTCAAGATGAAGCCATTGCTGCAGTGGCAGACGCCGTTCGCAGAAGTCGTGCTGGATTGCAGGATCCCAAACGACCTATTGGTTCGTTCATCTTTCTTGGAACCACAGGGGTGGGAAAAACGGAGCTGGCTCGTGCCCTTGCCGAATTTCTTTTTGATGATGAAAACCTTTTAGTTCGGATTGATATGAGCGAATATCAGGAGCGTCATTCGGTTTCTAGGCTTATTGGTGCTCCTCCTGGGTATGTGGGCTATGAAGAGGGAGGCCAGCTGACCGAGGCCGTAAGAAGAAAACCATACTCCGTTGTTCTTCTCGATGAAATCGAAAAAGCACATCCTGATGTTTTCAACATCCTCCTTCAAGTGTTGGATGATGGTCGATTAACCGACAATAAGGGTCGTACTGTGAACTTTAAAAATACGATTGTGATTATGACCTCAAACGTGGGCTCTAGCCTTATTCAGGATCGGATGGCCCAGGGTGGGCTGAACGAGAAGTCAGTAGAATCTATTAAGCAGCAGGTGTATGCATTGCTACGTCAGTCTGTTAAGCCGGAATTTTTGAATCGTATTGATGAAGTGATAATGTTTAGCCCATTAACCTTAATTCAGGTAAAGGATATCGTTCGACTTCAATTTAAGGCAATTCAAGCGATGTTAAAAGCGAGTGATGTGGATGTTGAACTTAGCGATTCGGCTGCAGATTGGATTGCGCTACAGGGATTTGACCCAGCACTTGGTGCTCGTCCGGTTAAGCGTGTACTGCAAAAGTTAGTGTTGAATGAGCTATCCAAAGAGCTTCTCTCGGGTAACTTGAGCAGTTCAGGAACCATTTCAATCGCTCTTGCACCAGATGGAGATTCATTAATGTTTACAAGAGGATAATGGAAATAGGTCCCACCCGATGGGACCTATTTATTTTTGTAAAGCTACCTCTCTATACGCATACTTGGCGTATAGCAGGTAAATCACAATAAGGATATTTACAGCATAGTTAAAGTAGAGAGGAATGTGGTAACTTCTTACCAAAATATCGCTGGCTACGATGTAACAGAAGGTAAGAATTTCGCCCCAGAACCAAAGCCAAAGGAAAAGGCCACTGAGGTCGTCAACTTTTTTTGTCTTCCATGTTTTTACCAGCTGTGGCAATCCACAAATGCTAAATAGGATGCTTCCAAGCCAACCAACCACTTCAATCGACATCGCTTTTTTTGCAAAGGTGGCGAAAATGTTCCTGTCCAAAAATGACTTACGTCATTTAGGCGTCCTTTAGACACTCTTCCCTTGACGTGTGAATTTCGAAAACGGTGTGTAGCTGAAGAAGGTTTATAAGGGACATTACTTCCGGCATTATACAGCAAAACATCAGCCTGCTTTCGTTGGTCTTGCTTGTTCTTAAAAAGGAGAGGAGCATTCCAAATCCAGAACTGTCAATGTAGCTAATGCCTGTAAGGTCAATTACAACCTTGCTCGATGGCGTGATTTGGGCTGTAATTTCATCTTTGAAATCTCCAATGTTGCTTACATTAATTTTGTTGGCGTTTTGGAAAGAAACGATGCGAACTCCGTTAATATTTTCAACCTTAACCATAGGTTTTATGTGTTATAGATTTGACTTTATGGCTTCTAACTCCACAATTGCTTTCTGGCAAGTATCTTTAAACGTATCGATGTAACCTCGATAGCTGTCTGGTTTCTCTCCGCTCTTGGCCAGAAGTTCAAAATCTTTCATCATTTTGGAGAGGCTGGTGATGCCCATTGTTGCAATGGATGATTTTGCCTTGTGGACAATTTGTCCAAGTCGAGCATAATCTTTTGCCAAGTATGCCGCCTCCATATCTTGTATGAAGGTGGGTACTTGCAGAAAAAAAATACTCAGCATATCGTTGAAAAGATCAGCGTTCCCGTCTGTCATCTCTTCAAGAACAGCTAGGCTGATCAGTTTTGGTTTGAAGTTGGTGTTTTGAAACATGCCCTTCCGTTTTATGCAAGTTTAACGTTTTTTTTTAAACTTATTTCAGCATTCCTCTTTTTTAACTCTTACAGCAGTATAACAGCTAAGCCGGGAAAATGCTTTGAAACATACTCGTTTTTTTTGTAGTTGTAATCGTTTGCACTAGGGCAAATTGTAAAATTATATACCTTTGCCATCAATCAATTAGTTGTCAAAAAAATACTAATAATAATGAAAAATACTGCCTTTACCCAGTTTCACATTGACTTGGGTGCAAAAATGGCTCCATTTGCCGGTTACAACATGCCTATTGAGTATACAGGCATCAACGATGAGCACATGGCTGTCCGTGAGAAAATTGGAGTTTTCGACGTTTCGCACATGGGCGAAGTTTGGGTCAAAGGCCCTCGCGCTTTCGATTTTGTGCAGTACATCACCTCTAACGACGTTGCTGCGCTTTTCGATGGAAAGGTTCAGTATTCTTGCCTTCCCAATGGGAAAGGGGGTATTGTTGACGATTTGCTGGTTTACAGAGTTAATGCAGAAACCTATCTTTTGGTAATTAACGCAGCCAACATTGATAAAGACTGGAATTGGTTCTGTGAAAATGCTCCTAAGTTTGGCCTAACAGTGGGAAAGGAGCTTTACAATGCTTCAGGTGAAATTTGCCAGCTTGCCGTTCAGGGTCCTTTGGCCCTTAAGGCTATGCAGAAACTTACTGCAACTCCAATTGAGGATATGGAATACTATACCTTCAAAACGCTTGATTTTGCAGGTATTAAAGGTGCAATTCTTTCAACTACTGGCTATACTGGTTCTGGCGGTTGTGAGATTTACGTGGCCAATGAAGATGGACCAAAGCTGTGGAAGGCAGTTTTTGAGGCTGGAAAGGAGTTTGGTATTCAGCCTATTGGTCTTGGTGCACGCGATACGTTACGTCTAGAGTCTGGCTTCTGCCTTTATGGTAACGATATCAACGATACAACTTCGGCCATTGAAGCAGGGCTAGGTTGGATAACTAAGCTTTCCGATCACAAAGACTTTATTGATAAGCCGCTTTTACTCAAACATAAGAAGGAAGGGGTTAGCCGCAAGTTGGTTGCCTTTGAAATGGTTGATAAAGGAATTCCACGTCAACACTATACAATCGTTGATGCTGAAGGTAATACCATTGGAGAGGTTACTTCTGGAACAATGTCTCCCATGCTAAAGGTAGGTATTGGAATGGGCTACGTAAAAACGGAGTTCTCGAAGTTGGGCGCCGAAATTTTTATCAGTGTTAGAAACAAGAATCTAAAGGCAAAGGTGGTTAAGACTCCATTCTTTCAGAAATAGCTAACTTTGTCCAAACTTTTTGAGGTATAAAGTTTTCTTTATACCTCTTTTTTTACGGTAAGCCAATGAGCATGACTAAAAAAGTTGTGGAGGTATGCTTCTCCCCATCCCTTTTTAATCACCACGCCGATTCTTCGGCCACTATGGTTGTTGTGGACATTTTACGGGCAAGTTCCGCCATTTGCGCAGCCTTTGCTCACGGAGCATCTTCTATTATACCCGTTGCCGAGGCGGAGGAGGCCAAAGAGCTAAAGAGTCAGGGCTTTCTTGTTGCTGCTGAACGCGATGGTAAGGTGCTCGACTTTGCTGATTTTGGCAACTCTCCCTATAACTTTAAGCGGGAAACGGTTGAGGGAAGGAGCATTGTTTACAGCACAACCAACGGAACAAAGGCCATTCACATGGCATCAATTGGTAAGGAGGTAATCGTATCCTCGTTTTTGAATTTTTCGGCCACCGCTGCTTACCTTGGTTCACATGCCGAAAAGGTTGTGGTGTTTTGTTCGGGTTGGAAGGGACGCTTTAGCTTGGAGGATGCCGTTTATGCGGGAGCTCTTGCTGATAGGCTTATTGCCGAGTATGGGTTTTCAACTATATGTGATTCGGCCATTGCGGCAATGGATATGTGGCAGCTGGCCAAACCCGACCTGGTGGGCTACATCCAAAAGGCGGCACAGCGCAACCGCTTGCAGAAGATGGGGCTTGACGATGTGATTGAGTTTTGCCATACTCCCGATTATACCGATATCATTCCCCGTTTTGACGGAGAGTGCCTCCAGCCTATTTGTGAGAATATTGAGCTGAAGAACGCTATTTAAGCTACTGTTTTTCACTCGAACGCCGTTTGGGTGTTGTAAATCATAAATAAATAGCGAATTATTCGGAAAATATTTCCCAATTTTGAATTGTTTTATTTCAGTAGATAACACCTTTTAAGTTAACTCGATATGAAAAAGCATAACTTTACCGCAGGCCCATGTATTTTGGCGCCATCAGTACTTGAAAACCTATCGAAGGCTGTTTTGGATTTTGATGGGTCAGGGCTTTCCCTGATAGAGGTTTCTCACCGTGATGCAGCATACGATGTTGTGCACAACGAGGCTATTTCTCTCTTTAAGGAGCTGCTGAATATTCCTGAAGGTTACCACGTGCTCTTTCTTGGCGGTGGTGCCAGCTTGCAATTCTGCATGGTGCCTTTCAACCTTCTAAACAAGAAGGCTGCCTATCTCGAAACCGGTGTTTGGGCAAAGAAAGCACTGAAAGAGGCTCAACTTTTTGGCGAGGTGATTACTGCTGCTTCGTCTTCGGAAAAGAATTTTTCTTTCTATCCAAAGGGGTATACCATTCCTAAGGATGTGGATTACTTTCACATTACCACCAACAATACCATTTACGGAACAGAAATCCATGAGGATATAGATTGTCCTGTTACGCTGGTTGCCGATATGTCATCCGACATCTTCAGCCGCCCGGTTGACGTTAAGAAGTATGGCATGATATACGGTGGTGCACAGAAAAACCTAGGACCTGCCGGTGTAACCTTTGTGGTTATCCGTGAGGATATTCTTGGGAAGGTAGACCGCAAGATTCCTACAATGCTCGACTACCGTACCCACATCAAGGAGAACTCCTTGTTCAATACTCCTCCAGTGTTTGGCATTTTTGCCATTAGGGAAACCTTGCGTTGGATGAAGTCGATGGGCGGTGTTCAGAAGATGTATGAGCGTAACAAGGCAAAGGCAAAGGTTCTTTACGACGAAATAGAGCGTAATCCTATGTTCCAGGGTACCGCTGCTGTTGAAGATCGTTCTCTGATGAACGTTTGTTTTGTTATGACAGATAAGTACAAGGATAAAGAAGCCGATTTTATGACCTTTGCCAAGAGCAAGGGGATGGTTGGTATCAAGGGACATCGTTCCGTTGGTGGGTTCCGCGCTTCGCTTTACAATGCACTACCCCTTGAAAGTGTTCAGGCTCTGGTGGACTGCATGCAAGAGTTTGAAAAGCTTAACGCTTAATAGAAAAAACCGATATAAGGGGGGAATGGCTTTGGCTATTCACCCCTTACTTTTTTAGCTTGCCAAACGATGGTCTAGCCATCACCAATTTATAATCACCTAACAACTCTATAATCATGACCAAAGTATTAGTTGCCACCGACAAACCCTTTGCAAAAGCGGCGGTGGATGGTATCCGTAGAATTGTGGAAGATGCTGGTTTTTCTCTTGAACTGTTGGAGAAATATACCAGTGCCGCTGACCTGATCAAGGCGGTGGAGGCTGTTGATGCCATTATCGTACGTAGCGATAAGGTTACCAGAGAAGTGGTAGAGGCTGCCAAAAATCTAAAAATTGTAGTTCGCGCTGGAGCTGGTTACGATAACCTCGATTTGGCTGCTTGCACCGAAAAAGGTGTTGTGGCTATGAATACTCCAGGTCAGAACTCCAATGCGGTTGCTGAGCTGGCCCTAAGTATGATGGTGTACATGGCTCGTAACACCTTCCAATCAGGCACAGGATCTGAGCTTAAGGGTAAAAAGGTGGGTATACACGCCTACGGAAATGTGGGTAAGTTGGTGTCACATATTGCCAAAGGATTTGGCATGGAGGTATTTGCCTTTGATCCATTTGTGGCAAAGGAGGCCATGGAGAAGGATGGGGTTAAAGTTGTTGGCTCTGTTGAGGAGCTATACAGCACTTGTCACTATGTTTCTCTTCATATTCCCGCCAATGATAAGACCAAAAAATCCATTGGCTACGAGTTGTTGTCGAAAATGCCTCAAGGCGGAACCCTTATCAATACCGCCCGCAAGGAGGTTATTGACGAGGATGGTTTGCTAAAGGCCATGTTAGAGCGTGCCGACTTAAAATATGCTACAGATATTATGCCCGATAGCCATACTGCTTTGGTTGAGAAGTTGGGCACTCGCTACTTCAGCACGCCTAAAAAGATGGGTGCCGAAACAGCTGAGGCAAATATCAATGCTGGGTTAGCCGCAGCCACCCAAATTGTGAACTTTATTAAAAAGGGAGATAGAACATTTCAGGTTAATAAGTAGTATTAGGGTAATGGTTGAAGTGAGAGGTTAACCGACCATGGAGCATGCAAAACTTCTGGTGCGGAAGGAGAATGTGGAGTTGCTTACACTCATTTGCTTTTCACCTCTTTTTCCCCAGTAGGAAGCTTAATGATTGGTCGCTTAAATGTGCATAGCCGCAATGTGCGTCCTTTCATTCTTGTTCTCGCTAAGTAAAAAACGGCAACCAATAAGCTGTCCTACGCATGGGAAGGGTCTCATTTTTAATCATTAACTCTATAGCCATACCTATAAATCACCTTTTCAAAACTCAATAAACCAATGGTAAAGATAAAACCGTTCATGGGGCTACGTCCGCCCAAGGAGATTGCAGCAGAGGTTGCATCTCGTCCTTATGATGTTCTAAATTCGGAGGAGGCTCGTATTGAGGCTACCGAAAAATCGTTACTACATATTATTAAACCAGAGATAGACTTTGCTCCCGGTTTTGATGAGCATGCCCCCGAGGTTTACGCCAAGGCAGTGGAGAACTTCAAAAAATGGCAGGATAAGGGATGGCTGGTTCAGGATACCAAAGAGCAGTATTACGTGTATGCTCAAACCATGGAGGGCAGAACACAGTATGGCTTAGTGGCTTGCTGCAATGTGGATGACTACATGACTGGCAAGATTAAAAAGCACGAGCTTACCCGGAAGGATAAGGAGGAGGATCGCATGAAGCATGTGCGCAACACCAACGCCAACGTGGAGCCAGTATTCTTCAGCTACCCAGCCGTTAAAGAGGTGGACCAGATTGTTGAGAACGTGGTTAAAAACAATAAGCCGGTATACGACTATGTGGCTCCGGACGGGTTTGGCCACCACTTCTGGATTATTGCCGACGATGCAACAAATAAGCGCATAACAGAACTCTTTAAAGAAGTGCCCGCTCTTTATGTTGCCGATGGGCACCATCGTACTGCTGCTGCTGCGCTGGTTGGGAACGAGAAGAAGTTGGCTAATCCAAATCATACAGGGAACGAGGAGTATAACTTTTTCTTGGCTGTTATCTTTCCAGATAACCAGCTAAAAATTATTGATTACAACCGGGTAGTGAAGGATTTGAATGGTCTTACACCCGAGCAGCTGAAGGAGAAGTTAAGTGTTGATTTTGAGGTTAAGGAGATGGGAACGGAAATATACAAACCCGCCAAACTTCACAATTTTAGTATGTATCTTGAAGGCAAATGGTATAGCCTTACAGCGAAGGCCGGCACCTATAACGACAGTGACCCAATTGGGGTACTTGACGTTACAATCCTTTCCAATCTAGTACTCGACAAACAGCTAGGAATAAAGGATCTTAGAACCGATAAGCGTATTGATTTTGTAGGAGGTATCCGTGGTCTTGGCGAATTGAAGAGACGCGTGGACAGTGGCGAAATGAAGGTGGCTTTTGCCCTTTATGCCGTTACTATGAAACAGCTTATCGACATTGCAGATACTGGTAACATCATGCCCCCTAAAACCACTTGGTTTGAACCAAAACTACGCAGTGGTTTGGTTATACATAAGTTGAATTAATCAACTGTTATAATATTCTATTAGAGCCCCGGAAATCCCGGGGCTCATCTGTTTTTATCTAGTCTGTAAAGTTAGGCAGTGGATATCCAGCCTAACGGTTGAATATCACAGCCAATTCTGTTGTTTTAGTGGGTATACCATTCAACGGAACCTTTGCAAAAGCTAGTTGGAAGATGGCAAATTAAAGCGTGGATGTTTTCCTCTGGAACACCACCACAATACTGTCTTTAAATGCCGGAAGCACTTTAAGCGGTGCGAGGAATCGAGATTTGTAGAAATTTACTGTTTTATAGTATGTTGCCTCTAGGTTGAGGCTATCTCCTATACTTCGCAGCTCCTTAACGGTATATTCCCTAAAGTGCCCAGGATTATTGTCATAGAGCCTTATTCTTTCAAAAGGGTTTCGGCCAAGGAGTAGGGATATTCTGTTCTTGATGGTTAATGCGTTTGGTGTTGTAATCAGCAACTTTCCTTCAGGTTTAAGCAAGGAGGCTAGAAAAGCAATGGCGAATTCGGGTGCGGTGTGCAGGTGTTCGAGCGTTTCGCAAAAAGTTATTAAGCTGAATTGTTCGGTAACTTTCGGCCATTGGTTCAGATCTTTGGCATCGTTAAGGTTGAAGGTGAAATGAGTCTTAAGCGAAATGTTGCCGTTTTCCCGATGGCCGCCATCGTCGTCTGCTGGATCAAAGCCTAAGGTGCTTACATTGGAGTAGTAGGAGAGTAGTAGCTCGGTAAACGGGCTGCGCCCAATGTCAAGCACATTGGCGCTGGGTGCCGGAATTAGTTCCTTGCAGATGTTAAAGGTTGTACTAAACCGTTGGCTGTGCTGCCTCAGATATTCTTCTTCGGCCTGTTTCCCACACGTGCGGTCCTTCTCCTTCGCTCGAAGTGTTACTACATGTGCTGTGAATTCATCGGTATAGGATGCTGTCATGGAAGTTCGTTTTGAAGTTCAAATGTAAAAATAAATATGAGGTTGAGGAAGGTCTTGATGCGTAAGCATTAAACTTAAACTAAATCCTATTTGCTAATCCTCTTCATCCAAATTGTTATCTTTGCTTTTAAAATCCCAACAGCCATGAGCATTGCTGATAACTTAATGGATATATTAAACACCCTTCCACCCCACGTGCGGTTGGTGGCCATTTCGAAAACTAAACCTGTAGAGATGGTTATGGAGGCCTACCGTGCCGGGCAGCGGTTGTTTGGTGAGAATAAGGTGCAGGAGATGGTGGCCAAGCAAGAGGCCATGCCAAAGGATATACAGTGGCACATGGTGGGCCACCTTCAGTCGAACAAGGTGAAGTATATAGTCCCATTTGTAAGCCTTATCCATTCGGTTGATAGTCACAAACTGTTGGAGAACATTAATAAGGAGGCAGTCAAGGTAAATCGAGTGGTTGATTGTTTACTTCAAGTGCACATAGCCAAGGAAGATACCAAGTTTGGATTTGACCGTGAAGAGCTACTATTGCTGGTGAATTCTGGTAAGCTGTTGGGCTATAAAAATGTTAAGGTTTGTGGACTCATGGGAATGGCCACCTTTACCGATAACATGGAGGTGGTGCGGAGTGAGTTCCGTGGACTACATAAGCTATTTGAGGAGATGAAACCGTTGTTTGGCACGCATTTTACAGAAATATCCATGGGAATGTCGGGCGATTATGTGGTAGCCGTTGAGGAGGGAAGCACCTTGGTTAGGGTTGGGAGTTCCATTTTTGGTGAAAGAAATTATGCAAAGTAGCGTTGCCTGAACTGAAATAATTTAGATATTTAGAAAAAAATTTATTGCCATGCTCAGCTTAGAAACTACCTATCTTGGCCTGAAGTTGAAGAATCCAATTGTTGTTAGCAGTTCGGGCCTAACCTCCTCGGTTCCAAAGATTGTTGAAATGGAAAAGGCTGGCGCGGGTGCCGTGGTGCTCAAGTCACTTTTCGAGGAGCAAATTCTGCATGAGGCCGGATTGCTCGAGGTGTCAAACGATTATCCGGAAGCATCGGACTATATTAGAAGCTATACCAAGGCCAACTCCGTAAGCCAGTATCTCACCCTTATTAAAGAGGCAAAGGCAGCGGTTAATATTCCTGTAATTGCAAGTATTAACTGTGTGTCGTCTCGCGACTGGATTGGCTTTGCCCGTCGTGTTGAGGAGGCTGGCGCCGACGCCCTAGAGGTGAATGTTTTTTTTCTGCCTACCGATAGCGAAAAACCTGCTTCGTTTTACGAGCGTACCTATCTCGAACTGGCGGAAAAACTACGTGAAGCAATTTCTATTCCTCTGGTTTTTAAGCTGGGTAACCACTTTACCAATGTGCTTTGGCTTATTAGAGAGCTTTACTACCGTAAAGTAAATGGAGTGGTGCTTTTCAACCGCTTTTATGAACCCGATATCGATATTAATCGCATGAAGATGGTGGCATCTGAGGTGTTTAGCCATCCTGCTGATGTAAGGAATACGCTCCGCTGGGTAGCATTGTCAGCCGACATGGTGCCTAACTTAAGCTTAGCCGCTTCTACTGGCATTCATAGCGGTGAGGCTGTGGTGAAGATGCTTTTGGCAGGAGCTAATGTAGCCCAGATTTGCTCAGCCGTATACAAGAGTGGTCCAATGGCTATTACACAAATGCTATCTTTCCTCGAAAAGTGGATGGGAGATAAGGGATTTAAGAGGATTGAGGATTTTAGAGGGCTTCATAGCTATGCAAAAATTGCTGACCCTGCTGCTTACGAGAGGTCTCAGTTTATGCGCTATTTTTCCAACATGGAGTAGTAATTTTTCGGTATAGAAAAAGGCCCTGATGGTGTTTACCTTCAGGGCCTTTTTTATGCTTATTGTTGCGTGGCTCTCTTGTCTTCCAGAATGTTGACAAGGTCAACCATGAGCAGCTGTTTTTCGGGAGAGAAGGAGTGCAGCTGCTCCTTAATTTTGGCAATGGCGTTATTCACCTGTTCTGCCTCTGGATTTTGGCAGTTCTCCTCAACTAGCGTTAACACCTCATGGGCTAGCAATAAGTCTCCCTGTAGGGAAAGGTCGATGTAGCGCTCAAGGTAGTCGCTAAAGTCGAGCCTACTCTGCCAACTGGCAGATATAAGTTCCAATTGTGCTTGATTATTGCGGCATGAAAGGGTGAAGTTGGCAAGAATTGGTGTGGTCGACTTACTTTTGAGGTCAGCTACCAACTCGTATATTTTCCTCTTGATAGCTTCTGAAGGCTGGCTAACCACGTTCTCCAAAATGGCTCCTAGAGTGGCTAATGTTCCGCTTTCTCTCAGATTGTCAAGGTTTTTAAGTATTGTTTCTTCCGATCCGGTGAAAATGGCGGATGTTTGATTGTTGCTCCCGTTGGACTCTTTTTCCATTATTTTTTAATATTTTTTGCAAAGCTATAAATTATTTCGTTTTTTTAGTTTGTCAGAATATGCTGAAAAAAGGGATTGCTTTACGTCGCGAAATGAAAAAAAGAGTAACTTTACTAGGGTTAAAATCTGTCGCGTTTTACATTAATAGCAGAACAGTATGATTTTCAGAATCGCAAGATGTCGTTGGATCAAGGGATCCCTTTTACTAGCACTGGTTCTAGGGATTTTCAGCTGCTCCTCCGACAAGGGGGGCTCAGGGCAGACGGCTGTTAACGTTGACTCTTTGGTAACCAATGACGGGTCGCTACAAAAAGGGTTATCAACTGCAAAACAAATCTTCTACTCATTACCTTCGCCACTTGAGACAGCGCTTATTTTAAAGCGAGCTGGAGCATCTTACAACGAAGAGCTGCTTAATCCAGTAGACAATGCATCGCGCTACTCTACAAATAAAAGTATGGCGTTGAACCTCGGGATATACAGCACCGATCTCAGCTACGCTAGCCTTTTTGACCAGACGCAGGCTACCATTAAGTATATGTCTGCTTCCAAAAAAATGGCAGAAGGGCTTGGCATTCTCAATGCCATTGATAACAATGTTATTCAACGCCTTGAGGAGAATGTGAACAATCGGGATGTGATTATGGAGATTATTTCCGAAACCTTCCTGAATACCAACTCCGTTTTGGAAGAGGATGATAGGGCTCCAGTAGGTGCTATAATTCTTGTTGGTGGTTGGATTGAAGGACTTTACCTTGCAACGAGCTTGGTAAGCGATGTAAAGAATGCCGACTCGGAGCTGGTGGAGCGAATCATCGACCAGAAGCTGTCGCTGGTTACCGTGCTCAGCTTGCTTGATCAGTATAAGTCTAACCCTGACGTTAAGTCCGTTTTGTCGGATGTACAGGCACTAAAGGCTGTTTTTGATGAGATTGAGATAACCATTTCCGATGTGGAAATTGTTCCTGGTAAAGCGGGGGCACCGGCAACGTTGCGCGCGAAGAGCGTGATTTCTGTTAAGCCAGAGTCGTTTGCAAAGCTTAAAGCCACAACCTATGAAATTAGAACCAAGTATATACAGTAATTTATTCCTGCCATGAAAAGATTTTGGATAATTGCAATTCCGCTCGTCTTTTTACTGGTTCCGCAGCTTGGTTACTCCCAATGCAAGAACTTTGCCAAGAAGGTCTGCAAGTCTGAGCTGGCACCGTATCTTCACGATGGGAACTATAATGCGGCCATATTAACCGAAGGTGAAGATGCAGAGTTGTTTAAAACCTTTTATGCTGGTCAGGAGTATCGCATAGCAGTGTGCGCTTCAAGTGCCCTACCCAAGGTGGAGTTTACCATCATGGATACTCAGCGGAAGGTGCTGTACTCCAGCAAGGATAATAACTATGCCCTTTACTACGATTTTAAAGCAGAAACAACCCAAATGCTCATAATTTCTGTTAAGGTCAACAGCAAAAGCGAAACCGCCCCTGCGGATGAGCTCGTGAGCGGCTGTGTTGCCATAATGTTTGGTCTTAAGGTGAAGTAATCGCGGTAAAAAGAAATAACGGCCGGGTATTCCCCGGCTTTTTTTATGCTCAGCCGGTTTTGCTCCGGAAGAGAATAATCTAATGTATTGGATGCCAGTAGGAGTACTTTGGTAGGTCGTTGCAATAATAATTTGGGAAAACACGCTTTTTTTTTGACAATTTGGGTTGGGCTATTCTTAATTGTTTACCTTTGCAAGGCAGAATTTGAGGTTAAGTTATTGTTCTTTTAGATCGTTCTTCTCTGCTTGTTAAACTTTTCAAACGGTTTGTTGCGAAGACCAGATGCGAAAAAGTTAGTAATCAACTTAAAGCTCAAATTGGACTTATAACCTTTTTTAATTTATTATTACTTAGATGAACATTTTTGTTGCTAACTTGAGTTTCAGAGTTGAGAACGACGATCTGAAGAAATTATTCGAAGAGTATGGCGAAGTAGCTTCTGCCAAAGTTATTACTGATAAATTTTCTGGTAGATCCAGAGGATTTGGCTTTGTTGAAATGAATGACGAGGCTGAAGGAAATAAGGCTATCGAAGAGCTTAACGGTGTTGAGCTTGATGGCAAGGTAATTGCTGTTTCCGTTGCAAGACCTAGAGAAGAAAGACCTCAGGGCGAAAGAAGATCTTTCGACAGAGGTGAAAGAAGGTTTGGCAATAACAACGGTGGTGGTTCTTCATATGGTGACAGAAGACCCAAGAGATACTAGAATATCTGGTTTCTTTATATAGGAAAAAGTCCGGTTAACGCCGGACTTTTTTTATGCTAGAAAGGCGGCAGCCTTGGTAAAAATTTGGTTGAATGAGCCATTGAGAACAGATGCAGGCACCCCCTTGGAGTCTACGGGGAATGGCATTTCGTGGGAGTAGGAAAACGGGAAGTCCAACTCCTCGAATCGAGGTTTCCTAGTGGTATTCTGATTCACAGCTCGGTGAATGCCCTTCGATGGTATTACCGTATCCTGTTTGAGGCCAATGGCGTATATCCTGTCCGCCGCTTTTTCAAAGGCGGCCTCTCGCATTGTTCTATTCCTGTTCGCTGCCAGCATGGAGTAAAAAGCTTGCCCAAGCTCATCTTTCATCATGAATTTTGCAATGGGGGTTTCTCTCTTCATCTCCTCCTCCAGTTCGGTAAGGTAGTAATTGCTCAGTCGGGCAAATGCATTTTTCCCTAGTATGTGCTTGGATGTCCCTTGCATGTCCTCAAAAAGGGAGCCGCCACAGAAGAGGAAAAATCTGGAGTCGTTGAACAGACCGTACGGATTTGCCACCAGTAGCACCTGCGACAGGAATGCACCAATGGAGTATGCGAAGATGTCCACCTTGGTATTCTTCTCGAATGGAGCAATGTGGCCTAGGTTGAGCTGCTCGGTTAGATGTACAATGTCTAGTGCACTTTGGTGACCTGAGGTAAAGAAGCGGAGCGGCTGCTCGGTAAGCCTTACCGATAGGGCAAAGTTGAGGTAAGAGGTCATGCTGTCGATGAGGGGAAGCAGCGATTGCGCCCTCTTCATGAGCGGAAGCATTATCCTCGGATTGGCCCACGATTCTGGTGCCCGATTCATGTGGAATGAAATGGGAAAGAGAATAACCGGAACGCCGTTGGTTTTGGCGAGGTAAAAGGCCCACGCCCAATACTTCTGCCAGGAGCGCTCGTTCAGCCCGTGGAGCATAATTATGGCTCTGCGAAAGCTCTTGTTTTCATTAGGATACACGATGGGATAGGAGAAGGCTTGATTCTCGGAGACTTGATTGTCGGTATCCATTGTTAAGAGGCTCGATAGCTGAAGATTGGTTCCGCTTTCTGTCGCACTTTTAAAGCGCCAAGGTGAGCTGAACTGCTTCCATTCAACCACAAGCTCCGAATCGGGAAATACCACCTTTTTATCGCAGCAGGATGGAAGCGTTTTGAGTTGGTTGAAGAGTGTTGTGTAGTTCATGGCTGCTTTTTGTTTTGGGGTTTATGCAAAGGAACATCACGTATAACCTGATAGCAAAAATGAGGGATACGAATGGCAGTTGTGGGCCTGATTTGCGGTATATGGGGCGAATACCTCCAATTTGGGGTGAAATTTTTTCAGATAATTTGCCTCGCTTGTCGAAATTTATCTCTCCTCTTGTATGAATTCTTTACCTTTGTTTCAGAAACGGTGAATAAGCAATGGTAGACTTTCAGAAGAATATCCCCAATTATCTTAACCAAAAGGAGAATATTGTTAAGCTGATTGGCTTTACAGCAGCTTTTGCCCTAGTGTTTATCAATATCTACGCCCCTTTTGGCGTGGAGACTTGGTTTGCCGTAACCCGATTACAGCTCTTTTTTTACTCAAGCCTCGTAATTCTTACGGGTGTGCTTGTGGTGGTTATCAGCCGGGTGATTATGTATCAAGTAGTCAAGCGCTATTCCCTTAACTACATACACTACATCATTTGGGTCTTGGCAGAGGTGTTTTTCATGGCTCTTTTCTACGCCATTTATGAAAAATTTATTCTTCATGAGACGCGATTGTTTGAAACGCTACTGAAGGTTTCTATTCAAAATACCGCACTGGTATTGCTACTTCCATACTCCGTGCTATGGTTATACTTTTCATGGAAGGATAAAAAGTTGATGCTTGACGAGATTTCACAGGGACAAACTTTTCCCAACAACTCAAAAAACATGATTCCCTTTCATGATGAAAAAGGAGTACTTCGCTTTTCGGTAAAAATGGAAAACCTGCTATACCTTGAGGCGTCCGATAACTATGTGAAAGTTTGCTACCTAAACAAGGAGAAGATTGCTCGCTACCTGCTTCGCAATACGTTGAAAAAAATGGAGACAGACTTTAATGGGTTGGAGCTTATTCGCTGCCACCGTTCATACATGGTTAACTTCAACAAGGTAAAGGTTATTAGAAAAGATAAGGAAGGGCTTATGCTCGAGCTGGACATTCCTAACGCTGTCGATATTCCTGTTTCAAAAACCTATGTGGAGAATGTAATGAAAACGTTCTCCCGGTTTAGCACGTCTCTTGATCGCTAGCCATTTCCTGCCCCATGTATTGGGCGTTACGATGATTTTCTGCGTAGGTGCCAGTAGTAATGGGCAACGAGTAACCCTGCCAAAATTGTGATTTCATCACCACTATAAACGGTAATTTCTCCCTTTAGCGAGTGCCCATTGTATAGAATGCGGATGTTATCATTGCCGTTAAGCTCCCACCGGGTGTGCCAAAAGTTGCTATACTTCCAGCTGTAGGTCTTTCCGGAGGAGAGTGTTATTTGAGCATTCCTTTTCCACCAGCTAAAGGTTATTTCGGCCAGCAGAGTGTTCGTTCCAGCCTGGGTAAGCAAGCCTCTGCGGTTAAAGAATCCTTTTACAGCAAAGTTCACTTCTGTTTTTTTGAATGTGGCAGTTGGTTCATAGCGCCATACCTTACGCGTTATTTTTCCTACCTCCATCTCTCTTTCCAACAGCAGCGTTTGCATGCTGAAGAGCCCTTTTTTCCACTGGATAGTTGAATTCATGGTTGTTGTATTGTAAGATGTTGAATTTGTTAGGAATATATTGCGCTGTAGCACATCCTCCCTTGCTTGTTAAAGTTACGTTCTTTTTGAATTCCTTTCAAGTTTCCATAGGGGCGTTTCGTCGGCAATTTTCCTATACTCATCGTTTTTTACTTTCTCAATCTCACTAAAGGGTACTACTTTGTTCTAAAATTGAAAAATATCTATTTGGGAATGAGAACGAAATGCGCTCACTTTTTTGCTTACGCTGTTTTATTAATGTTACTGTTGGGCGGAGTATCAACTCGGGCACAGGAAGTAGAAATTAGCAAGCCGGAAAAGAATTTTGAAGCCTTTTGGCTATTTTTTAGCGACAACTATGCGTTTTTTAAGGAGAAGAACATTTGTTGGGATGCCACCTACAATTACTACCGACCTAGGGTAAACGCGAAAACTTCGAACGACTCTCTTTACGCCATATTTTGTGCGATGGTGAAACCACTGAACGATGGTCATGTAGGCATATACCGTAGGGATAGTCAACACTTTTCGGCAAAGAGACCATCGCGTATGGTGAAGGAGTTTTGCACCGACAGTTTGCGAAAACAGTTTTGGCCAATGGTTGATTCCTCGCTTACCAAAAATGGTTTTGCCCCAATGAAGTATCTCGGGCGGGAGTTTAAAGGGAAACCGTTGTTTGCCTACACCTCGAACGGTAAAGTTGGCTATATCCGATTTACCCGCTGTTTCTCGTCATGGGCCAATATGAGGGGATTCCGCACGGAGCATTACTTAAAAGAGATTATGAAAGAATTTGAGAGCCTTGAAGGTGTTGTTGTGGATGTGCGTTTTAATATAGGTGGAGACGACAAGTTTGCGCTAAATGTGGCGGGGCATTTCACGAAAAGTAGGATTCTCGTACACTACAAGCAGACACGGATTGAGGCCACACCCGTATTTACCATGCTTCAGCCCATTTATTTGAAGCCACGTGGTCCAAAACCATTTGAAGGTAAGGTTGTGGTGTTGACCAATGATCGCACGGCAAGCGCCGCCGATGTTTTTGCTCTCGACATGGCACAGCTACCCAATGTGGTTTTGGTCGGGGAGAATTCGGAAGGAGTATTCTCCGATATTTTTTCCAGAAGGCTGCCCAATGGGTGGAAGGTAACCTTGAGCAATCAACGCTACTTTTCTCCGCAAATGCAGTGCTACGAAGGTGAGGGAGTGCCAGTAAGTGTTGAGGCGCTAAATAGCCTTAGTGACCTTGGCACAATGGACGACGCAGTAATGAAAAAGGCATTGAACGTTTTGAACGAAAATGCTAGTGGAAACTAGTGGGTTTATCAAGGGGTGTTTTTTTGAGAAATTAATGTAGAATGATGAACAACAAAGATGCGATTCGAGTTTGTCCGGTGGAAAGGGCTGGTGGACTCGATAATTGGGTGAGAAGATGGCTGCAAAATCCTCGAAAAATTTTGACTCCCTACGTGAACGAGGGAATGACCGTTCTCGATATGGGCTGTGGTTCCGGCTTTTTTTCGCTGGAAATGGCAAATATGGTGGGCGAGTCGGGGGAGGTAATTGCCGTTGACCTGCAGGAGGGAATGCTCAACAAGGTGAGGCGCAAAATTGCAGGTACTCAGCTGGAGACGCGTGTTGCACTCCATCAATGCCAGAGCGATAGCATTGGGGTAACCAATCTTGTGGACTTTGTGTTGGCCTTCTACATGGTGCACGAAGTTCCAAATTCGGAGGCGCTGTTTAGGGAGCTCAGGTCAATTTTAAAGCCCAATGGTAAGATGCTAATTGTGGAACCAAAGATTCATGTTTCGCCAGCGGCATTTGAGGTGATGGTGAACCATCTCGAAAATATTGGTTTGGTGGTGCTGGAACGCCCAACGATTTTTTTTAGCAGGGGTGTGGTGGTTGGTGTAAAATAGGATTCGATATACATGCTGGTTATGTATTCCTATTCTATCTCATTGTTGTCTTTTTTTGTAGAGAGGTTGCACGTACAATTATCATTTTATTTCTTCCATTGACAGGTAGTTGATTTGTTGACTTGTCACATTTGACTATTTTCTGCCACTCCGTCAGCATTTGCCTTTTGGTATAGGGTTTGATTAAGCGGAACCTGTGCGACTTGCTTTTGGCCATGAGCCATGGGCATTTCGTTAAAGGCAAATATTAATTCTAAAAAGATAGCTGATATGAGTAACGGAAAAATTGGCGTAACAACCGAGAACATTTTCCCCATTATCAAGAAATTTCTCTACTCCGACCACGAAATCTTCCTTCGCGAGGTGGTCTCCAATGCCGTTGATGCAACGCAAAAGTTGAAGGCGCTGGCTTCGGTAAGCGAGTTTAAGGGGGAGCTGGGCGACCTTACCATTCGCATTGCCCTCGACGAGAAGGCTAAAACCATTACCATCTCCGATTCCGGAATTGGAATGACCGAGGAGGAGATAGAGAAGTATATTAACCAAATTGCCTTTTCCGGCGCCGAGGAGTTTGTAGCCAAGTATAAGAATACCGAGAATGGCATTATTGGCCATTTTGGTTTGGGCTTCTACAGCGCATTTATGGTGTCGAAGAAGGTTGAAATAGTAACCCGTTCGTACAAGGATGGTGCTGCCGCTTTGCGCTGGTCCTGTGATGGTAGCCCCGACTATACCATTGAGCCTGCCGAACGGGAAGCACGTGGTACCGATATTATTCTGCATATCGACGATGAGAGCAGCGAGTTTGCGGAGAAGAGCCGTATCGATGGTCTGCTGAAAAAGTACTGCCGCTACCTGCCCATTCCCATCTCCTTTGGTAAGGAGCAGGAGTGGAAGGATGGCAAGTATGTGGATACCGATAAGGATAATGTGGTAAACAATCCAAATCCGCTTTGGGCGCGCAAGCCTGCCGACCTAAAGGATGAGGACTACATGGAGTTTTACCACGAGCTATACCCCATGGCCGAGGATCCGCTCTTCAACATTCATTTGAACGTTGACTACCCATTCAATCTCACCGGTGTTCTTTACTTTCCCAAGCTGAAGAACAACCTGGAGGTTCAGAAAAACCGCATTCAGCTCTACTGCCGTCAGGTGTTTGTAACCGATAACGTGGAAGGCATTGTGCCGGAGTTTTTAACGCTGCTCCATGGCGTTCTCGATTCACCCGATATTCCGCTCAACGTGTCGCGCAGTTACCTACAGAGCGACAGCAACGTGAAGAAAATTTCGAGCCATATCACTAAGAAGGTGGCCGATAGGTTGCAGGAGATATTCAAGAGCGATAGGCCCCAGTTTGAGAGCAAGTGGGACGACCTGAAAATCTTTATCGAGTATGGTATGCTCACCGACGAGAAGTTCTACGAGCGTGCTGAAAAGTTCTTCCTGTTTAAGAATTCCGATGGAAAATACTTTACCATTGAGGAGTATGAAAAGCTTATCAAGCCCAACCAGGAGGACAAGGACAAAAAGCTGGTTTACCTGTATACCACCAACCGTGAGCAGCAGTTTAGCTACATTGAGAAGGCTCAGAACAAGGGCTACGATGTGCTGATTATGGATGGGCAGCTCGATGCACACTTTGTAAACCACTTGGAGAGCAAGCTCAAGGATGCTCGCTTTGTGCGGGTGGATTCCGATGTGGTAGAGCGCCTCATTCCAAAGGAAGAATTGGAAGCTAGCAAGCTTACAAGCGAGCAGCAAGAGGAGCTAACCCCTGTGTTTATTACCCATGCACCGGAGAAGAGTAACTTTACCGTGGTATTTGAAAACTTGCCTGAAACGGAGGCTCCAGTGCTTATTACCCAGAGCGAGTACATGCGGCGCATGAAGGAGATGGCGCAGTTGGGTGGTGGCATGAGCTTCTACGGCGAATTACCCGACAGCTATAACTTGGTAGTGAATGCAAACCATCCATTGGTGCAGCAGGTGATTAGCGATACCGAAGCCACCTTGAAAAAGAAGTTGGACAAGGTAAATGCCGAAATATCGCCAGTTGAAAGTTCCATTAAGGAGATGCAGGAGGCTAAGAAGGGAAAGAAGGATGAGGAGATACCTCAGGCCGACAAGGATAAGCTCTCCGATCTGGAAAAACAGCTCACCACCTTGAAGGATAAGAAGAAGTCCATGCTTACCGATTTTGGTAAGAGCAATAAGCTGGCTAAGCAGCTGGTTGACCTTGCGCTACTTGCCAACAACATGCTTAAGGGCGAGGAGTTGGCCAAGTTTGTGAAAAGGAGCGTGGAGCTGATACAAAAATAAAAGCTCAACTTAATAAGTTTTGGTTATGAGGGGCATCCGTATGGATTGCCCCTTTTTTTCTAAACAACTCTTTTTTCTAGAATGGGATTGTTAAATCAAAATTCTTCATATATTGCACATGAAATACATACAAGAAATGACCTTTTTCCGCAATAATAACTCCAATAATAATCCGAAGAAGTTTCGGGGAGGAGCGCTATTGCAGTAAAATTGAAAATCTCAACACAACTGATAAAGCAGGCCTTCCCAAACGGAAGGCCTTTTTTGTTTATACCAACTTGAAATGAGAAGAGTAGCCAACAATAGTAATCTGAATAATAATAGCCCCCCGCCGGCCGAGGATCTCACCTGCTATGCAAATGTGTAACCTCCGGCCAAATTGGCGGAGGTTTTTTTATAACCTTTTAAAACCTAGAAAAATGAAAACTTTACTTGAGAGCAAGAGCTTACAACAGGAATTTTTAGCCGCAGAGGATGCGCTTTGGAGCGTGAAGGGCTACTTTGTCGACAGGCTACGAAAGAGTTTAAACCTGACCCGGGTTACCGCCCCGATGCTGGTGGAGGCCGGAACGGGTATCAACGACGACCTCAATGGCATCGAGCGGCCACTTGGCTTTTCCACAAAAGCGCTCGACGGAAGAAGGGTGGAGGTGGTGCAGTCGCTGGCCAAATGGAAACGACTCAAGCTAGCCGATGCAGGCATTGAGCCGGGCAGAGGAATTGTAACCGATATGCGGGCAATACGACCCGATGAGGTGCTTAGCCACATTCACTCTCTCTATGTTGACCAGTGGGATTGGGAGATGGTAATGGAACCACAGCAACGTAACCTCGAGTTTTTACAGCTGATTGTAACGAGGATCTATGCGGCCATTAGGGATACCGAGCATTATGTTTCAACCTTATACCCTGAGATCCGCCCCATTCTACCTACTTCCATTAAGTTCATTCACGCAGAGGAGTTGCAAGCGCAATTTCCGCATCTATCGCCAAGGGAAAGAGAAACAGAGGCCACCAAGGAGCATGGTGCCGTATTCATTATTGGCATCGGCGGTAAACTTGCCGATGGTGAGCCGCACGATGGTCGCGCACCCGATTATGATGACTGGAGTACCGAAACACTACCGGGGAAGCATGGGCTCAACGGCGATATTGTGGTTTGGAACCCGGTGTTGCAGTCGGCATACGAGCTATCGAGCATGGGAATCCGTGTGGATGCTGAGTCGCTAGTTCGCCAACTTTCCATTGCTGATGCTGAACAGCGGATGGGGCTCTATTTCCACTCTCGACTGCTTAAAGGTGAGCTGCCACAAACCATTGGTGGAGGAATAGGGCAATCGAGGTTGGCCATGTTTTTGTTGCGCAAAAGCCACATTGGCGAGGTGCAGGCGAGTGTTTGGCCGGAGGAGGCTAGAACCTGGAGCCTAACTCATGGGGTCACATTACTTTAGATTTTCCAGATATTGGCTTGCTTAGGTGTAGCGGGGATCTCATGTTAGGAGACCCCGCTTTTTTGTATGTAGTTGTTACTTAACAGACCAAGTTTTCCATTTGTCATCGGCATTAGGGCTAACCATTACCTGTGGCGTTTGAATTTTTCCGGAGATGCCCGTTTCCTTTCTTACATTTTGGATAATGTAACTGCTAAGGTCGCTGTAGCTCGTTTCTCCTTTGCTCTCCTGAAGCTTTTTCAGCAGAAAATAGGTAAAGTATCCGTGCCGCTTTTCCTTATACACCGCTGAACTCTCATCACCAGTGCTAGAGGTTAGCACCACCATGTGATCGGGAATGGTGTTTTCCTTTGGTCTTATTTTTACCCCTTTTACGGCCACTAATCCTTGGTTCCGTCCACCTCCGCTGAAACAGGCATCAAGAAAAACGTTTACTTTTTTTGTTGGCTGCTCTGCTAAGGCTTTGTATACATCGGCAACCTTGATTGCATAGGTGAGGTTTGAACCATTTACGTCCACAGGAACGAGGTATGCCTCTTTGGTCTGCTCATCGGGTAGGCCGTGCCCCGAATAGTAGAAGAAGAGCTCTGCATTGCCGTTTTCAACTTTCGCTAAATTTGTTAACCACGCTAAGCCTTGTGAAATTTCTGCCGCTGTGGCATTTAGCAATACCTTGATTTGTCGCTTGGGTATGCCGAGCGTTTTTTCGCAGTAGAGCGCGAACATGTTTGCATCGTTTACGGCAAATTCCACATTTTGCTCCTTGGAAAGCCCAGTTTGTCGAGAGCTGTAGTCTTCGTTGCCAATAATTAGCGCGTAGGCGCTGTTGTTTGACGTGTTGGTCGTCGGAATATTGGAATCAACGTCCACCACAAAATCCGGTATATCTTCAATTATCACCTTACTTGGGGCACCTGTGTTGGTGTTGGTGCTGGCAACCGTTCGGATGAAGCCTTCTTCGGAAAGTTTTGTATTTATGGCAAAACTTTTGGGTATGGAAAATCCAAATCGACCAACTTTCTCTCCTGTGTTTATGGTGAACTGCAGGTCGGTGTCGGTAAATTCACTATTAATAAAGTAACGATAGGTTACCGTTTCGTACTTTCCAGAGGGGATGGAGCTAAAGGTTGGGTTTTGTCGAAGCAGTTGATTGCCGTTTACAACTCCAAGAAACATGACCCCCTTTTGGTTATTGGTGACCGATATGGTTACGTTTTCCGCATCGCCGAGCCCCACGTTTTGAACGGCAAAAACAAGGTCGACCATCTCGTTAATGTCGATTTGGTTGTTGGGGTTAGCGCTCTGATTCTCCACCATGGCATACTTTGCCAGCAGCAGTTCTGGTTTCTGGAATTCCCGAGTTGGCACGGAGAGCTGTTTTCCTTGAATTTTCACCTTGAAGTGAGGCTCCGCTACCTCTATTTTTAGCTGGGCAATGGTGGTGGGTAGGTCAACAGTTCCTGTGATTGGAATGGTGATAGTTTGTTTACCTCCGTTTGCCGTAATGGTTGGAAATGGGCTGGAGGGGTTATACTGCAGATCCTTAAGGTTTGATTCAAGGTTAAGCATTACGTCACGGGCATCTCCCGGACCGACGTTTTTCAGGGTAACCGATAGCTGAGCGGTTTCGTTTGCCCCTATGGAGTTTGTGGAAAGGGTAATGTCTTCTATGGTAAGAATTGGAGGTAACCCTGCAGGCTCCTCTTTTGCGACGTAGGTATTGGTTGCTGGAGATGCTACGCTGCCATCGAACTTCATACCGTAAAGGTTAAAGGCATTGTCGGCTCCCGGTTCAACTAAATTTAACTCTTTTACTTCGGTGGGTACTTTGTCGAAGATGAGCGAGAAGTTTTCGGTTTTCTTATAGTATTCGTTTTCGCAGATGGGAATACCAATTGCACTTATCAGGTTGTAGTGCAGTCCACTAACGGGGTCCTCGAGGTAAGCATTGCGATTTATGCAGCTGTTACCCGTGCCCACATAGTCGATGTTAACGTAAGTGTAACTGCTTGTTGTCTTAATCCACTTGGGTTTGAGTGAAGTGTTCCCTTCTTTAAATGCAAGGTTATTGGCAGAGGAGGCTACAACGTCCGCGTCTGATATGCTTAGCGGGGCACTGTCAAAATCACTTACAATACAGGTAATGTAGTGGTCCTTGTCCCAAAGTTCCTTTATCTCCTTCTCGGGGTAGTAGTTTCTTGTTCTCCAAGATTGATCCGAAATGTTTGCTCCTTTCGACATTACCACCACCCACTCACCATTTCCATAGGTTATGTAGGTTATGTAGTAGTCCGAATCCCAGTAGCTCTTGATTTTGGTATCGGGATAGGTTGGGCTTTTAAACCAAACCTGATCGCTCAACCCGCTACCTTTCGACATAACCAGTGCCCATCGATCTTCTCCGTAGCTAATGTTGGTTATGGCATATCCTTGACCCTTGAGTTCATTGATTTCCGATTCTGGGAAATAGGCACGCGTGCGCCAAGCTTGATCGGTATAGGACGATCCTTTGGAGAAAATGGCAGCCCATTCGCCATTTCCATATACTAACTCTGTTATGTAGAATCCATCGTCCCACGCTTTTTTTATGTCATCGCTTGGGAAGGTAGTGCTGGTTTTCCATCGCTGCTGCGTATACTTTGTACCTTTTGTGGCCACCATAGCCCAAAGCTTCATACCATAGGAGAGGGATGTTACTTCGAACCCTTTGTCCCAAAGTTCACTGATTTCTTTTGATGGGAAGATGGTTCTTGTTCGCCATTCTTGTCCAGTGTATCCAATTCCTTTTGACATAACCAACGCCCATTTTTTGTTTTGGGCAAAAATGGAGTTTTCGCTAGTTAGGCTAAGGGTAAGACACAATGCAATTGCAAGAGAGTATATGTTTTTCATAGACAGAACGGTTCAGGTTTAGGCTCTGGTAATTTACAAATATTGATCACAAAATCTCTTTCAATTGCTTAGTCGATAGGTTCAAATTAGTAAGTAGGCAAGTTTGTTGCGTGTTGAGCCTCGACGCTGATTTTTGTTATAGGAGTTCTGGGATTGAAATCTATTCTTTGGTGCGTTTTGGATCTGAGAAAACTTTGCATTGTAAATTCCCTGTAAGGGCTGGCATAAAATAAAAGCACCGCTCATAAATTTTTGAACGGTGCTTCTGTCTGAAGTGGTATGCTAACGCTTACGCTTCGGCGTATAGCTTTACTATATTAACAATTACCTCGGTGGCCTTTACCATCGATTCCAAAGGAACATACTCGAACTTTCCATGGAAGTTGTGACCGCCAGCAAAGATATTGGGGCAGGGGAGTCCCATATAGGAGAGACGAGCACCGTCGGTACCTCCACGAATTGGCACAACCAACGGTTTGATGTTCGCCATTTCCATTGCCTTTACTGCCGTTGTTACAATGTGCATATGAGGCTCAACCTTCTCTTTCATGTTGTAGTATTGATCCTTCATGTCAAGGGTGATAATGGTGTCGCCATAACGCATATTGAGAAGGCGGATAACGCTGGTAAGCAACTCTTTTTTGCTCTCAAACTTAGTGCGGTTGTGGTCGCGAATAATGTACTGTAGGGTTGCATGCTCTACGGTACCTTCCATGTGGACTAGGTGGTAGAAACCATCGTAATCCTGTGTGAATTCGGGACGCTCATTAACTGGAAGCATGGCGTTTAGCTCCATTGCTACCAGCATGGCATTAATCATTTTGTCCTTTGCATAGCCAGGGTGTATGTTCCTACCTTGGATTGCAATCTTGGCTCCAGCTGCATTGAAGTTTTCATACTCGAGTTCGCCAATTGCTCCACCATCCATGGTATAGGCAAAGTCGGCGGCAAAACGCTTTACGTCGAAATAGTCAACTCCATGACCAATCTCCTCGTCGTGGGTGAATCCAATGCGAATATCTCCGTGCTTTATTTCCGGATGTTTCAGCAGGTAGCTGACAGCTGTCATGATTTCGGCAATACCCGCTTTGTCGTCAGCACCGAGCAACGTGTTGCCGTCTGTGGTGATAAGTGTTTGTCCAACATATTTTTTCAGCTCGGGAAACTCACGCGTGGTCATTACCAACTGTTTTTCCTTGCTTATAACAATATCGTTACCGTTGTAATTCTCAATGATTTGAGGATTTACATTTTCTCCGCTCATGTCGGGGCTGGTGTCCATGTGGGCTAAGAAGCCGATAACCGGTACCTTTTTGTCGGTATTGCCCGGTAAGGTTGCCATTATGTAGCCATACTTGTCTACCGAAACATCCTTTAATCCAAGGGCTTTTAGCTCTTCAATAAGCAGGTTGCCAAGAACTCTTTGTTTCTCCGAACTTGGGTAGTTTGATGATGATTCGTCGCTCTGGGTGTCAATTTTAATATACCTCAAAAAGCGCTCTAGTATTTCATTTTTCATCACATCTAGAATTAGTTGTCTGTGTTGAAGGTGACAGGGAAACTCCTTTGCATTCAGCATTATGAATGCAAAGGAAAATCACCAGTCACATCTCTTTTGTTATTCCACCTCTGGCTTTGCCTTTAAGGAACTTCTTATGAGGTAGTAGCTAATTAGAATTAGCATAAAGCCTCCGAGCCATACGGCAAAGTTGCTGTCGGCCCATGAGCAAATGAGGTTGTGCCCCTCTTTAATTTTGGTAATAGCCTCGGGGGTAACAGCAGCGCCAAGATTGGCAATTTCCTTGTCAATTTGTGTGCTTTGGTAGAACTTTATAATGGCGGCTACAACTCCCATGAGTGCTCCACCAGCAATAAATCCTGAAGCAAGCAGAGTTCCCTTTTCGTGACGAGCAGTATTTAGCTTTGCATCCTTGCTTCTCGATTTTACAAACCAAGCAATGGCTCCGCCTACGAGTAGAGGAGTGTTGAGTTCTAGCGGAATAAACATGCCCAAGGCAAATGCTAGTGCGGGTATTCTTAGCAGCGTTAAAATGATGGATAGCACTGCTCCGAAACCATAGAGAATCCAAGGTGCTGCCTGACCCGACATAAGCGGTTCAATAACAGCCGCCATGGCGTTGGCCTGTGGGGCAACCAGCGCGTTAGGTCCAGTAAATCCATAAGTTTTGTTGAGAATCATGATTACACCACCAACCGTTGCGGCCGATACAAGCGTGCCTAAGAATTTCCAACGTTGCTGTGTTGAAGGTGTTGACCCCAGCCAATATCCAATTTTGAGGTCGGTGATAAAACCTCCAGCCATGGAGAGAGCGGTACAAACCACGCCACCAATTACCAGTGCGGCAACCATTCCCGAAGTTCCGGTAAGTCCTACTGCAACCATTATCAACGAAGCCAAGATTAGTGTCATAAGGGTCATGCCCGAAACAGGGTTGGTGCCCACAATGGCAATGGCATTTGCCGCAACAGTTGTAAACAGAAATGCTATAATGGCAACTACTAATAGGCCAACCACTGCATAGGTTAGGTTGTGCACTACGCCAAGTTGGAAGAAGATGAATACAAATATAAGGGCAATGCCAAGCCCAATGGCAATAAACTTCATTGATAGGTCACGCTGAGTCCGCTTTTGATTTGCGTCAACTTTGTGCTTGCCCGTAATCTCCTTAGCGGCCAATCCAAAGGCACTCTTTATAATGTGGGAGGAGCGGATGATACCAATGATACCAGCCATGGCAATACCGCCAATACCTATGTGGCGAGCATATGTTGTGAAGATTAATTCTGGAGACATTTGCCCCACCATCATAGTGGTGTGTCCAGTAAAATCAATAACCTGATGGCCAAAGAAAACGGACATCAAAGGAATGATGATAAACCAAACGAACATTGAACCAATGGCAATAATGGCTGCATATTGCAACCCAACGATATAGCCAAGACCGAGCAGGGCAGCACCGATATTTAGCTTAAATACCACCTTGGCTTTGTCGGCAATGGCCTCGCCCAAGGGAATTACTCGAGAGGTGAAGTTCTCATTCCACCAGCCAAAAGTGGCAACAACAAAGTCATAGGCCCCCCCAATTAATCCGCTGATAAGGAGAAATTTCGCTTGGTTTCCACCCTTTTCGCCAGACACTAGCACCTGGGTTGTGGCAGTAGCCTCTGGAAAGGGGTACTTTCCATGCATGTCGGAAACAAAGTATTTACGAAAGGGAATCAGGAACAGAATACCCAGTATGCCACCTAGCAGTGAACTTAGGAAAACCTGCATAAAGCTAACAGTAATCTCTGGATATTTGGCTTGTAAGATGTAGAGCGCAGGTAGCGTAAAAATGGCACCGGCAACAATAACACCGGAGCTTGCTCCAATGGACTGAATAATAACGTTCTGCCCGAGTGCATTCTTCATCTTGCTCAAGCTTGATGCGCCTACTGCCATAATAGCAATGGGAATGGCTGCTTCAAAAACTTGGCCTACCTTTAATCCAAGGTAAGCTGCGGCTGCCGAAAAGATAACGGCCATCAGCACACCCATCATTACGGAATAGGGTGTTGCCTCCGCTATTTTTTTGTCTGGTGACATAATAGGCGTATAGCTCTCACCCGGTTTAAGCTCCCTATGTGCATTTTCCGGAAGCCCCTTTGGTTTTTCGATTTGTTCCATTAGGTTAACAATTTTTTGTTAGTTAAGGGTTGATTCTATTTTGCTTGTATTGTTATCAGATTGCATCAAGTGCGGAGGGTTTAAGTGTAGCTCATACCTTCGTAACTTTTTGCAGGTTATTAGCATTAGTTTAGAAGAGGAAGTTGACTTCGCCCTTAAGAAATTCTATGGAAGGGGTAACTGGATTTACCTCACGCTCAACTAACTTGGTGAGAATTTTACGAGATAGAATTATTCCTGGGCTCGCTGGCGAAATTTCTTCCATAGCTGAGTTAATGATTCCAATTAGGCTGCTCTTGGCATTTTTAACTGATTCCCACGCTTGTGGACTCACATAGAGTTGCTGCGAGAGGTTGTGCTCAAACTCTGTTCTTATGGCAGTTATGAGTGCCTCCTGCAGCTCTCCCGACTTCATCTCCGGTCGGGTAATTCTAACAATGAGATTGTCTGGAGAAATCCTTTCGAGAAAAAGGATTAAACGCTCATACGCGCGGAGCCGGATGGGGACAATAATTTTTTGGTTATTCACCATTAACTCTTGTTTTCTCCTATTCTCTTCACTCTCAATAATTTTCTTGAAGGAGAGGTAGGATGCCATGTAAACGATTATGGCAGGAATGGCTACAAGCAGCAAAGTGTATAGCGAATCCATAGCATTTTTTTATGCAAATAGAGTAATAAATACATTAAAAACCTAATTTTGTTTACAGTTTTGCAAACGTTTACGAAACCTAACTCCCAACTAATCATGGACATAGTTTCTGAGCGCCTAAAAAAGCTCTCGGTATCCCAAACCTTAGCAATGTCTCAAAAAAGCAAAGACCTTAAAGCCCAAGGTGTTGATGTGATCGATCTCAGCGTTGGAGAACCTGATTTTAACACACCAGACCACATTAAGGATGCTGCTAAGCGGGCCATTGACGATAATTTTACGTTCTATTCACCAGTGCCTGGATTTATGGACTTGCGCGAGGCAATAGCCCATAAGTTTGAGGTAGAAAACGGCTTGACCTATGCACCCGAGCAAATTGTAGTTTCCAATGGGGCCAAGCAATCTCTCACCAACGCCATTCTATCAATGGTAAACCCCGGAGACGAGGTGATTGTTCTTGCACCTTACTGGGTTAGCTATTTAGAGTTGGTGAAGGTTGCTGAGGGCACGCCTATTGTTATCAAGACCACCTTGGAGAATAATTTTAAGGTTACAGTAGATCAGCTTAGGGAAGCAATCACCCCCAAGGCAAAGTTGCTTATTCTTTGTTCTCCATCTAATCCAACAGGAAGTATTTACTCGAAAGAGGAGTTGCGGGCTATAGCAGAGGAGGTTGCCACTCATTCAGGTTTGTATGTGATCTCCGATGAGATTTACGAGCACATCAACTTTGTGGGAAGGCACGAAAGCATAGCCCAGTTTGAGTGTATTACCGACAGGGTGGTGACTATCAATGGCGTTTCAAAAGGTTACGCTATGACGGGGTGGCGAATTGGCTATATGGCATCAAATAAGGAGATTGCCCAAGCATGTATTAAGCTACAAGGTCAAACAACCTCCGGTGCCAGTTCCATTGCCCAAAAGGCTGCCTATGCTGCACTTACCATACCAAGCACTTTTACCTCTTCCATGAATGATGCATTCAAGCGTAGACGCGATTTGGTTTATGGATACATGTCTAAAATTAAGGGCGTTAATGTTAATCTCCCCGAGGGTGCTTTCTATATTTTTCCAGATGTATCCAGCTTTTTTGGACGGACGTATGGAAATATGAAAATTCAGTCAGCTCAGGATATAACCCTTTACCTGCTCGAGGTAGCACACGTTGCCTTGGTGCCTGGATGCGCTTTTGGAGAACCCAATTGCATACGCATCTCTTACGCTACTTCCGATGATATGTTAATTAAGGCAATGGAGCGGTTGTCTGTTGCGTTAAATGCATTGAATAATTAACGGATAGGCCTTTACGGATTTTCGTCTAAGCGAGGCAGCTTGTTCGCCAGGCTGCCTCGCTTTATTCATTATCCCATGTTAGTGAGAATGCGGATGCAGGTATTAATGTTGAAATACTTATTTTTGCCAAAATTTTCCGGTTTTGAAAAAGAGTGGTAGCAGAATATCGTTTTGGCTTAAAGTAGTTCTAGGCATAGGAATTTTGGCCTTTTTGATCTTTGGATATGTAGTGGAGGAGGCTTACCGATACCTGTACAAGCCAAATGTAGTAACAGCGCAGCATGGTCCTGAGTATATTTTTATTCCAACTGGCTCAACCATTGGTGATGTTACCCGCTTGCTATACGAAAAGGGGGTAATAGTTAATCGTAGCACTTTTGAGTGGCTTGCTCGCAAGCGAAAATATGCTGAGCATGTTTTTCCGGGTCGCTATCGGATTACGAACGGCATGAGTAACCACGATCTTATTGAAATGCTTAGGACGGGTCAACAGGATCCTGTTAAGTTGGTGTTTAATCCCATGAGAGGGGTGGATCATTTAGGTGGTATCATATCCCGGCAAATAGAGGCCGATTCGGTCTCTCTGGTTAGAATGCTCAACGACCCTGATGTGGCTGCGAAATATGGGTTTAACTTGGCAACATTTCCTTGCATGTTTATCCCTAATACCTATGAGTTTTTTTGGAATACCTCTGCTGAAAAGTTCTTTGTAAGGATGCATAAGGAGTATGACCGTTTTTGGAATACTTCGCGGAGGGCTAAGGCGGAGCGGCTTGGGTTAAGTCCGGTTGAGGTGGTTACTTTGGCTTCCATCGTGGAGGAGGAGACCGTTAAGGCAAGTGAAAAGTCCCGAATTGCAGGCGTATACCTGAATCGACTCCGGAAGGGGATATACCTCCAAGCAGATCCTACAGTAAAGTTTGCCAATGGTGATTTCTCAATTCGGCGAATCTTAAATAAACATTTGAAGGTTGACTCTCCATACAATACTTATCGTCATGCTGGATTACCTCCAGGCCCCATTGATTTTCCCTCGCCCAGCACCGTGGATGCTGTACTTAATGCCGAAAAGCATTCGTACCTCTATTTTTGTGCAAGGGAGGATTTCTCTGGATACCATAACTTCTCATCTACCTTAAAGGAGCATAATAAGAATGCTGCCGCCTATCGTCGTGCTCTCTCTCGGCAGGGCATTTATAGGTAATTCTCATTTTTCTGGATAGCATCGAGAATTGGCGTGCGAATTTCTTCAAACTTTTCTGTGTTTTTTGATGCAGATATGCCGTCATAGGACGGTGTTTTGTCTCCTAACCCTTGTTTGTTTTGCGTTTTTGGAGAATCATCAATCTTTTTTTTGAAATACTATCCTTTGACCTTCAGCATGATGAAACTTGCGTTAAAAAAACATTAAAAAAAGGTTTAGTATTATTTGGAGTGAATAGGAAGAAG
>MTLE01000768.1_pt3 | contig 78739 bp, 65 predicted proteins | sample 1982461 | NCBI WGS metagenome assembly MTLE01 (sample SAMN05712605, study PRJNA340218) | biofilm metagenome | isolation source: sample SPL anode biofilm adapted to -200 mV | place: USA | collected 2012-02-03 | reverse complement strand
TTGCCGATCGGAAGTCCGAATCTTTTCCCCGACGGAAAAGGGGAGCAGCCGGTTGGTTGCTCCCCCTTGGATCTTAATGGTCGGGGCGAGAAGATTCGAACTTCCGACCTCTCGGTCCCGAACCGAGCGCTCTACCAGGCTGAGCCACGCCCCGACGAAGCATCGATCTTAACCTGAACCTGGCCTCCGGGTCCATCACCCTTTCTGGCGGGTCCTCAAAAGCTCCAGGACAGCCTTGAAGGCGTCGGGTTCGCGGCGCGGTGGTGCTGGCTTTTCGGCCTCGGGGGGGTCGCAGGGGACGATCTCCATGGCTTGGATGTTGAGTTTCCACAGGCGGAGCAGGCGCTCCTGGACCTGGGGCCACACGGCCTGGGCGGAGGTCCGCAGGCTGGGGATGATGCGGGGCTGCCAGCAGCCCACCACCAGGGTTCCACGGCTGATGCGCAGGAGCCGGGTGTGCTTTACCAGGGCGGGGCCCACCACCAGGAGCCAGCCGTGGCGCAGGCGGGCCTCGATGCGGGCCTGGGGGTCCGTGGGGAGGCCGGAGGCCTCGCGCAGGGGGACGAGGTTCCGGGAACCCGGGCGCCTCATTCCGGAAGCCGCGGTGGCGGGATCCGGGACCGGGCCCGCAGGTCGTTGAAGAGCACGGGCGAGGCCAGCATGGGGATCATGCGGCCCCCGGCCTCGTCGTAGAGGGTCGTGACGAGATGGTGGAGGTTGCCGGCCTCGCGGAAGAGCACGTCGTCCACGGCGCGCACGCGGCTGGCGGGGATGGCGTGGTTGTCGCAGAAGGTGGTGGCGGCCTCCACCGAGGTGGCGCGGAAATGCGCCTCGAGGATCGGCAGGAGGCGTTCCCGGTCCGTGACCCGCCCGCGGTTGGTGCGCCACCCGGGTTCGCGATCCAGGTCGATGCCCGCCCACATGGCCAGCACCTCGAACTGGCGGTCGCTGCCGCAGCCCAGGGCGATGTCGCCGTCGCTGCACGCGAAGGTCTGGTAGGGGACGATGTGGGGGTGCCCGTTGCCCATGCGGCGCGGGGCCTCCCCGGTCATGAGGGTCTCTGCGGCCACGTTCACCAGGGATGCCAGGGCGGCCTCCATGAGGGGCACCTCCACGTGGACGGCCTCGCCGGTGCGCTCCCGGTGGAGCATGGCGGCCTGGATCCCGTTGGCGAGGTACAGGCCGGCGATGACGTCGACCACGGCCACGCCGGTCTTCATGGGCGCGCCGGGGGCCTCGCCGGTGATGGACATGAGGCCGCTCTCGGCCTGCAGCACGAAATCGTAGCCGGGACGCCTGGAGGCGGGCACGTCGGAGGCGAAGCCGCGCACCGAGGCCACGATGAGCTTGGGGTAGCGGTCGTGGATCCGCTCCCAGGTGAGCCCCAGAGCCTCGGCGGAATCCGGAAGGAAGTTCTCCACCAGGACGTCGGCGGTGGTCATGAGCTCGGCCAGGGTGGCGCGGCAGCCCTCGTCCTCCAGGTCCATGGCCAGGCTCCGCTTGCCGCGGTTGGCGCAGCGGAAGTAGGCGCTCTCGCCCGTGCCCGCCTCGAAGGGCGGGCCCCAGCCCCGGGTGGGATCCCCGGAAGGCGGCTCGATCTTCAGGACCTCGGCGCCGAAGTCCGCCAGCAGCTGCGACGCGAAGGGTCCCGCCAGGATGCGGGAGAAATCCAGGATCTTGTAGTGGGAGAGGAGGTGCGACACGGGCCGAGACTCAGGGGAGCGTCTTGAGGATACGCTGGATCGACTGGGCCTTCCGCCCTTCCGTGACCACCAGCACTCCGTGGAGCTGCGGATCGCCCTCGGCCACCTCCCACTTGTCGCCCTTGGCCTTGAGGAAGCGGCTGAGGCTGGACTCCTTCGTCATCCCGATGACGCCCGCGTAGGGGCCCGTCATGCCCAGGTCGGTGACGTAGGCGGTGCCGCCGGGAAGGACCTTGGCGTCCAGGGTGGGCACGTGGGTGTGGGTTCCCAGCACCGCCGCGACCCGGCCGTCCAGGTGCCAGCCCATGGCCTGGGCCTCGCTGGTGGCCTCGGCGTGCATGTCCACGATCACGATGTCGGCGCGCTCCCGGGCCAGGATGGCGTCCGCGGTGCGGAAGGGGTCGTCGCACACGGGCATGTGCACCCGGCCCATGAGGTTGATGACCAGGACCTCCTGGCCCCCGGGGGTGTGCAGCTTGACGTAGCCTCCGCCCGGGGTGCCCGGGGGGTAGTTGGCGGGCCGGAGGAGCCGCGGCTCGGCCTGGAAGTAGGGGACGATGTCCTTCACGTCGAAGGCGTGGTTGCCGGTGGTGATGACGTTCACCCCCAGTTCGTCGAACCACTGGCGGGCGATGCGCTCGGTGATGCCGTGCCCGTGGGCGGCGTTCTCGCCGTTGACGACGATGAAATCCAGGGCCAGCTCCCGCCGGAGGATGGGCAGATGCGCCTCCACCAGCCGCCGGCCAGCTTCCCCCACCACATCGCCCAGGACGAGAAACCTCATTCAAAAACCTTAACAGGCAGCCTTCCCTGGAATTTTCCAAAAAAAATCAACTTTTTCAGGCACCGGACCGTCCATGACGGCACCAGAGAGGGAACATCCCACCATGCCGGTCCGCCCGGACCGATCCTGCTAGGCTTAATCTTTTAAAGAGTGCCTCATGCCCTTGCCCTTGAGATCCTTGATCATTTCGTGTGTCCTGGCCCTCTCCTGGCCCCTGGCGGCCGTCGCCGCGGAACCCCCGGCGACCATGGGCATGAACGAGATCCGCACCGGCATGAAGGGCGTGGGGCGCACCGTCTGGCAGGGCGGGAAGATCGAGACCTTCCAGTTCGAGGTGATGGGCCTCCAGAAGAACTTCGCCCCGGGCCGCAGCCTCATCCTGGTCCGCGCCAGCGGGGGGCCCCTGGCCAACACCGGCATCCTGGCCGGCATGAGCGGCTCGCCCTGCTACATCGATGGAAGGCTCATCGGGGCCCTCTCCATCGGCTTCGCCTTCGAGAAGGAGCCCATCGGCGGCATCACTCCCATCGGGGAGATGCTCGACGGCCTCCGGGACATGTCCGAATCGTCCTCCACCCGGACGCCCCTGATCCTGCCCCGCATGGAACCGCCCAAGGTCCTCAAGTCCGCCCTCCTGGGCCACATGGTCCCCATCAGCGAGATCCTGGGCACCACCGAGGCCCCCGAGGGCGGCCAGCTGCTGCCCATCCCCGTGTTCGGGGCCTCCACCGCCCCCGAATTGCAGTCCCTCTGGGCCGGGCTGCCCCTGCGCCCCATGGGCGCCGGGGCCGCCGGCACCGGCATCGGGGAGGCCAGCCCCCTGGAACCCGGCGGCATGGTGGCGGTGAACCTGGTGCAGGGCGACCTGGAGATGTCGGCCTCGGGCACCATCACCTACGTCTCGGGAAGGAAGATCCTCTGCTTCGGCCACCAGCTCTTCAACCTGGGCGCGGTGGACCTGCCCCTGTGGTCGGCCTCGGTGGCGGTGTGCGTGCCCAACTACAACAGCTCGTTCAAGCTCTCCCAGTCCGTGGCCCCCGTGGGCGCCCTGCGCCTGGACCGGAGCATGGGCATCGCGGCCATGCTGGGCGCCGAACCCCGCATGGTCCCCATGCGGGTGGGCCTGAACCTGGGCGGCAAGCGCAACCTCAACTTCAAGTTCGAGCTCATGGACCACCCCGTGGTCACGCCCAACCTCGCCGCCATGGTGCTGGGCCAGACCATCTCCACCTACGTGCGGGGCGCCGGCTTCCAGAGCCTGTCGCTGCAGGGCAACATCAAGCTCGCCGGCCACCCGGCCATCGAGATCGAGAACATGGTCGCCGACCTCAACGCCAACCGCATGGCGATGTACCTGGGGGGCATCCTCCAGATCCTGACCATGAACCCCTGGGAGCGCCCGGTGGTCGAGGGCATCAGCCTCACCGTCAAGGCCGAGGAGCGCCTGGACCTCACGGCCATCAGCGGCGTGCGAACCCTCAAGGCGCGGGTGAAGCGGGGCCAGACCCTGCCCGTCCACGTGGTCCTGCAGAACATCCAGGGCGTCAAGGAGACCACCACCATGAACCTCTTCGTGCCGCCCTCGGCCCGGCCCGGCAAGGCCACGCTGCTGGTGGGCGACGGATTCAGCCTCATCAACGCCGACCCCGACGAGAGGGCCATCGACATCGGGGGCCTGGGCGACCTGGTGCGCATGCTCAACGGCGGCATGCGGAACAACCACGCCTACGCGCTCCTGGTGCAGACCCAGCCCGGCGCGGGCCTGCGGGGCGCGCGCATCGAGGGCGTGCCGCCGACCGTCACGGCCATGCTGGGGGCCGACGGCGACCTGAACGCCAACCGCCTGCAGCGCCGGATCATCAGCCGCGGCGTCCTGCCCCTCGAGTCCGAGGTGCGGGGCCTGATCAGCATGGAACTTGAAGTCGAATAGGCGCACGTGGAGACCATGATGAAGAACCTCACCACCGCACTGGGCTCGATCCTCCTCGCTTCGGCGGGCATCGTCTCGGCCCAGCAACCCTCAGCCACGTTCGCGTCGTTCAACGACTGGCTCACCTCCGACGCCAAGGGCGTGCGCATCGGCGCCGACGGCAAGCTCCGCCTCGCCCCCAGCCTCCGCCGGGTGGGCACGCTCCCCGAAGGCATCGTGTGGGCCGCGGTGCCGGACGGCGCCGCGGGCGCCTACCTCAGCGCCGGCAACGAGGGCAAGCTCTTCCACTACACCGCCGGCCAGATGAAGCCCCTGGCCCAGGTGAAGGGCGGCATCGTCTTCGCCATGGCCCGGCTCGGCCAGGACCTCATCGTCGCGCCCAGCGGCGAGAACAAGCTGCTGCGGGTTACCCCTTCCGGGGAGGTCAAGCCCTTCGCGGACATCGATTCGCGCCTGGTGTGGGCGATGGCGGTGGACGGCACGGAGCTGGTGCTGGCCGGGGGCGGCGAGAAGGGCGCCGCCCTGGTGCTGGCCCGGGAAGGCCACAGCCGCAAGCTGGCCGAGCTCCCCGAGGAGACGGCCTTCACGTCCCTGGCGTCCGACGGCAAGGGCGGCTACTACCTGGGCAGCCACGGCCGGGGCCTGGTGCTGCACTACACCGGCGTGCGCACCGGGGACCGCATGGAGACCCTCATGGCCACAGGCTTCGAGGAGGTGCGCGCCCTGGTGGTGAACGACGGTGAGGTGTATGCGGGGGCCACCAACGGCATTTCCAGCAAGTTCGCCGCCGGCAGCCTCGAGCGCCGGGAGGGCTACCTTTCCGAGCCCGGCACCGCGACCCGGTCCGCCGTCATCCACCTGGACAAGGACCGCGTGCCGCAGACGCTCTGGCAGAGCGCCCAGAACCAGATCTTCGCCCTGACGGCATGGAACGGCCAGCTGCTGGTGGGCACCGGCAACCGCTCCCGGCTCTTCGCGCTGCCGCTTTCAGGAAAAGCCCGTGGCGAAGCCCCCTTCAGCGCCCTCCAGGACCTGGGCGCCGCCCAGGCCACCGCCTTCCTGCGCGCGGGCTCCGACCTCATGGTCGTGGCCTCCAACCCCGCCGAGCTGCACATCCTCAACGAAGCCCAGGCCACGGAGGGCACCATCGAGAGCCGCGTCCTCAAGGGCATGCCCCTGGCGGACTGGGGCCGGGCCTACGTGGAGGCCGAGACGCCCCAGGGCACCAGCGTGGACTTCCAGTTCCGCACCGGCTCCACCGAAACCCCCGACGGCACCTGGTCCCCCTGGACGCCGCCCCTCATGAGCGGCGAGCGCCCCCACCTGGCTCCGGCCCGCTTCGCCCAGTTCCGCCTCAAGCTCGCCAGCTCCCGGGGCGGCGCCACCCCCTCCGTGGAAGGCGTGCGCGTCCACTGGGCCAACCGCAACCTGGCGCCCCTGTGGGAGGCCGCGGAGATCATGCCCCCGGGGCTGGTCATCACCCGCACGGCGCCCCCCGACGACATCGGCATCGAGCGGGTGCCCCTGGAGACCCAGAAGCTCATTCCGGCCCTGGGCTACGCCGGCAGCGAGAAGCGCAGCTTCCGCCGGGGCGCCCAGGCCTTCGTGTTCCGCGTTTCCGACCCCAACGGCGACCAGTTGGAGTTCGGCCTGCGCCTGCTGCCCGAGACCGGCGCCCCCATCGAGCTGGAGCGGGCCTGGAAGGAGCGGTTCTTCACCTTCGACACCCTCGGCATCCCCGACGGGAAGTACCGCCTGGAGGTCACCGCCTCCGACGCCCCCAGCCAGCCCCTGAACGTGGCCCTCACCTCCACCCTGCGCACCGCGCCCTTCCTCATCGACCACACCCCTCCGGTCATCAGCGACCTCACCGCCGTCCCCGAGGGCGAGGGCGTGCGGGTGCGCTTCACGGCCAGGGACCAGACCTCCGTGCTCAAGGAAGCGGCCCTTTCCGCCGACGGCGACGGCTGGGTCCAGCTGGCCCCCGAGAGCCGGGTCTTCGACACCCGGGAGGCCACCTTCGACGTGCTGGTGCCCCGCGCCCGCATCAAGGGCAGCCGGGTGATGGTCAAGGTGTCCGACCTGTCCAACAACGAGCAGACCGCCAGCACCGCCATCGGGGAACCCCGGAAGAAGTAGCTAAGCCAGCTCCACCACCGCCAGGAGGCCCCTGCCCCGGGCCTGGGCCCCGCCCGGCAATTCAAGGAGATCCCAGGGAGCCAGGGCCTGCCCGGCCACCTCCACCTCGCCCTCCAGGCACACCACCACCAGGAGGGGCGACGGGGGCAGCGCCGCGGGGGCCCTCACGACGCTGAGCCGGTGCCGCGCCCGCCCCCGGGCGGACATGACGTTGAAGTCGCGGCAGGGCCCCGCCAGGAGGCGGCCCCGGGTGGTCCAGTCCCCTGAGAAGGTCACCGGCCGGTAGGGGCCTTCCAGCACCTGGACGCCGTGCGCGCCGTGGTCCAGCTCCAGGCTGCCCGACAGCAGCATCAGGCTCCGGTCCACGCCGGGAAAGGCGGAGAAGGGTCCCGAACCCGGCACGTCCGCCATGCTGATGCGCCACAGGAAGCCCCCGGCCAGGGTGGCCCCGGGGGGATGGATGACGAGTTCCGTGGTGGAGCCCCCGCCATCCTTCCAGGGCATCACCCGGTAGTCGGCCGGGCCCAGCCTGCGCATCACCGGATGGCGAGGTCGTACGGCATGCGGGCGTAGATGCCCCGGGGGTCGGTGAAGGCTTCCAGCCCGCTGATGACGTGGCGCACCTGACCCTGGAGGCTGTCGGCGGAGCTGTGGGTGAACTGGCGCTTGCCGCCGCCCAGGGCCTTGAGGATCTTCTCCACGGCGGTCCGCGGCTCGGCGGGACCTTCCAGGCGGTAGTCGGACTCGACCTTCGCCTTCCGGGCGGCGAAGGCCACGGCGTCCTGCAGGCTCCCGATCTCGTCCACGAGGCCGATCCGGATGGCGGCGGCGCCGGACCACACGCGGCCCTGGGCGATCTCCTGCACCTGTTCGCGCGTGAGCTTCCGGCTCTCGGCGACCTTGGTGACGAAGAGATCGTAGATCCAGTCCACCATGACCTGGGCCCGCTGGAGCTCGGCGTCGGTCTTGGGGCGGGAGATGGTGAGGGAGTTGGCCAGCTTCGAGGTCTGGACGCCGTCCCAGGTGATGCCGTGCTCGTTGGCCAGGGACTTCACGTTGGGCAGGAGGCCGAAGACGCCGATGGAGCCGGTGATGGTGGTGGGCTCCGCGAAGATGCGGTCGGCGTAGGTGGAGATCCAGTAGCCGCCGGAGGCCGCCAGGTGGCCCATGGACACCACCACGGGCTTCTCCTTGCGGGCCAGGACCAGCTCGCGCTGGATGAGCTCGGAGGCCGGGGCGCTGCCGCCGGGGCTGTTCACGCGCAGGACGATGGCCTTGACGCGCTTGTCCAGGCGCAGGCGCCGGAGCTCGTTGCTCAGGGTATCCCCGCCGATGCTGCCGGAGGTGCCCATGCCGTCCACGATGGCGCCCTCGGCGAACACCAGGGCGATGCGGTTGGAGCCGGTGGCCTCGGGGATCGTCTTGGCGTAGGTGGCCATGTCGATCTGGGGGAAGTCGCGGTCACTGGCCTTCCGGCCGGCGATCTCCTTGAGCTCGTCCAGCACCTGGTCGTTGGCCACGAGCTTGTCTACCAGCCCCGCCTTGAGGGCCTCGGGCGAGGTGAGGGTCCCCTGCTCGTCGGCGATGGTCTGGAGCTGGGCGGGGGTGAGCTTGCGGTCGGCGGCCACGGCCGCCTTCCATTCGGTCCACAGGTCGCCCATGAGGACCTGCAGCTCCTCCCGGGCCGGGTCGCTGAGCTTCTCCAGGACGTAGGGCTCCACCGCGCTCTTGTACTTGCCCACGCGGGTGACCTGCACGTCCACGCCGTACTTCTTGAAGGCCTTGCCGTAGAAGGTGACTTCCGAGGCGTAGCCGGTGGCGTCCAGCACGCCCAGGGGGTTCATGTAGACCTTGCCCACGCCGGCGCAGAGGTAGAGTTCCCGCTTGGTCCAGTACTGGTTGTAGGCGATCACGGGCTTGCCCGAGACCTTCCGGAAGCGCAGGATGGCCTCCCGCAGCTCCTTGAGGGCGGCGGGACCCGAGCCCACGCCCTCGGGGCGGACGATGCCGGTGATGTAGAGGGCGCTCAGGCCCGAATCATGGGACGCCCGGTCGATGGCTTGGACGAGCACCTGGAGGGGAATACCCTCCGCCGGCCCGCCCCCCGCGGCCCTCTGCAGGAGTTCCGCCGGGCCCTGGTCCGGGTAGGAATCCGTGAAGTTGGTGTTCAGGTCCAGGATCAGAACCGCCCGGGAAGGCACCACCGGCTTGGTGGGCCCCATGGAGGCCACCAGGATCACCAGAAGCACCAGCACGCCCCCCGCGAAGAGGCCCAAAGCCACGAACGACGCCAAAAGCGACTTGAAAAAGTCCTTCATGAATCTACCCCCGGTTCGTTTCCACCATGGTAATGCCCCCACGCGCCCGTTTGATACCTCTTTGGCAAAGGTGACAAAACGAGTAAACTTTGGAGGAACGCAGGAGAACCCGTGGCCAACTACCCCGAATACATGGTCGCCCCCATGAGGGACGAACTCAGCCAGGCCGGTTTCCGGCACCTCATGACCCCCGCCGAGGTGGACGAGGCCCTCCAGCGCCCCGGCACCACGCTGCTCATCGTGAACTCCGTGTGCGGCTGCGCCGCGGCCGGGGCCCGCCCGGGGGTGGTCAAAGCCTTGCGGGAGAAGGGGCTCCGGTTCGACCACCTGGTCACGGTCTTCGCGGGCATGGAGACCGAGGCCACCCAGCGGGCCCGGGAGTACTTCGAAGGCGCCGCGCCCAGCTCGCCCCAGGCCGCGATCCTCCGGGACGGCCGCCTGGTCCACCTCATGGGCCGCATGTCGTTCCTGGACCGCACGCCGGACATGATCGCCGAGGAGCTCTGCGCGTCCATTTCGTGACCGCTGACCGGTCGCCGATGCTTACCATGGTTTCATGCGCATCTGGCGATTCCTGGCCCTGATCCCGTTCTGCCTCCACGGGCAGGAGCCGCTGCCCGCGTCGACCCTGGCGGCCCCCATCCAGGTGGACCTGGCCCCCATGTTCGCCGCCGCGGAGCGCACCACCCCCGTGACGCCCCAGGGCGTGGAGACGTGGACCAACCTGCCCGGCCTCGCCCAGGGGAGCCCGGCCTACCGGTTCAACCTGTACCGGGAGCCGCTGTACTTCGTGCTGAAGGGCAACCGGGTCCTCATGCACACCACGGTGAACTACTGGTTCGAGGTGGGCCTGCGCATGGGCACCTACGTGAAGGGCATGGGTTCCTGCGGCCTGCCGCCGGAAACCTTCCGCAAGGCCCGCCTGGGCATCCAGGCCGAAGTGTCCCTGACCCCCGACTGGGGCCTGGACCTCAAGCTCACGCCCGAGGAGCCCCTGCGCATCGACGGCTGCCACGTCACGTACCTGGGCTACGACATCACCGACAAGGTGCTGGCTGGCATGAAGGACAACCTCGCCAAGGCCACCCGGGCCCTCCAGGTGCAGATCCAGGAAGCCACCCGGCTCCGGCCCCGGGCCGAGGCGGCCTGGCTCCAGGCCCAGCAGCCCGTGGAGCTCGCCCCGGGCGTGTTCCTCATGCTCAACCCCGAGCGCGTGAGGCTGAGCCCCTGGTCCAGCCAGGGCAAGGTGCTGACCCTCACGCCCGAGATCCAGATCCGGCCCGCGGTGTGCCTGGGGGCGCGGCCCCAGCCCGTGCCCCGGCCCCTTCCCCCCCTGGACCTGTCGACCCGGCCCATCGCGCCGGGCTTCAGCCTCCAGGTGGACGCGGACCTGAGCTACGAGCACGCCTCGCGCCAGCTCACGCAGCAGCTTTCCGCCCAGCCCTTCGAGACCGACAAGGGCCGGTTCGAAGTCACCCGCGCCGCCGTGCGCGGCAAGGACGGCTGGGCCTACCTGGACCTGGACATCAAGGGGAAGGTCACGGGAAGGCTCACCCTCAAGGGCCGCCCCGTCTTCAATGAGATCCTGGGCACCCTCCGCCTGGAGGACCTGGACTACACCCTGGAGACCCGCAACTGGATCACCAGCCTGGGGGAGTGGTTCTACCGCGGCACCCTCCGCAAGACCCTCACGGACAAGTGCAGCTTCTTCCTGGACAAGAGCCTCAAGGACCTGAAGGAGAAGACCCAGCAGGGCCTCAACCGCGCCCTTACGCCCCAGGTGGCCCTCACCGGCGTGGTGGACGCCTTCCGGGTGGGCCGGGTGGACGTGCTGGAGGACCGGTTCAAGGTGGTGGCCCGCCTGGAGGGCGCGGTGCAGATCGGCGTCACGCCCGATGCGCGCTGAGGACTGGGAGGCGCTGGGCGCAAGGCTCCGGGGGCTGGCGGCGCGGGCGGGGCTCCGCCTGTGGCGCTGGGTGCTGGGGTTCCTGGGCGAGGTTCTCCAGCGGTTCAGCGCCCACCGGCTCCTGGGCGCGGCGACCCTCCTGGTCCTCGGCGGGGGCCTGCTGGCCGGGGCCCGGGCCCTGCCGGTGGTCTACGGGCACTATGCCCTGCGCCACGCCGCGGGGATCGCGGCCCGGCAGTCCCGCATCAAGGGCGAGGAGGCCGCGCTCCACTCCCTGCGCCGCCGCGCCTTCGACCTGGGCTTCACGGAGGCGGCCCTGGGGGAGGACGCCTTCCGCCTGACGCCGGGCCTCACCGAGGAGGGCCCCGTGTGCACCGTCACCTACGACTTCACCCACCTGGTGAGCGTCTACGGCCTCTTCACGGTCCCGGTGCGGGTGCGGGCCGAGGTGACCGGGATGCAGCTGGACCCCCTCCCCAACCCCTTGGCCGGGGACGGTGAGGAGAGGGAGCCGCAGCGCTGACCTGGGAGGGTCCTAGAACCCCAGGACCTTGCGCATTCCCGCCAGCACCTTGTCGGTGTTGGGGAGGATGGCCCGCTCCAGGATCCGGTTGAAGCCCACGGGGGTGAAGGTGGAGCCCACGCGGCCCACGGGGGCGTCCAGCCACGGGAAGCACTGCTCGGAGACCTGCGCGGCCACCTCGCCTCCGAAGCCGCCGAAGACCTTGTCCTCGTGCACCACGATGGCGCGGTGCGTCTTGCGGACGCTGGCGAAGATCGTCTCGGTGTCCAGGGGATTGAGGCTGCGAAGGTCGATGACCTCCACGCTGCGCCCCTCGGCCTCGAGCTTGTGGGCGGCCTCCAGGGCGAAGTGCACGGGCGTGCCGTAGGCGAGCACCGTGAGGTCCGTGCCCTCCCGCCGCACCCGGGCCTTGCCGAAGGGAACGGCGAAGTCCGCGGGGATGTGGGCCTTGCTCTGGGCGGCGTTGTAGAGGAACTTCGGCTCCAGGAAGAGGCTGACGCCCCGGCTCCGGATGCAGGTGCGCAGCAGGCCCGCGGCATCGTCGGCGAAGGCCGGCACCACCACGCGGATGCCCGGGATGGTGGTGAGGAAGCCCTCGATGTTCTGGCTGTGGTAGAGGCCGCCGCCGATGTAGCCGCCCGAGGCCAGGCGGATGGTGATGTTGGGCACCTGCTTGCCCATGCTCCGCCAGGACTCGTGGGAGAGCTCGATGAGCTGCTCGGTGGCGGGCCAGAAGTAGTCGGCGAACTCGGCGCCTTCCACCACCACGCGGATCTTGTCGTCCAGGCGCGTGAAGCCGTTGGCCGTGCCGGTGATGAAGTCCTCGGCGATGGGTCCGTTGAAGACCCGCCCGCGCCCGAACTCCTGCTGCATGCCTTTGGTGATGTTGAAGATGCCGCCCTTGTCCTTGTTGGCCACGTCCTGGCCCCAGATGTAGGTGTCGGGGTTGGCCCGGAACTCCTCCTTCAGGGTCTGGTTGATGGCGTGGAGCATGGTCTCCTTGGGACCCTCCTCGTCGTGGGTGCCGTCGGGGAACAGCGGCGTGACCCAGGGCTCGGGCACCAGGTGCTCGTGGATGGCCGCGGGGTCGGGGTCCTTGGCGGCGATGGCGGCGTCCGAGGCGGCGTTGTACGTCTCCAGGTTCGCCTTCTCGATGGCCGCCAGGTCGGCCTCGGCCACGCCGTGCTCCAGGCAGTAGGTCCGGAAGCGCGGAAGCGGGTCCTGGGCCCGGGCGGCGGCCAGTTCCTCGGGGGAACGGTAGAGCTCGTGCTTGTCGCTGTTGGAGTGGCTGCCGATGCGCACGCAGTCGGCCTGGATGATGGCCGCGCCGGCGCCGGACTTCGCGTAGGCCACGGCCTCGCGCAGGGCCCGCATGGAATCCAGGGGGTCCTTGCCGTCGCACTTCAGGATCAGCAGGTTGGGGAACCCGCGGAAGTTGTCGCACACGTGCACGTTGGCGGTCTGGTCGGACTTGGGCACGGAGATCCCGTAGCCGTTGTCCTGGAACACGAAGACCACCGGCAGCTTCTCGAGGCTGGCGCCGTTGATGGCCTCGTACACGTAGCCTTCCGAGACGCTGGACTCGCCCTGGCTGCTGAACACCACCGCATCCCGGCCGTAGGTCTTGACGGCCCGCGCCAGACCCACGGCGTGCTGGGTGTGGTTGCCGGTGCAGCTGGAGACGTTCTGGATGTGGATCTCGGGCTTGCCGAAGTGGTTGGACATGTGGCGCCCGCCGCTGGACGGGTCATCGGCCTTGGAGATGCCGTTGAGGATGATCTCCAGGGGCGTCAGGCCTCCCGCGAGGCAGGTGAGCAGGTCCCGGTAGTAGGGGAACAGGTAGTCCTGCCCGGCCCGGAACGTGAGGCCCAGGGCCAGCTGGATGCCGTCGTGGCCCGCGCAGGGGGCGTGGTAGGACCAGCCGATGGCCTGCTTGAGGTAGTTGGGCGCCTTGTCGTCCAGGACGCGCCCCATGTGCATGGTGCGGTACCACGCCAAAAGGGTCGGGGCGTCCGGACCCTCTGCCACCTGGGCCCGCGGGCCCGCATCCTTCACCTTCGTCTCGATCATCGCCGGTCCTCGTTCAGACTTCACTCGGTGCATCGGCCGCGGACGGCCGTTCAATAACTTATGACCCGGATCTGGGGGTCGATTTCGTCCTGCAGGAGCCCCTCGATGAAGCGCAAGGTCCCCCCGCCGGAACTGGGACAGGAGCCGCAGGCTCCGTGGTAGCTGATCTGGAGGGTGTTGTCCTCGAAGGATAGCACTTCCACCCCGCCGCCGTCGCCGGCGAGGCCGGGCCGGATGCGCTCGTCCAGGAGCTTGTTGATGGCCGCCAGCTTCTCGTCGTCGGCCAGGGTGCTCCCGGGGGCCGGGGCGTTGCCGTCCACCGCCTCCATCTCCAGGTCCTCGATGGCCTCGCAGATGGGATCGATGAGGCCGCTCCATTCGTCGTCGGAGGCCTTGTTCACGGTGACGAAGCGGTCCATGTAGAAGACGGAGGTGATCCGGCCCAGCGCGAAAAGGCTTGAGGCGAGGGGGTCCCCCACCGCGGCCCCGAAGTCCCGGAAGGAGCGCGTCCCGGAGCGGAGAATGGGCCGCTGCACGATGAACTTGAGCGCATCGGGATTGGGAGTGGGTTCGATGTTGACGACCTTGGGCATACGGTAACCTCGCCACTGACTTGAATAGTTTACTAGAAATGTCGGGATTATCCAGTCCAAACTGTGGGAAAGGCCCTGGGAAGATCCGGGCAATCTGAAGGATGGAGAAACCGAATGCTGGAAGCCGAACGTGAAGCCTGCATAGCCGCTGCCCTCGCGGGCGGGAAGATCCTGTTGACCTATTTCCGCAAGTTGGATCCTCGCACCATTTCCGAAAAGTCCAAGAACGACCTGGTGAGCGAAGCCGACCGGGCCAGCGAGGCGGCCATCCAGCGGCTGCTGGCCGACCGCTTCCCCGCCTATGGCTTCCTGGGGGAGGAAACCGGGGCCACCGGTCCCGTGGAAGGCCGCGTGTGGATCGCCGACCCCCTGGACGGCACCCTCAACTTCATCCAGGGCTTCCCCCACTGGTGCGTCTCCGTGGCCCTGTGGGACCCCCAGGGGCCCCTGGCCGGCTGCATCTATGATCCCCTGCGGGAAGATCTCTTCGTGGCCGTGCGGGGCGAGGGGGCCACCTGGAACGGGCAGCCCATGACCGTTTCAAGCCAGCCTGGCCTCACCGGGGCCTTCCTGGCCACCGGTTTCGCCTGGCAGCTGGGCGACCGTTTCGAGCGCTTCGTGAGCACCCTGCCCGCCATCTTCCACCGCGCCAAGGCCATCCGCCGCGGAGGCTCGGCCGCCCTGGACTTGGCCCACACGGCCTGCGGCATCTACGACGGCTACTACGAGATGGGACTGCGGAAGTGGGACTTCGCCGCCGGGGTGCTCCTGCTGCAGGAGGCCGGGGGGTGCGTCACCGACTGGCGGGGCGGGGACGGCTGGGTGGAGTCGGGCGACGTGGTCACGGGCAATCCCCAGGTCCAGGCGGAACTCCTGGCGTCGCTTCGCTGACCCTGAGTTCCGACCCACCCGCAGGTGTAACGGTCCCAGGCAATGGGTGTCAGGATCCGTAACAGCGTCGGCCGCTCTCCCGCATGATCGTTAAACCGTTTGTTTACAATTGTTTATGCATTGTCCAGGGTCCATCCGGGAACCCCGGGGGCCGCGCGGGGTGCATCCGCACCGTTACGGTTTCGATCCAGACCTGGGTTCCGGGCCGGACCCCTCCTCGCCGGGGATCCCCCGATTCAGGGGTTTTCGCGGCACTCCGTCGACCCTGGAATGCATTGGCACTGCTCTTGCTCAGATCCTTGCCATCCCCCTGGAGGAATGCATGACCTCGACCCTAGCGACCCGTCTGGACCTGCGCAAGGCGACGCCCGCGGATGCGCCCGCCTGCGGGCGCATCTGCTATGAGGCCTTCGCCGCCCTCAGCCTTGCCCACAACTTCCCGTCCGACTTCCCTAGCCCCGAGGCCGCCATCGGCATGCTCGCCGTGCCGTTCGCGGACCCGGGCTTCCACTGCATGATCGCGCTCCGGGAGGGACGGATCATCGGTAGCGTCTGCTTGGACGAACGCGCACCTGTCGTCTGCCTGGGACCCATCACCATCGATCCCGCGGCCCAGAACGCCGGGGCGGGGCGCCAGCTGATGGAGGCCGCCCTGGAGCGCGAGCGGGCGCGAGGCGCGGCGGGAGTGCGGCTGGTCCAGGCCGCGTTCCACAACCGCACCTTGGCGCTGTACGCGAGCCTGGGCTTCGATGCGCGGGAACCGCTCTCCTGCCTGCAGGGGCGGACCCGCACCCGCAGCGTTCCCGGCTGCGCCGTGCGTCCGGCCCGGACGGAGGATCTGGACGCCTGCTGTGCCGTGGCCTTGCGGGTGCACGGCTTCGAGCGCCGGAGCGAGCTGGACCAGATGATCCGCGCCGGCGAGACCCGGCTGGTGGAGCGTGACGGCCGGATCACCGGCTACGCCAGCGCCCTGGGCTTCTCCGGCCACGCCGCGGCGGAGGACACCCCCGACCTGATGGCCCTGCTCGCAAGCGCGGACGGCTTCCAGGGCCCGGGCGTGCTGGTGCCGACCCGGAACGCCGGGCTGTTCCGTTGGTGCCTGGCCGAAGGGCTGCGCGTGGTGCAACCCATGACCCTCATGAGCGTGGGTTCGTACCTCGAGCCCAAGGGGGCCTGGCTGCCGTCCGTCTCATCCTGACCGCCGCCCCGGCCTGGATCAATCGACGAGGGCTGGGCCAGGGCGCCCCAGCGTCGCCACCAGGGCGCTGTAAGGGCCCAGCGCGGGGGGCAGGCCGTGGGCCGGTACGGAGCCGGTGGCCAGCAGCACCTGGGCCGACCCGGAAAGGCCCAGGTCCAGCCTGCGCTCCTTGTCCGAAAGGTTCACCGCCACCAGGATCGTCTCCTCGTCGACCACCCGGAGGTAGGCGAGGACATGGGGGTCGTCCTGGGCCAGGGGCCGGTAGGCCCCGTCCTGGAGAGCCTTGCGCGACCGGCGCAGGGCCAGGACGGCCCGGTGCCAGTTGAGCACGGAGCCGGGGTCCCGGCGTTCCGTGGCCACGTTGTGGCTGCGCGCGCTGGCGGGCACGGGGAGCCAGGGCCGGCCGGTGGTGAAGCCCGCGGCGGCGGTGGCGTCCCACTGCATGGGGGTGCGCTCCCCGTCCCGCCTCTTGGCGGTGGGCCACCCGGCCCGGCCCATGGGATCCATCACGTCCTCCCGGCGCGCCGGATCCGTGTTGATCATGCCCAGCTCGTCGCCGTAGTAAAGGATCGGCGTGCCCCGCAGGGTGAGGAGGAGCGTCCCCAGGGCCTTGGCGATGGCGTCGTCGTGGACCTTGTCGCCGTAGCGGCTCGCGGGCCGCGCCAGGTCGTGGTTCCCCAGCACCAGCACCGGCCAGAACCCCGTGGCCTCCGTGGCGGCGATCCGCTTGCGGAAATCCGGGGCCGACAGCTTTTCCGCCATGGCGAGCATGTGCCCCGTTGGCATCTGCAGCTGGTCGCGGCCATTCCCGTAGTAGCTCCGGAGCTCCTCCGTGGAATCGGTGTAGGTCTCGCCGATGAGCACCGCCCCGAAGGGGTCCGCCTCCCGGCGCAGGGCCCGCATGAGTCCGCGGCCCTCCTCCAGCTTGTAGTTGTGCACGTTGAGCATGTTCGGATCGCCGAAGGCGTTGCGGCCCGGCAGCAAAGGGTTGTCCTTGAGGTCCGGGTCCTCGAAGACGGTGTCCAGCGCGTCCAGGCGGAAGCCGGCCACGCCCCGCTTGTACCACCACCGGGTCACGTCCAGCATCTCGTCCCGCACGGCGGGGTTCCTCCAGTTCAGGTCGGGCTGGGAGCCGTAGAAGAAGTGGTAGTAGTACTGCCCCGTGGTCCGGTCCAGGGTCCAGGCCGGCCCCCCGAACAGGGACACCCAGTTGCAGGGCGGCGCCGCCCCCTTCCCGTCCCGCCACACGTACCAGTCCCGGCGCGCCGCACTGCGCGAGGACCTCGAGTCCTTGAACCAGGGGTGCTGGTCGGAGGTGTGGTTGAGCACCAGGTCCAGCACCACCCGGATCCCCCGCCGGCGGCCCTCGGCCACGAGCCGGTCGAAGTCCGCGAGGGTGCCGAAGCGCGGATCGATGGCCCGGTAGTCGGACACGTCGTAGCCGAAGTCCACCTGGGGCGAGGGGAAGATGGGCGTGAGCCACACCGCGTCCACCCCCAGGTCCCGCAGGTAGTCCAGGCGGGCCGTGATGCCGTTCAGGTCCCCCACGCCGTCGCCCTTGGTGTCCTGGAAGCTGCGGGGGTAGATCTCGTAGAAGACGGCGTGGCGCCACCATTCGACGGGGGAGGCGGCCCCGAGGGCCAGACAGAGGAAGGCGAAGAGGGCTGCGCGCGGCGTGCGGTTCATGGGCGTCTCGGAATAGGGGGCTGAAAAGGGTGGGACGGAAAAGGCTTCCAGCTTTACCGCAAACCGGCCCGGGCGGAACCGGAAAATGAGGCCCGGGGCTTGGGATTAACCATGAATACAAAAGGGCTCCGGCACGGCCCGCGGGGTGACGCCCGCGGGCCGTGCCGGATGTTCAGGGAGGTCGGAGGCTAGTCTTCCGCGGGCTTCGCGGCGCGGCTGTAGACCACCACGAAGACGCAGAGCGCCGTCATGGCCGCGATGGCCAGCCACTCGCCCAGGGCCCCCTCCGCGGAGGCCGCGCTGAGGACGGGGAAGCCTTCGGGCCACTTGATCTTGAAGGCGCTGGCGATGACGCCGACGATGCCGCCGCCGGCCATGAGTCCGCTGGCCACCAGGATGCCGCGGTTCTCCCGGGCCTTGGCGAGGCCGTCGGTGTCGCCCTGGCTCCGGCGGTTGACGATCCAGCTGATCACGCCGCCCAGGAAGAGGGGTGTGTTCACCTCGATGGGGAGGTACATGCCCAGCGCGAAGCCCAGGGCCGGCAGCTCCACCATGCGCAGCACGAGGCTGAGCACCACGCCCAGGGAGAACAGGAACCAGCGCAGGGGCATGGCGGTGGTGCCGAAGATGCCGTCCAGGATCTCGCGCATGGCGCTGGCCTGGGGCGCGGGCACGGCGGCCGTGCCGAAGCCCTGCTTGCTCATGATCCACATGGCCAGGCCCGTGAACAGCGCGGCCACGAAGGTGCCCAGGAACTTCAGCCACATCTGCCGGGCCGGGGTGGCGCCGATCCAGTGGCCGATCTTCAGGTCCGTGGCGAAGGCGCCGCTGGCGGACAGGGCCGTGCACACGACGCCGCCCACCATCAGGGTGATGAACATGCCCAGGCCGCCGCCGAAGCCCAGCTTCAGCATCACGAGGCCCGTGATGATCAGGGTGAGCATGGTCATGCCGCTGATGGGGTTGGTGCCGATGGTGGCGATGGCGCGGGCGGCCACGGGCGCGAAGAGGAACGCGATGACCATGACCACGAGGGTGCCGACGAACGCCGCGAAGAAGGCCCCCTTCATGCCCACGCCGAAGGAGAAGAAGAGGAAGGAGCAAAGGCAGAAGATGAGCAGGCCCACCCCCACGAAGGAGTTGGGCAGGGTGCGCGCGGTACGGGGGACGTGGTTGGAGACTTCCACCTTCTCCGTGCTGCGCAGGCCGGCGATGTTCTTGCCGATGGACTTGATCATGGCGGGCATGCCGGCCAGGACGCCCATGATGCCCGCGCCGGCGATGGCGCCGATGCCCATGATGCGCACGTAGTTCTTGAAGATCATCTCCGGGGCCATCTGGGCGATGGGCATCGTTCCCGGCGGCAGGGCCCCGGGCACGTGCTGGCCGATGGCGTGGATCATGGGCACCAGCACGAAGGTGGAGAGGATGCTGCCGGCGGCGATGACGGCCGAGTAGCGCAGGCCGATGATGTAGCCGATGGACATGGTGGCCGCGCTGTTGAGCATGTTGAAGGCCATGAACTGCTCGCGGAGCTTGGCGCCCACGTACGCGTGGCGGAGGGTGATGGTCTCGGACATGGCCCGGAACATCGAGGAGGCGCCGTCGTAGAGCATGCCCAGCGCGGCGGAGCCGGCCAGGATCTTGGCCTGGTTGCCCACGCTCTCGCCGCTGGCGAGGATCTCGGCGGTGGCGGTGGCCTCGGGCCAGGGGAACACGCCGTGGTTGTCCACCATGAAGTTGTGGCGCAGGGGGATGAGGAACAGGATGCCCAGGCAGCCGCCCAGGAAGGAGACGATGACCACCTGCCACAGCTGCGGGTAGGGCACGTTGGAGCCGGGGACGCCCGCGAGCATGTAGAGGGCCGGGATGGTGAACACCGCCCCCGCCACCACGTGGCCGGAGTTGGCGCCGATGCTGGTGATGATCACGTTCTCCAGGATCGTGCTGCGGCGCAGGTAGAACCGGGAGATGCCGATGGCCAGGATGCTGATGGGAATGGCCGCCTCGATGCCCTGCCCCACCCGCAGCGCCAGGTAGGCCGCGGCCATGGAGAAGATGGCGCAGAAGAGCATCCCGTACAGCACGCTCCGGGTGGTGACTTCCAGTACGCCGTCCTGGGGCACCAGCGGGACGTAGTCCTCCCCGGGTTCCAGGACGCGCCGGTAGTTCTCCGGCAGCCCCTTGATGGGTGTCGATTCGGTGGCATCGGACATCGGTTCTCCTTGGATGGTCAGGCGGGATGCTTGTCGAGGACGCCCTGGACGACGCGGCGCGAGAGGCCGTGGTAGCCCGGGGATGCCTGCGCGAAGATCTCCCTGGCCAGGGCTCGCGTGGCGGGGGTGGCGCCCAGCGCGGAGTACAGGGGCCGGAGATACTTCATGCGGCCCACCCGGAGGAGGACCTCGCGGATGCGGGGGAAGGCCGGCTCGTACCCGGATCCGGCGGCGACCGTGAGCCACTCCACCAGGATCTCGTAGTTGCCCCGGCCGGTGAGGCCCAGGGTCCGGTCCAGCCATTCGCAGTCGGCCTTGGGCAGGGCACGGGGAAGGTTCTGGAGGTAGACCAGCAGCTCCGTGGGGCTCCAGGCGTCCATGACCGCCTTTTCCGGCCGCGCGCAGGCCCTGCCCTGGGCCTCCAGGGCCTCCAGGGCCGCGGAGCGGAAAACGGGGGCGTTGGCGGGCATGCCGGGGCGGTGGAGCCACGCGTCGGCATCCACCCGGGCCAGGAGCCCCGGGTGCATTTCCTCGGCGAAGGCGCAGAACATCTCGGTGGTGATGGAGGTGAAGCGGAAGCGCTTCATGTAGGCCAGCACGAAGGCGTCCATGGCGGGCCGGCCCAGGTCGGCCTCCAGCAGCGCCACCAGGCGCGCGCCCTTCTCGTAGGGGATGCTGGAGAAGGCGTCGTCGGGGTCCACCCCCTCGAGGTGGGTGCGGAGCACGGTGAGTTCCGGCCGGTCCTTGAACCGCGCCAGGGATTCGTCCAGGGCCTTCTGGCCGATGGCCCAGCCCATGGCGGCGGCCTCGGGGCCTCGGATGGCCTCGAGGATGCGGCGCTCGGCCCACACGGTGAAGCCCTCGTTGAGCCAGAAGTGCTCGGCGGTGGCGTTGGTGACGAGGTTCCCGGTCCAGCTGTGGGCCAGCTCGTGGGCCACCACGTCCACCAGGGACCGGTCCCCGGCCAGGAGCGTGGGCGTGAGGAAGGTCATGCGGGGATTCTCCATCCCGCCGTAGGGGAAGGAGGGGGGCAGCACGAGCATGTCGTAGCGGTCCCAGTCGTAGGGCCCGAAGAGCCCCTCGGCGCGCACGATCATGTCCTCCACGCCGGCGAATTCCCAGGCGGCCTTGTCGATGGTGGCCGGTTCGGCCCACACCCGGGCCCGGGGGCTCAGGTCGCGGCTCTCCAGCTCGCCCACGGCCAGGGCCAGCAGGTAGGGAGGGATGGGCTGGGGCATGGAGAAGCGGAAGACGCGGGTGCCGGGAACCTCGCCGGCGCCGTCCCAGGCGGGCCCGGCGGACATCACCGCCGACAGCTCGCCGGGCACCACCACCTCGGCGTCGTAGCTGACCCGGGCGAAGGCCGAGTCCTGGCAGGGCACCAGGGTGCGGGCGTGGATGGCCTGGCACTGGCTGAAGAGGAAGGGGTGCCTGCCGCCCTCGGTCTGGGCCGGCTCCAGCCACTGGAGGCCGATGGCCTCGGGGCTGGTCTCGTAGGCGATGACCACCGCGCCCGCGCCCGCGGGCACCTCCAGGCGCAGGCGGCGGCCCAGGATGGGATCCTCCTCGCCCAGCGCGAAGGGCACGTCCTGGTCCAGCGCCGGCACCCAGGCCCGGAAGATGGTCAGGCCCTTGGTGTCCAGGTCCAGGGTTCCCCCCGAGGTCCCCTTGAAGACCAGCGTGGCCTCGCCGTTGAGGACCCTGCGGTCGAAGTCCACCATGAAGCGCAGGTGCCAGCGCTCGGTGCGCGGCTGGCGGTCGTCATAGTACGAATGGGGATCGAGGCGGGCCATGGTCGTTCCTCGTGGAGGGGCTGGAGTAGGATTTTCGCGATGCCGATCGAAAGTTCCAAGGGACTCCGGCCATTATCCACTGGGGACGGCGGCTTGTGGATCACATTTCGAGGTAGTCAGGGGGCCACGAGGGCCAGGCCCTTCTCCAGCACCTCGTCCCGGCCCGCGGCGAGCCCCTCGCGGGTGGGCCGCGCGGGCACCGTGGGGAGGATGCCCACCCCGTGGTGGCGGGTGCCGTCGTGCTTGAGGACCTTCATTCCGGTAAAGGCCAGGTGGTAGCCCCCCGGGAGGGTGAGGCCGCAGATGTTGCCGTTGGTGCCCGCGGTGGGGGCGCCCACGATCTCGCCCAGCTTGTAGGCCTCCACGATGCCCAGGCAGGATTCCGCGTAGCTGATGGCCCCGCCTCCGGTGAGGAAGACGACCTTGCCCTTGATGCGGGGGGCCTTGGGCTCCAGCTCCCACCGGCCGCCGGTGTTCCAGGCCCAGCCCTCGCCGTCGGGGAGGGTGACGACGGGGATGTTCCACCGGGCGCTGGAAAGGGGCTTGTCCGTGAGGTGCTGGAGGAAACCGGGGCTCACCTTCGGGTAGCCCCGCAGGTCGAAGACCACGCCCTTGGCCGCGGCCAGGCTGGGCAGGGCGGCCTCGAGCTCCGCATTCGTGGCCCGGTCCAGGTCCACGTACCAGATGCCCGGGCGCAGCTCGCCCACCTTGGGGGGCAACGGACCGGCGGGAAGGCTTCTGGGGTTCGCATCGCGGGCGAGGGAGGCCTCCCCGGCCACGCCCCCCGCGGTGACGTAGGTTACCCGGGCGGGCTGGCCCTGGGGGCCGGCCAGGAACGCCCGGCAGACCTGGCGGTCCATCCAGCCGTTGGAAGCCGACGAGATCTCCTCGGCCAGGCGCTTGATGCGCCTTCCGGCGGGCTCCCCGTCCACGGTGAGGATCCGGCTCCCCGCCGGGACGGCCTTGGCGCCCTCACCCACGGCCTTCACCACGGGCCATCCGTCGATCATCTCCAGGGCCAGGGCCGGGCAGGCCACGTCGCCGCCGGGGCCCTCCACATGGATGTGCCCGTCCTTGAGGGCCGCGGTGAGCCGGCCCAGGGTGCGGGTGAAGGCCTCCGCGTCCGGATCCAGCGCCGCGGCGGCCAGGGCCCGGGGCAGCTCGGCGTCCCAGGAGCCGCCGGCCACGTCGAAGTAGGGGTAGAAGTGGCGGAACACCCCCCACGCCAGGGCCACGCCCCCCAGCCGGGTGCCGCGGTCGTTGCCGTCGCCCGCGCCCATGGTGGGTTCGGGCATTTGGGTCCTTGGAAGGGCGGTCACCGCGCCCCGGAAGGTGGCGCCGCCGGCGTCCGCGTAGCACACCGTGGGCAGCACGAGCCGGACGCCGGCCCCCAGGGGCAGGACGCGGCCCCGGGCCGGGTCCTCCCAGCCCTTGGCCTTCGCCTCGGCCAGGGGCAGGTACTGCCGTTCGCTGTGGTACGGGCCGTTACTCCCGCCCTGCCCGAAGCCCGTGTGGACCCACCGCACGGCCTGGGTGGCCCCGGCGGGAGCCTTCACCGGGGCCGGCGCGGCGCCGGGGGCCGGAGCGGCGCCAGGGCGCAGGAAGCGCGCCGTGGGAGCCCAGGGCAGGAAGAACTTCTGCAGCCGCGAGGTGAGGTCCGCCGCGGACGTGGCGCCCTCCGCGGCGCGCGCTCCCTGGATGGCGAGCCGGTCCCAGTTCGCGGAGGCGGCCGCGTCGGAGGGGTGGAAGAACCGGATGTAGCCCAGGGCCCGGGTGAAGGCCGTCAGGTTCGCCAGGCCCCGCTCCGTGAGGGCCCGGGCGGGCTGCGGTTTGACCACGGGCGTGTCGCCCAGGACCTCCAGGGTGAATGGGGCCACCCGGAGGACGCCGCGCCCGCCCCGGAAGAAGGCGCCGAAATTGAGGGTCTTCGCATTGGGGGCCACGTCCCCGATGATCGTCCCCTCGGTCCAGGCGGAGGCGGTCACCGCGCGGTCGTGCATGTTGTCGAAGAAGCCCATGGACCCGTCCTCCCGGTCCACCCGCAGCCACGCCTGCCCCGCGCCCGCCGTCCCCGGGTCCACCCGCAGCTGCGTGCGCAGGCGGATCCGCTTGCCCCGGAAGGGCCCCGCGTCCACCACCTGCATGAGGTTCCCGAAGGCCGCGGAACCCGTCTCCCGGCGGATCGCAACGCATCGCCCCCCGGGCAGGGACGGGTCCTCCTCGATCCCGGCATGGAACCCCGCGTCGGTGCTGGATTTGGGAAGGAACCAGCCCTTGGGCACCTCGCCGGGGGCGCCCTCCAGGAAGGCTGGATTCCGCAGCGCCGGCGGCGGCGCCTGGGCCAGGACAGGCAGGAACATGACGAGACCGGGCAGGGTCAGCTTCATGGGTTCTCCGGGGGGATGGAACCATCCTACCCGCAAGGTGTGAAAAAGAAGGGGCCGGTTTCCCGGCCCCCGTCCTTTTCCGCCTTTCGTTCAGTGTCCCGTCTTCTCCTCGGGGATCCGGATGGCGTCGCCCTTGTCCCGGACGATGGCGCGGTACCAGTCGGGGTTGTAGGCCGGGTGGGTCACTTCGCCCTTGGCGTCGCGCACGTTGCCGTCCAGGTACTTCCAGATGAGGGACTCGCCCAGCTTCTTCCAGCGGGCAGTGACCATGTCGCCCTGGCGGCAGGAGTAGTCCGTGAGGAAGGCCTTGGCCAGCTCAGGGGACTGCTGGTAGAGCGTCTTGGCGTGGGCCTCCACCTCGGGCTGCTGGGCCAGGAAGCCGCCCTCCAGCTCGCGCTGGACCTTCTGCACGTCCACGATCATCTCGTCGTAGCGGCTGTAGGCGTAGTTGGCCACGAAGTTGAAGGTCCAGAAGGCGCTGTCCCAGCTGAACTCGTTCCAGGTCCCCGTGCCCTCGGCGAAGCTCTTGGGCACGGCCTTGATGGCGCAGTACATGGGCACGTAGACGGTGGAGTAGGTGTCGTCCATGCCAAACCACAGCACGCCGCCGATGGCGTCGGGCAGCCAGGACCGGGACTGGCTCACGTAGGACCAGCCGGTCTGCTGGGTGGAGATGGCCCGCTCGTGGAGGTAGGCCTTGCCGTCCACCTTCCATTCCATGGGCCGCCAGCGGTAGGGGGTGTGGTAGGGGCCGGCGCCCACGTCCTTGGTCATGTCCAGGTCGGTGCCCTCGTAGTGGTCCCGCATCAGCTCCATGACGTCACGCACGCCCAGCTTGCGGTCGGGGGTGATGCAAAGGGGCATGGGCTTGGCGCCCGGGGTGCCCTTGGCGATGTCGATGGGGATCTTCAGGGAGGGGGCGGCGCGGTTGAAGACGCTCCACACCCGGGCCTCGCAGAAGCGCAGGGCGCCGAAATCCGCCGGAGCGTACACGTCGGTGAAGCTGAAATCCTTGTCCTCGCCCTTGAAGTAGCCCTTGTCCCGGGCGAAGGAGATGACGTCCTTGGAATAGACGCAGTTCTTGGGGTCGTTCAGGGGGAAACGGCTGATGCGGGCGTGGTTGGCGTGGGCCGAAATGGTGCCGTCGGGAACCTTCACGGCCACCCACACGGCGCCCTTCTGGCCCTTGCCCTTGCCGATGATCTCGAAGATCCAGGCCTCGTTGGGGTCGCCCACGGAGATGGACTCGCCTTCGCTGGCGTAGCCGTACCGGGCCACCAGGTCACCCATGACCTGGATGGCCTCCCGGGCGGTCTTGGAACGCTCCAGGGCGATGTACATCAGGCTCCCGTAGTCCACGATGCCCGCGGGCGCCTGGAGCTCCTGGCGGCCGCCGAAGGTGGTCTCGCCGATGACCACCTGGAACTCGTTCATGTTGCCCACGCGGCTGTAGGTGACGGGGGCCTCCTGGATGCGGCCCAGGAACTTGCCCGTGTCCCACTCCACGATGTCCCGCTGCTCGGTGGGGAGGTGCTGGGCCCCGGCCTTGAAGTACAGCTCCCCGTAGAGGGTGTGGCTGTCGGCGGCGTAGGTGATCATGGTGGAGCCGTCCTTGCTGGCCCCCTTGGTGACCAGGATGTTGGTGCAGGCCACCAGGGGCTGTGCGAGGCTGGAGACCAGGACCACTGAGGCGGTCGTCAGGGTTCGGAACAGGGACTTCATGGGCGTCCTTTCGGTTGGGTGCGGTCTCCAATGATAGCGTTGCCGCATCACAAAGCGAGGCATTGCCATCCGCCTTGTTGAAACCATCACATCCCCGCAAGCACTGATCTTCCAGGAGCGCCCATGATCCCCTTCCCCCCCGCCCAGGTCCAGGAGGCCCCCGCGTCGCGGGAGGTGGCCTTCCCCGGTTTCAACGCCCTGCCCCTGAAGGGGACCGTCCTGGCGGCCGGGGACGGGGGGTGGTTCGCGGTGCTGGTGGGGGATTCCGGCCCCCTGGACCGGGACTGGAGCCAGCCCCGGCTGCCCGCGCACACGGGCCGGGCCCTGGCCGAGTGGCTGCGGGATCAGGGGGTGGCCTCCCTGCGTTTCGACAAGCGCATCGCCGGCAGCCGGGATCCCCGGCTGAACGCGTCCCTGGACGCCCAGTCCGGGGACATCCTGGCGGCCCTGGCCGCCGCCCGGACCCTGCCCGAAGCCCGGAACCGGCGGATCCTGCTGGTGGGCCACGGGGAGGGCGCCCTGCTGAGCCTCCTGGCGGCCCGGGAGGCCGACGCCCTCCTCCTCCTGGCCATGCCCAGCCAATCCATGGGCAAGGCCCTGGCCGACCAGATCGGCCTGCAGCTCCCCGCCGCCCAGGCGGCGCCCAACCGCGCCTACCTCCAGGCGGTGTTCCAGGCCATCCGTTCCGGCCGGCCCACCCCGGCCCCCGGTCCGGACGTCCTGCCCCCCCTGGCCCAGCTGGCCAAGGGCCTCATGGCCCCGGAAACCCTCTCCTTCGTCAGGGATACCCTGGATCTCGACCCCTGGACCATGGCCGCTCGTGTGCCCGTTCCCATGGCCGCGGCCTGGGGGGGGAAGGACATCCAGGCCGGGAAGCCGGCCCAGGTGCCCGCCTCCTTCCCGGGGACGGTGCTCGAGGTGCCCGACGCCAACCATGTCTTCCGGCAGGAACCCCGCTCCCGGGCGGAACTGGACGGCGCCAGCGCCCTGGAGGGCTACCGGGACGACCGGCCCCTGGCCGACCTGTCCCCCATCTCGGCCTGGATCAAGACTTTGAAGTAGGCGGGAAGCGCTTGAGCATCTTCCGGACGGCGTCGGTCACGGCGGCGTCGGCCTCCTCGGGCGTCTCCGATCCGTCCAGGACCTCCCCGGCCACGGCCTTCCAGACCACCTGGTTGGTCTTGAAATCCTTTATTTCCAGAACGATGCTGGTCATCTGGCCGGAGGACCGGGGCGTCAGGGGGGCCGCCAGGCCCAGCCCCACCCCCACGGGTCCGCCCAGGCCCAGGCCGATGCTCACGCCGCCCCGGGACCGCCCGCGGGCGGTCTGCACGGGGTAGCAGGTCACCAGGAACTCCGGGTCGGCGCTGGTCTCCCGGGCGTAGCCGCGCTGGGTCAGTTCGGCCTCCACGGCCCGCCGCACGCGGCTGTCCAGGAGGGGGTTCCCGGGGCCGGCCTTGGGGGCGGCGTACCAGTCGAAGGTGTGGAAGGACTGATAGTTCGCCCGGACGTCGTAGTCGAAGTGGAGGTCGGGGCCCGAGCACCCCAGGGAAAGCGCCAGGACCGCGAGGCAGGACGGGAGGATGCGCATGGGTTCCCTTTCGTTGAGCCTTGGACCGCACGGACGGGGCCCGGGTTGATTCACCGGACGCTGGAAGGCGAGGTGGCCAGGGATTCGTTGCCGTCCCGGTCCCGGGTGGCCACGGCGAAGAAGTAGTTGTCCGTGCCCACCCCGGGCAGGACCGCGCTGTTGCCCAGGGGCACGGGCAGGCCCTCCTGCCAGGCCACGCCGTCGGCGCTCCGGCGGTAGACCACCAGCGACGCGACCCGCGGGTCGGTGATGGGGGCCCAGCTCAGGCGGGCGTCGTTGGTGCCGGCGCCGGAGAGGACCACGTCCCGCGGTGCCTCCGGGGCCAGGGCCAGGCCGTGGAAGGCGCCCACCAGCTCCCGGGTGATCTTGGCGCAGTACCCCGGGTCGAAGAAGGCGGGGGAATCCCCGTAGGTGCGCCCCCCCTCGATGCGGGGGTTCTGGTGCTGGCGGTCGAAGTTCTCCCGGGTCTCGGTGACCCGGGCCGCGGGGAAGCCCTCGCGGTTGAAGGCGAGGTGGTCGCCGCCCCGGCCCACCCGGTCCCGCCGGAGCATCACCTTCATCTCCAGCTGGTCCGCGAAGCGCTCCCCGAAGCGCTTGAGGTAGCGCGCGAACTCCCGGCTCGGGGAATCGTTCTCGCCGCCCAGGGCCTCGCGGGCCTTCTTCTGGGCCTCGGTCTCCCCGGCGGGGACGCCCTCGGAGAAGAGGCGGACGGTGGTGTTCACCTTGGTGCCGCCGGGTCCCGAGGTGTTGCCCACGGTGTCCGCCGCCAGCATGGCGATGACGTTGACACCCTCGGCCTTGAGCCGGCGGGCCAGGTGGGCCGCGCCCAGGAGGCCCTGCTCCTCGCCGGCGGTGGCCACGAAGTAGATGTTGATGGCGGTGCGGTCCGCGCACATGACCTGGGCCATCTCGAAGGTCAGGGCCACGCCGCTGGCGTTGTCCACGGCGCCGGGAGCGTCGGCCTCGGCGTCCATGACGTCCGAGGCCCGGCTGTCGTAATGGCCGCACACCACCAGGGCGTCCTTCACCCGGGAGGGGTCCAGGGCCGGCAGCAGGACGCCCACGTTGACCATCTCGGTGGCCTTGGGCACGCGGGGACCCGGCTCCTGGATGAACCGGTCCTCGAAGGGGATGAGGCGGGAACCCGGCAGCACGGCCAGGTTCCGGGTCTCGCCCACGAGCCAGTTCCGGGCCGCCACGATGCCGTGGGCTTCGGTGGAGGACTTGGAGAGCGAATGGCGCGTTCCGAACGCCGCCAGCCGTTCCACGGTCCGGCGAAGGCGCGCCGATTCCACGTGGCCGGCCATGTCCTTGGCGGTGGGCGGGGCCTGGGCTCCCAGGGCCAGGGCCAGGAACAGGTAGATGGGCAGGCGCATGTCGACTCCGGGTCCGACCCCCATCCTACCCCTTCCGGGCAAACGACAGCCTCCTAGTGCTAGACTTTCCCACTAGTATCCAGGGAGTCCCCATGTTCGAACTCAAAGGCAAGATCGCCCTCATCACCGGAGCCAGCCAGGGCATCGGCGAGACCATCGCCAAGAACCTGGCCCGCCAGGGCGCCTTCGCCGTGTGCGCCAGCCTGCCCTCCACCGAGGAGGACCTCAAGACCGTCGTCGCCGGCATCCAGGCCGAAGGCGGCCAGGCCGACTACGTCCTGCTGGACATGCGGGACGGAAACAGCATCCGCGCCGCCGTGGCCACCGTCCTCGAGCGCCACGGCGCCATCCACATCCTGGTGAACAACGCCGGCATCACCAAGGACAAGCTGATGATCCAGATGAAGGAGGAGGAATTCGAGCTGGTGCTCGACATCAACCTCAAGGGCGCCTGGCTGGCCACCCAGGCCGTGGCCAAGACCATGATGAAGCAGCGCTGGGGCCGGGTCATCAACATCGTCTCCGTGGTGGGCCAGATGGGCAACGCCGGGCAGAGCAACTACGTGGCCTCCAAGGCCGGCCTCATCGGCCTCACCAAGACCATCGCCCGGGAGTTCGCGAGCCGCAACGTCACCTGCAACGCCGTGGCCCCCGGCTACATCGCCACCGCCATGACCGACAAGCTCCCCGAGGAGGTGAAGGCCGAGTTCAACCGCCAGATCCCCCTGGGCCGCATGGGCACCCCCACCGACATCGCCAACGCGGTCTCCTTCCTCGCCTCGGACGAGGCGGAGTACATGACCGGCCAGGTGCTCAGCGTGAACGGCGGAATGTTGATGCCGTAGGCTAAACGTCTGGAGGGCTCGCTGGGTCACTCCTGGGAAGCCCCCCAACCTCCGAGGTCCGCTGTGCCACCGCCGACCGGTGGGGGGACCGCACCGAGCTGGAATTCGAGGACCGGACCTGCTCGTGGGCTACGTGGTCCCGGGCCCCGCCGACGAGGACGCCCTCAGGGCCTCCCTGCGGGAGACGCTTCCCCCCTACATGGTCCCGGCCCGCACCGTGGCCCTGGACGCCCTCCCCACCCTGCCCAGCGGCAAGCTGGGCCGCGAGGCGCTGCTGAAGGCCCTGGGCGTGGGCCTCCTAGCCGTCCAGTTCAGGCCTTCAGCAATTCGGCCCGGCCAGTCCGCGAGAATCGCGCGTCGAAGGTCAGGAGTCTGGAACATCCGCGGGCCTGGACGCCCAGGGCGATCAGATTGTCGGCAAAACCGACGGACCCTCCGCAGAGGGCCAGGGCCTCCCGGGCGAGGGGCGCCGCCTCCACCTCCACCCCTTCCATGTCCAGAAGTTTGTCCAGGGCGTCGCGAACCCGGTCCGGGTCCCAACCCGGGGCCGCCTTGAGCACCCAGCCCAGTTCCACCAGCACGAGCAGAGGCACGAACACCCCCCCCGCCTCGGTAGCCCGCGCAAGTGCGTTCTGGGCTGTCCGGCTCTGCCGCGGATCGTCCCCCAGGATGGCCCGGGCCCAGACGTTGGTATCCACGGCGATCATTGGTCCGCCCCAGCCTGCTTGGCAGCCTCCATGGCTTCGAAAGGCATCCGTTTGGCTCCCGGAACAGCCAGTGACCAGAGGTCCTCCAGGTGGTACTTCACGGGAGCCATGACCACCCTGCCCTGCTCCAGATCCATTTCGAACCGCACCTGGTCCCCTTCATGGAGCCCCAGGGCCTCCCGGATCGCCTTGGGAATGGTCAACTGCCCCTTGCTGGTCATGGTCGCGACAACGGCATGAATCACGTGGTCACCTCCTTACCAGATTAGGCGATCCCCCTTACTTGTCCAGTTCCGCCCCCCGCACCCCGTCCTGCCACACCAACGCCACCCGCGCCTTCGGTCCTGCCTGGGCGGCGCGGGTGACGACCCGGCCCTGGTCGTCCTTGACCAGCACGAAGCCCCGCTCCAGCGGCCCCCGGGGATCCATGGGACCGAGCCGCGCGCCCAGGACCTCCAGGCGGTGGGCGCGCAGGCGCAGGCCGGCGTCCGCGGCGGGGGCCAGGCGCTGGCGCAGCAGGCCCAGGCGGGCCGCGGCCTGATCCAGGCGGCGCTGGGGATGGGCCAGGTGCAGGCGTTGGACCAGCGCCTGGAACCGCGGGAAGGCGCCGGGGCCGGCCTGGTGCAGGCGGTGGTGGAGGGCGGCGAGGCGTTCCCCGGCGCGCTGGAGGCGGTCCGGCACCGCATGCATGCCGCGGCTGTCCGCGAGGAGGTTCAGGGTGCTCTCCAGGCCGCGGAGGCGCCAGTCCATGCGTGCCACCAGGGCCTCGGTGCGCCGCCGCAGTTCGCTGGCCAGCGCCGCGCGGTCCGGGGTGGCGAATTCGGCGGCCTGGCTGGGGGTTGCGGCGCGCCGGTCCGAGGCCAGGTCCACCAGCGTGGTGTCGATCTCGTGCCCCACGCCCGTGACGATGGGCAGGCGGCACGCGGCCACGGCCTTGACCAGGTCGGGATCGTTGAAGGACCACAGGTCTTCCAGGCTGCCGCCGCCCCGCACCATGAGGATGGCGTCGCAGCCCCAGAACGCGTCCTGGATCTCCTGCAGGGCCAGGAGGTTTTCCGGTACCGAGCGGTCCCCCTGGGCCGCCGCGGGGGCGATGAGCAGGTCCACCCCGGGGGCCCGGCGCAGGGTCACCTCCAGGACGTCGCGCAGGGCTGCGCCGCCGAGAGCCGCCACGATCCCGAGCTTGCGCGGCGACCTGGGCAGGGGACGCCGGGGCCGGTCGAAGACGCCCTGGGCCCGCAGGTCCGCCTCCAGCTGGCGCAGCCGGGCCTGGAGGTCGCCCTTGCCCGCGGGCTCCAGGTGGGTGACGGCCAGGGAGAGGGCGCCGCCGGCCACGTAGAGGTTCAGGGAGCCCTTGGCCACCACGCGGTCGCCGTCCCGGGGCGGGGCCTTCAGGAAGCGCTGCTGGCTGGCCCACACCGCGCAGGAGAGCGCGGCGCCCTCCTCCTTGAGGGTGAAGTACCAGTGGCGCCCCGAGGTGCGGGCATTGGACACTTCGCCCTGGACGCAAACGGCGGCGAAGGGGGGCTCGATGCGCGCCTTGATCTGCTCAAGGAGCCTCTTGACGGAGAGCGGCGCGTCCAGGGGTCACCCCGCGGCGCGCAGGGAGGCCTCGATGAGCGCCTTCCAGAGCCCCTCCACGTCGGTGAGCTCCGTGGCCGCGCTGCCGATGGAGATCCGGATGATCTGGCGGCCCTTGAGGACGGAGGGGGTGAGGTAGAACTTCCCCGACCGGTTCACCGCGGCGAGGAGCGCGAGGTTGTGGGTCCGCAACTCGGCCTCGTCCGTCATGCCCTCGGGGACGTGGCGCACGCAGACCGTCTGGAGGTTCACCGGGGCCATGAGCTCCCAGCCGCCGGCGGCCTGAACCTGGGCCTTGAGCCACTGGGCGTTGGCCAGGTCCCTGCGGACCCGGGCCTGGAGGCCCTCGACGCCCTGGGAGCGCACCAGGAACCACAGCTTGAGCGCCCGGAAGCGCCGGCCCAGGGGAATGCCCCAGTCGCGCAGGTTCTTCACCTGGCCGTCCTGGTCGGTGTGCAGGTAGCTGGGATTGGTGCTCATGACCCGGATGAGGTGCTCGGGGTCCTTGACGAAATAGGCGGACAGGTCGAAGCCCGTGCCCATCCACTTGTGGGGGTTCAGCACGATGGAATCGGCGCTCTCGATGCCCGCCCACAGGCCCCGGCACTCGGGGCAGATCATGGCCGTGCCGGCCATGGCCGCGTCCACGTGGAGCCAGATGCCGTGCCGGGCCGAGAGTTTCGCCATGTCCGCCAGGGGATCCACGGCCGTGGTCGCGGTGGTGCCGATGGCCGCCACCATGGCGCAGGGCCTGCGCCCCGCGGCCAGATCGTCCTCGATGGCCTTCTCCAGGAGGTCCAGGCGCAGCGCATGGTCCGGCCCCGTGGGAATCAGGCGCAGGTTGTCCCGGCCGAAGCCCGCCAGCAGGGCGGCCTTCTCCACGGAACTGTGGGCCTGGTCCGAGGCGTACACCACCAGGGGTGTCTCCTCCGCCTGGAGCCCGCCCCGGCTCTGGCCGAAGGCGCAGGACCACTCCCGGGCGCACAGCAGCGCGCAGAAGGTGGCCGTGGAGGCCGTGTCCTGGATGACGCCGGTGAACTCGGTCCCGAGTCCCACCATCTGCCGGAGCCAGTCCATGACCACTTCCTCCACCTCCGTGGCGGCCGGACTGGTCTGCCAGCTCATGCCCTGGGCCCCCAGGCCCGCGCAGGCCATGTCCGCCAGCACCGAGGCCAGATCGGAATTGGACGGGAAATAGGCGAAGAAGCCCGGATGGTTCCAGTGGGTGATGCCCGGCAGGACGACCCGGTCCAGGTCCCCGGTGACGCCCTCGAGCCCTCCCCCCTTCTGGGGAGGAACCCCGGGAAGCAGCCGCTTCACATCCCCGGGTTCCAGGGGGCTCATCACCGGCAGGTCCGGCATCCGCTCCCGGTACGCCGCAATCCACTCGACCATCTCGTGGCCCAGACGTCGGAATTCTTGGGTATCCATGAACCCCAATTCACCACAAAACCCGCGCCAAGGCTATCCCAAATTGCCCGGCCCTTGCGTCAAGGCCCTGGGGACGTCATGATGGAGGTTCTGGCAGCCGTAGCTCAGTTGGATAGAGTATTGGCCTCCGAAGCCAAGGGTCGCGCGTTCGAGTCGCGCCGGCTGCACCAGTCAGAGAAGGGGTTCGACGAGCGTCGAACCCCTTGTTTTTGGTTCTTCTGGTCGCCGGTTGGCACGCGCCTGTCCGAGCCCAAGGGTCATCGAGCCATGGTGGGCAGCGTCAGGGAACCCGAGTGGACCAAACCATGCCCAACCATCGACTCAGTGGTAGCTCACCGAAAGCCGGTACAGGAAGCGCTCCAGCACAAAGCAGTCCAGGACACGCTGGAACGCCCCCCCCTGGCCTTGGCCAGATTCAAGAGGCGCTGACGGACCGATGCCGCGACATCCTGCTTCACAGCATCGCCTCCAGGTAGGGCCGCATCACATTGACCTGGTGGAACGCCTCAGCCATCAGCCGCAGATCCCCCGGCCTCATTCCTTGGCGAAGCCCTCCCCGGAGCGCGGCCATCGCGGTCCCCACCCCGATCCGGTTCCGGAACCGGAAGCAATCCACGATGGTGCGGGCCTTCGAAGTCAGGCGCACTTCCACGCCCTCGATCCTGTGCACTTCGACCCCGGTTTCCATCGCGAGAGGAGCATACCGCACCACCCGCACCCTGAGGTCCGAAGCACGGGGCGCCGGAGCGTTGGCAGGAAGCGCCAGCCAGACTTGGTTCGGCGTCTCGTCGCCGAGTTCATGGAAACGCAGCGCGGAAAGCAGACAGATGAGACCGCGGGGGAATCTTTTGGACACCTCCGCAAGCGCATGATGTTCTGAGATTTCGGCTGAAGAGAGCATGTAAATGCCCCGCCCCACCCGATTCAGCACACCGCGTTCAGCCAGCCGCTGCAGGTAGGCCTGGGCGATGCCAAGCGGCCTGAGGTCCCGCGGTCGAACCATGCCATTGGCCTTGGCCATTTTCAGGATGAGGTCACGTTTGCTGTCCATCTCGGATTCAAAAATACGCCATAGTTATTACCAAGCATATGCTTTTTTTGAATATTATCCAACTATAATTATTTCTACATTTATTCAACAAGGCCCATTTGGCTCCGAAGCCAAGGGTCGCGCGTTCGAGTCGCGCCAGCTGCACCCACAACCAGCCCTGAAATCCATGCACTGCATAGGTTTCAGGGCTTTTCGACCGTCCGCACAAACCATCTGCGCAACGGTTTTCAGCCGAAAGCCCCGCTGGGTCCACGTTTCAATCTGGGCAGCCCTTCTCGGGCGCGCGTGTCCTCTTCCCAGGACTCCCCTACTGCTTAGCAGATGACATATTCGCTTGAATTTTATTTATATCAAATTTCTCTTTCGAGAACTGAACATGAGAGATGGAATAGTAAAGAAGATTTAACGCTGCATCCCAGCTGATGTCATTCATTTCAGGAGAACTTACCGTGAGGACCGAACCGTCTTGATACCGTGAGAAGAACAGGTGGCGCTTGGCATCCCCCTCGGCGGGTTTCTCCGGACCGGCGTCCCAGAAGATCACTGGAGTTCCATCCAGCAGCGTCCCCTCCCAGGACCTCAGGACACAGTCCGCGCCTGCGATTTCCTGCAGGTACCGATACTCCCAATTCCGGTGGGCAATCAGGATGGATCGGGGATCCTTCGGCCTGCCTTCGTCATAGAATTGGGTCACTTCGGTAGAAACGACTTCGACTGTGACATTATCCACAGTGAATATGGCGCGTTCCTCCCCATATCCAGAGAATTTACGACCTTCCATATGCATCTTGAAATAGGGCGCAGATCGGTTCCAAATGACAACCATTCCATGAGGATCTTTGATCGCAGCCACATCAACATCATTCGCGATATGGGCCTTTTCTTTTTGCTTCTCCAAGGCTTGAGTACGAGTTGTCACGACCTCATCACGTTGTCCTGCAGTCGCTTCACAGGCAATCCTGACCGCGTTTAATCTAATCCTTGGAGCAAGATCAACGCCATGCATCCAGGCGTCAAAGGCTGGTTTTACATGTTTATAGACCGTATCGGTTGAATCACATAGGATGTCGACCCCAACCCGATTATGAAAGGAAAACGATCTTCTAATAATATGTGTGTACCCACCATATTCCGTCGATCCTTCGACCTGAAGCCTGTCCCCTTCTCGGCTGGAGTTGGAAACTTTGATTATGTTTCCCCTCTGGAGATATTCCGAAAACGCCTTCAGGTCTATCCGGTCATCCGGGAATTTCCATACGGTGATTGACATCATCGGCTTGACATCAACCCCTCTGGAGTCCCGGATCCCGGTGTGGACAAAGGCACGTTGTTGCCTGTCCGGGCGAGGCTCACCCCCCAGGTCGACCTCCTGCCAGACCGCGGGGTCTGGCGCGGTGAAAGTGACATCCACATTGCTTCCTTCGAAACGGATGACGGTGCCTTGCGGCTTGGGGGTTCCAGGCTCCGCACAATCGCCTCGACCTGAGACCACCTGAAGAATCAGGAACGCGACAATCGAGCTTGAGAAAACCTTGCAGAATTTCATCCAAACCCCCGTTGGCGGTCGACATCCAGGCTGCTGTGGCGGCATTGACACCTATCCTAAACATTGTTGACCCGATGGGCCAGACCGGGCGGAAGGGTGGATGATGGAGCCAGGATCCCCCCACCCCAGGAGTCCCGATGGGCGTTTCGAACCTCGAGGAACTGATCGCCGTCCGCAAGCGGGAGCGGGAGGAGGAGCAGCTGACCCACACCCTCGAGACGGCCCGGGCCGTGGACGAGGCCCTGGGGCCGCGGGTGCTGGAGGCCCTGGGGGCGGACCACGGCTGGGAGGCCAACAACGCCACCGCCCTGCGGCGCTTCCACCTGCGCACCGGGGAGTACCACCTGGTGCTCACGGCCATGCGGGGCGTGTTCCGGGTCGAACTGGAGCTGCGGCACGTGGACCAGCGCTTCGCCCCCCTGGCCAAGCGCACCCCGCTGGCGGAGGTTTCCGAGGACTGGTTCCTTAACGCCGTGGAGGCGCTCTCCACCCAGGTCCAGGACCGGCTCACGAGCCCGAAGAACTTCGCCTGAGGTGCTCCTTGGCCAGGGCCAGGAACCGCTCCCGGGCGAAGGCGTGGTCCACGATGGGCGACGGATACCCGGTGGGCAGGCCCGCCTCCCAGGGGCTGTGGATGGCCCGGGAAGGCAGCGCCGCCAGTTCGGGAACCCAGGCGCGCACGTACGCGCCGTCCGGGTCGAAGCGCCGGCCCTGGAGCACGGGGTTGAACACCCGGAACCAGGGCTGGGCGTCGCACCCGCAGCCGGCGCTCCACTGCCAGCCCATGGAGTTGTTGGCCAGGTCCGCGTCCTGGAGATGGGCCAGGTAGTGGGCCTCCCCCAGGCGGTAGTCCACCAGCAGGTGCTTGACCAGGAAGCTGGCCGCCACCATGCGGGCACGGTTGTGCACGTACCCGGTGGCCAGGAGCTGCCGGGCCGCCGCGTCCACGATGGGGTAGCCGGTGCGGCCCTCGACCCAGGCCTGGAACAGGGCCGGGTCGCTGCGCCACGGAAAGCCCCGGAAGGCGCCCTGGAACGGATCCTCCAGGACGCCGGGCCACTCCCGCAGGAGGTGATGGGCGAATTCCCTCCACACCAGCTGGCGCTGCCAGGCTTCCGCGCCCGGACGGCCCGAGGCGGCGGCCCAGCAGGAGGCCGCGCTCACCCGCCCGAAGTGCAGGTCCGCGGACAGGCGGGAGGTGCCCTCCCGGTCCATGCGGTCCCGGCCCTGGGCGTAGTCCGCCAGCCGGTCCTCCAGGAAGGGCGCCAGCAGGTCGGGAAGCAAGGGTCCGGCGGGCCAGCGGGGGAGTTCAGGCAGGGCGGCCAGCCGCCGGGGCGCCGCCAGGGGAACCTCCAGGCGGGCTTCCCGCTGGAAGGTCCGGTGGAAGGCCGTGAAGACCCGGTGGCGGCCCAGGGGGCCCGTGAGGGTCTCCCCGGGAAAGAGCCGCAGGGGGCACGGGAGTTCCCGGGCCATGTGGGCCTCCAGGGCCTGGGCGGCGGGCTCCGTGAAGCCGTGGGCCAGCACGGCGGTGGCCCCCAGGCGGGCGGCGAGGCGCGGCAGTTCCTCCAGGGGGTCACCGGGCAGCCAGGCAAGACCGGACCCCAGGCCCTCCAACCGTGCGGCCAGATCCCCCAGTCGGGGCGCCAGCCGCTCAGGAACCGGCCCCAGGAAGACCGGAACGGCCCCGGATCCCGCCTCCGCCAGGGGTCCGTGGTCCGCGACGCGCAGGTCCTTTTCCCTGAACCAGACCAGGTTGGTCAACCGTTTCTCCTTGAGTTTGCTAACGATTCCGCTCGCGGGTGAGGCCCGATCTTTTCGGCTAACCTGGAGGGGAAACGGAGAGGCCCATGCCCGAGACCGCCATTACGTTCGACGACGTCCTGATGATACCGGCGTACAACCACCACGAGTCCCGCCGGATCGTGGACATCAGCATGACCGACAAGAGCGGCAAGCTCACCCTGGACCTGCCCATCATGACGGCCAATATGGACACCATCACCGAGGACGCCATGGCCGACTTCATCGGCGGACGGGGCGGCATCGGCACCCTGCACCGGTTCTGCTCCATCGAGGAGAACGTGGCCATGTTCCTGCGCTGCAAGACCCGGGTCTTCTGCTCGGTGGGCACCTCCGAGAAGGAGATGGAGCGGGTGGAGGCCCTCAAGGACGCGGGGGCCCAGTATTTCTGCGTGGATGTGGCGCACGGGCACGCCAAGTACGTGGGCAAGATGATCAAGCGCATGCGCCAGATGCTGCCCAACGAGTGCATCATGGCGGGCAACGTGGCCACCTACGCCGGGGCGGACTACCTGGCCTCGGTGAAGGCCGACATCATCAAGGTGGGCATCGGGCCGGGCAGCGTCTGCACCACCCGCATCAAGACCGGCTTCGGCGTCCCCCAGGTGACCGCCATCCAGGAATGCGCCCGGGCCGACCGGTCCATCGTGGCCGACGGCGGCATCCGCTACCCCGGCGACATCGTGAAGGCCCTGGCCTTCGGCGCCGATTTCGTGATGGTGGGAGGCATGCTGGCGGGCACCCGGCCCACGCCGGGCGACCCCATCCTCAACGAAAAGGGCGAGCCCACCCACAAGAGCTACCGGGGCATGGCCAGCAAGGAGGCGGCTGACGACCACCTGGGCGGCCTTACCGGCTGGAAGACCGCCGAGGGGGTGGCCACCAAGGTGCCGTACCGGGAGGACGAGGAGGAGATCATCGCGGACATCGTCGGCGGGCTCCGCTCCGGCCTCACCTACGCCGGGGCCAACACCATCCGGGAGCTCCAGCGCAAGCTCAACTACATGGTCGTTTCCCCCGCCTCGCGCGTGGAGAGCCTTCCCCACAAGCTGCTGCAGTAGGGGATGGACATGGCCGAGAAGCGCTACTTCAGCTACAACGAGATCCACCAAACCGTGGCCGCCCTGTCCCGGGAGATCCTGGCCAGCGGCTTCGACCCCGACGTCACGGTGGCCATCGGCACCGGCGGCTTCATCCCCGCGCGCATCCTCAAGACCTACCTGAAGAAGCCCATCCTCACCGTGGGCGTCAAGCTCTACGGGGACGACAACACCATGGAGGGCGGCCCCTCCAAGGTGCAGTGGATCGACGAGGTGGAGCGCAAGCTCAAGGGCCGCAGGGTCCTGCTCATCGACGAGGTGGACGACACGCGCACGACCCTGGCGTACTGCCTGCGCGAACTCCTGTCCCACCAGCCCGCGGAGATCGCGGTCGCGGTGCTCCACTGCAAGGACAAGGCGAAGCTGGACCAGATCCCGCCCCAGGTGACCCGCTACTGGGCCGGGCAGCACCTGGACGACATCTGGGTGGTCTATCCCTGGGACGCCGTGGACATCGACGAGCATTCCAGCCGGGCCGGTTCATGAGCGGCTTGGAAATTCGCCGGGGTAATTTAGTTTGAAATTGTGAAGTGATTAGATTTTAATTATGCATTAAAACAAGTTATATAAGCCTGTACGGATGTAACCCTTAGAAATAAGTGCTTCCAAATTCCATATATGGGCTTATCTTTCCCTTGAGGTCCACAAATCCGCCCGGACGGGCGGACGTGGAAATCAGGAGGAACCGATGAACCAAGTCGTCGCCCGTTACCTGGATGGCCACCTCCTCAAGGGCCATACGGTCGATTTCCTCCCCACCAGCGACCGCTTCCACCTGTTCCCGGCCGGGTCCTACCCCGGGTCCAGGCCCCTGGAGATCGACGTGCACGACCTCAAGGGCGTCTTCTTCGTGAAGAACCTGCAGGGCAACCCCGCGCACGTGAAGCGCAACATCTTCGAGCCCACCAACCTCACCCCCGGCAAGAAGATCCGGGTGGTGTTCAAGGACGGGGAGGTGCTCCTGGGGCATGCCCAGGGCTACCACCCCGAGCGCAAGGGCTTCTTCATCATGCCCGCGGACCAGCGGAGCAACAACGAGCGCTGCTACGTGGTCTCCTCCGCCACCCGGGAGGTGTCGGTCATCGCGTCCTGAACATCAGGTCCAGGTCCTCCTTGAGGCCCTGGAGATCCTCCTCGTGCTCCACCTCCTGGGTGAGGATGGTCAGCGCGATGTTGTACGTGACGGGATCGGCCTCGCGGGTGATGTCCATCAGGTTCTTGTAGACCGAGATGGCGCACTGTTCCCCGGCGATGTTCTGGTCCAGCAGGGTTCCCACGTAGGGGTCGGCCGGGGCGTCGTAGGCGCAGGGGCTGAACTCGGTCCACTGGGCCGGGGCGAGCACCGGCGTGCCGCCCAGCTGGATGATGCGGTTGCTCAGCAGCAGGGCGTGGCCCAGCTCCTCGGTGGCGTGGAGGTTCAGTTCGGCGGCCACCGCGTCCTTCATGGGGCCCTTGATGAGCTTGGCGCCCAGCCAGTACTGGTAGTAGGCCAGCCATTCGCTGGCGTAGGCGGCATTGAGCAGCCTGAGGAGCTCGTTGACATCCATTCCGACGATCGAGGTTCCACGCGTTCCCATGGGAGTCTCCTTCGGGGCCAAGGATACCCCAGATGTGATCGACTTGCATGGCGCCCTCGCTACAATCCACTGTCCAGAACGAATGGAAACGCCGGAGGCTCGCATGTTCGACATTGAAGGGTCCATGGACCAGCAGATCCTCGCCGAAGGCAGGACGCGGCCGGCCGTGGTCTTCCCCGAAGCCCTGGATCCCCGCATCATCGAGGCCGCCTGCAACCTCACCCGCTTCGCCCGGCCCGTGTTCCTGGCCACCGAGCCGGAAGTGCGGGAGGTCATCGCCCGGGACCTGGCCCACCTGGACCCCACCCGCGTGGCCTTCGCCCTCTCCGAGAGCGCCTTCGTGGACATCGGCAAGCGCCCCGACCTGGTCGAGCAGTTCGCGCGGCTCCACCAGGAGGAGCAGCGCGCCGCGGGCCGCGAGGTGAACCTCTTCGACGCCATGTGCTGGGCCTCCGTGCCCGTGAATTTCGGCATCAGCGCGGTGGCCCAGGGCCACGCGGACACCGTGGTGGGCGGCGTGGCCACCGGGGAGAAACAGTTCTTCCGGCCCATGCTCCAGGCGCTCCGGGCCCAGGAGCACTGCTGCGAGGCGGGGATCTTCGTCCTTCCCGACGAGCATCCCAAGGACATCATGAACGAGAATATCGTCGTGTTCGGGGACGTGGGCGTCAACGCCGTCATGACCCCCGAGGCCCTGGCGGCCGCGGCCGTGGGCACCTGCGCCATCGCCCGCGACCTCATTCCCGAATCCGTGCTGCCGGTGATCCACGGCGCCATCGTCTCCTATTCCAACCGCGGCTCCGACGAGGGCCCCGGCCCCGACCTGGTGCGCCAGGCCACCGCCCTGGTGCCCGCCCTGCTGGAGCAGCGCGTGCAGCGCGGCGAGCGCTACCGGTCCATCCAGATCGAGGGCGAGGTGAAGGTTAACGTCGCCCTCTCCCAGCGGTCGGCCACCTACTACCAGGGCGGCAAGGACGTGAGATGGCCGGGCTCGGCCAACGTGATCATCTGCCCCAACCTCGACATGGGCAACCTGCTCTACCACCTCTACGCCACCCGCTTCCCCGACGCCAAGAAGTTCCCCGTGCTCTTCGGCCTGCGCTTCAAGGGCGTGGATCTGGCCATGGACTGCACCCCCGAGGACATCCGCCTCGCGGTCAAGGCCTCGGTGCTTCGCATGCTGAAGTACGGCGCCTGGGACGAGACGCCCAAGGACACCTTCTTCCGCCGCTACCGGGTGCTCGCCATCAACCCCGGCTCCACCTCCACCAAGATCGCCTTCTTCGAGGGCGACAAGGAGCGCTTCACCCAGGAGCTGCAGCATTCCGCCGAGGAGCTGGCGCCCTTCGACGGCAAGAACATCACCGCCCAGTTCGCGTTCCGCAAGGACGCCATCCTGAAGTTCCTGGCCGACAGCGGCCTGACCGTGGACGCCCTGGACGCCGTGTCGGGCCGGGGCGGCCTCCTGTGGCCCATGTCCCACGGCACCTTCAGCGTCAACGACGCCATGGCCCGGGACCTCCTGGACGGCGTGCAGGGCGACCACGCCTCGAACCTGGGCGGCCTCATCGCCCGGGAGCTGGTGGCCGGCTCGACCCGCCCCGCCTTCATCGTGGACCCGGTGGTGGTGGACGAGGTGGACGAGGTGGCCCGGATCACCGGCGTCAAGCGCATCCGCAGGGTCGTCATCAGCCACGCCCTGAACCAGATCGCCACGGCCCGCCGCTACGCCGAAGAAAAGGAGACCTTCTACGAGCGCATCAACGTCGTCGTCGCCCACCTGGGCGGAGGCATCTCCGTGGGCGCCCACTGCAAGGGACGCTACGTGGACGTGAACAACGCCCTGGACGGCGAGGGTCCCTTCACCCCCCAGCGCTCCGGGTCCCTGCCCGTGGGCCAGCTCATCGACCTGTGCTTCTCGGGGGAGCTCACCCGCGACGAACTCAAGCGCCTCAACAAGGGCCGGGGCGGCCTCATCGACCTGCTGGGCACCGCCGACCTGAGGGCCCTGGAGGCCCGCTACCTGGCCGGGGAGGCCGAGGTGGTGCTGGTGATGGACGCCATGGCCTACCAGATCGCCAAGTGGATCACCTCCCTCCTGCCCGCCTTCAAGGGCCAGCCCGTGGACCAGGTGCTCCTGACCGGCGGCATGGCCCGCTGCCGGCCCACCGTGGACGCCATCCGCAAGTCCATCGCGGCCCTGGGCTGCGGCGTCACCATCTACCCCGGGGAAAATGAAATGGCCGCCCTGGCCAAGGGCGCCCTCCGGGTCCTGGCCGGCAAGGAAACCGCAAAGACTTATACCGGACGGGCCCAGTAATTCCCCCATTCCGGGAGGCCTTCGGCAGACCCTGATAAATTAACATTTGCTTAAAAAATGGGCATATATTGCGGGCTTCAAGTCGAATATAAATTATTATTTGTCCGCATTTTTGGCCTCCTCCGGCAGGTTGCGAATTCCGGGGATCACCCTATCTTGATATCCCCGGTCGAGACGGGACCCGCGTGGCGGGAGGTGGCCGTGTCCGAAGGAACGACGATGAACGTGCTGGCCCTGGAGACGTTGCTCCAGGACGTCGCGCCGCCCTTCCAGGATGACGTCCTGACCGTTCTCGTGAAGGAGGGGTTCGAGATCACGCGTGGTATTCCCAACCTGCAACTGCCCCAAGAGATCGATGAGTCGATCGGATGGCTGGCGGACGCCCGGTTCGGGGATACCTGGGCCCGGCTCCACCGCCTGCTGGTTCACGCGGCGACGGACGGGACCCTCGTGGATCTGAGTTTCGGGGCCGGCAGCTCCTGAGGGGGGATTGTGCTGCCGGCCCCGCGGGGGAAGGGCTACTTGGCGGTGAGGGCCGCCAGGGTGATGGAGTAGAGCTTGGTCCGGACGCTGTCGCCCCGGGAGCTCAGGATGCAGGGGGCCTTGGCCCCGGCCACCATGGCCGCCAGCTCGCACCCGGCGAGCTTGCTGCTGGTCTTGTAGAACACGTTGCCGGCGTCGATGTTGGGGAACACCAGGCAGTCCGCGTCCCCGGCCACGTCCCCGGCGATGCCCTTGGTGGCGGCGGATTCCGCATCCACGGCCACGTCGAGGGCCATGGGGCCGTCCACGAACGCGCCCTTGATCTGGCCCCGCTCAGCCATCTTCGCGATGATCGCCGCGTCCAGGGTGGCCTGGACCTTGGGGAGCACCTGCTCGGAGGCCGCGATGAGCGCCACCTTGGGCCGGGCGATGCCCAGGGCCTGGGCCACGCCCACGACGTAGTTCGTGATGGCCACCTTCTCCTTGAGGTCGGGATAGGGCAGCACCGCCACGTCGCCGCAGACGATGAGCTTGGGGTAGGTCGGGAACTGGATGACCGACACGTGGGAGAGGATGGCGCCGGGATCCATGAGGCCGGCTTCCTTGTTCAGGATGGCGCGCATGTACTTGTCCGTGCTCACCAGGCCCTTCATGAGGATCTGGCCGCCGGCGCTCCTGACCAGGGCCACGGCCTTGGCGGCAGCGCGGGTGTCCACGGGTTCGTGCACGAAGGTGAACCGGGCGGGGTCGAAGCCGTGGTCGGCGCACACCTGGCGCATCACGGCCTCGTCGCCCACCAGCGTGGCCTCGACGATGCCGCGTTCCACGGCGTCGTGCACCGCCTCGATGGTGTGGGAATCGTTGGCGTAGGCGGCCACCAGGCGCCGGCGAGGCCTGGCCTTGACGGCTTCGAGCATCTGTTCGAGACGGGTGATGGACATCAAGACCTCCGGTGGCGTTGCGTTCAAGGCGTCCAGAGAAGTGTACAACGGCCTTCCGGCCGCCCCGGGGCGTTGTGACGCCCATCATCCGGTAGGATGGAGCCATGGCGAATCCACTGGCAGTGATCCTTGGGGGCGGGCCGGGCATCGGCCTCGCCGCGGCGCTCCGCTTCCGCCGGGAAGGCTTCCGCGTGGCCCTGGTGGCCCGGCCCGGCGACGACCTGGAGGGCTTCGGACGGGCCCTGGACGGCGGCCTCGTCCTGGGCGCGGACCTGGCCGGCGGCGTCCCCACCGACGCCATCGAGACCTGGGGCGGCCTGCCCCGGGTGCTCCTGTACAACGCCTCCGCCGGCGTCCCGGGGCCCGCGGCGGACCTCGCGCCCGAACAGGCCCTGGCCGACCTCCGGGTGAACGTGGCCGCGGCCCTGGCGGGGGCGCGCTGGGCCCTGCCCGCCATGCGGGCCGCGGGCGAGGGCACCCTGCTCTTCACCGGCGGAGGCATCGGCCTCAAGCCCCAGGCGGGTCTGGCCTCCGCGTCCCTGGGCAAGGCCGCCCTGCGCAGCCTGGCGCTCAGCTTCGCGGAAGAACTCGAGCCCGAGGGCATCCACGCCGCCCTCGTCACGGTGCGCGGCTTCGTGCAGCCGGGGACAGCCCTGAGCCCCGAGGCGGTCGCCGCGTGCTTCTGGGAGCTCCACGCCCAGCCGCCCGGTTCCTGGGACAGGGAGCGGGTACTGCCCTAGAATGGTCCCGGGAAACCTCCGCGCCATGGCAAAACCTTTCTCAGACGATTCCAGGGACCACCAGGCCGGGGCGGGCACCCGCACCGCGCCCCGCACGCGGCTAAGGCTCAGCCCCCCGGCCCTGTGGAAGGTCATCCTCCACAACGACGACTTCACCACCCGGGAATTCGTGGTGTCGATCCTCGAGACCGTCTTCCGGAAGCCCGAAGCCGAGGCGGTGCGGATCATGCTGGACGTGCACCGCCGGGGCACGGGCGTGGCGGGCGTCTACCCCTTCGACGTGGCCGACACCAAGGTGGCGCAGGTGCGCACCCTGGCCGAGGAGAAGGAGTTCCCGCTGCTGTGCACCCTCGAGCCGGAGGCCTGACGTGGCCGTGCCCACCCCCACCATCGCGCCCGCGCTGAACCAGTGCATCCAGGCCGCCTTCGCCGCGGCCCGGGAGGCCCGGCACGAGTACCTCACCCTGGAGCACCTGCTCCTGGCCCTCCAGGCCGACCCCCAGGTGGCGGGCGCCGTGGCGGCCTGCGGCGGGGACGCCGGGAAGCTGGGTACGGAGCTGCGGGTGTGGATGGAGGCGAACCTCGAGGTCCTGCCCCCGGGGGCCGCGTTCAACCCCATTCCCACCCTGGGCTTCAACCGGGTCATGGAGCAGGCCATCCTGCACACCATCTCCTCCGAGCGCGCCACCGTGGACAGCGGGGCGGTGCTGGTGGCCATCCTCGCCGAGAAGGAATCCCAGGCCGCCTACCTGCTGAAGCGCCAGGGCGTGAACCGCCTGCCCCTCCTCAAGCACCTCTCCCATGGCGGCGGCAAGCCCGGCAGCGGCGCCGCCCCGGCCGACGCGCCCGAGGGCGACGAGGAGGCCCCGGCCAAGGACCCCCTCAAGGCCTACGCCACCGACCTGGTGGCGCGCGCGGCGGAGGGGCGCATCGACCCGCTCATCGGGCGCGAGGAGGAGATGGACCGCATCATCCACGTGCTGAGCAGGCGCCGGAAGAACAACCCCCTGCTGGTGGGCGAGGCCGGTGTGGGCAAGACGGCCGTGGCCGAGGGCCTGGCCCTGCGCATCCACGAGGGCAAGGTGCCCGACGCCCTCAAGGGCGCGCGTTTCTTCTCCCTGGACATGGGTTCGCTCCTGGCCGGAACCCGCTACCGGGGCGACTTCGAGGAGCGCGTCAAGGCGGTGCTCGCGGCGCTGGCGGCCCATCCGGGCAGCCTGCTCTTCATCGACGAGATCCACACCCTGGTGGGGGCGGGGGCCGTGAGCGGCGGCGCCATGGACGCCTCCAACCTCCTCAAGCCCGTGCTGGCCAGCGGCGAGCTGCGCTGCATCGGCGCCACCACGTTCCAGGAGGCCAAGAGCTCCCTGGACCGGGACCGGCCCCTGTCGCGGCGCTTCCAGAAGGTGGAGATCAACGAGCCCACGGAGGCCGACAGCGTGGCCATCCTCAAGGGGCTGCGCCCGAAGTACGAGGAGCACCACGGCGTGAAGTTCTCCGACGCCGCCCTGGAGGCCGCGGTGCGCCTTTCCAGCCGCTACCTGCGGGACCTGGCCCTGCCCGACAAGGCCATCGACGTGCTGGACGAGGCCGGTGCCGCCCTGAAGCTCCAGCCCGGCCGCAGGCGCCGCAGGACCGTCTCCGAGGCCGACGTGGAGACGGTGGTGGCCCGCATGGCCCGCATGCCCATCCAGGCCGTGAACGCCGACGACCGCGAGAAGCTGGCCGGCCTCGAGGACGGCCTGAAGGCCGTGCTCTTCGGCCAGGACGAGGCCATCGCCAAGGTGTGCGGCGCCATCCGGCTATCGCGCTCCGGCCTGCGGGGCTTCGAACGGCCCGTGGGCTCGTTCCTCTTCGCGGGGCCCACCGGCGTGGGCAAGACCGAACTGGCCCGGCAGCTGGCGAAGATCCTGGACGTGGAGTTCATCCGCTTCGACATGTCCGAGTACATGGAAAAGCACGCCGTGAGCCGCCTCATCGGCGCCCCTCCCGGCTACGTGGGCTTCGAGGACGGCGGCCTCCTGGTGGACGCCGTGCGGAGGAACCCCCACGCCGTGGTCCTCCTGGACGAGATCGAGAAGGCCCACCCCGACATCTACGCCATCCTCCTCCAGGTCATGGACCACGCCACCCTCACCGACAACCACGGCCGCAAGGCCGACTTCCGCCACGCGGCCCTGATCATGACCACCAACGCCGGCGCCCGGAACCTCAGCCAGCGCAAGGTGGGCTTCGCCGACGCCGGCAGCGGCGGAAGCGCCCGGGGGGCCCTCGAGAAGGCCTTCAGCCCTGAGTTCCGCAACCGCCTGGACGCCATCGTCACCTTCGGCCCCCTGGGCAAACCCGAGATCCTGAAGGTCGTCGACAAGAACCTCAAGGAGCTGCAGGCGCTGCTGGACGAGAAGAACGTGACGCTGGAAGTCTCCAAGCCCGCCCGGGAATGGCTGGCGGAAAAGGGCTACGACCCCGCCTTCGGCGCCCGCCCCATGGCGCGGGTGGTGGAGGAGCACCTGAAGAAGCCCCTGGCCAGCGAGATCCTCTTCGGGGCGCTGAAGGACGGGGGCACGGCGAAGGTGGAGCGCAAGGGCGAAGGGTTGGGGATCGTTGCCAAAGGGGAGTAATGGCCCGGAACGGGTCGCCAGGAGAATCCGATGACCACCCCCGATCCCTCCCCCGACCTCCACCAGCGGCTCGACGAGCGCATGGCCATCATCCCCTATTCCCACATGGCCGGCATGACCATCGCCGCCGTGGACGGGGACGGCGTGACCCTTCACCAGCCTGCCCGGCCCGAATGGAGCGGGGACGTGACGCGCGACCGCATCCACACGGGGTGCATCTGCGCGCTGGCCGACACGGCGTGCGGGTTCGCGGTGGGGGCGGCGGTGGGGGAGGCGGGGAACTTCGCGACGCTGGACCTGCGCATGGACTACCTGCGCTCGGCGGACGCGGGCGGGGACCTCACGGCCCGGGCGCGCTGCCACCGGGTGTCCCGCAGCGTGGCCTTCGTCACCGGGGAGGTCCGCCAGCCGGGAAGCGATGACGCGGTCGCGCTGGTGAACGCCACGTTCATGCGCACGGCGGGGTCCGCCGGCGGCGGGCCGCGCCGGGCGCTCATTCCGGATGCGGACCTGAACCGGGTGTCGCCCGAGGCCCACGAGGCCGCCTCCCAGGCCACGCACCCCGCCATCCCCGAGGGCCGGTCGCCCTACGTGGACTTCCTGGGCGTGGTGATGCACCCCCAGGTGGAGGCCGGGCCCATCTTCCGGCTTCCCTTCCGGGACGTGCTCATCGGCAACCCCCTGCTGCCGGCCATCCACGGCGGCGTGCTGGCGGGGTTCGCGGAGACGGTGATGTTCATGCACCTGGTGGCCACCAACCCGCCCATGACCCCGGCCATCCCCAAGGCCGTGGACTTCGCCATCGACTACCTTCGGCCGGCCCGCCCGGTGGACACCTTCGGGCAGGGCATCACGATCCGCCTGGGCAACCGCGTCTCCCTGGTCCAGGCCAACCTCTGGCAGGAGGACCCCCGGCGGCCCGTGGCGGCCACCCGGGGGCACTGGCTGATGCCCCAGGGTTGAACCGGCCGATCGCTCCCTATTAATTGTTTTTTCCTATTCCGGGGCCGAGGTGCCACACTGGCGCCAGAATCCCCGGAAGGAGCCCCCATGGTCGTAACCACGCCCGCGGCCGTCCTGCTGGAGCTGCGCGCTCCCGTTTCAGGCGTCCTGGTCCCCCTGGACGAAGTGCCCGACTCCGTCTTCGCCGGGAGGCTGGCGGGGGACGGCATCGCCATCGACCCCACCTCCTCCGTGCTGGTGGCCCCGCTGGCGGGCACCGTCACCCAGCTGCACCCCGCGCACCACGCCCTGGCCGTCACCTCGGACCAGGGCCTGGAGGTGCTCCTGCACGTGGGGCTGGACACGGTGGAGCTCAAGGGAGTGGGCTTCCGGCCCCGGGTGGCCCTGGGGGACCGGGTGGCCGCGGGCCAGCCCCTGGTCGCCTTCGACGCCGTCCTGGTGGGGCGCAGGGCCCGGAGCCTGCTCACCCTGATGGTCATCCCCGACCGCGCGCGCATCGCCTCGCTGCGCGCGGCCTCGGGCGTGGTGGTGGCGGGGCGGGATCCGGCCCTGGAGCTCACGCTGCGGGAAGGGGAGGTCGTCGTGACCCCGGCGGCGGGCGCCACGGTGGAATCGGAGGCGGTGGTGCTGCCCAACCCCGCGGGGCTCCATGCCCGGCCCGCCGCGCTCGTCGCCGCCGCGGCCAAGCGGTTCGCCTCCACCGTCCGCCTCGCCAAGGGCGGGACGGAGGCCAACGCCAAGTCCGTGGTGGCCCTCCTCGGCCTGGGCGCCGTGGGCGGAGACGCCCTGCGGGTGCGGGCCACGGGCGCGGACGCCGCGGAGGCCGCGGCGGCCCTCGCTGCCCTCCTGGCCGCGGGCTGCGGCGATGCCCCGGCGGAGGTTCCCGCCCTGGCGCCGCGGGCTCCGGCGGGGGCCGGGGACCTGGCCGGGGTGCCCGCGTCCCCGGGCTTCGCCGTGGGCCGCATCTTCCAGTACCGGCCGGAACCGCCGGCAGTGGAGGAGGAGGGCCGGGGCCCGGCCCTGGAGCGCTCCCGCCTGGACGCGGCCCTGGCCGAGGCCCGCCACGCCCTGGACGCCATCGTCGCCGGCGCGGCCCCGGGCTCGCCCCGCCGGGAGATCCTGTCGGCCCACCGGGAGCTGCTGGACGACCCGGGCCTGGCGGAACCCGCCCTGGAGGGCATCGCCGCCGGCCGCAGCGCGGCCTTCGCCTGGCGCGCCGCCTACACCCGCCACGCGACGCTCCTGGCGGGCCTGGATTCGCCCCTGCTGCGGGAGCGGGCCACGGACGTGCGGGACGTGGGGCGCCGGGTCCTGGCCCTGCTCGCGGGCGTTGGGCCGGTGCGTCTCGAGGTGCCGGACGACGCCATCCTCGTGGCCGGGGAACTCACGCCCTCCGAGGCGGCCCAGCTGGACCGCACGAAGGTCCTGGGCCTGTGTTCGGCCACCGGCGGCCCCACGGGCCACGTGGCCATCCTGGCCCGGTCCCTGGGGATCCCTGCCATCTGCGGCATCGACGAGGCGGCCCTGGAGCTGCCCGACGGCACCCTGGCGGTGCTGGACGGCGCCCTGGGGATCCTGCGCCCGGACCCGGGCGAGGCCGACCTGGTGCAGGCCCTTTCCCGCATCGACCGCCAGGCCTCCCAGCGGGCCTTGGAGCGCGAGGCCGCCCAGAGGCCCGCCGTCACCGCCGACGGCTTCACGGTGGAGGTGGCCGCCAACATCCGCAACGCCGGGGACGCCCGGGAGGCCGTGGCCGCGGGGGCCCAGGCCGTGGGCCTCCTGCGCAGCGAGTTCCTTTTCCACGACCGGACCGAGGCCCCGTCCGAGGACGCCCAGGCCGAGGAATACGGCGCCTGCGCCGCGGCCCTGGGCCCGGGGCGCCGGCTCGTGGTGCGCACCCTGGACGTGGGCGGCGACAAGCCCCTGGCCTACCAGCCCCTGCCCCGGGAGGACAACCCCTTCCTGGGCCTGCGCGGGGTGCGGGTGAGCCTGGACCGGCCGGAGCTCTTCCGGGCCCAGCTGCGGGCCCTGCTGCGCGCGGCCCACCTGGGCGACCTGCACATCATGTTCCCCATGGTCGCCACCCTGGAGGAGCTGCGCGCCGCCAAGGCCATCCTGGCCGAGGAGGCGGAAACCCAGTACCCCGCCGTGAAGGTGGGCGTGATGGTCGAGGTGCCCTCCGCCGCGCTCATCGCGGACGCCCTGGCCCGGGAGGTGGACTTCCTCTCCATCGGCACCAACGACCTCACCCAGTACTGCCTGGCCATGGACCGCGGACACCCAAAACTGGCGCGGCAGGCCGACGCCCTCCACCCCGCGGTGCTCCGGCTCGTCGCCCTCACCGTGGAGGCCGCCCACCGCCACGGCAAGTGGGTGGGCGTGTGCGGCGGGCTCGCCGCGGACCTCCTCGCCCTCCCCGCCCTGCTGGGCCTGGGGGTGGACGAGCTGAGCGTGGACGTCCCTTCCATCGGCGCCGTGAAGTGCCGCCTCGCGCGCCTGGCCCGCACCGAGTGCGAGGCCCTGGCCCGGGAGCTGCTCACCCTTTCCACCGCCATGGAGGTCCGGGCGCGCCTGGCCTCCATGGCCGATTGACCGGAGTCCGCCATGAACCTCAATCCTTTCGGATTCCTCCAGAAGGTCGGCAAGGCCCTGATGCTCCCGGTGGCCGTGCTGCCCGTGGCGGGGCTGCTGCTGGGCATCGGCGCGGCCGGCTTCGCCTTCATCCCCGCCTCGGCCTCCAGCATCATGAAGGCCTCGGGCGACGTGATCTTCGGGAGCCTGCCCCTCATCTTCGCCATCGGGGTGGCCCTGGGCTTCACGGACGACGACGGCGTCTCGGCGGTGGCCGCGGCCATCGGCTTCCTGGTGATGACGGCCACCCTGGGCGTCATGGCCGGCATCTTCCACGTGCCCCCGAAGACCGTCATGGGCATCCCCTCCATGCAGACCGGCGTCTTCGGCGGCATCCTGGCGGGTGGCCTCGCGGCCCTGATGTTCAACCGCTTCTACCGCATCTCGCTGCCCGACTACCTGGGGTTCTTCGCCGGCAAGCGCTTCGTGCCCATCGCCACCGCCCTGGGGGCCATCGTCCTGGGCGTGGTGCTCTCGGTGCTCTGGCCCCCGGTGCAGGGCGCCATCAACAGCCTCTCCCACTGGGCGGCCGTGGGCAGCCCCCGCACCGCGGCCACGGTCTACGGCCTCGTGGAGCGCCTCCTCCTGCCCTTCGGCCTGCACCACATCTGGAACGTGCCGTTCTTCTTCGAGATGGGCTCCTACACCGACGCCGCGGGCCGGGCCGTGAGCGGGGACATCAACCGGTTCTTCGCGGGGGACCCCACCGCGGGCATCCTCGCCGGGGCCTTCCTCTTCAAGATGTTCGGCCTGCCCGGCGCGGCCATCGCCATCTGGCATTCCGCGCGCCCCGAGAACCGGGTGAAGGTGGGCGGGATCATGGTGTCGGCCGCGCTCACCTCCTTCCTCACGGGCATCACGGAACCCATCGAGTTCGCCTTCATGTTCGTGGCCCCGGTGCTGTACGTGGTCCACGCGGCGCTGGCGGCCTCCACCCAGTTCGTGGCCAACACCCTGGGCATGCACATGGGCTTCACGTTCTCCCAGGGGGGCATCGATTTCCTCATGTTCAACGCCCTCGGGCCCTTCGCCCAGAGGTGGTGGCTGGTGCTCCTGCTGGGCCCCGCCTACGGCTTTGCCTACTACGGCATCTTCCGGTGGGTGATCCGGCGCTTCGACCTGCGCACACCGGGACGGGAGGACGCCCCCGTGCGGGCCGCGGCGGCGGCGGGCTCAGCAGGCCGCGCCGGGGACCTGGTGGCGGCCTTCGGCGGCCGGGACAACATCGCCAGCCTCGACGCCTGCATCACCCGGTTGCGGGTGGCGGTGCGGGACGCGGCCCGGGTGGACGACGCCGCCCTGAAGGCCCTGGGCGCCACGGGCGTGGTGCGGGTGGGCCGGAGCGTCCAGGCCATCTTCGGGCCCCTATCGGAGAACCTGAAGACGGACATGGAGCGCCACCTGAAGGGAGGCCAACCGTCCTCGGACCGCGCCCAGCGCCTCCGGGAGGCCCTGAAGGGGCCCGGGAACATCCTCGCCCTGGAGGCGGTGGCCACCACGCGCCTTAGGGTGCGCCTGGCCGATCCCCACCTGGATCCCCTGGCCCTGGAGGCCGCCGGGGTGAAGGCCGTCATGGACCTCCCCGGCGGCGAGCGGGACCTCATCGTCGGCCTGGAGGCCGAGGCCCTGGCCCGGGCCCTGGCGTGATGCCGGACCCGGGCGGTAGGCCTATTTCCGGACGACCACGCCCAGGTAGAACGCGGTGTTGGTCTGCGCCCTCCCCGCGAAGCGGGTGAAGACGAGTTCCTCCTGGGCCCGCAGCGAGACGTTGCGGTTCAGGCGGAAGTCCACGCCCACGCCGGGAGCCAGCGCCAGGGAGTTCCGCTTGTCGGAGGCCGGGCCCTGGGAGGCAGACAGCTGCTGGAACCCGGCCAGGACGTGCCCGAAGCCCTGCCACCGCTGGGCGAAGGTGCGGGAATAGCGGGGCCCGGCCATGAGACCCAGCTGGCGCATGTCCACGGACCCGCCTTCGGTGCCGGTCTGGCGGTTGAAGGCGGCCTCGAGGCTCCAGGTTTCGTCGAGGCTGTGCCGGTAGCCCAGGGAGAAGCCGTCGAGCCGCTGGTTCAGGCCGGAGGCGGGCCGCTGGTGGAAGGCGGAGAAGCCCAGGTTCGCCTCCGGCGGGGGGGTCTGGGCCTGGGCTGCCGGAAGGGCGCCCAGCAGGGCGGCGGCGGTCATGAGTCGCTGAAGGTATCCACGTCGCATGCGGGCCTCGCTCAGTTGACGGTCAGGGTGAAGGTGGTGGTGGCCTGCACCGCGCCCTGGGAGCTGGCGGTGATCGTGACCGCGTAGGAACCCGCGGGGGTTCCGGCGCTACCGGAGGTGATGCCCTTGGCTTCGCGCGTGCCGCCGCCGCAGGCCATCATGCCGCCCGCCAGGAGCAGGGTCAGCGCCGACAGGACGATTCCCGTCCGCCTGCGCCGCCGGGAAGGCACGGCGAAGAGCCCGCCCAGGAGAAGCGCGCCGGCCCCGACGCCGCCCAGGGGCAGGTGGTCCCGGATGCTTCCGATGATCTGGAGCCGCGGCGTGGTGGTGATGGTGGCGGTGACGACCACGGGGGTGGCCGTGGCGGGAACGCTGGTCTTGTCGAAGACGCAGGTGGCGCCCTCGGGAAGTCCGGCGACGGTGAACGTGACCGGCGCGCCCAGGGTGCCCAGGCTGGCGACGGTGAGCTGCGTGGTGGCCGTGCCTCCGTTGGCGACGCTGACGGCCGCGGGCGGGGTGGGGACCAGGACCGCCGGCGCCGCCGTGGTCACGCTCAGGGCGGAGGAGACGCCGGGCTGGTTCGCGCCGTCCCCGGCGTAGGCGGCCGTGATGCTGTGCGTGCCCAGGGCGAGGGTCGAGGTGGTGAAGGACGCGGTTCCCCCCGAAAGGGCCGCGGTTCCCAGGACCGCCGTGCCGTCCAGGAAGGTGACCGAACCGGTCGGCAGGATGCCGCCGGCATTGGTGACCGTGGCGGTGAAGGTCACGGCGAGGCCGAAGGGGTCGGTGCCGGTGGGGCTGGACGTGGCCAGGGTCACGGTGGAGGCGAGCTGCTGGATCACCTGGGAAAGGACGGCGCTGGTGAGGGAGGTGAAGTTCGCGTCGCCGGCGTAGGCCGCTGTGATGGCGTGGGTGCCGGGGGCGAGGGTCGCGAGGGTGAACGTGGCCTGGCCCGAAGCGAGGGCGGCGGTGCCCAGGAGGGTCGTCCCGTCGTAGAATCCGACGCTGCCCGTGGGCGTGCCGCCGGTGCCGGACGCCGTGGCCGTGAAGGTGACCGGGGCCAGCCCCAGGGCGGGATTGGCCGAAGAGGCCAGGACCAGGGCCGGTACGGCCTTGCCGATACCCACCGTGTAGGTGGCCGGGGTGGCCGCGGCCAGGTAGTTAGCGTCGCCGCCGTAGGTGAAGCTGACGGTGAAGGTTCCCACGCCCAGGGTCCCGGCGGGGACGCTCCAGGCCGCGGCGCTCGACGCGGCGCCCGGGACGAGGGAGGCGGTGCCGGAGGTGACGGTGGCGCCGGAGGCGTCCAGGATCGACCAGGTGATCGTGCCCGTGGGCCGGGCGATGGTCGTGTAGGGACCGGTGACGGTGGCCGTCAGGGCCAGGGCGTCAAGGGGCGTCGCGGACGGCGCGGTGGCGGGCCCCAGCAGGGCGACGGGGGCCTTGGCCAGGTCCACCGTGGCCGATCCGGCACTGGCCAGGAAGGTGCCCGTGACCCCGGGGTAGGTGGCGGTGAGGGTGTGGGTGCCGACCCCCGAAAGCACGACGCCGGAAAGGACCGCCTTGCCGGCGCTGAGGGTGACCCCCGCGCCGCCGTTGAGATCGGTGGTCGTTCCCCCCAGGGTGTCCTTGAAGGTGACGGCGCCCGTGGGAAGGGTGGCGGCCTGGCCCGCGGCGGTGTCGGCCAGGGTGGCGGTGAGGGTCACGGCCTGGCCGTTGATGAGGGGCGAAGGCGTGACGGTGAGGGTCGTGGCCGTGGTGTCGCCGGGGGTGAGGCCCGTGCCCGAAACCGAGATCTGCTGAGTGGTGCCGGCCACGTTGAGGCTGTTGTCCGTCACCAGGATGGAGGCGGCAAGGCTGCCCACGGACTGGGGCGTGAACCGCACGGACACGTTGCCGCTGGTGCCCGGCGCGAGGGTCGTGGCGGAGGTGACGGGGTTCGGGTCGGCCGGGTCCCCGGAGAAGTCGGCGGTGTAGGTGGGATCCGCGGAGAAGGCGAGGTCCTGGTTGCCCAGGTTGGTCACCGTGGCGGTGCGGGGGCTGTCCGCGGACGTGGAGCCCTGCTTGGTGCTGGCGTACGCAAACGATGAGGCCGCGGCATTGACGAAGACGACACGGTTATTGGACCAGTCCGGAATGTAGAGGTTGCCGGCCGGATCCGAGGTGACGCCGAATAGGGTCTGGCCGAGGCTCGCCGGCGAGGGCAGCCCGGTGATGGGAAGGACAGCGGCAGCGCCGCTGGTGGTCACGCGGACGATGCGGTTTTTGGAGGTGTCCACCACGTAGATGTTGCCGAAGGCGTCGGAAGCCACGCCCTGGGGGTTGCTGATCGTGATCCCGGGAAGGGTGAGGGCCGAAGCCGCGCCAGCGGCCGTGACCTTGACGATGGAGCTGGCATTCTGGGTGCGGGCGGCGATGTAGATCGTGCCGAAGGGATCCACGGTCACGCCGGTGACGGTACCGTTGCTGAAACTGTAGGGGGCCGTGACGAGCACGCTTCCCTGGCCCGTGGAGGTGCTGCCGGTGACCTTGAGGTTGGAGACCCGGATGACGCGCCCATTGGTGAAGTCCCCCACCAGGAGGTTGCCGGCTCCGTCAAAGGCCAGGGCTGTGGGGAAGCCCAGGGCCTGGGAAAGGCCGGCGATGGAGAGGACCGAAGCCACGCCGGCCGGCGTGACCACCAGGACCCGGGCGTTCTGGTGGTCGCCGATGAAGAGGTTGCCGGCGCCGTCCAGGGCCAGGCCCGTGAAGTTCTGGGTCGCGCTCCCGACAGAAATGGGCACCACCTGGGCGCTGCCGCCGCCGGCCGGGACCCGGACCACGGTCTTGCCGGTGTAGTTGGCGCTGTAGACGTTGCCCGCCCCGTCCACCGCCACCTGGTACGGGTTGAGCGTGGCCACGGTGCCGGTGTTGACCACGGCCCCCAGGTTGGGGGAGAGGGTGGCCACCGGCGCGTCGGCGAAGCCCGCCAGCGGGATGGTCAGGATGACGTTGGGGGGCGTGGCGTCATCGTAGAGCACGACGGCGCCGGTGCGCAGGCCGGGGCCCTTGGGGAGGAACTGGACCTCGATGACGGCGGACCCGGTCACGCCAGCGGCGGCCGTGGTGCCGGCGCCGAGGGTGAAGTCGAGGTTCGGGGCGCCGGCGGTGAGCACCTGCAGGGAACCGAAGTTCGGGCTGTCGACGAGCACCACCGGGAGCGCCAGGATGACCGGCGTCGTGCTCCCGAGGGTCACGTGGCCGAAATCCACCGCGGTGCGGTTCGCGGAACTGGCGAAGCCCGCCGCCGCGGGATCGGCGATCAGGGGCATCGTGGCCGCCAGCACGCGGTTGTTCCCGGTGTCGGCGATGCGGACGGTGCCGTACACGTCCACCGCCACGGCCGCGGGCGCGACCGGGGCCAGGCCCCAGCCGCCGAAGTTCAGATCCTGGGCGTTCAGGGCCTTGTCCACGACGACGATGCGGTTGTTGCCCGGGTCGGCGATGAACACGTTGCCGGCCTGGTCGAAGGCGATCGCGCTGGGGGCGGCGAAGGCGGAGGGGGTTGCATTCCAGGAGAGGCTCATCTCCACGCCCGTGGTGGAGCCGGCCGCCACGGTGACCACGCGGTTGTTGCCCGCGTCCGCGATGTGGAGCATGCCGGCCGCATTGACGGCCAGGCCCTGGGGCGACGCCAGGGTGGAGGGGCCCGTGGACACGGCGAGGGTGAGGGTGGCGGCCGCTCCGCCCGGGGTCACCTCGACGATCTGGTTGTTGCCGGTGTCGGCGATGAAGAGGTCGCCCGACGCGTCCAGGGCGACACCCCGGGGCGCCGACAACGTCACGGCCCCCGTGTCCACGACGGTGGCGGCGCCGCTGGACGCGACCTTCACCACCCGGTTGTTGCCCGTGTCGGCGATGTAGAGGTTGCCCGGGCCGTCCAGGGCCAGGGCCGTGGGGCCCGCCAGGGCGGCGCCCGGACCGGTGAGGGCGAGGACCGAGGGGTTGCCCTGGGGGTCGATGCGAACGATGCGGCCGTTGGAGGTATCGGCGATGAACGTCGTGCCGTTGGGCGCCAGGACCAGGCCTGCCGGCCCGGCGAGGGTGATCGCACCCCCGGTGGCGGTGACCTTGGCCATTCCGCGGAACCTCAGGGTGGGCGCCACGCCCGCCAGGGCGGGCACTGCGCCGGCCAGGGCGAGGCATATCAGGAATAACCACCTCAGGGGACGCCGGCTCGGGTGGTGCGGGGAGGCGGAGGCGTTTCCAACGGGAATGGGCATAGGATTCCTTTCAGATCGCGGGAGGGAGGCAGGCCTACGGCCAAGCGACCCCCGATGCGGGCTTGCGAACCGCACGCCCTCATCGGGTGGCCACTCGTTGATCTTTACAAAATTGTATTCAGTGACCCGAACATTAATTATTTACTACCAAACGGTCAGCTTAGCCAGTTCAAAAAGCCAAGTTGTACCCAAGGCTAGGCCCTGGGATGCGCCGTGTCCGTACGCAGGATTACCTACCGAGGATCCCCTTGAGCTGCTCCTCGGCGCTCTGGGACGACAGGGTGCTCCCTTCCAGGGAACGGATCTGCTGCTGGGACAAATCGATGCGGGGGCCGAAGGCCCGGCGGTGGAACTGGCGGCAGAACTCCCGGGCGGTCGCATCGGAATCCCTTCCCGGGGGAACCGCGAACCGGCAGAGGACCGTGCCCTGGGGACCATCCAGCCCACCCTGGAGGCCGCCGGCGGCGTTGGCCTCCACCACCACCCGGAAGCCGGCGGGATCCGGCGCCAGGCGCGGAGAGCCCGCCAGGAGGTCCGCCGCCCGGGAAGCGAGGGGCCCGGTGGCCTGGATGCGGCAGGGGAGCCGGAGGCCCAGGCGGCGTACCTCTCCCCCGTCCCGCTGAAGCACCCCCGTGAGGGAAACCAGGGCGCCCGCCCGGTCCCCCAGGAGGCCCTGGGCCTTGGCTCGCAGGGCCAGGAGCTGGGTGTGGAGCACCGCGAACTCCGCGGGCAGGGCGGGCTCGGCCGCGGCCAGGGCGTCCAGGGCGCGCCTCGCGTCGCCCCGCTCCAGGCGCGCGGCCCCCAGGCCCAGCAGAAGGAAGCCCCGTTCCCGCTCCGCGGCGGGTCCGGTGCGGGCCAGGAGGCGCTGGGCCTCGGCTTCGGCCACCCCGGCCCCGGCGATGCGCGGCAGGAGGACTTCGGATCCCGGCAGCTCGGCGATGGCCTGGGGGGCCAGCACGCGCATGGAGTGGCCCAGGCGCTCGCGGTTCCCCATTAGGAGGGTCCCCGCCCGCCGCTGGGCCAGGGCGGCTTCCACGCGGTGGCGGGCCATGCGCAGGAGGATTCCGGGGCGGCGCTTCCAGGGGGCGAAGCTGAGTTCCTCGCCGTCCCGCGCCAGGGCGTCCAGGAGGGCCTGGTAGAGAAATACCTGGGTGCCCGCCTCCCGCTGGCCGTCCCGGGCCGAGCCCGTGGCGTGGCGGTCGGGGCGCTCCCGCACGCGCCGCGCGATGGCCAGGGCCTCGTCGGTGGCGCCGCCGGAGAGCAGGAGGGCGCCGGTGAGGGTCTGGCGCGTGTTCCAGTGGGTCTCGGCGGGCAGCGGGTGGGTGTGGAAGGCCCACTGGTGCATGCGCTTGACCGCATCCATGGCCTCGGGGAGGCGCTGCTCCTGCAGGTAGAGGAAGGCCAGGTCGCCCCAGGGGTTGGTGACGCTTCCGGGATTGAAGTGCTCCGAGGCCTCCAGGAGGAGCTGCTCGGCCCGCGGCAGCAGCCCCAGGCGCCAGGCCCCGTCGGCGGCGTTGCGGATGAGGGTGCAGTCCCGGTCCTTGCCCCGCATGAGATCGAGGGCGTACACGCGCATCTGGGTGGCGAAGGCCTCCTCGGGGCGGTCCGATTCGGACTCCATGGCCGCCAGGGTGTTGAGGGCGGTGATGGCCGCGCCCGGATCACCGCCGGCCAGGGCCTGGTCGATCTTGCGCCGGGCCTCGGGGTAGCGGCCCAGCTTCATGAGGGGCCAGGCGTGGTCCGCCGGGCGCTGCTTGAGGAAGAGCCGGTCGTGGGCGTCCAGGGTCGCCAGGGCGTCCCCGTAGCGCTCCATGCGGTACTGGGTGGAGGCCAGGAAGGCCAGCACCGAGCTGTAGTAGCCCGCGGGCGCCTCGGGTGTCCAGGCGGGGGCGTACCGGGCCTCCAGGAGGTCCCGGGCCCGGGTGAAGTAGTGGAGCGCCCGGGGCAGGTCGCCGTCGGTCTGGAGGCAGACCATGCCGATCACCTCGCAGGCCAGCCAGGAGTCCGGATGCCGGGCCAGGTGGGCCTTGGCGGCTTCCCGGGCCTCCAGGGGGTGGTGGTCCTTGTCCAGCATCTCCGCGAAGCGCGCCTCCTCCGGGGCGGGCCGGTAGGGCGCGGCCAGGGCCGCACCCGCCACCAGGGCCGCCGCGAGGAGCCGGCGCATCAGGCCCGCCCCCGGAGCGTGGCGCGGCTGAGGGCCTCCATGGGTCCGGCGAGGCAGGTGCGCACCACCTCGGCGGCCGCGGGCGCGCCCGGGCCCAGCTCCATGCGGTGGCCGAAGACCAGGGGCGCCAGCCACGCCACGTCCTCCCCGGAAACGAAGTCCCGCCCGCGCAGGGCCGCGGCGGCCTTGAGCGCGGGCACCAGGAGCACCAGGCTGCGGGTGGACACGCCCTGGACGACCTGGGGGTGGCTCCGCAGCGCCCGGGCCAGGTCCACCAGGCAGTGGTCCACGGCCTCGGCCACGAAGACGCCCTGCTCCACCTGCTCGCGCGCGTCCAGGAGCTCGGCCCGGGTGACGGGGGGGCTCGCGGGTTCGGCCCTGCGGGCCAGGCGCGTGGCCAGGACGGCCAGTTCGGCCTCCCGGGAGATGTGGTCCATGCGGATCTTGAAGAGGAACCGGTCCAGCTGGGGCAGCGGCAGGGGGTAGGTGCCGGCCACGTCCCGGGGGTTCTGGGTGGCGATGACGAAGAACAGCGTATCCAGGGGCCGGGTGACGTTGTCCACGGTCACCTGCTTCTCGGCCATGGCCTCCAGCATCGCCGCCTGCACCTTGGGGGAGGTGCGGTTGATCTCGTCGGCCAGCACCACGTGGGCGAACAGGGGTCCCGGGCGGAAGGCGAAGTCCCCGGTGCCGGGTTCGAACACCGAGACGCCCGTGATGTCCGAGGGCAGCAGGTCCGGGGTGAACTGGATGCGCCGGAAGGGCGGCAGGTCGCGCCCGTCCCCGTCCTGCAGGGCCTCGCCCAGGGCCTTGGCCAGGGTGGTCTTGCCCGAGCCCGGATAGTCCTCCAGGAGCACGTGGCCGTCGGCCAGGAGCGCCACCATGACCAGGTCCACCACCTCGTCCCGGCCCAGCACCTGGAAGCGGATCCGCTCCCCCAGCCGGGCCAGGACGGACCGGGCGCGTTCGAGGCCTTGGGGATCGGTGGGGAGCATGGGGGCTCCTTTCGTCAATGGACCCTGGCCCAGGCCAGGGGGTTCAGGAACGCGAGGGCGCGGCGCGCCGGATGCGCGCGGGCGCGGAACTGGGCCCGGGCCTCCCGGGCCAGGGCCAGGCACTCCGCCGTGGGCGGGGCGCCCGGGGGCCCCAGGGCCCAGCGCAGGTGGCGGGCCGTGAGGTCCGAGAAGGCGGGGCTGGCGGCCCGGGCCGCGAAGGCCTCCCGGCTCTCGCCCCGGGCCCGCACCAGGCCCAGGGCGCTCCCGGCGTCCAGGGCGGCCCGGTAGGCCAGGCGGGGCGCGTGTGCGGGGCCGCAGAGGGCCGGCGCGAACCGGCGCCAGAGCTTCACGGCGTAGGCGGCCGGCAGGGCCAGGACCGCCACCGACAGCAGGGCCAGCCCCAGGATCCGGCCCACCGCGGCGGGCTCGAAGGGAGGCCGCTCCAGGCCGGGGGGCGGGGGCGGCGGGGGCTTTTCCGACATGGCCATCTCCCCCAGCATCCGCTGGAGGTCCTTGTCCGGGGCCTGCTGGGGCATCACCTCGCTGCGGGCCGGGCTGATGTCGAGGGGCGTCCACCCGAAGTCCCGGAGGCGCACCTCGGGCCACGCGTGGGCGTTGGAGGCGCGCAGCATGAGCGAAGCCCCCCCGAACCGGAACGACGGGTCCGCCGCGTAGCCCGCGGCCACCCGCGCCGGGACGCCCGCGGCGCGGTAGAGCAGGCAGGCCGCATGGGCCAGGTAGACGCAGTGCCCCCGCAGGTCCCCGAAGAGGAAGTCCGCCAGGGGATCCGGAGCTTCGCCGTGGGTGGTGTCGAGGCTGTAGGTGGTGTTGGCGTCCAGCCACAGCTTGACGGCCAGGGCCCGGGCGAAAAGGTCCTCCCGCAGGTCGGGGCGCAGGGACGCCAGGATCCGTTCCGCCAGCTGGCCGTAGCGGGGGTCCGCGGGCCCTTCCAGGTAGTGGGCCCGGATCGCTGGCGTCCAGGCGGGGTCCCCCACGGCCGCGCCCACCAGGTCCCTGGGGTGGAGGGTGCAGACCCGGGAGACCACGTCGTAGGCCTGGAAGAACCGCCTGGGATCGGGGTTGGCCGTCTCCCGGAAGGAGACCGGGCCCACCAGGCCGAAGGGCCTGGCGTGGGCGGCCATGACGGCGACGGTGGTGCGGATCTCCCGGCCGGACCCGGCGGGACCGGCGGTGGCGCCCAGGGCGGGCAGGTCCGTGTCGAAGCGCCCCGTGGCGTCCTGCACCAGCCGCAGCCCGTTGAAGGCGCTGAAGGCGGATTCGCGGAAATAGCAGGCGCCCAGGGGAGGCGTGTAGTCGTTGTGGAAGACCACCACCGCCAGCGCCGCGTCCGAGGGGGGTTCGGTCTGGTTCTGGAAGCTGTCGGGGGGGGCCTGGCCTTCGTTGGGGCGGGAGGCCCCACCGCCCTCCTCCTCCCGGGCCTTGCCGTCCCCCAGAGCCCGGTGGAGCTCGGTGACCTGCTTGAGGTGGCGCTGGGGCAGCACCAGGAAGACCGCGGCCAGGGCCGCCACCAGCATCGCCGTGCCCGCCAAGGCCCTGCGGGAGCCGTCCGCCCCCGCCAGGAGCAGGGCCAGGAGCGCCGCCAGGGCCAGACCCAGCAGCAGGAACCACGGCAGGGGGTCCAGCCCGCGGCCCCAGAGGGCGTCCACCAGGAAGTAGGGCCGGTTGAGGAACCCCTCCCGGTGGGCCGCGAACAGCGAGGCGAAAAGCACCCCCAGCAGCGTGAGCCCCGCGATCCTCCAGGCGGCGTGGCGGCGCGCCAGGGCCTCCTGGGCGGCCACCAGGGCCATGGGCAGGGCCAGGGCGGGAAGGCACTCCGCCAGCGCGTAAATCGCCCGGGGGCCCAGGAGCCGGGCCGGGCCCGGCCACCGGGAGAGGAGGGCGGAAAGCGCAAGGGCGGCCCCGGCCGCGGCCAGGGGCGGCAGCGGCAGGGCCCAGGTGCGCAGGCGGCTCGCCGCCAGGCGGGGGCCGGCCAGGACGCCCAGCAGCGCGCCCAGGGCCGCCGCGGCGACCCCCGCCGGCAGCGCGTACCGCCCCGCCGCCAGGGCCACCACGCCCATCCAGAGGCCGGCGTGGAGCCAGGTCCACAACCGGGGCCTCACGCGGGGCTCCCGGCGAGCCTGGCCAGGTAGGCCTGGGGATCGTTCAGCACGGCGCCGCTGCGGGTGTCCACCAGGGTGGCGTCCCGGTGCGGGGGGACCAGGCGCCCCATCAGGGCCAGCACGTCGGCCGGCAGGGCCCCCTCAGGGCCCTCCGGCAGGAGAAAGACGCGGCGCCACGCCGGGGGCGGGGGCTCCCGCCACCCGTCCAGGGCGAAGACCACGTGGACGTCCAGGGGCGCCGCGGCCAGGGCGGCCTCCACCGGTCCCACCCAGGGCCCGTCCTGGCCGGGCAGCAGGAGGAGGCAGGCCCCGAAGCCGTCCCGCCGGGCCCGCTCCAGGAAGGCGGGGAGGCCCCCCGTCCCGCCCTCGGACCCGGACCGGGCCAGGGCCTCCAGGGCCCGGTCCAGATCCCCGGCGTCCTCCGCCCCGTCAGCCCCGAACCGCCAGCCCGGGCCCAGCAGGCCCCGCTCCAGGAGCGTTCGCGCCAGGCGCGCCGGGGGCTCGTCCCAGGGATTGGCGGGAAGGTAGGCGCAGAGCCGGGGCGCCGGTTCCAGGGCCCGTTCGGGAACGCGCACGAAGGCCTTGCGGGTGCGGGCGTACACCTTCCAGAGGATCATGCGCAGCGGGTCGCCGTGGCCGTACTTGCGGATGTCCACCCGGTCGCCCTGGGGCCCGCCCCGGGGGTCGGCCTGGTCCTCGCCCGCCACCCGCCCGGTGAGCGCCGCGCCGGGGTCCAGGGCGGCGCGCCGGGGGAGGATGCGCGCGGCGGACGCCTCCCGCGCGCGCCACCCGGCCTCAGTCAGGCCGAGGATGTCGCCGACGCGGACGATGCGCGTCACCGACGGGACCAGGGCTCGCCTGTCAGGCAGCACGTGCTCCAGGCCCGAGGGAAGGCGCAGGTCGGCCCGGATCCCCGCCGGGGCTTCCCAGGCCACCCGGATCCGCAGGAACGGCAGCCAGCGGGAAAGGGGCACCCGGAAACCCGTGGGGCTCCAGACCCCGCATTCCAGGTCCACCCGCCCCGCCGCGCCCTCCGCGCGCCGGCGCAGGACCAGAGCGGCGGCCGCGGTGGCCACGCAGAGCCCGGCCACCAGGAGCGCCGCCAGGACGCTCGCGGCGAGCAGCACCAGGTCCAGCCGGGCCACGCCCTGGAACCAGAAGGCCACGCCGGCCAGCGCCAGGAGACCCCATCCCGCGAAGGTGATGGGAAAGCCCTCCCTGAGCCTGGCGAGCGGCGTCATACCGCGGTACCCCCCCTCGTCAGCGGTGTCCGCTCACGGCGACCGGCAGGTTCCCGTTCCGCCAGGCCCGCATGCCGCCCCGGAGGACCCGCACCCAGAGGTAGCCGTTGGCCTGGAGTTCTTCCGAGGCCCGGTGGGAGACCCGGTCGTCATAGTCCACCAGGACCACCAGTTGGCGCTTGTCCTGGGTGATTTCCGCCAGGCCCGTCAGGAGGAGGTTGACGGGCAGGTTGCGGGCGCCCCGGATGTGGCCCCCGGGCCCGTTGAAATCGTCGGGGCTGCGCAGGTCCACCACCACGGGCGGCTGGCCGTGAAGCACCTGCTCCAGTTCGATGGGCCGGAAGACCTCCTTGTGGCGGGCCCGCCTCCAGCTGGTGAAATCCGCCCACTTGAGGATGAGGATCACCAGCAGCGCCACCACTCCGGCCGCCAGCGGATAGGCGGTCTCGGGCCGGGAAACCCACGCGGCCAGGCCTTCCGCATCGACCAGGATGGCGGGCGTCGGGGCCGTCAGCAGGGCTTGGGGATCAAACATGGTTCGCCTCCGGCGCTGGTTTCTGCCTACCCTGGAGGTACCGTGATCTCGAAGAGCCATCCAAGGGCGGGATCCAGGCCATTATAGACAGTGGAAAGAAAGAACCGATGCAAGAAGCCGCAAGGAACATGGGAAAAGCAATGATCGTGGCCGCCGTGGCCCTGATGGCCGCCTGCGGAGGGGGCCGCGACCCCCGGCAGCTGGTGGTGGAGCCCGAGGCCCCCGCCGTGGTGGTGGGCGAGACCCTGGTGATCACCGCCCGCGCCCAGGGTGACGGGGTCGCGGATCCGGAGTGGGAGGTGCAGGAGATGTACGGGGGCGGCCTGCTCCAGAGCCAGGGCCCCCGCGTCACCTACGTGCCGCCCGAGGCCGCGGGGACCTACCACCTCGTGGTGCGCAACCGCGGCTACAAGCAGGCCGTGGAGGTGCGGGTGCTGCCCTGCCCCGTGCTGGAGCCCCTTTCGCCGCGCGTGGCGCCGGGTGCCTCCCTCACCTTCCGGGTCCGCATGCGCGGCCTGCCCCGGGACGCCGCCGTGTGGACCGTGGACGAGCCCGAGGGGGGCGAGATCGGCCCGGATGGACGGTACACCGCCCCCCGCAGGCCCGGCGTCTACCACGTCACCGCCACCTCCACGGCGGACCCGTCGACTTCCGCCCGGGCGACGGTCACCGTGGGAACCGATTGAGGCCGTCCATGGAGGAGCGCCGGACCCGGCTCGCCGATCTGGCCCACCACGCCTGGGAGACGGGTCTGGAGTCCCTGGCGGGTTTCCGGGCCAACGGGGGCCTCAGGCAGGCCTCCAGCCTCGCCTTCTTCACGCTGCTGGCCCTCATTCCCGCCCTCCTCCTGCTCACCTACATCCTGGGAATGATCACCGGCAGTTCCGCCGCCGCCCACCAGCGGGTCACGGAGTACCTGGCCAGCATGCTGCCGGGCCAGGCCGACCGGGTGCTGGCGGACGTGGCCGCCCTCACGCGCCACCCCGGCACCGCCGGCCTCCTGAACCTCCTGGTGCTGGCCTGGTCCGTGTCGCCCCTGGTCACGGCCCTGCGCGAGATCGTCCGGGGCATCTTCAAGGAGCGGGAGACCCGCTCCCTGTGGCTGGTCAAACTCATGGACCTGGCCGGGGGCGTCGCCTCCCTCACGGCCCTGGCCGCCCTGGCCGGCGCGGGCGTCTTCCTCCACTTCCTCAACGCCTCCCTCCTGGGCTCCCGGGGCATCTCCCTGGGCCTGCCCCTGCCCTTCGCGGTGAGCACCGCCCTGGTTATGGGCCTGATGACCGTGTACGCCCCCAGGGACACCAAGCGGGGCCACCTGCTGGCCGGGGCCCTGACCACCACGACCCTGTGGTTCCTGCTGCGCCCGGGCTTCACCTGGTTCCTCACCATCGACCAGAGCTACGGGGTGGCCTTCGGTTCATTCAAGTCCCTGTTCCTCATCGTGATCTGGATCTACGTGTCCATGGCCATGCTGCTCCTGGGGGTGGAGGTGGCCGCGGCCTGCCACCGGGGCGACGCGGTGGCCATCAAGCGCCTCATGGAAGGCAAGGCCCGCCGCGGCTACCCCGGCCACCGCCACCTGCTCCTGGAGGCCCCCGAAGGCCACGTCTTCTTCCGGGAGGGTGAGCCCGGGGTGGAGATGTTCTACCTGCTCGCGGGCACCGTGCGCATCCTCAAGGGGGACCGGGAGATCGCTCGCATCGGCCCCGGCGGCTTCCTGGGCGAGATGACCTTCCTGCTGGGCCTGGACCGTTCGGCCACGGCCATCGCCGCCGAACCCACCCAGTGCGTGGTGATCCACGCCCGGAACTTCGCGGTGCTCCTGCGGGAGTTCCCGGACACGGTGCGGGAGATGCTGGTGGGCATGGCCACGCGGCTTCGCGCCACCAGCGGGAAGTCCACGGGGGCGCCCACCCCCGACGAGGTCATCGCCCTTTCGTGAGCCTCAGCCGGGCGTGGCCATGCCCAGGAGCCCCAGGACCGCCGTGAACGCCTCCGGCACGGGCGCCTTCAGGTCCAGGCGCCTTCCGTCCGCGGGGTGGTCCAGGGACAGCTTCCAAGCGTGGAGCATGGGGTGGGGGCACGCGAAGTGGCGCTTGTCGGCGTCGAGCCAGGCGCTGGCCCCGCCGTACACGGGATCCCCCAGGATGGGCGCGCCCAGGTGGGACAGGTGCAGGCGGATCTGGTGGGTCCGCCCCGTGAGCAGCTCGCATTCCACCAGGGCCAGGCCGCAGGCCTTGGCCAGGACCCGCACCCGGGTCTGGCTGGGACGGCCCGAGGCGTTGACCGTCATCTTGAGGCGGTCCACCCGGTGGCGGGCGATGGGCTCGTCCACGAGGATGCTGCCGGCCTCGGGCAGCTTCCGGCTCATGCGCACCACCGCCAGGTAGCGCTTCTCCACCGAGCGCTCCTTGAACTGGGCCTGCAGGGCGGCCTGGGTGGGCTGGTCCTTGGCCATGGCCAGGCAGCCCGTGGTGTACCGGTCCAGGCGGTGCACGAGGCCGGGCCAGAGCGGCGCGGGGATCTCGTCCTCGCCCTCCTCGGGCAGTTCCCCCACGGGGGCCATGGCCGCGTGGAGGCGCCCCAGCAGGGCGTTCAGCACCGTGCCCCCGGCGTGGCCGGGGCCGGGGTGCACCACCATGCCCGCGGGCTTGTCGATGATCCAGAGGTGCTCGTCCTCGAACAGGGTGGGCAGGTCGATGGCCTCGGGCTCCAGCAGGAGCGCCGGGGGCACCAGGTCCGGCAGGACGGTCTCCACCGTCGCGCCGCTGCGCACGCGGGTGCCGCCCTTGGTGACCACGGCGCCGTTGATCGTGACGTTGCCGGCCCGCACCCACGCGTCCCAGCGGGAGCGCGCGATCTCGGGATGGATCTCGGCGAGGAACCGGTCCAGGCGCGGAGCCCCGGCGGGAAGGAAGTGGGAGATGGGTTCGCTCATGACGCCGCCTCGGGTCGGGGGGATCTCGAATACCAGAACCAGAGGAAGGCGCCGAAGGCCACGAAGACCAGTGCCGTGAGCCTGCCGGTGGAAAGCCAGGGGATGCCCATCAGGAAGCCCCGGTCAAGGTCCGCGCGCCAGATCTCGGTCACGATGCGCCCGATGCCCTCCAGGATGAAATAGAGGGCCCCCACCTGCCCGGCGAAGCGCCGCCGGCGGCCCGCGAAGAGCAGGATGCCCATGACGGCCGCGTTGGCGGCGAGGGTGTAGAGCTGGACCGGGTGCACCGGGACGTTCAGGGGCGTGCCCGACAGCCACTGGGCGTCGGGGTTGGTGAAGGTCACGGCCCAGGGGAGGTGGCACTCCGTGCCGTAGCAGCAGCCCGCGGAAAAGCATCCCATGCGCCCGATGGCCTGGCCCAGGGCCACCGCCGGCGTCAGGGCGTCCAGGGTCGCCGCCAGGGGCAGCTTGAGCTTGCGCATGCGCCAGAAGAACACGGCGAGGCCGCCGATGACGCCGCCGTGGATGGCGCCGCCGGCCCGGAGGTAGCCCAGGTCGAGGATCTGCGCAGGGGGCACGCCGCTGGCCAGGTCCACGATGATCATCAGGGCCTTGGAGCCGATGATCCCGCCCAGGAGCAGCGAGATGGCCAGGTCCGCGATGCGATCGGCGGGAATGGCGTCCCTGCGCGCCAGCCGCTGGGCCAGGGCCAGCGCCAGGAAGAACCCCACCGTGAGGATGAGCCCGTAGGTCCCCACGGGAAAGCTTCCGATCTTGAACAGGATTGGGTGCATCTTAGTCCTTGGGCAGGGGGCGCAGCCGGGCCGGGGGAAGGTCCAGGGCGGCGATGTCGAAGCTGATGATCTCACCGTAGGGGCGCAGGAGCGGCATGAGCCCGTCCGTGATGGCGGGCCGGAACTTCGCGTGGAACTCCTGGGCGAGCGGGGCCCGGGAGCGGCCCCGCACGTGGAACTCCCGCGCGGGCCCGTTGCGCACTTCCTCGAGGGAGGCGCCCTCCAGGTGGGCGTCCAGGATTCCCATGACCTTGGCCCTCACGTCGGCCGGCAGGGGCCCGTGGTCCACCGGGCCCTGGGGCAGGCCCGCGGCATGGCGCAGGTGCAGCCCCGCCGGCACGGCGGCGGCCAGGACCAGGACGCCCAGGACCGCGGCGGACCGGCCCCAGCGCCGCTCGCGGCGGCGTTCAGGATCAGGGGGTGGGCTTTCCAGCGAGGGCATGGGCTTCCTGGGAACGGGCGAAGGGTTGGGGAGGGCCACGGGAGGCCCGGCAGGGGAGGGCGATGCCCGCTGGAAGTATAGATCATACTTCCTGCGGGCCCGCCCACGATAGGCGGGCCTCCGGGGCTACCCCAGCACCTGGAAGCTGGAGCCCGCCGCGAGGCTGCGGATGGTGGGCACGGGCCCGGGCTCCAGCCCCTGGATCCGCAGGTCCACGGGCATTCCCAGGGCCTTGAGGTCGTCCTCCATTCCCGCCCGGGCGGCCTGGAGCGCCTCGGGGTGCTGCGCCCAGACCCGCACCTGGAGCCCTCCGGCCCCCTTGGCGATGCCCAGCCGCGTCTCCCCGAGCCGGGAGAAGCTCAAGCCCAGGAGCACGCGCGTGGTGGCGCCCTCGGGGTTGCCGCGGCCCTGGCCCCGGGCGTCGGACTCCACCCACATCTGCAAGGGGGCCTGGGGCGCCCAGGGCAGCGGGAGTTCGAAGAAGGCGGTGCCCTCCCGGGCCTGGGCCGCGTGGAACGGCGCCTCCCGGGGCGAGACGCCCGGATCGGAAAGGGCCTTCACCCCCGCCTTCATCCAGGCCTCCCACGTTTCCGGCGCCCCGGGCAGGGTGGCCTCGGGCACCTGGGCCCGCATGAGCCCGCGCAGCAGCTGCGACACCGCGTCCCCCTGCTTCTGGGGCACGTCCGCCCTGCGCGCCAGCCCGGCCTGCACCCGCGCCGCGGCCTCCTGGACCACCGCCGCATCCGCCCCGCCGCCCCGCATCAGGGCGCGCAGCGCCTGCACCTGCGCCTCGGGCAGATCCCGGAGGACCGCCCGGAGCGCCTCCGGGGCCCCGGGCAGCCGGGCCTGCACCAGGGCCACGAGGTCCTGGATCGACGCCACCGCACTCCCCTCCGGCCGGGCCACCCCCAGGGCCCCGGATTCCAGGAGGGTTGCGACGGCGCCGGGCACCGCCCCCGCATCGGCCGACGGAACGGAGGGTTGCCCCGCCGACGGCGGACCCCCACCCGGAGACGCACCCACCGGGACCGGTGTCGGGCTACCCGTCGGGCCATCCGTTGGGGTTCCTGGCCGTACCTCCCCCTGGGCTCCCGGCAGGCCGGTCGATGGAATTCCCGTCTGCCCAGGGGCTGGGGTTCCGGGTTGCGCCGCCGCCGGGCCCTGGGCGTGTCCTGCTGCTTGGCCTGCTGCCTGTCCTACTGCTTGGCCTCCCGCTTGTCCGGTCGCCGGACTTTCAGCTTGGCCCGCCGCCGGACTCTGGGTTTGTCCCGCCGCTTGGCCTCCGGCTTGCCCCACCGTCTGACTTCCCCCTTGGCCTGTGGACGGGCTTCCGGCCTGCCCCGGGCCTTGGTTTACGGCTTGCACGTTAGCTTGGTCTCCCCCTTGTGCGGTTAGCTGGCTTCCTGCTTGCCCCGCCGCCGGGGTCCCGGGTTGCCCCGCCGCCGGGGTTCCAGGTTGTCCCGCAGCCTGGCTTCCCGGCTGCCCTGTAACGGGGTATCCCAGCGACCCAGCAGCTTGGCTTCCGGGCTGCCCTGCGGCCTGGGGTGCCGCTTGGTTGGTTGTCTGGGTTCCCGCCGCTTCGGCCGTTTGGGCACCCCCCTGTCCGGGTCCCGGGGTCCCCCCCGGCCCGGCGGTGGGGGTTCCCGGCTGCCCCGCGGGTTGCGACCCCGGGGGGAGGTTCGCGGCGGATCCGGATCCCTGCGGGGGGGCCGAAACGGGCGCCTGACCGGACGGATCCGCGGGCAGGGCGCCGCCCAGGAGGCGGAAGAGCTGAACCAGGGGTTCCAGCTCGGGGGGCGGCTCGGGCTGGGTGAGTCGGGTCTGGAGGAGCAGGGCCTCGCCCTGGAGGAGCGGGGCCAGAATGGCGGGGGGGGCGGGGGGCTGGGCCTGGAGGGTCTGGAGGCGGAGGTTGCCGCCGTCCGCGGCCGTGACGCGCACCAGGAGCTGGGTGCCCTCGGGATAGGGGAAATCGCCCTGGGCGGTGAGGATCTGGCCGGACGGCAGGGTGAACTGGAGGCCGGAAGGGGTCTGTCCCTGGAAACGGAGGTTCACGTCCTGGCCCACGAGGGCGTTGAGGACGGCCTGGGGGGCCGCCGGCAGGTCCGGCAACGGCTTGGCCGCCTGAACGGCGTTCAGGAAGGCGGTGACGGCGGTCTGGACGGGGTCCATGGTCAGATCTGGAAGTGCCTGCGCAGGATGCCGGCCATGTCCTGGAGGGGGGCGACCTGGTCCACGCAGCCCTTCTCGAAGGCGGCCCGGGGCATGCCGTACACCACGCAGGACTCCTCGGCCTCGGCCAGGGTGTGGGCGCCCTTGGCCTTGAGCGACACCATGCCGCGGGCGCCGTCGCTGCCCATGCCCGTGAGGATCATGGCCATCACCTGGCGGGTGCAGTGGTCGGCGATGCTCTGGAAGAGCACGTCCACGCTGGGGCGGTGGAGGGTGGAGGCGGGCTCCGCGCTGAGCTCGATGAAGCCGCCCAGGCCCCGCTGGCGGTAGAGCATGTGGTGGCCTCCGGGGGCGATGTAGACCACGCCGGGCCGGGCCGTCTCGCCGTGCTCGGCCTCCTTGACCTCCACCTGGCACAGGCCGTTGAGGCGCTCGGCGAAGGCCCGGGTGAAGGTTCCGGGCATGTGCTGGACGATGAGGCAGGGGACGGGGAGCGTCCGGGGAATGTTGGGCAGCAGGTCCTGGAGGGCCTTGGGGCCGCCGGTGGAGCACCCGATGGCCAGCAGTTCCGCCATGGGACCGCTGATGCCCCCCACCCGGCCCACGTGGGCGGCCGGCGCGGCGGGGGTGGGCGCGGGGAACGCCGGGACCCCGGGCCGCGGCGGGGGCGCGGGGGGCCGCACCTTCTGGAACCGGGGGCTCCGGGCGAGCTTGCGCACCTTCTCCTGCAGGTCCTGCTGGATCTGCAGGATGCTGGAGCTGGCCAGGCTGCTCTCCTTGGGGATGAAGTCCAGGGCGCCCAGGGCCAGGGCGTCCAGCGTGGCGGCGGCGCCTTCCTGGGTGAGGCTGGAGACCATGAGCACGGCCCGGGGCATCTCGGCCATGATCCGCCGGAGGCAGCCCAGGCCGTCCAGCCGGGGCATCTCCACGTCCAGGGTGACGATGTCGGGGTTGAGCTGGGGGATCTTCTCGAGGGCGTCCAGGCCGTCGCGGGCCGAGCCCACCACGGCGATGTCGGGCGCCTGGAGCATGCGCTCGAGAGCCTTCCGCATGAAGGGGCTGTCGTCCACGATCAGGACGCGGATGGGGTCCATGGCATTCAATCCTGGAAGGCGAGTTTCACGAAGGTGACGGCGTGCTCGAGCTCGTCGTCGATGCTGAAGGTAAGGCGCTCCGCGTCGAAATCCCCACTGCCGAAGACCACGGGATAGCCGGGCTGCTCCTCCAGGGCGAACATCAGGGTCTCGTCGGCGGGCCCGTTGGGGATGCGGGTCCGCACCAGCAGGTCGGCGATCTGCACCAGGGCCGGCAGGAAGTCCGTGGGGTGATCCTGGTGATGGTCCCGGATGGCGGTGACCATGGCCGCCGGGAAGCTCCAGTGCTCGGCCACCATGGCCCCCACCTCGGCGTGGGTGATGCCCAGGGTGCCGAACTCCGCGTCGAGGCAGGCGTCACCGCGCTCGATGGCGAGCACCACGGGGCCGTACTCGTCGGTGAAGCAGCGGTCCAGGGCGATCTTGCCGATGTCGTGCAGGAGGCCCGCGAGGTAGGCGGACTCGTCCATGTGGTTCATGCGGATGAGCCGGCAGATGCCCTTGGACACCAGTCCCACCGCCACGCTGTGCTGCCAGAGGCGGAAGGGGTCCAGGTGGTTGGTGCCGCGGAAGCTCCGGATGATGGCGGCGGTGCGGCCCAGGTTGAGCAGGGCCTCGAAGCCCAGGCGCATCACGGCGGTGCGCAGGTCCATGACCCGCTGGTCGCCGGCGTACATGACCGAGTTGGCCAGGCGCAGCATGGTGGCCGACAGGGCCGGGTCCTTGGCCAGGATGTTCAGGATCCGGTCCACGCTGCAGCGGTCGTCCGCGACCGCCTGGCCCAGCGACACCACCGTGGTGGGAAGGCTGGGGAGGGTCCTGACCCTCGTGCGGACGAGATCGGAGGTGATCATGGTCAGAAATCCCGGATGAGGTTCTTGTCGGTCTCGAGGGCCTCCACGACCTGCAGCTGGTAGGCCTCCATCTCCTCGGGGGAGATGACGAGGAGCTCCATGGCCTGCCGGGTGCTGCGGGCGAGGGATTCGGGGCGGCCCAGGCCGGACTTGCGGTCCAGGGCCATCTGGTTGCCCAGGGCGACGAAGGCGGTGAGCGCCTGGTCCTCGTCCGGGGCCTGGCGGGGGTCGTGGTGCCAGCGCACCGTGTGCACCATGCTCGCCGGAAGGTTCCAGGAGATCAGCAGGGCCTCGCCCACCATGGTGTGGTCGAAGCCGAAGAGGTCCAGCTCCGACTCCAGGCAGTCCGCCTCGCCGTTGTAGATGCTGCGCACCAGCGCCGAGTAGCGGTCGGTGAACTTGATGCCCATGACGGACTTGCCGATGTCGTGCATGAGGCCGCCCAGGAAGGCCTCCTCCACCCGCGGGCTCCGGAAGGCCTTGGCGTACGCGCGCCCCGCCATGGCCGTGACCAGGGCGTGCTCCCAGAGCACCCGCTCCTGGAGACCCGTGCCTCCGCGGCTGTAGAGGTTCTTGGCGCTGGAGGCGATGACGACGCTCTTGATGGTGGAAAAGCCCAGGGTCATGATCGCCTGGGTGAGGGTCTTGACCTCGCGCACCATGCCGAACATGGCCGAGTTGGCGATCTTCAGGATCTGGGTCGTGAGGGCCACGTCCGAGGCGATGACCCGCCGGAGTTCGTCGGTGGTGGAATCCGGATCCGCGGCCAGGCGGAGCACCTGGGCGGCCACCTGCGGAAGCGGGGGCAGGTCGCCGAGGTTCGAGATCAGTTCCTGGGGTGTGATGGGCATCTTGGTGAACCCTCCTGGTCAGCGCTTCCGGTAGCCCATGGCCTTGCTGAAGTGAAGCAGCTCGAAGCCTACGTTGAAAGAGTGGATGGATTCGCTGTGCCCCACAAGGAGAAAAGACCTGGGCTGAAGGACCTCGTGGAATCCCTTGATCACCTTGCTCTTGACCGCCTCGTCGAAGTAGATCAGGACGTTGCGGCAGAAGATGATGTCAAAGATCCCCAAGGTCTTGTAGTTGGCGTAATCCACCAGATTGAAGTTCCTGAAGCTGATGAGCTGCTGGAGCTCGGGCTTCACGAGGAAGTTGTCAGGCCCCTGCTGGTTGAAGTGCTGCTTGATCTGCACGGGGGTGAGGTTGCGCAGGGTGTAGTTGCCGTAGCTCCCTTCCCGGGCCATGGCCAGCACCTTCTCCGAGATGTCGGTGGCGATGATCTCCACCTGCATGCCCCGCAGGAGCGCGTCCCGGGCCTCGACGCAGATCATGGCCAGGGTGTAGGGCTCCTCCCCGGAGGAGCAGGCCGCGGACCAGATCCTCAGCCGGTTGGCCCCGCGCGCCTTGGCCAGGGACACCGCCTCGGGCAGGACGATCTTCTGGAAGGCCTCGATCTGAGGGGGATTCCGCCAGAAGCTGGTCTCGTTGGTGGTGATCTCGTTGAAGAGCTGCTTGAGCTCCTCCTTCCCGGCATGGCCCTGCAGGTGCCCCAGGTAGTCCCGGTGGCTGCCCAGGTTCAGGTCCTGGATCCGCCGGTTCAGGCGGTTCTCCAGGAAGTACTGCTTGGACTCGTTGAAGAAGATCCCCGTCCTGGCGTAGATGAACTCCCGCACCGCCAGGAAGTCCTGGGCACTCATCGGCTGGTTGGCGGGAAGGGCGGTCATCTACGGTTCCGGGTGGGGGTCGGGATGGTGTCTTATCATGCGGGATCGGCTGGATTGGCAAAAGGCATTAATCGCGGTCACCTTTCTTCTCGAGAATCACCACCGCGAAGGAGATCCCCCCGTCGTGGGTGACGCTGCCGTGGATGGGCCCGACGCCCCTTTCCTGGATCATCCGGGCCAATTCCCCCTCGGCCCAAAGCCTTCCGTCCAGGAACCGCAGCTGTTTCCAGGACCAGCCGTCCAGCCCAATGCCCAGGGCCTTGCCGAAGGCCTCCCGCAGGGCCCACCTTCCCGCCGCCCGTTCCGGCAGGCGCTGCCGGTTCCCCCCCAGGAGGTAGTCGGCCTCCTCCTGGCAGAGGACCCGCCTGAGGGCCTTTTCCCCGAAGCGGTCCAGGAGGTGGGCCCACCGCGCGGCGGGACAGATGTCGGTGCCCATGCCCAGGATCATTGCGTCGCCTCGAGGTCAAGAATAAACCACTTATCACACCCGTGATGCCCCGTGCCCCCCATGGGGGCGCACACCGGCCGGAACCCGACCCGCGCATAGAGCCGCATGGCCGCATCCATTCCCGTGAGCGTCTCCAGGTAGCAGGACCGGTACCCCAGTTCCCGGGCCTTCGCCAGGCACATCCGCATCATGCGCTCCCCCTGGCCGCGGCCCCGGGCCGAGGGCAGGAAGTACATCTTCCGCAGCTCGCAGATTCCCGGGGGCCCGTTCTCCAGGGCGGCCACCCCGGCTCCCCCGACGACCCTGCCCTCCTCCTCCAGGACGAAGTAGGCGGCGCCGGGCTGGGCGTAGGCGCGGGACATGTGGTCCACTTCCGGGTCGTGGAGCGCGAAGCCGGGGCCGTCCGCGCCGAATTCGGGCATGACGGCCCGGATGATGGAGGCAACGGCCCCGTCGTCGGCCGCGCAGATGGGTCGGATCACGGATTGGGTAAACATCGGGGCTCCGGTCTACATCATGACAAGGGTGGCATCCAATTGTGACCCCCTGCACTGGTGGCACGTTTGATACTTCAGCGTCGAGTTGGCTAGACCCCTTAATTTTCAGCACGTCCACCCGCCCTGAGGAGTGTGCAAATGGCTCAGCTTAAGGAAAGACCCAAACCGTTCCTCTTGCCGGACTACTGCAAGGGCTGCGGCAGGTGCATCAGCGCCTGCGCGAAGCACTGCATCAGCTTCGACAAGGAGATCGACGCCGCCACGGGCTACGTTCCGGTGGTCATCGATCTGGAGGCCTGCAACGCGTGCGGCCTTTGCATGGAAGCCTGCCCGGAACCCTACGGCCTTCGCGGAACCCCCGAGGACGTCGATTTCGAGCTCCAGGACCCCGCCAAGCTCTTCGGCAGCAAGAAGCCCCGGCCCGAGCCCAAGGTCGTGCCGGACACCCTGATCCCCCTGCCCCGCACCGAGCCCCTGGTCATCAAGGGCAACTACGCCTCGGCCCTGGGCGCCCTGATCGCGGGCTGCCGCCACGTCTTCGGCTACCCCATCACCCCCTCCACCGAAGGCGCCGAGCTCATGGCCAAGCTCCTTCCCAAGCTGGACGGCACCTTCCTGCAGGCCGTGAGCGAAGTGGCCACGGTCAACCACATGTATGGCTCCGGCGGCGCCGGCTACCCCTGCATGACCTTCACCTCGTCCCCGGGCTTCAGCCTCATGCTCGAAGGCGTCTCCTACATGATCGGCGCCGAAGTTCCCGGCGTCTTCGTGAACGTCATGCGCGGCGGCCCGGGCCTGGGCAACATCGCCCCCGAGCAGTCCGACGTCAAGCTGGCCTGCCGCGGCCTCGGGCACGGCAACACCCACGCCATCGCCCTCATGCCGAGCACCCCCCAGGAGATGCTCGACCTGACCATGCTCGCCTTCGAACTCACCTTCAAGTACCGCAACCCCGTGATCATCCTGGGCGACGGCTACCTGGGCCAGATGACCGGCAAGGTCAACCTGCCCTCCGCCATGATCAAGCCCGGCATCCCCACCTGGGCCGTGAACGGCGACCCCGACCACCGCGGCAACCTGATCAGCTCCATCTATCTCAGCGAGCAGGATCTTGAGCAGCACAACATCTACCTGAACGACAAGTACCGCCGGATGGAGGAGAACGAGAGCCGCAGCGAGTCCTTCATGACCGAGGACGCCGAAATCCTCATCATCGCCACCAACACCCCCGCCCGCGCCTCCAAGGGCGCCGTGCAGGACCTGCGCAGGCAGGGCATCAAGGCCGGCCTGTTCCGTCCCATCACCGTGTGGCCCTTCCCGGTCAAGCAGCTCGTCAAGGACCTGGCCGGCGTCAAGAACGTTGTCGTGGTGGAAGCCAGCAACGGCCAGCTCGAGGATGAGATCCGGCTGGCGCTCTCCAAGGCCGGCGTCACCCAGCTCCCCGTCATGTCCCACGTCCGGCACTTCGGGGGCATGCTGCCCCAGCAGACCGAGGTCCTTGCCCACGTCAAAGCCATCATGGCGAAGGAGGTCCGCTGATGTCCGTCTTCTACGACAAGTTCGAGCGTCATTCCCAGGGCGCGGGCCTCAAGGGCAACTCCACCCACTACTGCCCCGGCTGCGGCCACGGCCTGGCCCACAAGTACCTCGCCGAGGCCATCGAGGAGCTGGGCATCCAGGACAACACCGTGCTGGTGTCGCCCGTGGGCTGCTCCGTGTTCGCCTACTACTACTTCGATGTGGGCAACACCCAGGCCGCCCACGGGCGCGCCGCGGCCGTGGCCCTGGGCCACAAGCTCAGCAACCCCGAGGCCAACGTCATCAGCTACCAGGGTGACGGCGACCTGGCCTCCATCGGCCTGGCCGAGACCGTCTCCGCCGCGCAGCTGGGCGCCCCCATCACCGTCATCTTCATCAACAACGCCATCTACGGCATGACCGGTGGCCAGATGGCCCCCACGAGCCTCATGGGCCAGTCCACCGCCACGAGCCCCGACGGACGGAGCATGTACAACGGCCAGCCCATGCGCATGGCCGAAGTCATCGCCGGCCTGGACGGCCCGGTGTACGTGGAGCGCGTGGCGCTCTTCGACGCCAAGAACCGGCGCAACGCCAAGAAGGCCATCAAGAAGGCCGTGCAGTGCCAGGTCGAGGGCCGCGGCTACGCCTTCGTGGAAGTGCTGGCCGAGTGCCCCACCCACCTCAAGATGAGCCCCGAGGACACCGAGAAGTGGGTCAAGGAGTGCATGGTGCCCATCTACCCGCTGGGCGTGAAGAAGGACCTGGCCACCGAGAGCTGGTGGAAGCGCCCCGCCCCGAACTTCGAGGCCGACGCCTTCCTCCACGCAGCGGGCGCCACCAGCGAAGCCCCCGTGCGCCACTGCGAGGCCTTCCCCACCCACCTGAACCCCACGGACATCTCCCTGAAGCTGGCCGGTTCCGGCGGCGACGGCGCCCAGACCGCGGCCATGCTCATCGCGCGCGCGGCCATCAACGAGGGCTTCGACGCCACGCACATCCCCAGCTACGGCCCCGAGAGCCGCGGCGGCACGTCCTACGCCGACGTGCATGTGGCCAAGGACGAGGTGCTCAACCCCGCCAGCCCGCACCCGGACGTGCTCATCGCGTTCAACGCCCCCAGCCTGGCCAAGTTCGGCCCCACCGTCGTCAAGGGCGGCACCATCATCTACGACAGCTCCATCGTCAAGGATGTCCCCCCGGGCATCGACCCCGGCGTCAAGGTGGTGGGCGTGCCCTTCACCGAGATCGCCGTGGACCTGGGCAAGGCCGTGGTGAAGAACATCGTGGCCCTGGGCGCCCTCCAGGCCGCCACCGGCATCTTCCCCAAGGCGACCCTCGTCGGCGCCATCGGCCAGATGCTCAAGGACAAGTGCGCCCTGATCCCCCTCAACGAGGAAGCCTTCGCCTGGGGCGTCAAGGCCGTGGAAGAACTGGGCAAGTAGCCCGTTGGAGGCTGTCCATGTATTATTCGGCCCCGCGACGGCGCCTGGAAGCCCGATTATCGAGCGCAAGGCCCGCAGGAAATATGGGTCATATTTTCAAGGGACTTGCACACGAGAAGCGGGCTTCCAGGCGCCGCCCT